>ENA-USTZ01001108-USTZ01001108.1-human-gut-metagenome-genome-assembly--contig:-NODE-1108-length-10834-cov-3.700753_pt1 | contig 10834 bp, 6 predicted proteins | sample MGYA00250049_ERZ773375 | MGnify/ENA primary metagenome ERZ773375 (study PRJEB29103, sample SAMN06111956) | human gut metagenome | biome: human gut; feature: ankylosing spondylitis patient; material...
TCGCGTCGGGGGGAGAGGGTGACGCTGCCCACCTTGGGGCCGTCGGGCAGGCAGCTGCGCTTGAACTGCTGGGCGAAGAACCGCCAGTAGAAGTTGCGCAGCCACTTGTAGAGCACTTCGTCCGGGTACTCGGCCCGGCCTGCGAAGGCCGCTTTCGCCAGCCGGAATATCTTCGACGGGCCGAAGCCGAAGCGGAGCACATAATAAAGGTAGAAGTCATGCAGCTCATAGGGACCCACGAGGTCCTCCGTATTCTGAGAGATCTCGCCGTCCTTGGCAGGCAGCAGCTCCGGGGAGACGGGGGTGTCGAGGATGTCCAGCAGCACCCGGCGCAGTTCGGCGGAGGCGGCAATATCGGCCTCATACTGGACGAGGTGGCGCACCAGCGTCTTGGGGACACCGGCGTTGACGCCGTACATGCTCATGTGGTCGCCGTTGTAGGTGGCCCAGCCCAGCGCCAGCTCGGAGAGGTCGCCGGTGCCGACGACGAGGCCGCCGGTGCGGTTGGCAGTGTCCATCAGCTCGAGGGTGCGCACACGAGCCTGTCCGTTCTCGAAGGTGACGTCCAGTACACTCTCGTCCTGGCCGATGTCCTTGAAGTGGCTATGGACGGTGTTGGCGATGTCGATCTCGGTAAAGCTGACGGCCAGCTCGTCGCATAAGATCTCTGCATTGCTGCGGGTGCGGTGGGTGGTGCCGAAGCAGGGCATGGTCACGGCCAGCACATCGCTGGTGGGGCGGCCCAGCTGTTTCATGGCGCGGACGGCCACCAGCAGAGCGAGGCAGCTGTCCAGACCGCCCGAGATGCCGATGACCGCCGTCTTGGCGTGGGCGTGCTCGAGGCGCTTGGCGAGGCCGTCGGCCTGCATTTTCAAGATCAGCTCACAGCGCTCGGCCCGGCGGCGCTCGTCGTGGGGGATGAAAGGCGTGGGGTCTACCCAGCGGGAGAGCTTGGTCTCGGTGAGGGCAAGGTCGAAATCGACGGACAGATACCCCTCAGCGCTGGGCTCGAAGCTGGTGTAGCGCGCCCGCTCCGACTCCATCCGCTGGCAGTCCAGCTCCGTCTCAGCCCAGCCGCCCTCGAAGGGAGACGTCTCGGCGAGGAGGGTGCCGTTCTCGGCGATGAGGTCGTGGCCGGCGAAGACCATGTCCTGGGTGCTCTCGCCGTGCCCGGCCGAGGCGTACAGGTAGCCGCACAGCAGGCGGGCAGACTGGTTGGACACCAGCGCCCGGCGGTACTCGGCCTTGCCGACGGTCTCATCGCTGGCGGAAAGATTTGTGATCACGGTCGCACCGGCCAGCGCGTGGAAGGTGGAGGGCGGCAGGGCGCTCCACAGATCCTCGCAGATCTCCACACCCAGCACAAAGCTGGGCATCTGGCGGCAGCGGAACAGCAGGGAGGTGCCAAAGGGCACCTGCTGACCGCACACCTCCACCAGCTCCACCTCGGTGCTGCCCGGGGTGAACTGGCGCTTTTCGTAGAACTCGCCATAGTTGGGCAGATAGGTCTTGGGCACAAGGCCCAGGATCCTGCCATGGCACAGCACGGCGGCGCAGTTGTACAGCTTGCCGTGCACCAGCAGCGGCAGGCCGACCAGAGCCACCACGTCCAGCTCCTGCGTTTCAGCCAGCAGGGCGCTCAAAGCGTCCAGCGCGCCGGTCTGCAGAGTACGCTGCAGAAACAGGTCGCCGCAGGTATAGCCGGTCAGGCAGAACTCGGGGAACACGGCCAGCTTTACGCCGCGGGCAGCGGCTTTGTGCAAAGCATCCGTGATCTGCCGGACATTATAGGCGCAGTCGGCCACCCGCAGTGCGGGAGAAAGGGCGGCTGCTTTCAAAAAACCATCTTTCATCGGAGGATTTCACATCCTGTCTTTCTTAGTTGACTGCAATTTCCTGCAGTGCACATAGTATACCACAAACAGACCCAAACGGGAAGTAAAAGAACAATGACAAAAACAAAACAGCCGCGTTCTCTCCATCTCGCACTGCCCGACGGAGAAAGCGGGCAAGACAAAAAATAAAAAATCCCACACAAAAATGTGCGGGAATCAAAGACTGAAAAATGGAAAACGAGATAGACCGTAAGCCGGGTTCTGTATTAAACGACGATCTGTCTAGACCTGCCATTGCTGACAGGTTCGTGCCGCCTTCGGGACACGCGAGCAGCGCTGTACGTCCCATATAGGCGTTGCTTCCGGTAGGGTTTACAAAGCCGCATGGTCACCCATGCGCTGGTGAGCTCTTACCTCGCCGTTTCATCCTTACCGCATTGCTGCGGCGGTTTGTTTTCTGTTGCACTTTCCCTAAGGTCACCCTCGGCTGCCGTTAGCAGTTACCGTGCTCTGTGAGGCCCGGACTTTCCTCAGAGCGGTCAAAGCCGCCCCGCCGCCGTATGTTCCACTCGTTTTCCGCTCCTCATGATACCATAAAAAAGCAGGATTTGCAAGTAGAAGCGTTTTTTGGTATAATGTTCATATATTTTTTGCACAGGGGGTGGGGCATATACAGCTGGAATTTACCGTGCCGCAGACGCAGGACGGCGTGCTTGTGCGCAATTTTCTGCGCCAGTGTGCTGTCTCCACCGAACTTGCCCGTGCAGTCAAGTTCCGGGGCGGCGGCTTCTTTGCAGAAGGGGAGCCTGTCCTTGCCAACCGCAGGGTGTACCCGGGGCAGACGGTCAGCTTTGAGCTGCCGCCGGAAGGGGAAGGCGTGGCCCCGCAGCCGGAGATCCCGGTAAACGTGGTCTATGAGGATGCCTTTGCAGTGGTGCTGGAAAAGCCGCCGCATCTGGCCGTGCACCCCACCCTGAACTACCCCTACGATACCCTTGCCAACGGGTATGCGGCATGGGCTGCGCAGCAGGGCATCAGCCCGGTGTTCCGCCCGGTGAACCGTATCGATAAGGACACCAGCGGCCTTGTTCTGGCTGCAAAGCACGCCTATGCTGCGCCGCTGCTGGCCCGGAATGTGGAAAAACTCTACTATGCCGTTGTGGAGGGAGAGCTGCCGCTGGGTCCGGGCGTGATCGACGCGCCCATTGGCCGCCAGGCGGAGAGCATCATTGGCCGCTGCGTGACCCCGGACGGCAAGCCCAGCCGCACCGAGTATACCATATTAAAAGCAGAAAACGGCCTGAGCCTTGCCGCCTGTGTGCCGGTAACGGGCCGCACCCATCAGATCCGGGTGCATTTTGCGTCCATCGGCCACCCGCTGGCTGGGGATGACCTTTACGGCGGGAGCCGGGAGCGCATTGGGCGGCAGGCGCTGCACTGTGCAAGGCAGAGCTTCCGGGTGCCGGTGTACACCCCGGTGGAGGGCGGAATCCGGGTGGAATGCCCGGCGAATGGAAATAACTGGAAGACTGCTGTGGCGGAAAGCCCGCTGCCGCAGGATATGAAACAGCTTTTTGGTGAAAAGTAAGTGAAAGAACCGCCCAAATTTTGTGACAATGCTTGTTTCAAAGACGGCAGGGTGTATAATAAAATAAGAATGTTGTGTGCATGAGCCTGCTGGAAAGGGCATGTGCGCCCAAGACCGCCGCCGTCTTATCCCGGCACCGTGTGTGCATTGGCGGCAAGGAAGGAGAAAAACCTTTTGATCGAAGACAAGACAAAGGAGCAGCAGCCCGCTTCACCGGTAAAACCGAAACGCGGCCAGAGGCTGCGCTCCCTTTGGGCACAGCTGCAATGCATGGGGCTTTTGCACCGGCACCGGCTGCGCCGTAAAACCCAGAATCATGTGAATGATTTTGGCAGAAAGCTTGCCCAGAATTCTGCCGTGCCAGTCATCGGGGAGACGCTGTATGCACTGGGCTATTCTACAGAGTATGGATTCGTCCGCGTTGGGCGCGGCCTGCGCAGCGGCTGGCTGTGGCTGTGGCAGGCATTTACGACACTGCTGGCAAATGCTGCGGCAATGGCGTTCCCGGGGGCAGCGCAGATGTTCCGGGACCTGTTCGGCCCGATCTGGCTGTTCTTCCGGGGCTGCGGTTCGCTGCTGGTGCACGCCCAACAGGTGCGGAAAGAAAAAGGCTTTGCCGCAGCCTGCAAAGCCAGCGTACATTATCTGGCCAGCGGCGTGCGCCGCAACCTGAAAACACTGCCGCGCATGGCCATGTATGTGCTGCCGGTGTGCGCACTGGCCGTTATGGTGACCGTGTTCAACCATACCGTCCGCCAGCCTTATGCGCTGGAGGTGCAGGTGAACGGTCAGACCGTCGGCTATGTGGCCAATGAGGATGTGTTCAACTCGGCCCGCGAGGCGGTGCAGGAGCGTATCAACTACGCAGACACCGACCATGCAAAGTGGACCGTGGAGCCTACCTACACCGTTACCGTGGCCCACAAGACCATGGATGAAAACGAGATGGCGGACGCGATCCTGAAGAGCGCCAGCGACGAGATCAGCGAGGGCACGGCCCTGTATCTGGATGGCGAGCTGACCGCAGTGTGCAGCGATGGTGTCAGCCTGCAGAGCTACCTGAGCAGCCTGCTGGAACCCTATGAGGACCCTGAGAACTCCAACGTGACCGTGGGCTTCAACAAGGAAGTCACGCTGGAAAACGGCATCTACTTCAACGACAGCTTTCAGGACGAAGCGGATGTGGAAAAGGAACTTTCCGGTGTGCAGCAGCAGGAAAAGATCTACACAGTGGGCACAGGCGACACGCTATGGAGCATCGCCCAGAAAAACGACCTCACCTTCCGTGAGCTGTGCGAACTGAATACCAATTTCAAGGGCGCGCCCCTGAACGAGAAATCTAACATTCAGGCCGGTGATGAGCTGATCGTGACCAAGCAGGAAGCTACGCTGGAAGTGCGCATCACCAAGGTGGAGACCTGGCAGGAGGAGATCCCCTATACCACCGAGACCACCACCTCCAACGAGTACACGGTGGGCACCAAGAAAACGGTGCAGAACGGTGTGAACGGCCTGCGCCAAATCACGGCGCAGCGCGTTTATAACACCGATGGCATCCAGCTTTCCCAGAAGATCCTGAGCACGGAAGTGGTGCAGGAGCCTGTCACCGAAAAGATTGTGAAGGGCACCAAGAAGGTGACCAACAGCACCACCTACATCACCGGCAGTGGTCAGTTCATCTGGCCGGTGCCCGGCTACCGCTACTGCTCGCGCTGGTACGGCAGCGGCCACAAGGGCGTGGATATCTGCGCTGCAGCGGGTACGCCCATCTACGCATCGGCAGGCGGCACTGTAACCAAGGCAGGCTACAATAAGGCTGGTGCCGGCACGGGTTACGGCTACTCCGTCATCATCAGCCACGGCAGCGGCTACACCACGGTGTATGCGCACTGTCTGTCGCTGGCGGTGCACTCTGGTCAGTCGGTCAAGCAGGGCCAGCTGATCGGCTATGTGGGCAGCACCGGACGCTCCAGCGGCAACCACTGCCACTTTGAGATCCGCCGCAACGGCAGCTACATCGCGCCGCAGAATGTGTTCAACCGCAGAAAGTACAGGTAAGTTTGCAGAGGGCTTTTTCTCCGGAGAAGGCCCATCTGCTGTATTATGTAACAGAAAAGGAGAGATGATCTTATGTCTACCCCTCACATCAGTGCTGAAAAAGGCGATTTTGCAAAGACCGTCCTGATGCCGGGCGATCCTCTGCGCGCAAAATTCATTGCGGACACCTTCCTCAAGGATGTCCGTCAGGTGACCGGCGTGCGCGGGATGCTGGGTTTTACCGGCACCTACGAGGGCCGTCCCATCAGCGTGATGGGCAGCGGCATGGGCATGCCGTCCATTGGCATTTATTCCTATGAGCTGTTCAAGTTCTACGATGTAGAGAACATCGTCCGCATCGGCTCTGCCGGCAGCTATACCGACAAGGCCAAGCTGTTTGACGTGGTGCTGGCCGCCGGTGCTGTGAGTGAAAGCAACTATGCCCGTGTGCAGAGCGGCTTTGAAGGGGACATCACGCTGCCCAGCCAGAGCCTGAACGACAAGCTGCGCGCTTCTGCCGCAAAGCAGGGCATCCCCCTCATCGAGGGAAACATCCACTCTTCGGATGTGTTCTACCGTCAGCCCTCCGATGCGAAGCCCACCTACTGGGAAAAGCTGCGCGATGAGCGCGGATGCCTGTGCGTGGAGATGGAGAGCTTTGCTCTGTTTGCCAATGCACAGGTGCTGGGCAAGAATGCTGCCTGTCTGCTGACCATTTCCGACAGCTTTGTTTCGCCGGAGATCACCACGGCCGAGCAGCGCCAGAAGAGCTTTACCGACATGATGAAGGTAGCACTGGGTGCAGAATACTAAGCGTTAAAAATGCGTTTCAGCGCGGTTTGCCTGCAAAAGGGCTTGCCGCGCTGTTTTCGCCCCCTGAAAATCCAAAAAGGAGTGACGGATATGACCAATCTGACTTTGGAGGAAAAGAAGGAGCTCATCCGCATGGCACTGGCTGCACGGGAAAAAGCCTATGTGCCCTACAGCGATTTTATGGTGGGCGCTGCCCTGCGCGCCAGAGACGGCCGCATTTTTACCGGCTGCAACGTGGAGAACGCTGCCTTTACCCCCACCAGCTGTGCCGAGCGCACAGCTCTGTTCAAGGCGGTGGCCGAGGGCGTGACCGAGTTCACCGACATTGCTGTGGTGGGCAGCCGCCGCGGTGAGGTGAACGAGCAGATCACTTCCCCCTGCGGGGTGTGCCGTCAGGCTTTGTTTGAATTCGGCGGGCCGGAACTGAACGTTATCATGGCAAAGACGCCGGAAGACTTTATCGAGCGCAGCATGGACGAACTGCTGCCCTTCGGCTTTGGCCCCTCCAATGTGGCGGGCAACCGTGCCGTGAAGTGACGGGATAAAAACGCAGAGATGCACTGCAGGACAATAAAGTAACGGCAATACGTGCATTGTGCGGCAAAACACAGGGAGTGCACGGAAAATGGCCGGAACTACGGCAAATTTGTGCATAAATACTACTTTTGATAAAAACTTACAAAATTATTGTAAAGATTTTGTAATCGGAATTCGCTTGCATCTGACACGGCTTGCCGTTATACTTGAGCCAGTAAATGTGCAGTTCTGCGCATTTTATTTGTTTGACGCAATTTTATTAAAAATAAAAGGAGAGTTTGATTATGATGATTTCTCGTCGTAATTTCCTGGCTGTGGCTGGTGCCGCTGCCGCTGCCGCTGCTCTGACCGCTTGCGGCGGTTCTTCCGCTTCTTCTACCAGCACCGCTTCTTCCACTGCTGCTTCTACTGCTTCCTCTGCTGCTGAGGGCGGTGAGAAGATCGTCAAGGTCGCTCTGACCTGCGATACCGGCACGATCGATGATGAGAGCTTCAACCAGGCATGCTGGACTGCTGTTTCCGGCTACATGGGCGATGACTGCCAGTACTACATCCCCGAAGCAGACGCTTCCGATGAGGACCGCGAGACCATGATTCGTCAGGCTGTCAACGATGGCGCTGAGGTCATCGTCTGCGTCGGCTACCTGTACGGCGCTTCTCTGGCATGGGCTGCTGACCAGTACCCCGATGTCAAGTTCATCGCCATCGATGTGACGCAGGGCGATATCGGCACCGACAGCATCCCCACAAACTGCTACTGCATCACCTTCAAGGAGGAGCAGGCAGGTTATATGGCTGGTTACGCCATTGCAAAGGACGGCAAGACCAAGTTGGGCTTCCTCGGCGGCATGGCTGTTCCCGCAGTTATCCGTTACGGCTATGGCTTCGTGCAGGGCGCTGACGCTGCTGCTCAGGAGCTGGGCCAGAACATCGAGATCAACTACTTCTACGGCGGCCAGTTCTACGGCGACGCAAACATCACCTCCCGTATGGAGGGCTGGTACTCCAACGGCACGCAGGTCGTCTTCGCTTGCGGCGGCGGCATCTACACCTCCGCTGTCGAGGCTGCTCTGAAGAGCAACGGCTACGTCATCGGTGTTGACGTTGACCAGAACTACATCGGCGTCAATGGCGTGGCGGATGGTTCCTACGCTTACAACCCGTTCATCACCTCTGCTATGAAGGGCCTGTCCGCTGCTGTCGAGACCGCTCTGTCCGACATCGAGGCTGGCGAGTGGGGCGAGATCTCCGGTTCCAACGGCAACTTCGGTCTGGAAGACGGTGACTACGTTGGTCTGCCCACCGATGAGGACAGCTGGAACTTCGACACCTTCACCGTGGAGGACTATGAGTCCATCAAGGAGAAGATTGCTTCCGGCGAGATCACTGTTGACAACAGCTCCGACGACGCTACCAAGCCCACCGTCAGCGAGTTCACCACCGTCAACTACATCCAGTAATTGCTTCTGTAAAACCCCAAAGGAGGGGCACCCCGCATGGGTGCCCCTCCTTTTTTGCAGCCCTTGATCGAAAGATGACTTCGGGAAAAATTGGAGAAGTTGCACAAAAGTCATACTTTTAATATGGTGATTCCTTAAAAATTCAAAAAGAAGTGTGCAAAACGGCAAAAATACGGTATAATGGGAGACAGAATAGTATAGGTGTCGAACCGGCACGAAAGGAGAGTGAGCAGATTGGCAGAGGATTTTGTGATCGAGATGCTCCACATTACCAAGGAATTCCCCGGTATCAAGGCAAACGATGATATCACCCTGCAGCTGCGCAAAGGCGAGGTACACGCCCTGTTGGGCGAAAACGGCGCAGGCAAAAGTACGCTGATGAGCGTTCTGTTTGGCCTGTATCAGCCGGAGGAGGGCAAGATCCTCAAAAACGGCAAGGAGGTCGCCATCCGCAACCCCAACGACGCAAACGCACTGGGCATCGGCATGGTGCACCAGCACTTCAAGCTGGTGGAGTGCTTCAGCGTTCTGGACAACATCATTCTGGGCGTGGAACCCAATAAGCTGGGCTTTTTGCAGAAGGCCGAGGCCCGCAAGAAGGTCATGGCGCTGAGCGAGAAGTACGGCCTCCGTGTGGACCCGGATGCGCTCATCAGCGATATCTCGGTGGGTATGCAGCAGCGCGTTGAGATCCTGAAGATGCTCTACCGCGACAACGAGATCCTGATCTTCGACGAGCCCACCGCCGTCCTGACCCCGCAGGAGATCGACGAGCTGATGGAGATCATGCGCGGGTTCAAGAAGGAGGGCAAGTCCATCCTCTTCATCACCCACAAGCTCAACGAGATCATGGCGGTCGCCGACCGCTGCACCGTTCTGCGCAAGGGCAAGTATATGGGAACCGTGGATATTAAGGGCACCACCAAGGAGGAGCTCTCCCGCATGATGGTCGGCCGTGATGTCCAGCTTCAGGTCGATAAAAAGCCCGCAAAGCCGGGCAAGGTGGTGCTGGACGTGGAGAACGTCACCATGCACAGCCCCCAGCACAAGAAGGATGCCGTCAGGAACGTCTCGTTCCAAGTCCATGGCGGGGAGATCGTCTGCTTGGCCGGTATCGAGGGCAACGGCCAGACCGAGTTCATCTATGGCCTGACCGGCCTTGAAAAGATCAACGGCGGCAAGATCATGCTGGACGGCAAGGACATCACGAGTGAGAGCATCCGCCAGCGCTCCAAGGACGGCATGAGCCATATCCCCGAAGACCGCCACAAGCACGGTCTGGTGCTGGATTACAGCCTTGAGAACAACATCGTGCTCCAGCGCTACTGGCAGCCGGAGTTCCAGAAGAACGGCTTCATCCGCAGCGATAAGGTGCGGGAGTATTCCGATCATCTGATCGAGCAGTACGACGTGCGCAGCGGTCAGGGCAGCTCCACCATCGTGCGCAGCATGTCCGGCGGCAACCAGCAGAAGGCCATCATCGCCCGTGAGATCGATAAGGATCCCATGCTCTTGGTCGCTGTCCAGCCCACCCGCGGCTTGGATGTGGGTGCGATCGAATACATCCACCGTCAGATCGTGGCTGAGCGCGACAAGGGCAAGGCTGTCCTTCTGGTCAGCTTGGAGCTGGACGAAGTCATGAACCTGTCCGACCGCATCCTTGTCATGTATGAGGGTGAGATCGTGGGCGAATTTGATCCCAAGACCACCACGGTGCAGGAGCTGGGCCTCTACATGGCCGGCGCCCGCAAACAGGGAAAAGGGGAGTAAGCAGGAATGAAGAACAACAAACTTTCCCACAAGGGCCTCCAGAGTTCCATCACCAGCGTTCTGGCGGCACTGCTGTGTATCGTGATCGGCATGGCCGTCGGCTTCCTTGTGCTGCTGGCCATCAACCCGGCCCACGCATGGGGCGACGGCTTTGTCCGCATCCTCAAGGGCGGCTTCTATGATGCCCCCTACGGCGTCGGCAAGATGCTGGCCAATGCCGCGCCGCTCATCATGACCGGCCTTTCCGTGGGCTTTGCCTTCAAGACCGGCCTGTTCAACATCGGTGCGGCCGGCCAGTATACGCTGGGCGCTTACGGTGCCCTCTACTGCGCTATCATGCTCAAGCTGCCTTGGTTCGTCTGCCTGTTGGCAGCGGCCATTCTGGGCGGCATCTGGGGCGCGATCCCCGGCTTCTTCAAGGCCTACTTCAACATCAACGAGGTCATTACTTCCATCATGTTCAACTGGATCGGCCTGTACCTCGTCAATGAGCTGGTCTACCAGAACGGCACCGGCCCCATGTACGACGTGCGCAACACCCGCACCCTGAATCTGGGCAAGAGCGCAGACTACGCCCAGTCCATCATCCCGGACTTCGGTCTGAACAAGCTGTTCCAGACCAACAGCACCACCATCGCCATCTTCCTGGCCGCTGTGGTGGCCATCCTGATCTGGGTGGTGCTGAACAAGACCACCTTTGGCTATGAGCTGAAGGCGGTCGGCCTGAACAAGAGCGCTGCCCGCTACGCCGGTATCAACGAGAAGAAGAACATCATCCTCTCCATGGCCATTGC
>ENA-USTZ01001109-USTZ01001109.1-human-gut-metagenome-genome-assembly--contig:-NODE-1109-length-10821-cov-3.337305_pt1 | contig 10821 bp, 8 predicted proteins | sample MGYA00250049_ERZ773375 | MGnify/ENA primary metagenome ERZ773375 (study PRJEB29103, sample SAMN06111956) | human gut metagenome | biome: human gut; feature: ankylosing spondylitis patient; material...
CTTTCAGGTTTGCGAAGAAAAGATCAAGCTGCCCAACTTGCAAATGCGCCTGGTTAATGTGGCATGCACGTTTGACAACAGCAAACTGCTCTTCTACTTTACTGCTGAAAGCCGTGTGGACTTCCGGGAACTGGTAAAGGATCTGGCTGCGGTTTTCCGCACTCGCATTGAGCTGCGGCAAATTGGCGTCCGAGATCAGGCAAAGATTTTGGGCGGCATCGGTATTTGCGGCAGAGAATTCTGCTGCAAGAATTACTTACAGGATTTCCAGCCCGTCTCCATTAAAATGGCAAAAGAGCAGAGTCTCTCTCTCAACCCAACCAAAATTTCTGGATGCTGCGGCAGATTGATGTGCTGTCTCAAGCACGAACAAAATGTATATGAAGAGCTCCTGAAAATTACGCCGAAGGTCGGCGCATTGGTACAACTGCCGGACGGAAAAAAAGGAAAAGTCTGCGAATCCAATACGCTGACTGGAGAATTAAAGGTGCTTCCGGAACAAGCCGATGTTCCCGTAAAAGCAAACCGCAAGGACATTACAGTCCTCAAAGATGGCCGCATGCGGGTGAATCGAGACGAATTCAAAGCACTCAAAGAACTGGAAGATAAATAGAAGGAGCCGTGATTGTGATGACCAACCAACGATCCCCGTATCCGAAAAAAGGACGGCGCCGCCGCATCCGGTATGACCGGGTTTTACTGGTGGTACTGCCGCTTTTGATTTTGATTTTCCTCATTACACGCTGTGCAACGCACAGCGGGGATTCCAATGCACCGGCCACGCCGCCCACTGCGCCGGCAGCAACCGATCAAAAGGAAACCGAACATACGGAACCGACTGCGGACTACAGCAACGCCATTTATTTAAGCCCCTCCAACCAGGCAGACAAGCTCTATGCGGACAATCAGGCCAAGGAATCCGATGTCATGCGGGAAATTGCCAATCAAACCGCTGACTTACTGACTGCGGAAGGCTATACCGTTGTGGTTGCTGGAGAAACAGACAGCTTGCCAAACAAGCTGGCAGCCGCAGAAACCGGACACTTCGCTGCATACATTGCCCTGCATTCGGATGCCGGCGAGGACACCGGAACAGCTGGTTACTATAACAGTTCCATCTCCGGCAGCGATACGCTGGCGAATTCGGTATACAATGCTGTTGCAGAAGCTACACCCAATGAAGACCGGGGTGTATTGGACGGTTCGATTACCACGGACGGCCATTATCTTTATGAAATCGGACAAAACACTGTGCCGTGCTGCTCCATTTCTGTAGAGAGTCATACGGATGCATCCACTTCCCAATGGATTCTACAGCATAAATCAGAACTGGCACAGGCGTTTGCAACGGGAATTTCATCCTATATGACCACTGCCAAGGGAGGAATCGGAAATGGCAGCAGCATCGACCCAGCCCAAACCCAATTATCAACGGATGCTGGAGCAGATTCTGGCACAGACGGACTCCAATAATCCGCCGACACTCTTTCTGCATGCCTGCTGTGCACCGTGCAGCAGCTATGTACTGGCTTATCTGAGCCACTATTTCCGCATTACCCTGTTCTTTTATAATCCCAACATTGCACCGGAAGCAGAGTATCTGCATCGGCTGGCGGAATTGCAGCGTCTGATTACGCAGCTGCCGCTGGAGCATCCGGTTTCCATTGTCAACGGGGAATATGTCCCCCAGCGCTTTTTCGAACTGGCAAAGGGACTGGAACAGGAACCGGAACGAGGACTGCGCTGTCAAAAATGCATTGCCCACCGACTGGAAGCAACCATTCGGCAGGCAAAGTTACAGCAAGCAGATTATGTCACCACGACACTTTCCATCAGTCCACATAAAGATGCACCGTTTATCAATACAACCGGTGCTAAATTAGCAGAGGCATACGGCGTTTCCTGGCTGTATGCGGATTTTAAGAAAAAGGGCGGATACCTGCAATCCATTGCACTATCCAAAGAATATCAGCTTTACCGGCAAGACTTCTGCGGCTGCGTTTACAGCCGCATGCAACGGGAAGCAGAAAAACAAAACACAACCGGCACCGCATCCAAAGAAACTTGATGCGATGCCGGTTTTTGCTGTCTAAAGCCCAAACAGCAGAGAAACACCATGAATCCCTGCGCAGATTGCTGCTCCGCAAAGTGTGGGCAGCAAAATAGCAACTGCGGTCCATTTCAAACTTCCGGTCTCTTTCCAGATGGTCAGGCAAGTTGTGGAACATGGGAAATGGAACAGCGTAAATACCAGCACACAAAGTGCCGTAACACCGCTCCACTGCTGCGCCGTCAACAAGGCATGCAGCTGGGAAACGTCGCCTAGTTCCTGTAATTGGGTCTGTGCCGTGTAAATCATCATTGCAATCGGCAAGACAATTTCATTTGCCGGAAAGCCCAGCAGAAATGCCAGCAGCAGCACACCGTCCATGCCCAAAAAGCTGCCGATGGGATCGAGCAGCTGTGCCCCGTGCTGCAACAAAGAAACACCATGCCACTGACAGGTTGCCAGCAGCCAGAGCAGCAAACCGCTCGGCGCTGCCACCAGGCAGGCGCGCCCCAATACAAAAACGGTTCGGTCAAACAGCGAGCGAACCAGAACCTTTCCGATCTGCGGTCTGCGGTAAGGCGGCAATTCTAATGCAAAGGAGGACGGCATACCTTTGAGCAACGTTCCAGACAAAATCCGAGAAACCAATAGCGTCATACCAATCCCACCCAAGAGGAACAGCAGCAGCAAACCCGCTGCGGAGAGCGAGCCCATCCAACCAGCCTGCACGGTGAAAAACATGGAAATCAGCAGAATCAAGGTGGGAAATCGTCCATTGCAGGGCACAAAGCTATTGGTCAAGATGGCAAGCAGCCGTTCCCGTGGGGAATCAATAATTCGGCAGCCTGTTACACCGGCTGCATTACAGCCCAATCCCATACACATTGTCAATGCCTGCTTGCCGCAGGCATGCGCCCGCTGAAAATGCCGATCCAAATGGAAGGCAACTCGTGGCAAATAGCCCAAATCCTCCAGCAGCGTAAAAAGCGGAAAGAAAATTGCCATTGGCGGCAGCATGACAGACACCACCCAAGACAAGACGCAATAAATGCCGTCCACCACCATGCTTTCCAGCCAATTTGGACTATTGCAAGCCTGCAACAGCCAGCGCAAGCCGCTGCCCACTTGCTGTAACCCGGCAGACAGCAGCTGTGACGGGACATTGGAGCCGACTATGGTGAGCCATAAAACCAATGCCAACAGCCCCAGCATCACAGGCGTTCCTATGTATTTCCCTGTCAAAATCCGATCCAGTCTGCGATCTTTTGCATGCCGATCCGGCGGCTCCTGTATCACTTCCTCTGCCAGCTCCCGGCTTTCGGTCACAATGGCTGCAATCATACGGTCTGCCACCGGCGGCGCATTGGATGCGGCAAGCAGCGCACGGGCTTCCTCCCAGGCATCCTGCAAATCGGGTGCCTCCAGATTCAGCAGCTGGCGATCGGACAGCTTTTGCAGGAGGGCAGCATCTTCCTCCAGCATCCGCAGCGCTGCCCATCTGGCACGAATCCCAATAGGCTGCTGTGCCTGAATGGGCGGCAGAAGCTTGCAAACAGCACGCTCCAAATCCGGATCATAGGCAACCACCTTTGGCAGCGGCACGCTTTCCGCCTGCAGCTGGGTGCAAAGCCGTTCCAACAGTTCCTCCAAGCCCTGTTTGCTCCGGGCAGACATACCGATCACCGGAACACCCAGGCAAGCTTCCAGTGCCGGCAAATCCACGGAAATACCTTTCTTTTCCCCTTCATCCAGTAAATTGACACAGACCAAAACCCGTCTGGCAAGCTCCATTCCCTGCAAAACCAGGTTCAAGTTCCGTGCCAAACAGGAAACATCACAAACAAATACAACCGCATCCGGCTGTTCCAGGCAGAGAAAGTCCCTGGCAACCGCTTCCTCAGCAGAATGCGCACGCAGAGAATACGTGCCCGGTAAATCAACCAGGGTCAGCTGGCAGCCGTGCGCCTCACACGTTCCAACGGCATTGGCAACTGTTTTTCCTGCCCAGTTTCCAGTGTGCTGGTGCATGCCGGTCAGCGCATTAAAGACTGTCGATTTCCCCACATTCGGATTTCCGGCAAGTGCCACCACGTAGGATGCTTTTGATTGATTGGTATCCGATTCCATGAAACATACCTCCCTATCCAATCCTTCTCCTACGTAGCCTATGCACGGCAGGGAATGTCCTATGCGCTATCCCAATCCTTCTGCATCGGCAAAAGTCATACTGGGTTGCAGCGCCAAGTTGATGGCAGTGGCAAGCATCCCGGAAGCGTGGTCGATCAGCCGGTCAATATCCCGTGGCGTAACCATTAAATTCGGTGTATCCCTTGGAGCAGTTCGCTCCGTAATACTTTCCACAATGGTGCGCAGATCCACCACAGTCGGCACGCCCACTGCAAGCACCGGCACTCCAAGCGTCTGCTCGGAAAAAGCAGCCCGATGATTGGCAACTCCGCTTCCGGGGGAAATGCCGCTGTCGCAAAGCTGAATGGTGGTGCCGAGACGATTGAGCGCAGAGCATGCCAATGCATCAATCACCAGAACTGCTGCCGGCTGTATCTCCTTGCAGACCGCTGCCGTCAAGGCAGCCGACTCCATTCCCGTTTGCCCCAGCACACCGGGTGTAAAGACGCTGACCGGACGAAGCGCCCGTAAAAAGGAAAGCTCCTGTTCCTCCTGTAGTTCCGTCTGCAAATGCCGGGTGGCAAGCAGCTTTCCAGCAATACGAGGTCCCAGCGCATCCGGTGTAATTGCCTGATTGCCCAGGCAGACCACCAGAATCTCTCCCTCCGGCAGAAAAGCAGAAAGTTCCTGTGCCAGTTCCTCTGTCATCTCCTGATAATGATCGGAAAAGCGGCTCAGTGCTGCCGCTTCCAGCGTAACATATCGTCCCTTTGGCTTCCCGAGCGGAATGCCGGCGGCATCATTGGGAACATCAATTTGTGTAATCTGAAAATATGTGCCTCGTTTGGATTGGGTGATATTGGGCAGCCGGACGGCAGCGGCAGCTCGTTCCAGCGCTAAGTCCGTGCGAACCTGAGAAGCAGGCATGGGAAAGCTCCTTTCTATTTGTGCAATCTGCTGACTTTTCACAGAAAAATTTTGTGGGGTTGTGAAAAATTACCTCTTGCAATTCCGGATATTTCGTGTTATAATAAATTTTAGTCGTGGTGTCGAAGGGCACCTGCATTTGGTCGTTCCATGTGCATGAAAATACAGTACCGTGTCAATGCTGGTTTTATTTTATGACGACGAAATCCTGATATGACCGGAAAAACGATCCATATCAGCCGAATGTAATCTATCACTATTTTAGGAGGTGCACAACCATGCCAAACATCCGTTCTGCAAAGAAAAGAGTAAAGGTAAACAAGACCAAGGCTGCTGCAAACAAGGCTAGAAAGAGCAATCTGAGGACCATGATCAAGAAGGCTGACGCTGCTTGCGTTACAAACGCTGCTGACAAGCAGGAAGCAATCCGCGTTGCCATCAAGAAAGTCGATCAGGCTTGCGCAAAGGGTCTGATGCATAAAAATGCTGCTGCCAGAAAGAAGTCTCAGCTGATGAAGAAGCTGAATGCTGCTGGCTACGCCAAACTTGGCAAAGGATATTGCAATGCACATTACAATTGGAATGTGCATTTTTTGTTAGCATTCAAAAAAAGAAAACGAACGGATTGTATTCTACACAATCCGCTCGTTTTTTGGGAATATGAAATTTATTTTTGTTACGCTTTTGTGCGAATGCGCATAGAAATATCAAAGCAAGTCACAGAATGCGTCAACGCACCAAGTGAAATAATATCCACACCCGTTTCCGCAACCTGCCGAATATTGGCCTGTGTCACATTCCCGGAGGCTTCCAGCAGGGCACGTCCTGCATTGATGGCAACTGCCTGCTTCATTTCCTCACAGCTCATATTATCCAGCATAATGATTTCTACCCCTGCTGCAAGGGCTTCCTGCAGTTCTTCCAGGGTACGAACTTCCAGTTCAATTTTTACCATGTGCCCGATCTTCTGGCGCAGCGCTGCAACAGCACCAGTAATGCCGCCGTATGCATCAATGTGGTTATCCTTGAGCATAGCGCCATCGGAAAGGTTATAGCGATGGTTCTTGCCGCCGCCAACTGTAACAGCATACTTCTGGATGGGGCGCAGACCTGGGAGCGTCTTCCGGGTATCGGTAATCTGCGCCTTGGTGCCAGCTACCAAATCCACACAGCGACGGGTTGCAGTGGCAATGCCGCTCATATGCTGGAGCAGATTCAAAGCGGTACGTTCTCCCTTTAAAAGGGTTTTGGTGCTGCCGGTCATTGTGGCAAGAATATCCCCCTTGCGCACCTGTTCTCCATCGTGCACCAGAATCTGCATCTCACAGGCTCCGCCAACCAATTCAAATACCCGTTTGGCAACGTCAATTCCGCAGAGAATGCCATCATCCTTTGCAATATAGTATGCCTCGCTGACATGATCGTCATCCAGCAAATAATCGGTGGTAACATCCACATAATGAATGTCTTCCTGTAGAGCAGTCTGAATCAGCTGATCCAAATAAAATGGCTGTAAAATCATGGTATTCCAATATCCTTTCTCACGCATGCGCATTTGCATGCCTTAGATCACTTCTTTTAAAATTAAGTACGCAACAGTTGCAAGGGACTTCGCTTCAATATAATTTTCATCTACGATGTAATGTTCTGTATTCAAAATCCGACGAATTTCCTTGACCCGTTCGAAGCTCTCCAGTAACTTTTCCTCATTGGGAATGACAAAATAATTATTTTGCAGAATGTTCCGGATTTCTGTCCGGAAACCAGCAGGAAGCGGCTTTGCATCAGGATCCAGCGGAAATTCCCGCAGTTCAAATGTATCCGGTGCCTGTTCCATTTTCTTGGCAATATCCAATGCTGCACGCCGAGAGAATACCAGCGCTTCCATCAGAGAATTGCTTGCCAGACGGTTGTTGCCGTGTACGCCAGTGTGCGAACACTCACCTGCTGCATACAGTCCGGGCACATTGGTTTCTGCCTGATAGTCTACATTGATTCCGCCCATCAGGTAATGCTGACACGGGAAAATCGGAATGGGCTCCTTGGTCATATCATAACCTTGTTCCAATACCTTTTGGTAAATATTGGGGAACCGGTTGCGGATAAAGTCGCTGTCCTTATAGGAAATATCCAGATAGAAATTATCGGAACCGGTTGCACGGCTTTCCAGAATGATGGCATGAGAAACGACATCTCGTGGTGCCAGTTCCAACCGATCATCATAACGATGCATAAAGCGTTCCTTGTTGCAGTTAAGCAGATAAGCGCCTTCTCCCCGCACCGCTTCGGAAATGAGGAAGCATTCTCTGGTATGATGGTCGTTGAATGCAGTCGGATGGAACTGAATCAAATGCAGGTTCTTGATTTCTGCACCGTTTTCATAAGCAAATGTAATGCCGTCACCCGTTGCAATTTTGGTGTTGGTGGTATAGCGGTAAACTCTTCCGATTCCGCCGGTTGCAAGCAGCATAAAATGGCTGTGATAGGCCGTATACGCACCATTTTGCAGCACCTGAATGGAAAAACCAGTTGAAGTCTTTTTCATATCCACCATCATGGCATGCTCCAGAATGGTGACATTGGGCAGGGTACGAACCTTGCGAGCCAGCGTTGCCAGAATTTCTGCACCCGTGGTGTCCTTATGATGGAAAATCCGGTGCATGGAGTGACCGCCTTCCAAGGTGCGGTGCAAAGTGCCATCCGGTTTACGGTCAAAGTCAACACCCAAATCCAAAATGGTTTGAATTTCGTGTGCTGCGGATTCTACCAGAATCTGCACCGCGTTGGGGTTGTTTTTAAAGCCGCCTGCAATCATCGTATCCCGGTGATGCAGTTCCGTGGAATCCTCTGGAGAGTTATACACGCCGGCAATGCCGCCCTGCGCCAAAGCCGTATTGCAAAGCGTCAATTCCTGCTTGCACAACAGCAAAATCCGACAAGTTTCCGGCAGGTTCAAAGCGCCGTACAGACCGGCAGCCCCACATCCTGCAATGATCACATCATAAGTCTGTTCCATACTGATCCGTTCCTTTCGATGAGGAAGAAAAAAGCAGCTGTATGGCTGTTTTTTCTGGGTCCATCCAGACGTTATACTTATTCTAGTATAGCACACTTCCAGTCGATTGTCACGTGATTTTGACGAAACAAGAAAAATTCGAAAGAATCGAAAGGAAAAGATTGCTATTTTTTTCACAATCAAATGCAATCCCCATTTCTTACGCCAAATTCACGCATAATCGCAAGCATTTTGAACATACTATTGCTGCACAAAAATTGTACCATTGTGTCATTCCGGACGACTTGCAGCCTGCCTGCCGCACAAGGCAAGTCCTGTATGGAAGCGCCGGACTGCCCTGTGCGGAGAAAAGGAGTATTTCATGCGAAATCAGAACAATCAGAATCAGAACCAGAATCAAAACCAGAACCAAAATCAGCAGGCACAGAACAAGCGTCAGCAGCAGGCACAGAATCGCAATCAGCAGAACGCACAGAATCAGAACTGCCAGAACGAGTGCCAGGACTAATTACCCTGCCTGTAGCTAGTGCACACACAGCGGTGTCATCCGATCGGATGACACCGCTGTGTTTTGTTGCTATTCATTTTCTTTCAGGTACTGCTCCCAGAACGCTTCCGTTCGAAATTTGTCGCTTTGTTCCAAATAGGCTCGCTGCGCCTTTTTGGCGTACAGCAGCGTTTGTACCGCCAGCACACCCAATTTTCCAAAGCACTGCATCGCCTTCCAAAAGCTGCGCTTGGTCACAAAGCCGCCTGTTTTTGCTGCATCATAGTGCAGCAGCTTCCTGGCTCGGAATGCGACTGCAAAATCTGCATGCACCAGCGGAACTGCCGCCTCATGATTGGCAGGCAAAAACAGCCCGTTCAGCGTCAGTTTCTTCAGAATGGGATGCTGTTTTGGCACAAACTGTGCATCCAGATGCAGCGGTTCCAACTGCTCCAGCGGCTGCATCCGGTACCCCATTTTCGTAATTTGTGCATTATATTTTGCTGCCGGCACATGTGCCAGCCAATCTGGGCCTTTATAATAGTCCTGTATCCCTTTTACGATCATTGTTACATTGTCATAGCGATATAGCAGCATATCGCCCAGCGCATGCCGGAAAATCTGCCGCAGAAAAGTTCTGCGATTCGGAAGCAATCCGTATAGGGCGTTGACAATCATCTGATTGCGAAGGATATAATAAAAAATAGAAGACGCATACTTTTTATCAAATGCCTCATGCCAAACACAAATGCCATTCATCAGAATCAGCTGCTTCATATTGCGCAGACCATACTCCACATCATCCATCCGAACAAACAGCGGAAGCGGCAGATTGTCCTGCCGAATCACAGAAATGGGCATGGCACAATACCACCAGCCCTGGTAATCGGCAAATTCCGGCTTTTCATTTTGCAGGCAGGCAGACAGCTGCCGCACATCGTAACCGCCCTTCAAGGACTCGATGTTGCCGCAGTTCCAGCGTGCACCAAACTCCACTTGCCAATAGGGTCGATCTCGTGTCAGCATCACGCCGCCGAGAAATGCATCCTGATCGGCAGGCAAAAGCAAGCTCAAAAAGGTATAGGTGCGGTACAGCACTTCTGGATCCAGCAAAATGTCATCGTCCATCAGCAATACATGGGTCACCGGCAGCGTCTCTGCGGCGTGCAAAATTTCCAGCATTCCTCTGGTAAAGCCGCCAGAACCGCCTGTGTTGGGATTTTGCACAACTCGTACCGCATCATCTGCCAGCTGTGCGGCATCCAGCGTTCCGGCGTTGTCCACGATAAAGAGCGAAAGGTTTCCATACAAAGGCGAGTCCGGGTTGTCCAGGAATGCCTTACGCAGCATGGTCAAATTTCGCAGGATAAACGCCTCCCGGCGAAACGTACAGAGATCCAATGCCAGGTGCACTGGATTTGGATGCAGCGGCTCCTCTATCGTTTCATAACTTCCGCCATAGCAAATCGCACCTGTTGTTTCTGCCTGAAGCGAGAAGCTAACCATTCCGGCAGGAACCGTTTCCAACGGAATCGACAGCACAACCTCTCTTGGCGCATCTCCGTTCTGTTCCAAGTCGTACGTTCCCAGCTCCTGCGTCACCACGTGCGCATCAAACTGCGGCGAACTCTGGTACAGCAATTTCAGCTGTACCGTTCCGAACAGCCGCAGCCGCAGCTGGATTCTGCGCACGCTTGTATGTGTCTGCCAAACGCCGACAGAAAAGCCATTAAAATACGTATTGAATGTATACCAAACGCCCTTTTGCAAAGGCAATCCACTTTCTGCCTGTACGAGCTGCGGCTGCACGTTCAAATTACCATCCGTTCGATAATAAAGTTCCTGCTCCGAACAGATGTCTGCTGTTGGGAAGAGAAGATGCTGTAAAATCATAAGCGAGAAATGCTCCATTTCCTAAAAAGTAGGCAGCTCTGGCTGCCTGTAAGCACCAGATTCCATGCAGTATTTTCCACTGGATGCTTCCAAAAATATGCTGTATTTTCCGGTGTTTCTGCTTTCTTAATCATACAATAGAACCTTTTCCCTGTCAATACCTGCGAAAAAAGTAGCAATCTGCACAATTTTCCAGTTCCATGCAGGAATTCCGTGTTTTAAATTTCCATTGACAAAAAACAGACTTCAGATCGGAAGAGCGTCGTGTAGGGAAAGAGTGTAGATCTCGGTGGTCGCCGTATCATTAAAAAAAAAAAAAAA
>ENA-USTZ01001120-USTZ01001120.1-human-gut-metagenome-genome-assembly--contig:-NODE-1120-length-10676-cov-7.177941_pt1 | contig 10676 bp, 9 predicted proteins | sample MGYA00250049_ERZ773375 | MGnify/ENA primary metagenome ERZ773375 (study PRJEB29103, sample SAMN06111956) | human gut metagenome | biome: human gut; feature: ankylosing spondylitis patient; material...
TTATCCCTCAGACGCTTGATCGTAACAGACAAAGCATTTTCATCCACATATTCTGCGCCATCTGTCCAGATCCGGTCTACAAGGTCTCCACGGGTCATGGTTCGGCCTCGGTTTTCAACAAGCAGACGCAGTAATTTTTGTTCTGTTTTACTCAATTCCACTTTTGAATCTCCCGCATAAAAGGTCATTGCCTCAAAGTCAAATTGAAAAAGATCCATACGGATCGGCGCATTTTTATGGCTTGACGCTTGCTTTCGCAGTTGGGTATTCACCCTTGCCCGCAAAACCGAAAGAGAGAAGGGCTTGGTAATGTAATCATCAGCGCCTCTCTCCAGTCCGTCTACGATGTCCAGATCGGTGTCATTGGCAGTCAGCAGAATAACAGGAATCCCGGGCGTGTTTTCCTTGATCTCCCGGAGCAGATCGAGCCCGCTGCCATCCGGCAGATTGATATCCAGCAGGATCAGGGATACACCGCCGCAAAGAAGCTGTTCCTTCGCCGCTTTTAGGTCTTGGCAGGAAATGATCTGACGGTCATCTGCTTTCAGTGCTTTACTTAAACCCTGATTCAACCCTATATCATCTTCAATAATCAATAATTGTTCCATGTATCTCACTCCCTCGTTATTCAAAGGCCACCATTATTTCCTTGGGTAATTTTTCGTTCTCACAGTTCAGAAGATAGGCGATTGCTCTGCTTGCAAATTTGTTTGTTTTCACTGTATCCCAATCGGCAAGCAAAATGACCTCTGCCTTGCCGTTCTCAAAATCTAATGATATTTCGCCCCATTCGCCGTCGCAGTCTGCCTGATATTCGTAGATTGCGGCGGCGATTTTCTTTTTTCGCTTAATCTTGGATTTCTGTTTTAGCCGGACTGCATGGATTGCGCCCTCGGCAACCAACAATTCCGTCAACTTGTCCACTGCTTTTCGGTAGGCTCGTTCTGCACCGCTGGCTGTACTGCCCTCAAACATAACCGCCAGTTCTTCAAAGGTGGGGCGGTCTTTCCATGAACTGACACGCCCACAGGTCATGCAAATTGCTAACCGTTTTTCGAGCAAGGTCTGTTCCCGATAATTCAGTTTCTCAAATGCCCGCTGCACCTTTTCTGCCTGTATGCCGTTCCAGAGGATATCGGTATAGTTCCAGCTATCGTCAAGGGCTACATCCTCGCCTGTTTCTTCGCCGTCCTCGTCTGTGACATAGAAAGGCTGCTGATTGCGGATTCCACGGACAACTTTCAGATATTCTTCCGCAAGGGCAAGATCGCAGTTGTATTTCTTGGAAAATTCGTTGACCGCATCCTTGGTATTGTGGTACAGCCAAGCCATTGACCGCACCATTTTGTAATTGGTCAGAGAGGACACCGACCATTTTTCTTCGCCCATGCGAAAACGGAGCATAGCATCCCGGATGAACGGGAAAATGTATGTAGCATACTCTGCACCCTTGGCAAGGTCATAGTCCATCAGCTTTTGGAGCATTTGCTCCCGGCAGGAGAGCTTTATATCTATAAATCGGTCTGTGTCATACAGATCGCCGCCATCCACACCGAGAAAGTCTTTGATGCGCTTGTTAAGCTGCGGCTCGTAGTGGTGTAGGAAGAATGAGAAATATATCAAATTCTTTTCCTGCAAGGCAGACAGGATATATTCGTTCAGATTGCCCACCGCTGGAGGCTCCGGTTCCAGTTGGAAAATGTGCTCTGCCACATAGGAAATGATGCCGTCATCGTGCGGATTGACTTGGTGTTTTGGTATGTATCCGGTCATATTCCATGTAAAATCATTCAGCATAGCGCACCTTCTTTCAGCTTTCAAAATCTATTCAGTCAAACAATATGTGCTGCCCAAATATGTACCCTGATTTTTTGACCATTTCTATTCAAAATGATTTGAGCATGCTTCAACTCTCCATATCCCGTTTCCACATCTAAAAGACTACATTCTCGTGGAAACGGGTAGGAATATTTATCAAAATGGTTGAAAATGTTTTTATAACCCAAATCGAAGTTTTTGGCAGTGGTATAAACTATCAAAAAAGTGTACGGGCAACCGTTGGGGTCGTATTTTGTAAGAACTTTATTCATGTGGGAGTCTAATCGCTCTCTTTCCAATGAAGATACCTTTATTCCCTCTATCATTACAACAGGTAATCCATCATAACAAAGCTGAATATCAACCTCCCCAGCCTCGTCACCGTTTTCTGAGTCTCCTTGCCTTGTTTGATCTTTCATGAAATAGCTCTCGCCCAAAATATCCCGAATATAATCATTCATTGTATCTTCGCTACTATCTGCGTTGTAGTGGTGATTACGCTGTAGCTTTGAAAGTGCTCGTAACATTTTGTCGCATATTTCTTTTTCGGGTATTCGGCTATCATCTTCTATTTGTGCAGTACTACAATCTTCTTTGTATTCGTCCAAATGATCCTTCAATACATATAATTTTGACTCTAATTTGTCAAATCGTGTTTTGTCATCCCATCCGGTAAAATGGGATGACAATGCAATTATTTCGTCAATGTATGCGTCACCTTCTATTTTGGCAAGTTCAAAACACACTCGGTCTTTCCACTGCAAAAAGACTGGATTCTTATATATGGTTTGCAGATCTATGCTGGATGTTTTATGCGTTCCAGTATTGTAGTCATACATTGAAGCCACTGGGTAGCTCTCTGTGGTAAATAGTGTTTTGATTTCCGGTGCTTGATCAATCAATTCTTTTATAGCATCCACATTAATCATAGTTTTTTCCTTCCAACGCTTCTTTTCTTAATACGCCTTGTCCCATTTCTTTTTCATAATCGCCCTTGGCATAGGCTACATTGCTCAATGCCCGGAGCATTTTATCCTTTGCCAGCTTCTTCATAACCTCTGCAAGATCAGCGTCCAGAGTACCACGCTTCACATAGCGGTTTATGGTATTTAGCCGCTTTTCATAAATCTGTTTCAGCGGATGATCGTCCGCAAGTTCCCGCTGTTCTCTGCCTTTTAGATTGCCGATCTGCCGACAGGTGCGGTGCAGCTTGTCCCCCGGCGCATAACCGCCGCAGTATTTGGTGTGCCTTGCGTTGGTGGTCAGAAACCATTTGCCGCAGATCCGGCATTTTTTCGGTGCATGACCCACACACAAACCCTCAAAGAAATCAGACCGGAACATTCCCACAAAGGATACATAGTGCATCCGCTTGACCAGCTTCGCTATGTCCTCGCCGGGACGGATGGTAGCCACATACTGAACAGAGTTATTTGCAACAGACATCCAGGCATTGCCCTCTGTGATAGAGAACTTAGGCGGGAAATAGCTGCCGAACATTTTTGCAAAGCCCTCCGCTGTGCGGTCTGCCTCGTTGCCGTCTGATTTTTCTGCAAAATCAAGCATTGCCTTTTGATATTCCTCAAGAGAGTATGCCAGATGCCCGCATACAGCGGTATAGCGCTGGAGCATCACCGCATCAGCATATTTTGGAACTTCTTCGAACGGTAAAGAATTGGTTACGGCTTTTATGGCGAACTCCACATATTTCAGAGCATTGTCCGCAGTAAAAACCTTTTCTATCCGTTCCCTGTGCTTTGGTATATCCATATAGGAGAACGGCGGCGTTTTGCTGAGAATCTCTAACATTGTCAATGCAGCTTCCTTTGCCATAGGAAAGAGTGCAGAAGTATCCTGTCCGGCATTCAGCATCCCGAGCAGCAGATTGATTTTCTCGCATTGCTCGTTCATTCTTGTAATAGTATCCGCAGGAACATTCAGCGCATCACAGGCAAGCGTGCCGACAGGGAATGTTTTGCCCTCATATATGACCGTATCCTGCCAGAAGTCCAATGTCATCAATTCTTGGTTCATGCTTACCCTCCTGTCCTGTTTTTTCACTTTCTTAATTGTATCATGCTAATGTAAAGAAATCTACATCTATCAATAAGTTGTCCTGTTTTTTGAAACAGGATTGTCCTGCCATTAGCCTGTTTTTTGAAAAATCCGTCATAACCATAATAGAAGGAGCGAAGCACCTGCCAATCACGGCGGGTGCTTCGTGCTTTCCAGAATATTATGAACGGAGGGTTTTCTATGACAATCTATGAAACCATCAAGGCGGCAATCAGCGTCAAGCAAGCCGCCGAACACTACGGGCTGAAAGTGAGCCACAACGGCATGGCTTGCTGCCCGTTCCACAACGACAGGCATCCGAGCTTGAAGCTGAATGAGGACTATTTTTTCTGCTTTGGCTGTGGAGCAAAGGGAGATGTGATCGACCTTGTGGCAAGGCTGTTCAATATGAGCAGCTATGAAGCAGCGCAAAAGCTGGCTTCGGACTTGACCCGAAACCGCCCACTGCCGCAGCTATGGCCAAGCCAAAGCGTCCTTATATCCGTCAGTTCCGGGAGGATGAAATGCTGTGTTTCCGGGTGCTGACGGATTATCTGCATCTGCTGGAAGATTGGAAAGTACGATACGCACCCAAGACACCGGAAGATGCTCTGGATGACCGTTTTGTGGAAGCCTGCCAGATGCACTGCCATATCGAATATATGGCAGATGTGCTGACGGTGGGTGATCTGGAAGAACGGGTGGCATTGGTGGACAAGCTGATGCAGGACGGCAAAATTGCTTTTCTGCAAGAGTATACCGCACGAAAGAAAAAGGAGGTGGCGCACCATGGCGAAGAACCGGAAAACGCCTGATATGAACTTGCCCATGTGGTTTGACGGGCAGAACATCAACGAAGCTCTGTTTTGTGAAGAATTTCTGCAAGAGCGCAGGATCATCTTCGCAAACGGAGCTTTTTTCACGCCCGATGGTCGAGTGACGGACGATCTTCCTCTGCGTGGGGAGATTTACGACAAGCTGAAATTCTGTGCCGTAAACAATATCCCCCGGAAGATCACCAACATTCTGGAAGTGCTGAAACTGGAAGCGCAAGTGCCGGACTTTCCACCGGAGCAGGATCGGATTCATTTGTCCAACGGTACGCTGCTATTGAACGGCACATTTACCAAGGGCAGACCGGCTATCGTGCGAAACCGTCTGCCTGTTGTTTACAATCCTCATGCACCTACACCTGTGACCTGGCTAAAATTTCTGGATGGGCTGCTCCATGCGGAGGACATCCCCACTTTGCAGGAGTTTATCGGCTATTGCCTGATTCCCTCCAACAAGGGGCAGCGCATGATGGTGATTAAAGGCAACGGCGGTGAGGGTAAATCTCAAATCGGTGCGGTACTGTCTACCATCTTCGGCACGAATATGAAAGACGGCAGCATCGGCAAGATTTCTGAAAACCGCTTCGCCCGTGCCGATTTGGAACACATTCTCCTGTGCGTGGATGATGATATGCGGATGGAAGCTCTGCGCCAGACCAACTATGTAAAATCCATTGTCACCGCACAGGGCAAGATGGATTTGGAACGCAAAGGCAAGCAGAGTTATCAGGGTTGGATGTTCGCCCGATTGCTGGCATTCAGCAACGGTGATCTGCAAGCCTTGTATGACCGCAGTGACGGATTTTATCGCAGACAGCTTGTGCTGACCACCAAGGAAAAGCCAGTGGACAGAGCTGACGATCCCGACCTTGCAGAGAAGATGAAAGCTGAAGCCGAGGGTATCTTCCTGTGGGCATTTGAAGGCTTACAGCGGCTTGTTGCCAACAACTTTAAGTTTACGGAGAGTGACCGTATCCGGGAAAACCGGGAAGCGGTCAAGCGTGACAACAACAATATCTTTGATTTCATGGATTCCGAGGGATACATCCAGCGTAAAGCGGATGCGTCCATCAGTTCCAAGGATTTCTATGAAATCTACCGGATGTGGTGCGAAGAAAATTCCCTTGCACCGCTGAAAGCCCGCAGCTTCAGCGACGCCATGATTGCCAATGCCGGGAGATTCAATCTGGAGCATTGCAACAACATCACCAACTCTGCCGGACGGCGGGTGTGGGGCTTTATGGGCGTGGAAGCTGTGGCAAGACCTCATATAAATGGATTTTACGATGTTTCGCCGTGTACGTACGTACCGGAGGACTGGCGGGATTGATTTTGCCAGTCATGCTCTGTACGTATGTACGCAGCATTTACCCCTGTTTTCTTCCGTTATAGGAAACAGCAGCTTTCAAAGCTGACCTGTTTTCGGGCATTAAAAATCAATGGTAATGGAAACAGCAAAGTTTTTGACCGCAGGACGAAACTATTTCACGAAATCGTGCTTCTCTGAACCGTGTACCCTGTTCACGGAACAATGGGTGTTTTCACTGTTCCAGACCAAACCACACAAAACGGCAAAGTGGGATATGGTCATATATGGACAGGACATCACAAGCGAAATTCTGAACGGATTTCGGAGATTGCAGATTTTTCACTGTTCGGTGCATCCACTCCACCTTGGAGCGCAGAGGTTGCACCGACACATGAACTGAATTATGGAGGATTTTATCAATATGAATATACGCAACGAAATAAAGGCACAGATCATCCGTGCCGGGATGACCATGCAGGAAGTTGTTGACCTGCTCTCGGACGAGTACGGATGGAGCGACAGCGTTTCCAACCTGTCCGCAAAATTACAGCGGGAAAGTATACGATACAAGGAAGTATTGGAGCTTGCCGCTGTGCTTGGTTACGACATCGTATGGCAGAAAAGACGGGAGAAGTGATACCCCGGCAACAGCCCTCCGCATCTCCCGTCCCCATAGGCGCACCGCAGTGCTGCCCATGGACAGGCAGTGAAAGATACGGTTTTCGCTGCCATCGTCTGCAAGAAATGTTCCGCAGAACAGCTTCATGCAGACGGGCTGACCAAGGTAAAAGGCGCAGACATTTTGCCTTGGTCAGCAGAGGTCACCGCAGTGACCGCATTCCCCCTCGGGAGAGCCCTCGGAGAGCCCACGGCACTTTGTAGCCAGCATGGATGAAAGTGTAATAGTGGGTTATTACACTTTGAAAAAGTGCCGTTCCTCAGCCCTCCGCTGTCTGCAAATCTTAAAGAAAGGACAAAAATCTATGGCAAGAAATGATGGAATTGATCGTACCTTAGCCAGAAATCAGGACTTGGAAACTCCGGATGATGTGACAAAAGTACAGGAACACAATGAGCGTGAAAAAGACCGTTATTCCAATGTGGACATCGTGCCGGAACGTACTGCGCTGAATGTTCACTTCAAGTCTCCCACTGACGATTATGTAAAAATGTTTGAGCAGATGGAGCAGGACAAGATCATCTCCACCAGAGGGCTGAAACCGGATGCCGTCAAATATGGCGAGTTGGTTTTCGATGTGAACTCCGCTTATTTCTACAACCACGGCGGCTATGAGTTTGCAAAACAGTTTTATGCCGATGCCTATAAAGCCGCCGTGGAGATCGTGGGCGGTGAGCAGTATATCCTCTCCGCTGTAATGCATGCCGACGAGCGCAACCGGGCAATGTCGGAAGCTCTGGGTGAGGATGTGTACCACTATCACCTTCATGTGGTTTATATCCCGGTGGTGGAGAAACAAATCCTGTGGTCGAAGCGATGCAAGGATGAATCCCTCCGGGGAACGGTAAAGGAAACGATCACACAGGTCAGCCGCAGTAAGAAGTGGGAATCCAAACCCGTTCTTGATGAAAACGGAAATCCTATGTTGAACGCAAAAGGGAAAAAGATTTTGAAGTCGTCCTACAGTGTGCTGCAGGATGACTTTTTCAATTTCATGCGAAACGCTGGTTATACCGATGTAGAGCGTGGAGAATGTGGCAGCACCGAAGAACATCTGACGGTGACACAGTTCAAGGTACAGGCCGAACAGCAGCGTTTGGAAGCTGTGACCGGACAGGTGGCACAGGCCGAGCAGAGCTTAGCGGATGCCAAAGCTGCCACGGAGAAGCAGAAAAAGAAACTGGAAGCTCTGAAAAAGGAAACTCAGGCTGCTAAGTCTGTTGCTATGACTGCACATGAGATTGAGTCGATGGGCAAGAAAAATCCCATTACGGGAAATGTTACCATGACGGCGGATGAGTGCCGCACGCTAAAGGATTATGCGGTCAGCAGCTTTGCGGAAAAGTCTGAGAAGCTGAAATACAAGCAGAAATTCGAGCAGGCAGATAAAAACGCAAAGATATGGAAAGACCGTTTTGAAAAACTGAACAAAGACTATGAGGAGCTGAAACAAAAAGCCCAGCCTTTCCTGGATGCGATTGAGATTGCATCTGAAAAGGTCTGGGCTTTTATCAATGCCATCCTCGCCAGGGGAAAGGAACTGTATGAACACAAACACCCTGCCCGCAATCGTGGACAGGACATGGAAATTTAAGAAAGGAACTATTTGCCTATGAAGAAAACCGTAGATGAAATTAACAAGATGATTATGGAAGATGCCCCGATGGAAGAAATCAACGATGCCATCGGCTATATTGATATTTACTCCTGCTTCGATCCGATTTTTGAGCCGCCTATTGATTTTCTGGAAGAATGCCGCAAGCGTTGGGAAGCGGCACAGTCCTCTTTCTGCAAAACCATTGAGTGCAAGATCGGAAACACATGGTATGTGATTGAAACGGAGTGTGACGGAAATGAGCCACTTACCGACAAGGTAAAACGGCTCATTTTTTCTGACAAGGGGGTGATTTGTTAATGACTGCGACACAAAAGCATGATATAATTCCAATATGCACAACGGTACTGTCGGCTGACCAACCACCGAAGGAGGATATTATGTTGGATCAGCAGAAAATTACCATTCTCTATTGCCGTCTGAGCAACGAGGATGCCCAGGAAGGCGAGAGTAACAGTATCGCAAATCAGAGAGAGTATTTAACCCGATATGCCCGTGACCACGGGTATACAAACCTGAAAATTCTGGTGGATGACGGTTATACGGGGACGAACTTCAATCGTCCCGGTGTGCAGGAAGGCTTTGAGCTTGTCAAGCAGGGGCTTGTGGGCTGCTGGCTGGTCAAAGACCTCAGCCGCTTTGGTCGTGACTATCTGACTGTTGGACAATATACGGATATTATCTTTCCGAGTTATGATGTCCGCTTTATCGCTATAAATGATGGCGTAGACAGCAACCGGGGAGACAGCGAGGGCTTCGCCGCAATCCGTAATCTGTTCAACGAGTGGTATCCCCGTGATACCAGCAAGAAAGTCCGTGTCAGTTTGCGGCAGAGAGGAACCAGTGGGAAGCACATGGGCAAACCGCCCTACGGATACCGCTGTGACCCGGAGGACAAGGATCACTGGATTCTGGATGAAGAAGCGGCTCCGGTAGTCAAGCTCATCTTCGACCTTTGCATTGACGGCAAAGGCCCGGAGCAGATTGCAAGGATTCTGGAAGAAAAGCAGATTCTGACTGCAAAGGCACTCTATGCCAAGCGAAAGAAAAAGCCGATGCCGGAAAGACCGTACCACTGGGGCAACCAGTCCATTGCAGGGATTTTGGAACGGCAGGAGTACACAGGCTGTACCTGCAACTTCAAGACTTATTCCAAGTCCTACAAGCTGAAAAAGCGGATTCCCAATGAGCCGGAGAATATGTTTTATCTGCCGGACACACAGGAAGCGATTGTATCTCAGGCACAGTTTGACAGGGTGCAGGAACTGAGGAAAAACAAACGCCGCCCCGCAAAAGCGGAACGGCAGGGATTGTTCTCCGGGCTTCTGTTTTGTGCCGATTGCGGCGGCAAGCTCCACTTTGCCACAAGCAAAAGCTTTGAGGGCAAGCAGGATCACTACGTCTGCAACAACTACAAGAGCAACCGTGGTACTTGTACTGCCCACTATATCCGGGAAGATGTGCTTCGTGAAATCGTTCTGGAACGCATCCGGGCAGTCAATGAGTATATCCGAAGCGATGTGGACGGTTTTCAGGAGGAATGGCTGCAATGCCGCAGGACTGACCAGGAGCGCAGCATCCGGGATGACAAAAAGAAGCTGGAACAGGCAAAGAAACGCCTTGCCGATCTGGATGTCATCATCGCCCGGCTGTACGAGGACTATGTTCTTGGAAATCTCAATCAGGACAGATACAGAAAGATGTCTGCGGACTATGAAGCGGAGCAGGAACGGTTAAAGCTCGAAATTGAAGTTATCGAAGAATGGGTGGAACAGCGGGAAGAAATGAACGACGGTCTGGATGCCTTTATCGCCCTGACACAGAAATATGTGGATGTGGAGGAGCTGACACAGACCATCGTGAACGAGTATATCAAGAAAATCATCGTCTATGCCCCGGACAAATCCAGCGGCAAGCGCAAGCAGAAAGTGAAGATTTTCTTCAACTTCGTGGACGATGTAGATATTCCCGTTATTTCCGAGCCTATCATCACGCAAACAACCTATGAACACAGAAAAACGGCGTGACCTTCGGGTCACACCGTTCTCTGCGACAAAATAGTTACTTGTCACTATTAAGCCTTGAAACTTCTGGGCTTTTCGCAGCGGCATCTATTTGGGTGCAGCTTGATGGTGGAGCGACTTGAGTTAAATCCGAACCGAAGGCCGCCTGAATTTCCGCAAGTGTGATCGTTTCTGTTCCGTCCTTGAAGTTGTAGGTAAAGGCCAGCTTATCGTCAAACACATAGATGGAATTGATGAACGTGTCGATGATCTGCTTCTGATACTGCCGGTCGTCTACGTTGTCATACTTGAAACGGCTGATTCAACTGACTACCTGCTCTTTTGTGTAGAGCGGCCTTGCCAT
>ENA-USTZ01001121-USTZ01001121.1-human-gut-metagenome-genome-assembly--contig:-NODE-1121-length-10667-cov-3.932956_pt1 | contig 10667 bp, 9 predicted proteins | sample MGYA00250049_ERZ773375 | MGnify/ENA primary metagenome ERZ773375 (study PRJEB29103, sample SAMN06111956) | human gut metagenome | biome: human gut; feature: ankylosing spondylitis patient; material...
AACCACGCCGAGAATCCCGGCAAGGTCGTGCCTACCTATGAGATCAGCAGCCTGGAAGAGCTTTATCCGCTGGTGATGGAGCCGGAGGAACTGGCCAATGTGGGCCTGAAGAATCGCCGCCACCAGCTGTAATGCTGTGCGGCCTGTGTGAGAGATTGGAAAACGAACAATGCTGATACATTTGGAAAAACTGGGCAAGAGCTTTGGCGAGAAGATCGTCCTGCATGATGTCACGGCCAGTGTCGAGCGGGAGGACCGCATCGGCATCGTGGGCCAGAACGGCGCGGGCAAGACCACCCTGCTCAAGATTTTGACCGGCGAGTACCAGGACTACGAAGGTGAGTTCAGCGTGACCCACGGCGTGACGCTGGGCTATCTGGAACAGAACGCAAAGCTGGATGCCACGCTGGATCTCTACGGCGAGATGCGCTCCACCTTTGCCCCTGTGCTGGATGCCATGGCCCAGATGCAGGTGCTGGAACGCAAAATGGCCGCGCAGCCGGACGACACGGAGCTGCTGGCCCGGCACGACCAGCTGCAGAACATCGTGGATGCCGCCGACGGCTACAACATGGATGTGAACATCAAAAAGGTGCTGTCCGGCATGGGCTTTGCGCAGGATACATGGCAGAAGAACATTGCGGTGCTCTCCGGCGGCGAGCTGACGAGGCTGCGGCTGGCAAAGCTGCTGCTGGAAAAGCCGGACGTGCTCATTCTGGACGAGCCCACCAACCACCTGGACTTTGCCACCATGGAATGGCTGGAAAACTACCTCAAAAGCTATTCCGGTGCGGTGCTGGTGGTCAGCCACGACCGCTACTTCCTCGATAACGTGTGTACGAAGATCTGGGAGGTCTCCTTCCAGACCATGACCACCTACAAGGGCAACTTCTCGGCCTACCTGCCCCAGAAGGAAGCCGCCGATGCCCTGCGCCAGAAGCAGCACGATGCAGATGTGGCACTGGCCGAAAAGCTGCAGGACTACGTGGACCGCAACCTTGTGCGCGCCTCCACCACCAAAATGGCCCAGAGCCGCCGCAAGCAGCTGGAAAAGCTGGAGATCACCGAAGCGCCCAAGGACGAGACCAACCAGCTCAAGTTCCGGTTTGAATATGACGTAGAACCGTGGAATGAGCTGGTGCTGCTCAAGAACCTGACCATCCGGATCGGGGAGCGCACCCTGCTGGAGCCCTTCACCTACACGGTGTGCCGCGGCCAGAGACTGGTGATCGCAGGCCCCAACGGCGCAGGCAAATCCACCCTGATGCAGGTGCTGGACGGCAAGCGCCGCCCCTCCGGCGGCATGGTGCGGCTGGGCACCGGCGCACGGCCCAGCATCTTTGCCCAGCAGCAGAACCGTCTGGGGCAGGGCCGGGTCATCGATGTGATCTGGAACAAGTACCCCCGCATGACCGAGCTGGAGGTGCGCAGCCATCTGGCAAAGCTGGGCTTCCGGGGCGAGACGGTGTTCAAGCCCTGCGAGGCGCTTTCCGGCGGCGAGCTGGCCCGCCTGCGCTTTGCGGAGATCGTGCTGGAACGGCCCAATCTGCTGTTTCTGGACGAGCCCACCAACCATCTGGACATTTACACCCGCGAAAATCTCACCGAGGCCCTCATGGCCTACACCGGCACGCTGCTGCTGGTCACCCATGACCGCCACCTGATGAACAGTCTGGCCTGTCCCATCCTCTACCTTGAGGACGGCAAGGCCACCCTCTACCCCAGCTACGACGCCCTGATGGGCCGTGCCGCCCCGGCACCGACCGCGCAGAAGGAGGCCGCCCCGGCCAAGGCCGGGTACGGCAAGGAGCAGCGCCGCCGCCGCGCCGAGCTGCGGGCAAAGATCAAGGCCTGCGAGGATGAAATGGAGGCCTGCGGTGCCCGCGAGGTGGAGCTGGACAACGAGATCAACTCCCCGGAGGTATACAACGACCCCGACCTGCTGCGCCAGAAGAGCGACGAGCTCAGCGACCTGCGCTTCCATCAGGAGGAGCTGTTTGCCGCATGGGAAGCTGCCATGGAAGAGCAGGAAAGCTACGAGCAGAGCCAGACCGAAGAATAAAGGAGGGGACAGAATGCCAGGGAACCGACGCAGCTATGAAAAAACACGGCACATTGCGCTTTCCGGCCTGCTGTTTGCGCTGGCCATGGCGCTGTCCTTTATTGAGGGCACACTCACCATCCCGGGCCTGATGCCGGGCATGAAGCTGGGCCTTGCCAACATCGTGGTGATGTACGCGCTGTTTTTCATGGGGCCAAGGCAGGCGCTGGTGCTGGACGTGCTCAAGGCACTGTTCGTGTTTCTGGTGTCCGGCTTCACGGCGGGCTTCCTCTCGCTGTGCGGCGGCCTTTTGTCCCTGCTGGTGATGTGGGTGCTCTACTATCTGCTGCCGGTGCGGCCCACCTGGTTCATCCTGTCCGTATGCGGCGCACTGGCCCACAACATTGGCCAGCTGCTGGGTGCAGGTGTGATCATTTCGTCCTCGCTGTCCTTCTACTATGCGCCGGTCATGCTGGTGCTGGGCCTTGTGATGGGCGCACTGACCTCCATCACCCTCAAGGCCCTGCTGCCGGCTCTTGGCAAAATGGGCTTCTCCACGCAGGAAAAGCGGGGGGAATAACCAACCGTCCATGCATCACAGTTGCATTTTGGCCGGAAATCAGTATAATAAGGAAACAACCTGCTATTTTAAAGATAAAATCTCTTGCATACAGCGCTGCCGCCGTGGGAAAGTGCGCGGCAGCCGGGAGGTGTTTGCACTATGAGTGAAAAAGTTACCATCAAGGTGGAGCGCAAAAAGCTGCATCTGCCCACCATCGCCCTGCGGGGTCTGGTGGTGTTCCCCAACAATCTCGTCCACTTTGAGGTGGGCCGCGAAAAGAGCATTGCCGCCGTGGAGTGGGCAATGGCAAATAATTCCAACGTGTTTCTGGTGGCACAGAAGTCCATGGATACCACCGAGCCGCAGCAGGCAGACCTGTTCAGCTACGGCGTGGTGGCCGAGGTCAAGCAGGTGCTGCGCGTCTCCGGGGACCTTGTAAAGGTCCTGGTGGAGGGCAAGTACCGCGCAAAGCTCAGTGCACTGGATGCCAGCGGCGATTTTCTGCTTTCGGAGGTGCGCCCGGCCCCGGTGCGCCCCGGCAAGCCCGAGGAAGCTGTGGAGACCGAAGCGCTGCTGCGCGCCCTCAAGACCGGGTTTGACGAGTATCTCGGCATGAACCCGCGCCTTGGCAAGGATGTGGTGTTTGCCATCGTTTCCAGCGACGACCCTGCCTTCCTCAGCGAGTATATGCCCGCGAACCTGCTGTTCCGCTACGAGGACAAGCAGGCTGTCATGGACGAGGGCACCCTGAACGGGCGGCTGAAAAAGCTGGTCGAGATGCTGCGCCGTGAGTGTCAGGTGATGAAAATTGAAAAGGAGATCGCGGAAAAGGTCAACGAGTCCATGGACAAGAACCAGCGCGATTACTACCTGCACGAACAGCTGCACATCATCAGCGATGAACTGGGCGAGGGCGACGACACCCACGCTGAGGCAGACGAGTACCGCCGCAGGATCACGGAACTGCACCTTGCAGAGGACAGCGAGAAGAAGCTGCTCAAGGAGGTAGACCGTCTTTCCAAGATGCAGGGCTCCAATCAGGAGGCAACGGTCATCCGCACCTATCTGGACACCTGCCTTGACCTGCCGTGGAACACCTTTACGGTGGACGACCTTGATATCAGCCGCGCACAGCAGATCTTGGACCGCGACCACTACGGCCTGAAAAAGGTGAAGGACCGCATTCTGGAAACGCTGGCCGTGCGCAAGCTGGCACCGGACGTGAAGGCACAGATCATCTGCCTTGTAGGCCCTCCGGGCGTGGGCAAGACCAGTATTGCACGCTCCATCGCCGAAAGTCTGGGCCGCAAGTATGTGCGCATCAGCCTTGGCGGCGTGCGGGATGAAGCCGAGATCCGCGGCCACCGCCGCACCTACATCGGCGCGATGCCCGGCAAGATCATCACTGCCATGATCTCTGCCAAGAGCGCGAACCCCCTCATGCTGCTGGACGAGATCGACAAGCTGGCAGGCGACTTCCGGGGCGACCCGGCCGCAGCCCTGCTGGAAGCGCTGGACCCGGAGCAGAACAGCACCTTCAACGATCATTTCATCGATATCCCGTTCGATCTGAGCCATGTGCTCTTTATCACCACCGCCAACGATCTGGGCAGCATCCCCGGCCCCCTGCGCGACCGCATGGACGTGATCGAGCTGCCCAGCTACACCCGCGTGGAAAAATACAACATTGCCCGCAAGCACCTGCTGCCCAAGCAGCTCAAGGCCTGCGGCCTGACCGGCAAGGTCACTCTGAGCCAGAGCGCGCTCTACGGCATCATCGACGGCTACACCCGCGAGGCCGGTGTGCGCAATCTGGAACGCACCATCACCAGCGTGCTGCGCAAGTGCGCCCGCAAGATCGCCGCAGGCGAGGTGGAAAGCGTCTCCGTTACCGGCACCATGCTGGAACAGCTGCTTGGCCCCCGCTTTGTCAAGCCCGACTTCCTCAACCGCACCAACGCGGTGGGCATCGCCAACGGTCTGGCATGGACCAGCGTGGGCGGCGAGACCCTGCCCATCGAGGTGCAGGTGATGGACAACGGCAGCGGCAAGATCACCGTCACTGGTTCGCTGGGCGACGTGATGAAGGAGAGCGCTCAGCTGGCCGTTACGTGGGTGCGCGTGCACGCCGCCGAGTACGGCATCGACCCGGAAAAGCTCAAGAAGTGCGACCTGCACATCCACGCCCCGGAGGGCGCAGTGCCCAAGGACGGCCCTTCTGCCGGTGTCACCCTGACCACGGCGCTGGTGTCCTGCCTGTCCGGCATCCCGGTGCGCGGTGATGTGGCCATGACCGGCGAGATCACCCTGCACGGCAACGTGCTGCCCATCGGCGGCCTGCGGGAAAAGAGCATGGCGGCCTACCGCGAGGGCATGAAGACCGTGCTCATCCCCAAGGACAACGAACCTGACCTGTATGAGGTGGACGACGAGGTGAAGAAGAACCTCACCTTCCTGCCCATGCAGAGCCTGACGCAGGTGCTGAACGCAGCCCTGCTCAAGCCCCAGAACGCAAAGAAGGCCAAGGCTCCCAGCCGCACCCATGCAAAGAAAAAGGCGGCAGACGCCGCCATTGTGCCGCCCACCGCAGAAAAGCCCCAGCCCGGCGCGGTGTGCTGAGAATAATAGAAACCCTCTCAGTCACGGCTTGCGCCGTGCCAGCTCCCCCGAAGGGGGGAGCTTAAGGGATGTTTTCCACCAGATGAAAGAGCTCCCCCTTCGGGGGAGCTGGCGAGGAACGAAGTGACGAGACTGAGAGGGTTTGACGTACCACAAGAAAGGAAAGCTCCATGAATTACAACAAAGCTGATTTCATTGCCAGCTACGGCATTTCCAGCCAGCTGCCCGAGAGCGACCGCCCGGAGCTGAGCTTTTCGGGGCGGTCCAACGTGGGCAAATCCAGCCTCATCAATAAGCTGTGCAGCCGCAAAAACCTTGCCCGCGTGTCCAGTACGCCGGGCAAAACGGCTACCATCAATTTCTATTCGGTGGACGACTGCTACTTTGTGGACCTGCCCGGCTACGGCTACGCCAAGGTGAGCAACGCCGACCGTGAGCGCTGGGACGACCTCATCAACAGCTACTTTGAAGCACCCCGCCACCACACCCTGCTGGTGCAGCTGCTGGACTGCCGCCACGCCCCCAGCGCCGACGATGAGCAGATGCTGCGCTACCTGCACTATCACCAGATCCCCTACGTGGTGGCCCTGACCAAGGCCGACAAGCTCAAAAAGAGCCAGCTGGCCAAGACGCAGGAGGACTTTGAAAACCTCTGCCGCCCCTATGGCTGCCAAAAGGTGGTACTGACCAGCGGCGAGAACGGCTACGGCATCCCGGAGCTGCAGGCGGTGCTAAACGCCGCTGTGGCCGGGGAACAGGAAGCGGAGTAAACCATGGCCTACAACGAATTTGCCTATTTCTACGATGAATTCAACGGCGAGGCCGATTATGACGCGCTGTATGCGCACATCCGTGCCGAACTGCAAGCCCATGGCATCCAGGACGGCATCCTTGCCGACCTTGGCTGCGGCACCGGTGAGCTGACCCTGATGCTCACGCAGGCAGGCTATGATATGATCGGCATTGACCAGTCAGAGGAAATGCTCTGCGTTGTGCGGGACAAGGCCGAACAGCTGGGCCTTTCCGGCAGGCTGCTGCTTTTGCGGCAGGATCTGCTCAAGCTGGATCTGTACGGCACCATCCGGGGCGCAGTGTCCACCTTTGACACCTTCAACCACATCCCGGATCTGGACACGGCCATTGCCAACGCAGGCTTCTTTATGGAAAAGGGCGGCGTGTTCCTCTTTGATATGAACACGCCCTACAAGCACCGGAACGTGCTGGGCGACAACGAATTCACCTTTGAGGAAGAGGATGCCGCCTGTGTGTGGCGCAACCACTACGATGCCGCCAACCGCCGCGTGGAGATCACCGTGGACATCGACTACCACGAGACCGGCGAGCACTTCCACGAGCAGTTCTACGAGTACACCTATGACCTTGACACCATCCGCACCGCGCTGGAAAAGCACGGCTTTGCGCTGGAAAGCGTCTGCGACGGCGAGACCTTCGGCCCGCTGACCGAGGACAGCCAGCGCTATTTCTTCTGCGCAGTCAAGCAGTATACACAATTGGAGGAATAACCTATGGCAAATCTGATCCGCGGCCTGTCGGAGAACGGCGGCGTCGTGTTCTGCGGCGTGGACTCCACCCAGATCGTCCGCAAGGCCGAAAAGCTGCACACCACCAGCGCCACCTGCAGCGCGGCACTGGGCCGTCTGCTCACCGGCGCGGCCCTGATGGGCTCCATGCTCAAGGACGACCGTGACCAGATCACCCTGCGTGTGTCCGGCGGCGGCCCGGCGGGCGTGGTCATTGCCTGCACCGACGGCACCGGCAACGTGAAGGGCTGCATCGATCACCCCTTGGTGGAGCTGCCCGCAAAGCCGAACGGCCACCTGGATGTGGGCGGCGCTGTGGGCAGAGACGGTGTGCTCACCGTCATCCGGGACAACAGCCTGCAAAAGGAGCCTACCGTGGGTCAGGTGCCGCTGGTCTCCGGCGAGATCGCCGAGGATCTGACCGCCTACTACGCCTACAGCGAGCAGGTGCCCACCGTCATGGCACTGGGCGTGCTGGTGGACAAGGACCTGTCCATCCTCTGTGCAGGCGGCTTTATGGTGCAGCTGCTGCCCGGTGCCACCGATGCGGAGATCGATCAGCTGGAAAAGAACATCGCGGCCATGCCGTCCGTCACCACCCTGCTGCACGAGGGCAAGACCCCCGAGGACATGATGCAGCTGGCGCTGGCGGGCTTTGCCCCCAACGTGCTGGACGAGCGCGATGTGCACTACCAGTGCGACTGCAGTGCGGAACGTACGAAGGAAATGCTGTTCAGCCTTGGCCGCAAGGAGCTGGTGAAAATGCGTGACGAGGACCCGAACTGTGAAGTGGTGTGCCACTTCTGTCACAGCAAGTACCAGTACGACCTGAACGACCTGCTCGCGGAGTATGACGCGCAGGCAGCAGAAAACAAATAAGACGCAAAATGCAAAAGGGCTTTCCCGGAAATGGGAAGGCCCTTTTTGCATCTCACCCGCAAATTTCTTCCACTACGGTATACGTCACGGTGTAATTCAGCCTGCCGTCGTTCACTGTGCAGTCCTCTTTGCGGGCAATGCGCTCCGCATCCGGCCATGCGGCGTACAAAGCCTGCAGGCTCTGCAGCCGGGCCAGTGCCGCCGCCTGCTCCCCGGTGCGGCAGAGCGTTTCCGGCTGCTGCCCGTACCGGCAGGTCTCCCGGATGGAGCAGGGGAGCGCAAGGCCCAGCAAAGGCAGCTCCGGCTGGTAGTGCCGGGTGGTGAAAACGGCGTTTTCCGGCGCAGACGCGGCAGGCAGGGCAAATGCCTGCCCGAACACCAAGAGCTCTATGCTGCGGGTACAGCCTCCGGTGTATTGAAAGATATTCTCTTCCAGCGGCACGGTGCGGGTGTCGTTCCATTCAAACTGGGCAAGCACTGTCCCGGCGGCGGGGGCAAAGATCAGCGTACCGTCGCGCTCACTGCGCGCCGTGCCAATGAGGCCCTGTCCGGCTTCCACCTGCTGCCCGGGCACCACCAGCATGGTGCCGCTGACAAGATTCGTGCGCACCACAGTGCCGCTGCATCGGGCCCGGATGCCGTGCAGCGTCCCGGCGGCAATGTCGGGCTTGGGTTTTGCGGCGGCGGCTTCCACTTCCAGCCGTCCTTTGGCAAAATTCAGGCTGGCCCATGAGAATTCACCACTGTGCAGCAGGGCGTATTCCCCGGCGGCGAGCTTTGCTTCGGTCACGGCAGAGCCGGGCTGCAGGCCCGCCTCTCGCAGGATGGCAGACGCCCGCGCAGCCTGTCCGGCGGTGAGGGTGGAGACGTCAGCAAACCAGACGAACTGCTGCGTCCAGAGCAAAAGCGGCAGGAACACCGCCAGCCCGGCCCAGAGCCCGGCCCGGCGCAGCAACGGGCGCACCCGGAAGTACAGCCCCTGCTTTTTGCGCACCCGCAGCCGTACCCGGTATCTGCGGGCCAGAGCAGCAAGGCGCGGATACTGCCGGGCGGCACAGTGGCCGCAGAAGCCCCCGGGCAGAGCCGTCACACCGTAGAGATGCAGCCCGGCCCGGGCGGCAGCGGTGAGCAGGGCCTCGGTGCTGCCGCTGCGTGCAGTGAAATCCACTGCGGCCCAAAGCCTTACCGGTTCCATGGGGGCACCTCCTATTCATCTGCAAAGTCCGTCCGCAGAAAGCGGCCCCGCAGGGTCAGGCGGGTGGCGGTGAGGGTGATGATTTTCAGCTCATCGCCGTGAACGGTGAAACGGCCATGGGGCATCTGCAGGCAAAGGCAGTCCGGGCTGTAGGTCAGGATGCACCGGAAATGCTCGATCTCCATCTGTCCGCCGCTCAGGTAGACGGCGGGTGTGCGGTAAAACCCCTTGGGCGGCTGACGGAACAGTGCTGCAAGCCAGCGGTGCGGCGGCTGCGTTTTGTGCTTGGCCCACATGCCATTCCCTCCCATCCCGCAGTTCTGCCCGCGGCGCGCTGCTACATATATATGGATGCGGAGGGCTTGCTTATGAATCGAACCCACAAATTCCGGCAGGGAATGCTGCTGGCGCTGGCAATGTTCACGGCGGTTTTGGTGTTTGCCGCACCGCAGCGCTGCGCGGATGCCCTGCACGCAGGCCTTGTGCTCTGCGGCGGGCCGCTGCTGGTATCGCTGTTTCCATTCCTCATCGTTTCGGCACTGCTCATGGGCTGCGGGGCCGGGCCGCTGCTGGGTTTTGCGTTCCAGCCGGCAGCCCGGGTCATCGGGGTGCGGGCAAAGGCCGCAGGCAGTGTGCTGCTCGTAGGCTTTCTGGGCGGGTTTGCACCGGCAGCGGCCGCGGCGGCACAGGCGGTGCGCACCGGTCAGCTGACGCCCCGGCAGGCGTCGGCGCTGCTGCCCGCCTGTGTGTGCAGCGGGCCATCCTTTGTCATTCTCACGGTAGGAGAGCAGATGCTGGGCAGTCGGGCGCTGGGGGTGCGGTTGTTTGCGGCCCAGCTGCTGGCGGGATATCTTACGGCTGCGCTGCTCTACCGGATGCAGGGCGGTGCTGGGCAGTGTCTGCCCGCAAAGGCAGAGGAGATCCCGCTGCCCACTCTGGATGCCGTGGTGGCGCAGGCAGCGGTCACGTACCTGAAACTGTGCGGATTTGTGTTGTATTTCCGGCTGCTGGCGGCGGGAGCGGAGGCTTTGCTGCCAAAACCGTGGTCGGTGCTGCCCGCGATGCTGCTGGAGGTTTGCTCCGGCTGTGACTGCGCGTCCCGCACCGGACTGTGGGCCAGCACCCTTTGCTGTGCGGCCCTCAGCGTGCAGGGAGCCTCGGTGCTTTTGCAGGTGCGCACCATCTGCCCGCCGGAGGTGTCACTGGGGCCATTGCTGGCCGCGCGGGTGCTGCATCTGCCCCTGTCACTGGCACTGTTCTGGCTGGTGGTGCCGGGGACAGAGCAGGCTGTGCAGGCGTTCAGCACCCTGTCCGGGCGGGTGGCGGTCATGCACCGCGTGCCGCTGGATTGCGCGCTGCTGGCCTTTGCCGTGTGCTGCATTACTGTGGCAGAGCTGCAGAAGAGGTGCAGTGGACAGTGCGGGGAGCTCCATGGCCAACACAAAAAGACCGCTGCACGTTGATGTTCCGTGCAGCGGTCTTTCGCTTGCGGTCAGGCTGTTTGGGTCACTGGATGCCGGTTACGGGATAGTCCTGATCCTCAACGGCCTTTTTCAGCACGTCATCGGCGACATCGGCGTTCAGCAGATAACATTCGGAGTGCAATATCCCCATCCTCTTTCAGAAGGGTGCCGGATATTGCACTTTTTTTGTTCCCCCTACTCCCGAAACAGCAAATACGAGAACTGAGAAAACAGACCGTCGAAATGTAAAAAACAGAGTATTTACGAAAAAATCTGTAAACGTTTACGTAATTTTTTACCCCCAATATACCTATATTCTCATATTTTTTATATACTTTTGCAACAAGAAAACCAAGACTTAGCTATT
>ENA-USTZ01001123-USTZ01001123.1-human-gut-metagenome-genome-assembly--contig:-NODE-1123-length-10640-cov-2.432358_pt1 | contig 10640 bp, 8 predicted proteins | sample MGYA00250049_ERZ773375 | MGnify/ENA primary metagenome ERZ773375 (study PRJEB29103, sample SAMN06111956) | human gut metagenome | biome: human gut; feature: ankylosing spondylitis patient; material...
TAGGTGTATGCTGCTTCATTTGCCCAATAGACAATGCTGTCCACATCGGAGTAATACATAATAGAAAAACCATCCGCATCTCCGAGATACATCCTGTGTCCATGTGATTTCTCCTTTTATGATGTAACTCATTTCATCTTGCACCTGTACTTTGATTTAATTCATAATATCTAACCTGTAGTGTAAACTAGCACTGAGGTGAATTGTAATGCATGACTATGTAAAAAATCTTGCGAAGGTAGTCCGGGCTGCCAGAGAAGAAGCCCATCTATCTCAAGCAGCATTAGCTGAACAAATAGGTTGTGATGAACAAGAGGCAGCCGAGATTCTTCCAGCAATTGAATACCTCTTAGCACTCATACATAAAAGAGGTAATTCAAACGAGTAAAGGAACCAGCTAATCCGTTGTGATTCTGGTTCTTTTCTTTTTGTTGCCATCTCCAAATCTTACTCTTGTAATATTTCAATTATTAGACAGATAAGAGTTCAAGTCAATATCTTTTTTCTGAAATTGACAACCACATAAATAACGTCTATAATATATTTATTACAGTTGTAAGATTTAAGGAGGGATTTGAAATGAGTGATTTACCACAGATTTCTGAAGCTGAATTTGAAGTTATGAAAATCGTATGGAAACATGCGCCGATCAGTACCAATGAAATAACAGATAAATTATTACAGACCACAAGCTGGAGTCCTAAGACGATACAGACTTTAATCAAACGTCTCGTAACAAAAGGCGTTCTGACTTATGAAAAACAGAGCCGAGTGTTTGTTTATACCCCAGTCGTGAAAGAAAGCGAATTCATCGGCCAGGAAAGCAATTCTTTTCTGGAACGATACTATGACGGGGATATCACTGCCATGCTGTCTGCCTATATAGAAAATGACAGACTGTCTGAAACAGAAATAGACACCCTACGTTCCCTTCTTTCCAAGAGGTCAAAAAAAGGAGGAAATTAACGTGGCTAATTTTATGATACGCTTTTTAATATGCAATGTATTTATCAGCGGTATCATCGGAATTCTTTTGATAGCCAAGCGGATATTCAAAAACAACCTGTCCAGCCGAATGCAGTATAATCTGTGGTTCCTGCTCCTTGGGTTGCTGGCAGTTCCTTTTATACCGTTCCGTCTCATCGGATTTCCACAAATCTTCTCGTGGCTTGGTAGCTTAAGAAGCTCCCCTGCTTCCGGCACTGCAACCGCTATGGGAGAAGCTGTGGGAATTCATCCGGTCGGAAATACAGACTGGATGAATGATTTCGCACTTTCTGTAAATAGCGAAACACCATCCATTGCCGGATACATATTATTGGGGATATGGATTATAGGCATTTTTGCAATGATCATATTAGTAATCAAATCCTCACTCCGCCTACGCAATTTGGAGAAATCTGGACTTCCCCTTCAGAGCCCGGAAGTACGCAGACTATATCATCAATGTTTAGAGGAAATGGGAATTCACAGAAATATCCCTGTTTACAGTACTGCATTTTTGAAATCCCCGATTATTGTGGGACTTTTGAAACCATGTATTTATCTGCCGATTCATCTGATCTCTGATTACAACGAATCCGATATGCGATATATGCTGTTGCACGAACTGCAGCACTATAAGCACAAAGATGCTGTTGCCAGTTATCTGATGAATCTTGCTGGGGTAGTATATTGGTTCAATCCTCTTGTCTGGTACGCACTGAAAGAAATGCGTAATGATAGAGAGGTTGCCTGTGACACTTCCGTTTTGAAAATGCTTGAAGAGGATGCTTACGAAGATTATGGCAATACACTGATTAACTTTGCAGAGAAGGTTTCACTTACTCCTTTTCCGTTTGCCGCCGGCCTTGGTGGAAACATGGAGCAGATGAAACGAAGAATTATCAACATTGCCTCTTATGAGAAACCGACATTCATGAAAAGAATAAAAGGTATGACTGCATTCATGTTGACTGCTGTTCTTCTCCTTGGATTCGCACCTTTTATTTCCACATACGCAGCAGACGGAAGCCACTATCAATGGGATTCCTCTTCTGAGAATGTTACCTATGTAGACCTCTCCACATACTTCGTAGAATACGAAGGTAGCTTTGTTTTATATGATTTAGAAAATGATGCATGGAGCATACACGACATGGAGCATTCCACCTTACGAGTTGCTCCAAACTCCACCTACAAGATATATGATGCCCTGTTCGGATTGGAAGAAGATATCATTACACCGGAAAATTCGTTCATTGCATGGAATGGCGAAACTTATCCATTTGAAGCATGGAATGCGGATCAGACCTTACAGTCTGCAATGAATTCCTCTGTGAATTGGTATTTTGAATCTGTGGACGAACAGCTTGGAGCCGCTGACATTTCCAACTATATTCAGGAAATTGGATATGGAAACGAAAATATAAGTGGTGATTTCTCCACTTATTGGATGGAATCTTCCTTGAAGATTTCCCCAATAGAGCAGGTCGAACTTCTAACCAGGCTGCAGAATAACAGCCTTGGCTTCACCCCTGAAAATATCAATGCAGTAAAAGATGCCATCTGCCTTTCCTCTTCCGATGCCGGAACATTCTACGGAAAGACCGGAACCGGACGTGTGGATGGTCAGGATGTGAACGGATGGTTTATCGGCTATATTGAAACTGCAGATAATACATACTTTTTTGCTACCAACATTGGTGCCGACAGCGATGCTACCGGAGGCAACGCAACTGAAATAACCATGTCTATCTTGTCTGACATGAATATCTGGAAATAAAGAAATCGGGTAAGAGTCAACTACACAAGCTGACTCTTACCCGATTTCATTTTATTTTTCGCCTGTTACTTCATAATACTTTTCATTTCCGGTTGCTGACCATGATGTTTTACCGCTACTAACCACATCTTTTGTAGACACATTATAAGCAAATATATCAAGAATTTCTGCCTCTGAGATATGCCATGAACCATCTGCGTTTTTCTTACTTCTGTACCAAACATATAATTCACATTTTTCATTTTCCGAAAGTCTGTCATATGCAAGAAATTCTATTATTTCCTCATTCTCATTTAAGATAGCTCTGGAATTTCCACTCGCACTATATGATATCATAAAATCGCATCCTTCGTCTGCGAAGTATTGTTGGTATATAGTACGATATCCATCATATATTTCATCTGTTTCAATCAATGTCACATAATCACATATCGCAGAAATAGAAATATCATCTTCTTTCATATTTTTCATTAATTCATCTATTAAATCGTGCTGAATGACAAAACCCTTATTCTGTGAACTAAATATTCTAATGGTCTTCCGTGGTATCATTCCCTGTGGTCCTGCTCCTGTAACATAATTTACAATAACAATCACATCCTTTGCACCATCGCCATCTATATCTTGAAATCCAACTGCCTCTACGCTGTCAAACATACCTACGCTATCATTCTCAGTACTATTGTTTTCAAAATAAGCTGGGAAATGGTACACAATTTGATTGTCCTTTGCCAGCACAAATGAGACATCTTCCCAAAGCGTATCATAAGTCGGTAGATAAGATACAAACTGTACTTCACCCCAATCATTCAATTCTACATCAAAGGATTGTTCAGTTATAACCCGGCTTTCATCTAATTCCTCTCCTGATGGATAGTCCACTGCAATATCTGTCAATTGCTGAATTTCTTTCGTACCATCAAAATATAAAATGACTTGCTCATCAAATTGTTCTTCGCCTGATAGGATCACTTCTACATAGTCCTCATACCATGTAACTTTCCAACAATTACTTGTGATGCTTCCGCCGTCATTGTGCAATTCAAAATCTGTTTGAGATATCTTATCTTGGCCTTCCATAAGGATTAATCGTCCACTTGCTGAACCAAAAGGCCAGTCTGGTTCTCCGACTGCCTGAAGTGTCAATTCATATTTTCCATCCGGCGAAACAGATGTATCGCAAATTGTCTTCTTGTAATTTACCCTATACGAAATGCAAAACCCAAATACTACAATCACTGCAAGAAGCGAACCCATAATACATAGCATAATTTTCAAAAAATTCTTCATTGTTATAGTACTCCTTTTAATGTCCACGTATATCCAGTTGTTCCAATAGAGAATTTCCGCTTCCCCATGAATATACAATGTAATAACCACTGTCCTTTATTTCTTCTGTAAATTGCAGTGTCCCGTGATCAATCACCTCAATGGGCTGCCTTTCCTGAGTTTCCACTAAATACTCCCATTCATTACTTCTGTAATCTGAATAGTAAACATCCAGTTCTTCCAAAGACAATTCACTCCTAATTAGGATTGCTCCGAAATACTGCATCCCATTTCCATTCCCCGTCAGCTTCCCAGCCTGTGACAACGACTCTATCAATTCTGCTTCCTCTGGTAGCGGGATATCACATAATACCCTTTCCACCTTATAGGCTGTATAGTTATTTATAAGTGGAATTGAAATCACACCGCCTATCAATACAACTGCTGCCAGCATTCCAACTAATTTTAATTTCTTCATGTATCCTCCTTTCTTTTCTTACACCTGTAAGATTACCATGGAACACCATTATTATCAAATCATTCTTTAATCCGGTATTGGTAATCGGGTATCTGCATAATTCCGTCATTTAGGATTTCATTCCCCAAATACTGAAAACTGCCATCCTCTGCAAATCTTACCGTAAGTTCATGGGTAATGACTGCATCATCGCAAATGACCATGTCGCAAACTGCCTCCACCGTTAACGTAACCGTCCCATCCTCATTTTCTTTGATGTCGACAACCTCCGGCAGAGATGTCCCAAAGAAGGTAGGCGCATAATTAAAGCATCCAAGTCGCACCCAATAATAGGTCTGGTTTTCCTCATCAAATACTACGTAATCCCGTATCTGCTCTGCTGTTATCGGAAGATATTCCATAATCAGACTTTCGAATTCTTCTTTTGGGATACCATTTGGATAATCTTCGGAATTAAATTTTTCTCCATATTTCATTCCATACAGATATTCAAACATCCCGTTATAATCCAACTCATTCAGATTTTCTATATTCCAGTTTGAACACAAAAGGTTATTTCCCTGATATCCAAGACCTCGAACACAACGTTCAGACATTTCACGCTGTTCCTCTGTCATAGGTTTTATTCTAATCAGGCAGCTTCCATCCACAATTTCACTGACTTCCGGTGGCTCCGGCACACACAACTCATAGCAGAACCATCCTTTTTCCGTGTATTTCCATTCCTTGAGTCTCGTATATGAAATGTACGAAATTCCCGGCTCGTTGTCAGCATTCCAGATTCCTCTTGTACTTACAACATACATATCCGTTCCATCAAAAATGAATTTCATTCTGCCCAGTCCACCATCGTTGTGGATTTCATAAATTACTACAGAACCGCTTTGCCCTTCCATACATTCTTTAAGAAAACTATCGACACTTTCATAATTCCCCATGTTAGAATACGTTACCATCGTAGCAATTGGATATCCTGCGTCCTTTACCTTCTTCTGCATTTCAAGAACCGTTTGATCATCCAAAACAACATTAGATGCTATCCCTTTATCCGCTGTTTCATAAATGTCAAGATAAAGTTCCATCAGCTTCTTACAGTCACTCTCAGCTTCTTCCTTTTCCTGTTCATCTACCGGAAGATCATAGCCCTTTTCCCATTGTACTGCAGCCTCTTCCTCAGCATTTTTTATTTTCTCCGTGGAAGATACTTCTTCCGTATCTTCCACAAGAGATTCTCCCGCAACACTATCCTCTTTTCCACAGGCACACACGAAACACCCAATCAGAAATACCATGATCAGTAGAATGCTCTTTTTCCTTAATACCATAAAATCATCCTTTCGTTCTTGCTATTGGCGGCAGTTCCAATTCAATTTGTTCTATAGAATTGGAAAGATACCTGAAAGTTCCGTCTTCAAATGGCTGGACCACAACCGTATTCCGAAAAGCGAGATCAGAATTATAATCCGGCCATACTCCATCCACGATAAGTGTAATCGTTCCATCCGCATTTTTTGTATAGTCAACTACTTCTCCAAAAGGCGGATATGGACTGGCATAAATCATTTCATATTCATAACTGCTGTGGTCTGCGTTGTATCTACAATGTTCTCTCAACTGCTCCACAGACACCGGGAAATAGGTAGTCATTATTTTTTCATACTCTTCTGCCGGAATTTCCCATCCCTGTGTCTTCAGATTTTCGCCTGTATAAATCCGATAGATATCTTCATACATGCAAGGCATCAAAATATCCTCTACATTACTACTGTTCCAGTTTGTTACAAGCACATTGTAATTCACATAGCTTAGTCCTGATATGTATTTCTCCGTCAGTTCCTGGCAGTCTTCTGGAAGCGGTTCTATTCTCCAATATTGTCTCAAACTTGCATGTGCAATCACATATTCATATGCGTAGATAAAATATCCTTTTTCGGTCAGTTTAATCTCAGCCACATTACTTACCGAAGTTCCCTGTATCTCTGGTATACCGCCTTCCTTCCACCGAATTCCTATGTAATAGGTCTGCAGCTCACCTTTCCGATAAATGAAGGTAACTGCTCCAATCAGTCCATCTCTATATACTTCAAATACCGTAACCATCGAGTCCCGTCCATCCAAGTAATCTGCATAAAATGTTTCGATTACTTCATGGTTTTGCATGGCAGTATCTTCTTCAACACTTACCAAACCGCTTCTGCCCAATTGTTCCACCACGGCTTTCCTCTGCTCGTGGGTAAATTCATTAATACCGGAAGAGTAGCTTGGTGCATCTGCAATTACAATATCCTTATAGATTTCTCTGACCGATTCTGCTGCTGACAAAACCGTACTCTGCAGCTGCTCCTTCTCCTTTTCTGAAAGGAAATCATCACTGGCTTGCGGAATAAACCAATATGCTGACTCTGTGGAAATTTCCGCATTCTCGGCTTCTTCTGTTTCTGCTTCGCTATTTTCGATTTCTATAGGTGGCTCCCATACTTCTTCTGCCACCTTTTGCTTTTCTGCATGCAATTTTCCCCAACAGAACACTCCGGCTATCACGAAAATCAACAGCAGCAAAATCGGAAGTCCACATCTTCTAAGCAGCCATTTTACATCTTCCATTATTCGCCTCCGTACAATTCTTCCCATTCTTCCAACGTCAACCGTGGTGTATGCCATGTTTCCTCATAATTATTCTCGGAAGGTATAATTTGATTGGATACATATTGTACCCCTCCGTCCTCTAACGGGCGGACCACAACCTCATGAGCATATACCTTGGAATCACCTGCATAAGGGAATACTACATTAGCTGTAAGTGTAATTGTCCCATCGCTGTTTTCTGTAAAATCGACTACCTCTGAATATGGATATTCCGGGTACTCTACTTCTTCGAAGCCTCTCGGCTTATATTCATAAGTTGAATCCTCCGAATAATAGACGGTTTTGGATTGCAGCGTTTCACTATCAATATTGAAATATTTCATAATAACGCTTTCAAATTCCTCTTTTGGAATCCGATAAACTGCACTTACTGCCAGGTTGTCATCTGCAATATAGGGAACATACTGACCATTTACTTTTGGATAGAGAATGTCATACATATCATAGAAATTCAAAGCCCCGAAATCATCCTCGCTCCAATCCACAATAAACATGTTATTCTGTTCAAAGCCAATCGGGCGGAGATATTTCCGACTCAACTCCCGATATGTTTCATCCAATGGCTGTACCCGCAATGCGGTATGCTCCTCTGCCCCACTCAATGTAAGAACATACAATTCTTCTGAAAACCAGACACCGGAAAACATCAGGTAACCTTCTTCTGTATAATTCCAATACTCCGCCTGATAGCTTCCAGTAACCTCTCTTTGTATATCTCCATTTTCGTACTTGTAATAGCTTCTGACCACATCTACATTTCCGTCTTTTGTGTGTAAATCGTATTTTACAAATCCTCCTAAATAACTGACTTCAAGAATTGTTATTTCTGCTTCTTCCTGTGCATCCACCTTTTCGCAGAATTCCACTACCTTCTCTGGGTCCGTCATGTTAATTTGATTTCTGCTGTCAACAGCCGGATATCCATTTTCTCCAAGGCAATTTACAATACTACGAATCGTTTCCAAATCAGCTATCTTGTTTTCTTCTGCTGCCTTCTTATAAAGATCTATACAGATGTTTATAATTTCTTCTGCGTTCTCCTTAGAATCTTCTGGAATAGCTTGAATATCAATTACTGTTTCCGAAACTGTATCTTCTTCTGGGGGTGCATCGCTACACCCTGAAACACTAAGCATCAGTACAAAACTAATTACTGCTAAACTACTCTTCCAGGACCAGGCCGTCTTTCTTAACAACATATCCACTTCCTCCTCTACCTTTCACATCTTCTACCATGCTGATAATCAATATAGGACGTTCTACCGTATCTTCTGCTGTAAAAATTGCAAACCATCCTAATTCCGTACCCGAAGTATCATCCTTCGATGCCTTGATTTCTGCCGTACCTGTTTTTCCTGCTAAAAGAATGTCATCCCGATGGGCTGCATATCCAGTTCCATTAGAATCATTCACAACCTTCTTTGTTCCTTCCAATACACGGCTTGCTGTCTCATTAGAAAAGGCACCCGGAATCCAATACTCAGCCACTGCTTCATTCTGATATACCAAATAAGGCTTTATGACATTTCCCTTATTACAGAGAGCAGAATAGATACATGCCATATGTAATGGATTCACTAAAACCTGCCCTTGACCATAACCACTATCGGCTAACTGTATTTCTGTTTCAATTCCCTCTGAATTAGAATACTGCGACTCTGCCATCTTAATCTCAAATGGCAGTTCCTCATTAAAACCAAGTCCAGTCAAAGAACTCTCCATCTCTTCTGAGCCAATCTTTAATGCTGCCTTTGCGAAATAAATATTGTCGGAATATATCAAGGCATTCTCTAAAATGACTGGTTCATATGCATGGAGTGTTATTACATGATAGGAACCCCACGATTCATCCTTTTGCCAGCTTAAGCCTACGTTCCCGTAATCTTCCATTGGATCGATTGCTCCTGATTCCAAGCCGACCGCAGCGGTAATTGGCTTGAATGTAGACCCCGGACACCACACTTGCCGGAAGCGATTATACATTGGCTTATTCTCATCCTCGTTAAGCGCAGTCCACTGTTCACTGGACAATCCCATAATAAAATCGTTATTGTCATAGGCCGGTGTGCTGACTAAAGCCAATACCTCTCCGGTATAAGGATTCATGGCCACCGAGCAGCTTTTATCTTCCTTAAACTGTTCGTACAAGGAAATCGGCAAATCGGCATCTATCGTAAGCTGAATATCCTGCCCATGCTGTACCAAGATACAAGCCAGTTCCTCCTTCTCTTTGCCTTCCGAGTTTACAATGTAAATCCTGCAACCGTTCTGACCTTTCAGTTCACTCTCGAACAATCCCTCCATTCCTCTTCTGCCTATTACACTATTGGATGTATAGCCTTCTCCTGCATGTTCCTCTAAATCTTCCGCAGTAACACTTTGAACATATCCGACCAAATGTGCAGCTGCTTCTCCTAATGGGTATTCACGCACTTCAACATCAGATATCATCACTCCGGGAATCTCCAGCAACTTTTCATGCCTTTCATTCTCCTTTAGGACTTCTTCGTCTGGACTGATAGACATTAACTCAATTTCTTCCACTCTTGGAATCGTTTTAATAGGAACAAAAGAATCATCTTTTACCCATTTTGCAGACAGTTTCTTTTCTATCGCTTCCGGTGTGATTTCCAATAGTTCTACAATCTGTGCGATTGCTTCCTCTCTGTTTTCCAACTTGCCCGGAACGATTCCAACTGAAGATGCTGTACCTTTTCCTGCAAGGACACGTCCGTTCCTATCCAGAATTTCTCCTCGTTCTGCCTGTGTAGTGGAAACTCTTACTTTATCTGTAGAAGTTAGATTCGGAAAAATCATGGAATCATCCCAAACCAACTTATATCCTTCTTCGTCCTTTAGGAAAAGTGCTTCATTCTCAAAGCTGATAGTTCCTGCAACTGTATCGAAAGAAGTCTGGTAGGTTACCGTCATTTGCTCCTCATCATATGCAATAATCTGGACAGCCATATTCTGGACTTCTATACCTTCATAAATAGCTGAATTTCGAGTTACAAAATCCTCCTGACTGACATTTCCCGATGCCTCAATATGTAGCATCGCATACATTTCTTCATACTCCTGTTTTGGAATATGATCCATGTACTCCACCAGAAGTTCTTCCGGTGTCCTCCAGGCATTTTCCTTTGTTGCCAACATTCCTGCCACACATACCGCAACAGTAATCGCAGCCATTCCTATAACAGCAATCGCAATCCATAGGAGCCTGCTTCTTGTTTTCTTTCGCTTGTTTCTGCTTTTTCCTTTCTTCATATTGACCTCCATTTATTTTCATTGCTGATATTGTCATATTCTATTTTCAATGTACACTATATCTTCAAAATATTACATTTGTAAGATTTTGGAGTGAAAAAATTCCTCTTTTATGAATATATCGTACTATACATTCCTCCTCCCTTTTTTATTACATATGTAAGATTTCACAACAAAAAAATATCGTTCGAACTTTAGGCGGCGCTAAATATA
>ENA-USTZ01001124-USTZ01001124.1-human-gut-metagenome-genome-assembly--contig:-NODE-1124-length-10635-cov-2.412483_pt1 | contig 10635 bp, 7 predicted proteins | sample MGYA00250049_ERZ773375 | MGnify/ENA primary metagenome ERZ773375 (study PRJEB29103, sample SAMN06111956) | human gut metagenome | biome: human gut; feature: ankylosing spondylitis patient; material...
CTAAACCCAGGTCAGCGACTCAGTAGCAATATATGAGAATGACTTAGCTGCTGCTTCAGCGTCTTTCTTTGAAATCTCTGCCTTCTCAGCTACTGCTGCAACTAACTCTGCTTTGTTCATGTTAAAATTCCTCCTATGGATTCCTATATTATATAATTCGAGTTCCTTCTCTCAAATTACTTACAAATCTATTTATACTTGTTTTCCATCCTTTTGTCAAGGAAAAATGCGATATTTTCGGGCTTTGGGGCACTTAAAAACAACCAAAATTCTGTCCGCAAAACCGTCATTTTAACACAAGCGAACTGGAGGATGTCATACTGGAAATCAGATCCTTGAGTGTATCAAGCTCTTCCTGCCGGTTCTTGTACTCGCTCTGACTGCTGCTTTCTGAACTGCTCTGACTGCTCCCCTGTGAGCTGCTCTGGCTGCTGCTTTCTGAGCTGCTCTGACTGCTGCCTGTTTCACTGGAATCTTCATCCGCGAGATTGATAACAATTGTCGATTTCTCCGAGTTGACATATAAGTTCCGCTTCCAGGTATCATAATCCGAAGAATATACCGTAATTGTATGGCTTCCATAGGTTAATTTCACCGGCTTCTCATAGTCCGTTTCTTTTCCGTCAATTGACAGCACCGCATCTTTTGCATCGATGACAAACTGCACCTTTCCGTAAGACGGTCCTTCGCCTTTTAAGGTGTCAAGATCCACATTTGTAGTCTCGCCACGCGTAATCGTCACTTCCGTACTGCCGCCCCATCCGTCATTGGCTACGCGAAGTTCATAGGTTCCTTCCGGCACCTGAATCTCCATATCCGGTGTAATTTCCGCAAAAATCTTTGTGCCCAGCTGCAAAAAACTTTCTTCAAACAGTTTGGTGTTGGACAGTGCAAGCGTTCCCTGTGCGGTTGTCACACGCACCGCAAGAATGTTTTTATCCCTGCCGACAACGCTTAACGTATCCCCATCCGACAAATCTGTCATCTGGATTCTTTTATCTCCGGAAAACACAATCGTGTCATCCGTATAGCGATATTTTCCATCTCCGATCTTTAGCATGTCCAGATCCGGATTTACCGAAAACCGGGTGATATTGTCGTATACCCATGCCTGATCCGAAATCCGGGCTTCCGTGAGGATTCCTTCGCTGTCTACATCCCCGATGGTCACAAGCAGACCTGGTTCAAAACTTGTCACAGGTGTCCGGTTTCCGTATTTGTCATAAAAACGGGTGCCTGTTCCGTAATAATACCGGTATTCCATTCCATCCGCATACCGGTACAGCTGGAGACTTTCCTGAATCTGATCGACTGCGGTCAGCAGAAACTCTTCGGACTTTTCCGTTTCCGTGGAATTCTCCTGTGTTTCCTGTGTATTCCGGTCTGCGATGGAATGATGAAAATAGGTAACTCCGTCATCTGTCGTCTTCTCCTGCTGTCCACATGCCACAAGCAGACACAGCATAAAAAGCAGACTCAAATATGTAATTGTTTTTTTAATTCTGTCTCTTCTCATATCCTTAGTATAGCTCATTCTTCACAGAAAAGAAAACAAATTTTCCAGAAAATGTTCCCTTGCCGGCTCCGCTGCAATCAGCCGGTTTAATTTTTCAATATCTCTGCCGGATACCCATGCTTTATGTGAGTTACTGTAGTGATTGGATACTTTCCAGAATTTCTCTGGAAACAGAAGCAGCACATGCAGCAGCTGTTTTTCTTCCTTGCACAATTTTCTCTGCTTTTCATAGGCTTCCAGAATATGTTTTCCCATGTCCGTACTCCAACTGTTTTTTTCCAGAATCTTACGCAGATAGTTTGCCAGATCCACCATCTGTTCTCCGTAAAACAGATTTTCATAATTTACGAGCCGGACCCCCTGTGCTGTACGAAGCATATTATGCTGGTTACAATCCCCGTGACAAAACCCCCTGGTTCTCCCCTGGTCTTTTCGCTCCTGCAGCATCCCGACCGCTTCTTTCGCCTGTGCGATATAATGCGTATACTGTTCCCAGAATGACCGCTCAAACTCGTTTCGGGTTTTTCTTGACTGCACAAAATTTTTTACCAGGATCAGTTCCCGGTAATGCCGGTAATAGAGCACTGCCGGTTCATTCTTTGTATTTTTCATAAAATCCGGAATTTCCGTAACACAGGATGAAACACAGCAATGAAACCCTGCCAGCGCCTGGGCACCGGCAGCTACATCTTTCTCCCGACCTGTCTGGCATTCATTTCCCTCTACCAGATCTTTCAGCCAGAAACGCATGCCACTTTCATCCGTTACCACACACTGCCCGTCTTTTGTCAGACTGACCTGTTCCACCGGATATCCCTTTTCCTGCATGCTGCATAATATTTCGCGCACAAATTTTGCGCGTTCTGCAGATCCCCGAAACGGTGCAAGTACTTTTTTCCCCTGATCCGTCTCACAGCAAAACACACCTCTGCCTTTCGTGATCTGTTTTATTTCTATGTCATATTGCTCCAACATTGCTTCCGGCTGATAATACAAAATGAAACCCCTCCCACATGACTTACATCTATTTTCATCATATGGAAAGGGTGTCTTATTTATTCCTGTTTTGTCTGTTGCAATTGCAAAGCAAGTGCAAGCAGCGTCTCTTTATTATTCAGTTGCGGTTCATCAAGAACCTGTTCATACAGCGCCTGCAACACTTCTCCCATTTCTTTGCCCGTTTTCATTCCCTGTACAATCAGATCCCTGCCGTTTATGGCAAGATCCTTTTTCTGCACACACTGGTGTTCTTTTAATATCTCACGATAAGTTTCTTCGTAGGCATCAATATAGGAAAGCTTTTTCTGCCGCTCATACATGCTCTGCGCCAGTGTATCTGCACGCTTTACCGCAAACAGAGCCTCCATATTTTCCACTCCGATCCTGCTGATCGCACGGCGCACATTGCGCGGTGTCACGGCCGGACGGTCATCATGATAGCGCACGAGCAGGCATACGCGTTTTATTGTTTCGTTGTCAAACTTCAACCGCCGCAAAATAACCCGTGCCATTTCCGCACCTTCTGCCGGATGTCCTTTAAAATGATTCTGCCCTTTTTCATCTGTCGTTACACACACCGGTTTGGCCACATCATGAAGCAGCATGGTCAGGCGCAGAATCCGGTCCTGTTGGACTTCCTGCATGGCATGAATGGTATGTTCCCCCACACTGTAACAATGATGTTTCGTAATCTGCGGGGTTTCCATCATCCTGTCAAACTCCGGGAGAAATACTCTGGAAAGTCCCAGCTCATATACCGTACGCATCTCCTCCGGATGTGCAGAGGTGAGCAATTTCACCATTTCGGTCTGGATTCTCTCCGCACTGACTTTCTGTAAATTGTCTGCCAGGTCTGCCACAGCCTGTCTGGTTTTCTCCTCAATGGAAAATCCAAGCTGTGCGGCAAAACACACGGCGCGCAGCATACGCAGCGCATCCTCTCCAAACCGGTCATGCGGTATCCCCACACAACGGATCACGTGCCGTTTGAGATCCCCCATCCCGTCAAATGCATCCACCAGTCCTGCGGTATCATTATATGCCATGGCATTGATCGTAAAATCCCGGCGTTTTAAATCCTCTACCAGATTTCCCGTAAACGTCACTGTCTTCGGATGTCTGGCATCTTCATATTCCCCATCGATCCGGTAAGTTGTCACTTCATACCCCGTATGATCCAGCATAACCGTAACGGTTCCATGTGCAATGCCCGTATCAATCGTATGGGAAAACAGCGATTTCACCACCTGCGGTTTCGCGGAAGTTGTAATGTCCCAGTCCTGTGGGCTGCGTCCTAAAAGTGTATCTCTGACACATCCACCCACGGCATAGGCATCATACCCCTCCTGCTGAAGTCTGTGTATAATTTGCTTTACGTGTTCTGGTAATTGAATTTTCATAAAAATGCGTAGTGTCCTTTTTCCCCTGTTTTGACTTTATATAAAATCTCATCTGCGCTACGGATTAATTCATTAATATCTTCCTCTTTTCTCACATCCCCTGCGCTTGCAATTCCGATGGAACAGGTAATCCGCGATTTTTCGGTCGTCGTGATCGCATGGCCGAGATAATTTTCAATCTGCCGCTGGAATCCCTGCGTGGAATTGATTTTCTCATAGATTCCTTTTGCAATCTGTTCAAGAATTTCCCGGTCATCGGTATTTAAGATCATAATAAATTCATCCCCGCCATATCTGGCGACAAATCCTCTTCCTTTTACCGCCTTGCGGAAAATCTTTGCCATTTCCTTTAAGATCAGATCCCCGACGTCATGTCCGAATGTATCATTATAATGCTTGAAATTGTCCAGATCAATAAACATCAGACCGACATGATGTGTCTTTTCTGACACACGGTAACACTCAATCATCTGCCGAATCTCTTCGTACATACCGGCACGGTTATAAATACCGGTAAGCATGTCCGTAACCGCAGCTTCCTGCAGCTTGCGGTTCATCATATAAATCTTGTCGTTCGCCTCCATGCGATTAATAGAATACTCCATCTCCCGAAAAAGCAGGGAATAGATTCTCAGGTCATCCTCGTTGAGCATGTAGCGTTCGATCGAACCATGCCAGTTATCCTTCATGCGGACATATGTGATCAGAAGGCTGGTCAGCTTTCCGTTTTTGAGAAACGGTGCTGCCACAAACGAACATACATCATCTATTCCGAAATAACAGATCGTATCCTGATGTTCCAGAAAACTGTCGCTGATCTTTGATACCGCAAACCCCTGTGGATATTCCAGCATGGTATTTCCGATCGCCGCAATGTCCGCTTCCGTCATCTCACATTTGGTATCGTTATAAAGTACATGGGCACCATCTTCATGGTAACAGATATACAATGCACAATCCAGGCTGAAATGATTCATAAACGTATTGAACGCATTCTGTACCATACCCTCTACGTTGCTTCCGTTCACATCAATCAGTTTCTGCCATGTGGAAATAAACTCCATCTGTCTCCGGGACGTTGCATAATCCTGTAAAAGGCCTTCCTGTTTGATCAGGGCTTCAATTTCTTCCTCCCGCACGGCACACGTTTGCGGATGCTCTCCCAGATCAATTTCCTTCAGGAGATTCATGGGAAGCAGCCGTGCCGCCTGGGAATTAATCTCCTCATGCTGCAAAAGCGTTGCGCGTTCCATCTGGCAGCGCTCACTGCGCCCCATTTCCTCAAACAGCTTCATTCTCTCTTTCCGGAATAAACGATAACTGAAAAACTCATTTCCCTCTGCCTGAAGCAGGAAACGCTCTGCCTGTTCAAAACTGACCAGTACCTCTTCCTTCTTTCCATCCATGCGGTTAAGCATTGCCATGGAAAATGTGTATAGAAACATATCCTCATCACACTTGGCATAGTCATGGATGATTTCCTCGTTTTCATTTTCTTTTTCTTTCTCAATAATATAATTCAGGAACTGCCGGCAGTTAAGCAAGTAACGTTCACAGTTAAACCGGTCTTTCTGCATGATGCTCACAAGTGCTAAAAGACCATATAATTTTGACAGATTACATACACGCAGACTGTTAAGATGCAGTTTTTCTATTACCTTCATCGCCATCAGCAGATCATGTTCCGCCTTCGCATAGTTCTCCTGCATAATATAATTCAGTGCACGGTTGTAAAACACTTCCGCAATATCCTCCGGAAGACGCAAATGGTAAAACACCTCAATGGCGCGGTTATAATAATGCTCCGCAAGCCGGTTTTTTCCCATGGCACTCAGATTATATCCGATGCCAGACAAAATTCTGCCCTCATAAACATCATCCCTTGATTTCATGAACTGGTATGTACGCACGGAATACAGCATGGCAATCTCATTCATACCATTCGTTGATGCAAGCATAATGTTTTTCTGATATGCATCATATACCAGCTGCTCATTTCCAATCTCTTTTGCCAGTGCCACCCCTTTACTGAAATATAAAAGAGATGCCTCGGAACGGTAGGCCATTGCAACCATCTCCGGCCGATTATCATATGCATAAATATAAATATGTGCCAGATGATTCCGGTAATTGTTCTGCATCAGCTTTTCAATCAGCCCTTCATGAATCGGGATATCCTGTATACAGAAAAAAATATTGTACCAGCCGGACATACGCGCCATAACAGACAAGAGTTCCGCCTTGAATATCTGTTTCTCATTCCCACTTTTTTGTGCTTCCTCCCGGGCATACTGTGCATACATTTCCGCCTGTTGCAGTTTGCCCTGATACATCAGGCACGTTCCCTTTAAAAAGGAACATTCACTGCGGTAAAACAGATCTTTGCAAACGGATGGCAGACGCATTGCTGAATCAACCATCTCCAGTGCCTTAGAAAGCTCTGCACGCAAAATAGCGGTACGGGTATACAATAGATAAAATTCCCGCAGGGTTATATCATCCACAAAAATATCTTCAAATTTAAGTTTATATTCAAGTTTCTGCAAGTACCATTTTGCCTGGTCACAATCCAGAAACGTAATGATTGTCTCTACCTTTGCAAGCATGTGGCTGTAATTTTTCTCTTCTGCCACATCCTCCGCATTCTCCCGGTTTCTGTGTTTCCCGGAACTTCCAATATGATAAATCTGGCTGCTATCTTCAAGTTTTTCCACGATTGCATCCCACATGTTGACGGCCATATCCAGCCGCGGCTGCATTTCGTTTACTCCAAGCACAATCCCGATTTCCGTACACGGTTCTGTCAGCAGCCGGTAAATAAGTTCCATGGAACTGCGTCCTGCCAGCTGGAAACGGTTAATTACAATCATAATCGGCCGGTATTCCGTGAGTTTTTTCAGCATGGCAACGATGGCTTCTGTCATGCGCCGCTGCTCATATTCCACTTCATTTAACAGCACCCCTTCTTCCCTTTTGCAGATACCATCTTCATAGTACCCCAGAAACAAAGACCGGTGCAGTTCATAAGTTCCGCATTCGCGCAAAAAAGCTTCAAAATCTCCCTTTACAAATTTGCGGAACATGTCACAGATAGTGTCCAGAAAAGGTGTATATGCCCCGGACAACGTCTCATATTGCAGTTCACAACAGGCAAAAAAAACGTTATCGTCTTCCTGATAACGTTTTTTATTCTCCAGCCCGGACACAGAAAAGTCATTGTTATAGCTTGCCATAACAATGTTCTTTTCTGCGGTTCCGATTCTGTGATATACCTGTTCTATAACACCATTAAAATACTTTTCAATCATGGCTCCAACCCCCTATTTGAAATCCATAATCCCGGCTGATTTTTAATATGCCTTGCCCCAATATACCAGCTTATGTGCCGGTTTTCCACAGCATACACAAACATCTGAAATCTGTTCCTGATCATTAAACGGCATACAGCGTGAGGTTACTGCCAGATCTTCTTTGATCTTGTCCTCACATGCCTGATCTCCGCACCACATACCACGGATGAATCCCGGTTTATTTTCTGCAATATCCTTAAATTCTTCGTAATTATGTGCATCCCAGATATGTGCATCACGATGTGCCTTTGCACGCGCAAACATATCTTTCTGAACGGTCTCTAACAGTTCCGGAATCTTTGTCTCGATCTCATCCAGGGAAACCTCAATTTTCTCTCTGGTATCTCTGCGGACAACCACACATTTATTTGCTGCAATATCTTTCGGTCCCAGTTCCACACGAAGCGGAATTCCACGCATCTCCTGCTCAGAGAATTTCCATCCCGGACTCTTATCGGAATCGTCCAGTTTTGCACGGCAGACTTTTCCCAGACGCTCACGCACTTCGTTTGCCTTATCCAATACGCCATCCTTCTGCATCTGGATCGGGATAACCATTACCTGTGTCGGTGCTACCTTAGGTGGCAGAACCAGTCCATCATTGTCGCCGTGAACCATGATGATGGCTCCGATCAGACGTGTTGTCATTCCCCACGAAGTCTGGTGTACATACTGTAATTTATTCTGTTTATCGGTATACTGGATACCAAATGCCTTTGCAAATCCATCTCCAAAGTTGTGACTGGTTCCGGACTGCAGGGCTTTTCCATCATGCATCAGTGCCTCGATGGTATAGGTGTCTTCCGCACCGGCAAATTTTTCTTTTTCTGTCTTCTGTCCGCGGACAACCGGCATGGCAAGGAACTCTTCACAGAAATCTGCATACAGATTCAGCATCTGAATTGTACGTGCCTGTGCCTCCTCTGCGGTTGCATGCGCCGTATGCCCCTCCTGCCACAGGAATTCTCTGGAACGCAGAAACGGACGGGTTTCCTTTTCCCAGCGTACTACGGAACACCACTGGTTGTACACCTTTGGCAGATCACGGTAAGACTGGATCAGATTTTTATAAAAATCGCAGAACAGTGTCTCAGAAGTAGGTCTGACGCACAGACGCTCCGGTAGCTGATTGAGTCCGCCGTAAGTCACCCATGCGACTTCCGGTGCAAATCCTTCCACATGATCCTTCTCTTTTTCCAGAAGGCTCTCCGGAATAAACATCGGCATATATACATTCTCTACGCCTGTTTCTTTGAATCTGCGGTCTAATTCATGCTGTATATTTTCCCAGATAGCATACCCATCGGGCTTGATGATCATGCAGCCCTTTACTGCGGAGTAATCAATCAGCTCTGCTTTCTTTACGACGTCGGTATACCATTGTGCAAAATCTTCCTCCATGGAAGTAATGGCTTCAACAAGTTTCTTCTCTTTCGCCATGTCTTTCTCCTTTTCTGCGACCACTGTGCGGTCATTTTTTACGTTATACTCGTGTAAGAGTTTTCCTTTTCTGCCCACAAAACGCGCAGAAAATCCCGAATATATAATATGACGAACACAGCCGATTGTCAAGATTTGCGTGAAGTGAAACCGCTCGATAACGGCTAAATGGGTTACTGTTCACTCAGCACCTGAATACCATTAACATTCTGTTTCGAAATTTCTCGGACTGATTTCATAGGTCATCTCTTTGCCACTGACCGGATGAACAAAATCGATATGATAACTGCACAGTGCCGGGGTTCCTCTTTCAGCCTTTCCATATTTGTGATCTCCGCAGATCGGAGTTCCAAGATGTGCAAACTGTACACGGATCTGATGATGGCGGCCGGTATGTAAAGTAATATCCAGCAATGCAGATCCTTCTCCCTGCCTGATCACCTGATAATCAAGTACCGCTTCCTGTATCTTATTTTGTGACGTTGCTGTATGCCGTGGTTTCTGCAATTGCAACCGCTTCCCGTCTGCCGGATGCCTGATGTCTTCCCGTTCGTTCTCCCTCTGCTTCTGTTCTATTACACAGGATTTATTTTCTTTCGGTTCAAATTGTATCCAGTCCTGCAGTGTTCCTGTCTTTTCATGCCCCGTAGCCTGTTCAAAAGTTTTTCCTTCCGGCAGCCGGACTTTTGCATAATATTTTTTCCCAAAGGAATGGTCTTTTACCTGTGCCGACAATTTTGCTGCCGCCTGTTTTGTTTTTGCAAACACCATCACGCCTTCCACTGGCTGGTCCAGCCGATGGACTACACCGATAAACGGCTGTCCGGTTCCTTCCTGCGCTACGTGATTTAAAAGTATGCTCACCATGTCTTTCTGCCCCAGTTTTTTGGTCTGCGTTGCAATGCCTGCCGGTTTATAACAGACGATCAGCTGTGCATCTTCGTATAAAATTTCCGGTTGTGTCATGATTTGTTTTTCCTTATGTTTTCTTTATCTTTATGTCCCGCCCATCTATACTGTTGGGACATATACATTTTTTCCTTGCTTCTATGTCCCTCTTTCTTTTTCTGTCGGGATATTTCAGCTATCTTTTTGCACATATGTCCCACTCTCTTTGTTTGATGGGATTTCACAGCTATCTTTTTGTGCATATGTCCCATTCTCTTTGTTTGATGGAATTTTACAGCTGCTTTTTTGCATATGTCCCTCCTGTTCATACAATCAGGATTTATAACCGGGAATAATGATTTCCCGTGCATGTTCCACCTGCTCTTTGGTCGGCGGCTCCACATCTTCCAGTGCATAAGGAATCCCAAGTTCTTTCCATTTAAATACCCCCAGCGTGTGATATGGCAAAATTTCCACACGTTCCACGGTTTTTAACGTATCAATAAATGCACGGAGCCTGTGTAACTGCCCATCATCATCGGTAATGCCCGGCACAAGTACGTGCCGAATCCACATCGCTTTACCGTGATCCGACAGACAGGTTGCCATATCCAGAATATTCTTATTCGTCTGGCCGGTCAGTTTTTTATGCTCGTCCTCATCCATTTCCTTTATGTCGAGCATAAACAGATCCGTCACTTCCATCAGTTTTTCAAACTTAGAATAGAATGGTTCCTCACGGGTAAACGGATTGCCCGATGTATCCAGACAGGTATTGACACCTTTTTCTTTGGCAAGCGTAAACAATTCTGTGACAAAATCAATCTGCAACAGTGCTTCTCCGCCGCTTACGGTAATACCGCCCTTTTTGCCCCAGTATCTTTTATACCGCAGCGCCTGCTGTAAAATTTCTTCTGCGCTTTTCATTTCCCCTTCGGTTTTTGCCCATGTATCGGGATTATGACAATATAGACAACGCATTGGGCAACCCTGTACGAACACCACAAAACGGATTCCAGGTCCATCGACGGTGCCAAAGGTT
>ENA-USTZ01001129-USTZ01001129.1-human-gut-metagenome-genome-assembly--contig:-NODE-1129-length-10595-cov-147.378874_pt1 | contig 10595 bp, 10 predicted proteins | sample MGYA00250049_ERZ773375 | MGnify/ENA primary metagenome ERZ773375 (study PRJEB29103, sample SAMN06111956) | human gut metagenome | biome: human gut; feature: ankylosing spondylitis patient; material...
GCGGATGGCTGCTACACTAAGTTCCATTGCATGGATGGAAGCACACACATTCTTACAGCAAATCTTGTTTCTACTCTGCGCCAACTAAAAGCTAATGGTTGGGATGACTTTCTTCGCATCCACAAGTCGTATGCCGTGAATTTCAATCATATCAAGTCAAAATGTGGCAATACCTTGCGAGTTGGCAAGACAGAGTTAACCATCGGAAGAACCTATCGAGAATACTTTGAAAAACACATCATTATCCTAAACAAATTATCTTAGTTTTGTTGTTCGTATGCCATTGCATACCGTTTGTATGACCCGTTTTGCCTTTTCAAGACAATGTTATACCTTTGCGGCATCAACGTTGAAAGGCGGAACCTGAAAAGCCTACAGAATAACGAGTAAGGAAAATAACTAATATTTACAATTATGGCTACAATCAATACAGCACCTTCGCTGGTCGCTACTTCGGCTCTCGAATCATTACCTTTGGAGAATATTATCGGCGCTCCTCTTGATGCGTGTATCAAAGCTCAGGCTCATGCGGCACAGACCTCGGCAAGGTTTATCCATGAGGTCGGTTTGCAGAGCAAGGATGATAATGGTGAGTACCAGGCTATCAATGTCGCTTTCACTTTTGTGCAAAACGGCAGACTTACTCGCCTCAACATTCCATTGCTCACCATCGTGCCTATCCCTTACATCGCTATCCAAGACATTGATGTGGCTTTTAAGGCAAACATCAACGCTGCCTCTAGTTCTTCTGACGAGACTACATCCAACACAGAGTATAATGCAGAACTCTCTGGTGGCGGAAGATGGGGCTGGGGATTGTTTGGTGTGAATCTCAACTTGAAGGGGGCTGTCTCTTCCAAGCGTGACTCCCGTGCCACACAAGACTCCAAGTATTGCGTGGAGTATACGATGGATATTGGTATTCATGCAGGGCAAGACAGTATGCCTGGCGGTATGGCTAAGGTGTTGGAAATATTGAACAATAGTATTACGCTGTCTGAGCCACAGGGTACTTTAGCTGTGAATGCTAACGACTTTGTCATCCAAGAGAATGAAGACAAGAAGCATGCTCAGTTGATTGTCACCTACAAGAGTCCGGAAGGAATTTATGAGCCAGATAAGATAACGTGCAAACTAGGTAATGATGCTCAAAATGGACTGTTAGCAGGCAATAGTGTAGTTTATATGTTGACCAAGACAGGTACTTATACATTGACAGCTGGTGCCTTGAAAGAAACAGTGACGGTGAATAGCAACAAGGAAACAACGTCAGACACCAAAAAGGATGAGTCATGATGAACAGTGAAGATAATCGACAGTTGGTGCCTTTGCGAGAGTTAATAGCTACGACCTTGGAGGCAGCTATCGAGGCTGATATGGCGGCTTTGCGTTGCTATTATGACAATCTGTGCGAACTCGCTTTTGATAGCGATGATGCTGAGAAACAGGCAGTTCCTCGTCTTAGGCATCTTTCATTCTCCTATGCTAATGGCGATGGGCAGCAGCATCAAGTGAAATTGCCAGTGCTGTCACTTCTACCACTGCCCATGCTACAGATGAAGGGGATTGATTTCTCCATGGATGCCCAATTGGTGGAAATGAGAAACTTTGATTCGGATGGTGAGAAGACGAATCATGAACTTTACGTCTCTCTAGCCCCACAATCCAAGGCTTTTCAGGAGGAGAAGGGTATAGCTACAGGCTATTCCGCAAAGATAAATATCTCGATGCAACAGAGTGATATGCCTGGAGGCATGGCTCGCTTGCTTCAGATGGTAAATAACTTAAACTTATAAAATCATAGAGCTTATGTTGGATTCCAATAAATTAGGTGGGTTTGAATGCCCTGTTTGCAAGGGCTTTATCCCTGTGAGAATAGAAGAACTGGTGGTAAGTTTGCAAGTGTCTTGTCCTTCGTGCGGTCTGTTGCTGACACTGGATAAGAATAACTCTGGAAAGGCTTTGGGATTGATAGATAATGTACTGAAAAACAAGAAATATGGTTAGAGCATGGCGCAAAAGAATATCTATGGTAAGCCATAATATCCAGAAATTTGCTAAGAAAAAACCCGAAAAGTGCAAAAGGAAGGAGGTTGTGATACGCAGCATCTTGAAAGAGGAGATACCAGATTTGTATCTTTTGCAAGAGGTGACTAGTCAAAATTTCTTCAAGGAGGAAATGCAATGCTTGCGTTCTTCTGACTATTATGTGGCAATGGGACCAAGTTTCTCTTCTGGCAGTTATGGGGAGAGCTATCCTTTGATTTTCAATTTGGCTACGATTCATTATGCTCCATTGCCTTATCGTATGAATGGGCGTATGGCAAATAAGGTCATCCCATTTTCCATAAGAGGTAAGAAGTCACGTGCCAATACCTACTTTGAGGTTTTCATCCCAAAGGGAAGATACAATCTCCGTCCTCCCAAAGTTATATCGGGGGATGAGGAACGTGACCGAGAGTATGATGAGAGGCACAGTAATCTTGCTCATCGCAAGTACTTGGAGTATTATCGTTTACGTATCTTTGCTGTGCATACTTCTCCTGGATTGGATTTGAATAAGCAAATTCAGAGCGTAATCTCAGCACTGGAGAAGGAAGGTGAGAAAGTGGCTTGTATGGCTGTTGGGGATTTCTATGGTGAGAAAGGTGCTAGGAAAACTATGAATAATTATGCTGGCAAGATAGACCTTCCCGATAAGCCTACCAACTATAAGCTAAATGGTGAAGCTTCGCAAAGAGCCGACATGTTTGTGAGGGGCTATGGAGTAGCTCCCTGTGGGGGTGTTCGGACAATATTTCCTCATAGTGTGGGTATAGATGATGGCGCTGGCTATATCAAATCAGGTATAGACCATGCGGCAATAATAGGTACTTACGAGGTGGTGAGTTCTTCTACGATTACAGCAGGTGAAATCATCGACAAATACCAGTCGCTCTATGAATTGAATGGTAGAATTTAGCTAGGCTACCACCACTCTTGCCTTTTCCTTAAAAAGGGTCTATATGCCACGATGAACAGGTGGCATATAGGCCCTAAATTATATGGTGATATTCGTAATCTACATCTCCGCTTTCAGCAGCTTTATCTCCTCTGCCGTCAGCCCCGTCATATCCATGATAGACGCTTCATCCATACCCTTTGCCAGCATCTTTCTGGCAATCTCAAGGCTTCGCAGGTTCATGCCTTCAGCTCTGCCTTCTTCTCTGCCTTTCTCCATACCTTTTTCCATACCTTCCTTCATACCAATTTCCTTACCCTCAGCTATACCTTCACGCTTAGCAGTGTCTACGGAATTCTTGATGTCGCGATATGCCATCTTGCTGGTCTCGTACTCCCTCATTTCCTGCGGAGTAAACTTGGCTATCTCGGCTTCCTCAAAGAGACGGTCGAAGACTTTATCGCACAGTTCTTTAGGGCGCTGGGTAAGTTTATAGAGGTTCTTCAGTGCATAGAGCCACTTCTCGTATAGAGTATCCAGTTGTTCCAGGGATTTGTTGAACTTGGAAATCTCTACATAGATATATTCGAGTTTGTCGTAAAATACTTTGTGGGTAGCAGTGTCGCACAACTGCACATGATGGCGGATTTTCTCCTTGTCGAATGCATCCTCGTTCATACTGAAGTTGAGCAGGGCAACGGTATAGATATGATTGAGCTTGAAATCCCACTCATTCCCCTTGGGCGCCTGTTCTCGGATAGGGAAGGTGGAGTAGAAGAGGGCGCGATCCTTGAAATACGTCTGGTACGCATTCTGCATTTCTACGATGAACTTCTCACCGTTTTCGCCCTCGCAATATACATCAAAGATGGCTCTGCGGTCGGTATAGACATCTCCGACGTGCTCTGGATTCAGATACTTCACGTCCTTCACAACCTGTCTGCCATTAAACAAGCTGTTAAGGAAGCAAATGAGCAAATCCTTGTTCATTGCTGTTCCGAAAATTCGCTTGAAACCGAAGTCGGTCAACAAGCTGATATATCTTTCTTCTACCTGTTTCATAATCATCTGTATTAAAAATCCATGCCGCAAAGTTACGACTTTATTTTCAAACCCGCAAGAGATTTCTGGGAAAAGTTTATGAAAAAGTAAGAGATTGCGTTTCTTATGTGACAGGACAAGGGTCTATATGCCACGATGAACAGGTGGCGTATAGACCCTTCATTTGTGGCATGGAATGGCTATCTTTTATCTTTTAAAATACGGGAATCCAAATTTTCCCGAAACTTTTCTCCCGTTTTCTTTGCACTTTCAAAATAAAAGCTTATCTTTGCAACCAACAAGAAGTAGAACTTTAAAATGAATAAGTATGGCTTTAAAAATTAAAACTCGTGAAGAAGCAATTGCTGTATTACGAGATATGGTTAGACGTAAAAAAGAAATGGAAGCAAAGGCTCAAATAGACTTTGCTAAAGCACGAGAGGAGGCTGCAGACTGTTATGCATGCCTTTAACTTAACTCGCCTCAATTTTCATTCTCCTTATAAGGTCTGGATAGATAATGGATCATATAAGTTCTTAACAGATTATGGTGTTCAGTATCGAATAGAATTTGTAGAAAACAATAATATTTGGGAGGATGAAAAAGCGTATGAATTCGGCATTCTCAATGAAAACAAGAAGAATTCTCCTAACGATTCTAAAGTTAAAGCAACTATACAATGTATTATAGAGGAATTCTTTCTTACGAATCCCGATATACTTCTATATCAATGTGAAACGGGTGATAGCAGACAGGCTATGCGAGCTCGCCTTTTTACCAGATGGTTTAACGAATTTGATAAACGAGATCGTTTTTGTGTCAAGGTTTCTATTCTTAGGGATGAAGAAGTTGACAATTACATAGCCATTATAGTTCAAAAGAGTAATCCTAAGTTGAATGACATTCTTCGAGATTTTGATGAGTTTATCGGTTTCTTTGATACAAAGCCCGAATAATATAGTAAATCTGCAATTAACTTGGTTGACAAGGGTCTATATACCACGATGAAAAGGTGGCGTATAGACCCTTGATTATATGGTAGTATTCATAATCTACCTGGCATCAAACCAAAGTAGTCATTTTCAGAAAATCTCGCAGATGAATGTGCTTAATGCCATCAATATTGGTTTGACTGTAAAGCCTATCCATAGAAATCACGTATTTGGGATGACTGTCTTTTATCAATTTCAAATTGCCGAATTCACGCTCTACCGTTTCCTCAGAAGCCAGCAGATAGGTAACTTGCACATACGCCACACTATCCGCTTTCTCGGCAACAAAATCAATCTCAGCCTTATACATCTGACCAACATATACTTTATACCCCATCCTGCACAAATGGATATATACAGCGTTCTCTATCACCTTTTCGATATCAAAACGCCTGTTGCCACCTATAATATGATTCCTGATTCCCAGGTCTTCGAAATAGAACTTGTCGCCTAACTCGAAAAGTCGCTTGCCATGAATGTCGTATCTGTTAACTCGATCGATAATAAAAGCATTGCTTAAATACTCCAAATACGTGAGAATCATCTTGGCAGACGTTTCGGTGTTCTGGCTTTTCAGAAATTTTACAATACTCGTTGCTGAGAATTGTTTACCGATATTATCGCTCACAAACTTCAGCAGCGTTCGCAACAATGGTATGTTTCTGATGTTTTCTCGCTCTATGATATCACGAAGTACTATCGTATTATACACATTGTCAAGATAATCTTCTACCAAGTCGGTATTTTCCAACCCTAAATTGCGCAACTGAGGGAGCCCGCCATACTGCAGATACAGGTTCAAGGAAGCATCATCATCCTTCAGTTCATGGAACGTCAGAAACTCTTCATAGCAGAGTCCTCTAATGCGATAAGCAATATATCTGCCTCTCAGGCGAGTTGCCAGTTCGCCCGAAAGCATCTTGGCGTTGCTGCCGGTAATCATAATCTGGCAGGTATCATCCGATTGGATACTGAGGAGTGCTTTCTCGAAATCAGAAATCTCCTGCACCTCATCAATAAACAGATAGTTTTCCTTACCCTCAACGATGTTGGCTGCTACATAAGCCTCCAGATCCTGATAGTTGGCTATCATATCAAATGAGGTTTTCTCCTTATCTATATAGATAACGTGATTTTCTTCATTCTCAGCGATGTGATTATAAATTCGCCGCATCACACAACTCTTGCCGACACGCCTCTGGCCCGTCAATGCAATCATCATTCCACGTCCAAACATGCGTTCGATACGGTTGGAATACCCTAGTCTTTCTAATATTTTTTGTTTCATACGAGTAAAACTTTTCGCAAAGATACTCTTTTTGTTTCACATAAGTAACAAAAACGATAGATTTTTTGTTTTTATTACTTATAATTAACAGGTTTGGTACACATTGCGCCTCACGGGAAGCGACAAGGGTCTATATGCTACGAAGAAAAGGTGGCGTATAGACCCTTGGTTATATGGTGATATTTGTCATCAATATCTCCGCTTTCTGCATCTTTATCTCCTCTGCCCGCACCTATCTGTATCGCATTTTCAAATTAAAAGAAGGTTGTGCTCCTACCAAATGGCGGGAGAAAATGGCTGAAAATGTAGCTTTTACCTTTTATTTATAGCACCCACTCCAACCAATTCTCTGGTGTTACGATGGCTTTTTCCTTCACATCGTATGCAGTAAGAAAGGTATTCGGAAATTGAGTGTTAGCGTTGTTTCATATCATTAACCCCTTTCCATTATAAATAAAGTTCTTTGTTTTAATTTCGGCACAAAGATAAGAAAAAAAATCCTAATCCCAAAATTTATACTGATTTTTGGGATTGTAATCCCAAAATTCTATATGATTTTTGGGATTAGGGACCCCAAAAGCTCCAGAAGCAGCACGCCCTTTACCTTTGCTTTACTCTTCGGCCAGCGATTTTCAATTCCGCTACGCACCGGTGATCGTTATACTGGGGTGCAAGAACCAGCGTGATGCCATTCAGCGACATGTTGAAAAGTTTGATGTTGACTTTTATCCTGAGAACCGCCACCACCACATGACTCAGACATGGAAGTGGCTGCGTCAATATACCCTGCAAACAACAGCATCGCTACATGAGCGACATTCTCTGTTGTCGCTATATCATTATCCTCTGGAATCTGAACCTCATTAGTAAAGACATCTTTGACTGAGTTCGGAATCCACACCTTTTTGACTCCATCGCCAATACTGATTGTGAATGCCGTTTTTGTAAGTTGAGGTTGCTGGCAGGGTCAGAAACTCCTGGTTTCCATCAGGGACAAAGTCCAGATGATAGAAATGAAGATATGTGGTAAAGTCCTAAGCTGACAGGAATACCAATTATCTGAAAAAATAATTATCAACCCATACTTTGCGGTTGTTCCAAGGGTCTATATGCCACGATGAAAAGGTGGCGTATAGACCCTTGATTATAGTATGCTCGGCATGAGCATTGTCTAATGGGTGCAAGTCCCTAGTAAGCCCTAATAGCGGGAATTACCTAGCCAATGGCAAGGGTGTCCATCGTGAGATGGAATCTGAAAGAAGCCGGCGGCAAACATCTGACCTAACGTACAGAAACTTCATACAAGGCATATGACCGTGGATTAGATTGCTATACAAATCAAAGTCCCATAGCTATTCGGAACGGTTGGTGTAAATGAAGTGGGTATAAGATGGAAAGACAATGCCCTTATCCGAGGAGGTCTCACGGACTTGTCGAATAGCTATGTTGCGAAAGGCAAGGAGTAAAGCTAGCCGTGAGAAGTCAGCAGATGTCATAGTAGTGTGCTTTTCGATATAGCGCATGAAGGACAGAACCTATATTAAACGATAGTAATTGAAACATACCTTATGAAAGTAAGAACGCAGAAAACATTGGCAAAAGTTAATGGCTGCCCCCAAAGAGCTAGGACGGAATCCGAATGGTATGGGGGAGCGCAGACTTTCATGTGGATGTGTGAAGACAACATCGTGGAAGTACCATTCGACAAGGAGCACTTGTTGGAGCGAATCCTTAGTCCCGATAACCTGAACCAAGCCTACAAAGCGGTGGTTCGCAACAAGGGATGCGGCGGTATCGACAAGATGTCTTGTGAGGAACTCCTCCCTTGGCTCTTGGCTAACAAGGATTCTCTGATACGTTCCTTGCAGGACGGTTCATACCGTCCGAACCCAGTCCGTCGAGTAGAGATACCGAAGGACAATGGCAAGAAGCGCCTGTTGGGCATCCCCACCGTGGTTGACCGATTGGTGCAACAAGCCATCAACCAAACCTTGACACCCATCTATGAGCGACAGTTCTCGTCACGAAGTTACGGCTTCCGCCCAAGGCGAGGATGCCACGATGCACTTAGGGGAGCGCAGAAGATAATCGACAATGGCTATATATACGTTGTCGATTTAGACTTGGAACGCTTCTTCGACACGGTGAGTCATAGCAAACTCATAGAAATCCTAAGCCGAACCATCAAGGATGGGAGGGTTGTCAGCCTTATACACAAATATCTTCGCAGCGGTGTGATAAACAAGGGCTTGTTCGAGGCAAGTGAGGAGGGAACTCCCCAAGGAGGACCGTTGAGTCCACTGCTGAGCAACATCATGCTCAACGAGTTGGACAAGGAACTCGAACGCAGAGGTCTCCCCTTTGTTCGTTATGCCGATGACTCAATGATATTTTGTAAGTCCAAGCGAGCAGCAATGCGAGTCAAGGAGTCCATCACCAAGTTCATAGAAGGTAAACTATACCTCAAGGTGAACAAGGAGAAGACGGTCGTCTCGTATGTGCGTGGTGTGAAATACCTCGGCTACTCCTTCTATGTATCCAAAGGCAAATGCCAACTGACTGTGCATCCCAAATCCAAAGCAAAGATGAAAGCCAAACTAAAGGAACTTACGAATCGGAGCAATGGATGGGGATATGAAAAATGGAAGCAAAAGCTAGAGGAATACATACGAGGATGGGTGGGGTACTATCATCTTGCAAATATGAAGCAACTGCTCCTTGAAACGGACAAATGGCTGCGCAGACGAATACGCATGTGTATATGGAAGTCTTGGAAGAGAGTCAAGACGAGGATTGCCAACCTCGTAAGGTGTGGTATAGATAAATACCAAGCCTATATGTGGGGCAACAGCCGTCTTGGGTATTGGCGTGTAGCAGACAGTCCTATTTTGAAAATGGCTATCAGCAATGATAGTCTTCGTAAGACAGGGTATGTCACGCTGATGGGTTCGTATCTCGAATGGCACCCAAAGTAGGAACCGCCGTATGCGGAACCGCACGTACGGTGGTGTGGGAGGTCGGTGAATGCGAAAGTAGGAGGTAAATGCCTCTTATGAGTAACATTTACCTCCTACCCGATTGGTGATATTTGTCATCAATATCTCCGCTATTATATTTTTTATGTATTGTTTAGATTCTTAATGATTTCCAAAGGTAGTTGGGTAGCTTTGGCAACCTGTTCGGCAGAAATTCCCATAGCCAACAAACGTTGTGCGGTTTCTGTGTTGGCCTCATGTTTGCCTTCAGCTCTACCTTTCTCCATGCCTTTTTCCATACCTTTCTGATATCTGTCATCCAGAAGGGTTCTTTCAACACTTACGGAATCCCAGAATTTATCATAGGCACGGAGTTCGGCATCAGTAAAGCCTGAAACTTCAAGATCTTCTACTGCTTTTCCAATCTCCGGATCATTAAGCAGGTCGGCAGGAATATCCTTCGTATTGGAATTTATTTCTGTGAGGAAACGGAGCCACAAGACCATCATGCGCTTGTCGGCGATGGAATGTGGAGTGAACTTAGGGAGTTCTATGAAGGTGAAATGCAAGCCCTCGATAACCTTATTGCTGTCCTTATCGTGCACGATGCGGTAGTTGTGGATGAAATCCGGAGTATCATGCGCAAAGATATCATTTATCAGGTTGAGAGAATACACGGGTTGCAGTTCGCTGTATCTTCCTCCCTTTTTAGCCTGACTCACATAGAGCTTGGATGCATTGAACAGTACTCGCTGCTGGAATGCGTCAGACCATTCCATCTGCATTTCCACGCAGAACTTCCTGCCTCTGACGTCGGTGCAGAGTACATCAACTATGGTGTTCTTGCCCCCTTCTAGCTGGGGCACAAGTTCCGTTGGCAGATACTCTATCTCGTGTATCTGCTCTTCTTCGCTGAGTGGCAGGAGTGCGTTCAGGAGGCTGATCAGTCTTTTAGGATGATTGCCGAATATCTTCTTGAACGTGAGGTCTGCCTTAGGGTCTAAGTACTTCATAACCTTTCTGTTTTAAAATGATACCGCAAAGTTACGATTTTATTTTCATATCAGCAAGAGATTTCTGATAAAAATTAAGAAAAGCCCCCGAAGCGTAATAGCTCCGGGGGCTTTTTATTTTGCCCCCAGGCATCAGATGTGCTGCCTGGGGGTACGATAGAGAATCTGGGGCTAGTCTGCCCAAATTCCCTTATTAGTTTCATTATCCCAGAAATCCTTCACTTTTTCGTCGCTGTAATCCGCTTCTGACGCCTTCTGGATAACAGAACCGGCGAGGATGGCTGTGGTTTCCATTTCCATGACGCTAACCACTGGCTTGATATATCTTTTCTTTTTCATATCTAT
>ENA-USTZ01001130-USTZ01001130.1-human-gut-metagenome-genome-assembly--contig:-NODE-1130-length-10573-cov-3.254668_pt1 | contig 10573 bp, 10 predicted proteins | sample MGYA00250049_ERZ773375 | MGnify/ENA primary metagenome ERZ773375 (study PRJEB29103, sample SAMN06111956) | human gut metagenome | biome: human gut; feature: ankylosing spondylitis patient; material...
CACCGCACCTGAGCATAAAAAAAGACGCAGGTACAGCCGAGCCATACTTGAGTCTCGTTGTTTAAGACAAGCCAGACCGCAAAAGCGGTCAGTCTGTTGACTTGCCACGCCATCCAAAGCAGTTGACGCCATCTACTCCCTCAAAGTATGGAGCAGTATATCATATCGCCGCAGGGCCGTCAAGCATTCTTTGACTCGCATTCAGACATTTTTCATTCAATGTATCATTATTTCTGAATCATTCGATAAAAATGTGAAATCATTGACAAAAGTTCCCTTGCCATTCCCACGCTGCTGTGCTAAACTGGAAATTACATTATAAGAAAGGATCCTCATACCGCTATGGAATTCTTATCGAACAAGCCTCTTCTCATCACCGATACCATCCTGCGCGACGCGCACCAGTCGCAGGCTGCCACGCGCATGACGCTCGAACAGATGCTCCCCGCCTGCGAAATCCTCGACTCGATCGGCTACTACTCTCTCGAGTGCTGGGGCGGCGCCACGTTCGACTCCTGCCTGCGGTATCTGAGCGAAGATCCGTGGGAGCGGCTGCGCGGCATCCGCAAGGCCATGCCGAACACGAAGCTGCAGATGCTGCTTCGCGGCCAGAATCTGCTCGGCTACAAGCATTACCATGACGACGTCGTCGAAAAGTTTGTTCAGCTGTCCATCAAGAACGGCATCGACATCCTGAGAATTTTCGACGCCCTCAACGACTTCCGCAACATCAAGACGGCCCTCGAGGCGACCAAGAAGTACGCCACCAAGAACACCACCGCCTCCGGCTGTATTTCCTATACGCCGCCTCCGGTGCACACCGTCGAGAAGTACATCGACATGTGCAAGGAGCTGAAGACCATGGGCTTCGACACCATCTGCCTGAAGGACATGGCCGGCACCATGAGCCCCTATGAGGCTGAAAACCTGATCAAGGGCATCAAGGACGCCGTCGGCGATATGCCGCTCATCCTGCACACCCACTGCACCACCGGCATGGCTTACATGACCGTCACCAAGGCCATCGAGTCCGGCATCGACGTCATCGACTGCGCGACGAGCTGCTTCTCCAACGGCACCAGCCAGCCCGCCACCGAGACGATGTTCTACGCCCTCCAGCAGTATGGCATCCAGACCGGCCTGAACGAGGACGTCATCAACAAGGTCAACGACTTCTTCAAGCCCGTCAAGCAGAAGTATGTCGACTCCGGCCGCATCAACCCGAAGTCCATGGCGACCGACGCGCAGGCGCTGGTCTACAAGGTCCCGGGCGGCATGCTCTCCAACAAGCTCAAACAGCTGAAGGATGCCGGCAAGGAAGACAAGCTGGACGAAGTGCTGGCTGAGATCCCCCGTGTCCGCGAGGATGCAGGCTATCCGCCGCTGGTCACCCCCACCAGCCAGATCGTTGGTACGCAGGCTGTGTTCAACGTGATCCTGGGCGAGCGCTACAAGATGGTCACCAAGGAGTTCAAGGGTCTGGTCCACGGTGATTACGGCAAGACTCCCGCTCCCATCAAGCCCGAGTTCACCAAGAAGATCCTGGGCGACGAGCAGCCCATTACCTGCCGCTTTGCTGATACTCTGGCTCCTGAGATGGACAAGCTGAAGGCAGAAGCTGCCAAGTGGGCAACGCAGGAAGAGGATGTGCTGACCTACGCAATGTTCCCGCAGGTGGCACCCAAGTTCTTTGAAAAGCGCAATGCCAAGAAGCAGGGCGTGGATGGCGACCATGTGGACTACACCAATCAGTCTCATCCCGTCTGATCTTTCATAACGGATTCAGGGGCTTCCCGCTTTTGCGGCGGGAGGCTCCTTTTTGTGTTTTGCACCGGATCTGGCCCCAAAAATGGGCGGCGGCTCATTGACATGAAAATCCATCCATTTTATAATGAATCAAAATGGATGCAGCCGACACCCGGGCATCCCCGGAAAAAGAAGAGGTGATCTGCATGAGAAGCATCACGGTACAGCGCCTTGCGGAATTTACAGAGCAGGATTATGAATTTACCTTCGGCATCACCCGGAAGGAATTTGCCCAGATGCTGGAAGCATTGAATGCGGCTTATTGCAAGGAGCACCGGCGCAGGCCGCATTTTACCAAGATCACAATGCAGGATAAGCTGGTGCTGACTTTGCTCTACCGCCGCGAGTACCGCAGCATGGAGAACATTGCGGCAGAATACGGTGTCTCCCGCGATACCATTGCGGACAATATCCACTGGGTGGAGCGCGCACTGCTGAACGCAAATCTGCTGCAGAACAGCGTGACCTGCGTATATAAAACCAACTGAAACTGGCTCTGATACAGGATCGGAAGATTTTGTATCAGAGCTTTTTTGCTTTGCACCGTGTATTGCGGCCGGTTTTGGCGGCGGCACGCAACAGTGCACCTTGAATTTTGGGCCGAAGAATAGTAAAATGAAACTATATGTATCGTAACATGGGTTTGTGTACCCAAAGGCGGATACGTATACCGAAACTTGTAAGCTGAAACACTGAAAATGTAAGAACAGGAGAGCGTTATGATCTTAAGCATGACCGGCTTTGGCCGGGGGACTGCTGTGCGCAATGGCCGTGAGATCACGGTGGAGCTGCGCAGCGTGAATTCCCGCTACTTTGAGTATTCTTCGCGCATCCCGCGCACCTGCAGCTATCTGGACAGCCGCCTGAAAAAGCAGCTCAACGAGCGCATTTCCCGCGGCAAGGTGGAGCTGAGCATGACCGTGCAGAATGTGGACGCTGCCGATACGGTGGTGGCCGTCAACATGGAGCTGGCACGCAGCTACCAGCAGGCCATGCGGGATATTTCGGAACAGCTGGGTGTCAAGAACGATATCTCTGCGGGCGTGCTGACCCGCTTCCCGGATGTGCTCACCACCCGCCACGCGGATGTGGACGAGGAACAGCTGTGGGAAGATGTTTCTGCCGTTACCGCACAGGCGCTGGACCGCTTTGTGGAGATGCGCGCCGCCGAGGGTGCCAAGATGAAGGCAGACGTGGAAAACCGCCTGAACTTCCTCGAGGAGTGCGTGGGCAGGGTGGAGACTTTGAGCGCAGGCCGCGTGGAAGCCTACACCAACCGCCTGTACGAGAAGCTCAAGGTCATTCTGGAGGACCGCGATGTCGACGATGCCCGCGTGCTGACCGAGGCCGCTATTTTTGGCGATAAGACCGCTGTGGATGAAGAGACGGTGCGCCTGCGCAGCCACATTGCGCAGTACCGCGATATCCTCAAGCTGGACGAGCCGGTGGGCCGCAAGTTGGACTTTTTGACGCAGGAGCTGAACCGCGAGACCAATACCATCGGCTCCAAGTGTCAGGATCTGGATATCACCCGCATCGTGGTGGATATGAAGGCGGAGATCGAAAAGATCCGCGAACAGATCCAGAATCTGGAGTGATACAGAAAATTCGGAGGGGATTATGAAGCTCATCAACATCGGGTTTGGCAATATGGTCAGTGCAGGCCGTGTGGTGGCAGTGGTCAGCCCGGATTCCGCCCCGGTCAAGCGCCTTGTAAAGGAAGCGCGGGAGCGCGGAATGCTGATCGATGCATCCTATGGCCGCAGCACCCGTGCAGTGCTTATCATGGACTCCGATCATGTGGTGCTCTCGGCGCTTCAGCCGGAAACGGTGGCCAACCGTGCGGCAGGGCAGGAGGGCAAAACACCAGCAGAGGAGGAACAGACCCATGGCGAACGATAAATATTTGTTTGTGGTCTCCGGCGCGGCCGGTACCGGCAAGGACAGCGTGGTGAAGGCACTGCGCGAAGCACACCCGGAGATCGAAAAGACCGTCTCCGCCACCACCCGCGCACCGCGTCCCGGTGAGCAGGAGGGCGTAGACTATTATTACCGCACCCGGGAGCAGTTCCAGCAGCTGATTGAAAACGATCAGGTGGTGGAGCACAACTTCTACAACGGCAACTACTACGGCACCCTGCGCGAAGAGGTGGACAAGCGTCTGGCAGCCCGGAAGGTGGTCGTTCTGGTCATCGATGTGCACGGCGCAGCGAATATCCGCCGCATGTTCCCCGGCGCGACCACCGTGTTCCTGCTGCCGCCCTCGGTGGAGGAGCTGGAACGCCGTCTGCGCGGCCGCGGCACCGAGACCGAGGACAGCATTCAGGAACGTCTTGCTACGGCCCGGCAGGAGCTGGCCCAGCAGGATAAATTCACCCTGAAGCTGGTCAACGACCAGGTCGATACCTGCGCCGATGCACTGTATCAGGCCATCTGCCAGCGCATTGGTGCCGCAGAATAACATTTTGAAGGAGCTGGACGAATGCCCAAAACGGTAGGCGTTGCCGTCAGCAATGCGACCTTCCACTTTGATAAGCTTTATACCTATGCCGTCATGCCGGATCAGCAGAATGCGGTAAAACTTGGCAGCATGGTGCTGGTGCCCTTTGGCCGCGGCAGCCGCGCCCGCATGGGCGTGGTGCTGGCCTGCGATGCCGAGCCGGAAAGTGCAAAGCTGAAATATCTTTTCGACGTGGCCCCGGCATCCGCCTGCCTGACCCCGGAACTGCTGCGGCTGGTGCACTTTTTGAAGGAGCGCACCTTCTGCACCTATTACGAGGCGGTCAAGGCGGTCATTCCCTATGGTGCGCAGTACAAGCCCGCTGTGGCGGCAGACGGTGTGACGCCGGTGCTGCAAAAGCAGCTCACCCGCCACACCGAGAACTCCTACCGCCTTGTGGGCGGGCTGCCGCCAAAGCCGAAGCCGACAGCCAAGCAATTGGCGGCAGTGGCGCTGCTGGGCGGCGGGCCGCGCACCCTGAACGAACTGGAAGACAAGGGCATCAGCCGTGCCGTGCTGGATAACCTGTGCGCCAAAGGCGTGCTGGAATGCAGCAAGGTGAACAAATCCATCGACCTGTATTCGTCTATTCCGCTCAAAAACGAGCCCATCTGCCTGACGGCAGAACAGCAGGCGGCTTACGATGCCCTGCTGCCAAAGCTGGAGGATGATGCGCCCCACTCGGCATTGCTGTACGGTGTGACCGGCAGCGGCAAAACGCTTGTATTTTTAAAGCTGATCGCACACTGTCTGGAACAGGGCAGGAAAGCGCTGGTGCTGGTGCCGGAGATCAGCCTGACGCCGCAGATGATCCTGCGGCTCAAGAGCCAGTTTGGCCGCCGGGTGGCAGTGCAGCACTCTGCCCTCAACCACACGGAACGTCTGCTGCAGTGGCAGATGATCCAGGACGGCGGTGCCGATATTGTGGTGGGCACCCGCAGTGCCATTTTTTCGCCGCTGGAAAACATCGGGCTCATTATCATCGATGAAGAGCAGGAGCACACCTACCGTTCGGAGTCTGCGCCCCGCTATTCTGCCCACGAAATGGCCCGGCAGCGTGCGGCGGAGAACGGTGCATTGCTGCTGCTGGCCAGTGCCACCCCCAGCACCGAGAGCTTTTACGCGGCCCAGCATGGCCGCACCCAGTTGGTGCGGCTTACCCAGCGCTACGGAGGCAACCCGCTGCCGAAGGTGCAGATCGTGGACATGCGCGCAGAGCTGGCATCGGGCAACCCCCGGGAAATCAGCCTTGCCATGGAGGACGCTATCCGCCGCAATCTGGACGCAGGCAAGCAGACCATTTTGCTGCTGAACCGCCGGGGCTACCAGACCATGGCCCAGTGCGAGGACTGCCGCGAGGTGCTCAAGTGCCAAAAGTGCAGCGTGCCTATGGTGTACCATAAATCGGCGCATAAGGTATTGTGCCACTACTGCGGCAGCCAGATGGAACCGCCCACCGTCTGCCCCACCTGCGGCGGCAAGCTGCAGTACCGGGGGTTCGGTACCCAGAAAGCGGAGGAAGAGCTTGCAAAGCTTTTTCCGGATGCACGGGTGCTGCGGATGGATCAGGATTCCACCGCGGCCAAGGACGCCCACGAAAAGCTGCTGGCAAAATTTGCAGATCACGAATACGACATCATGGTGGGCACCCAGATGGTGGCCAAGGGACTGGATTTTGAGGACGTGACCCTTGTGGGCGTGCTGGGCATCGATTCACTGCTGTTTGCGCAGGGCTTCCGTGCCTACGAAAACGTGTTCAGCCTCATCACGCAGGTGGTAGGCCGCAGCGGCCGGGCCAAAGACCCGGGCTTTGCCATCATCCAGACCACTGACCCCGATAACCCGGTGTTGAACCTTGCCGCCGCGCAGGACTACGACGCTTTCTTCGAGCAGGAGATCGCCTACCGGAAGCTGGGGCTCTACCCGCCCTTCTGCGGGCTGTGCGTCGTGGGGTTTGCGGGCCCGAAGGAAATCGAGGTGGCCCGCGCCGCCGCCCGGTTCGCCGCCTTGCTGGGGCAGCAGGCGGCCAAGCAGCCGGACCTGCCCCTCCGCGTTCTCGGCCCCACCCCCGGCAGCATTGAAAAGATCAACGATTCCTACCGCTATAAACTCACCGTCAAGTGCCGCAACGACCGCCGCTTCCGCGACCTGATGCGGGAGACCCTCGGCCTCTATGAGCAGGAAAAACTGCCCGGCAAGGCCACCGTTGTGGTCGATCTGCACTCGGACGGAGATATCTGATATACCACAACAACTGATTTGGGAGGTACCATAATGGCTATCCGCAACATTGTAAAAGAGGGCGACCCCATCCTGAACAAGGTCTGCCGCCCCGTGACCAACTTTGACGACCGTCTGGCTACCCTGCTGGACGATATGCGCGAGACCATGATCGCCGCCGACGGCGTGGGTCTGGCCGGCCCGCAGGTGGGCATGCTCCGCCGCCTGTTCGTCGTGTGGGACACCACCGACGCTCCGGAGGAGATCCCCGAAGATTACGAGTACAAGTTCATCGACTTCGTGAATCCGGAGATCCTTGCGGTGTCTGAGGAGGAGGAGACCGCCTACGAGGGGTGCCTGTCCTTCCCCGGCCACAACGGCGCTGTGACCCGCCCGGAGGCCGTCAAGGTCCGCGCACAGGATCGTAACGGCAACTGGTTTGAGCTGGAGGCCGAAGGTCTGCTGGCCCGCTGCATCCAGCACGAGAATGACCATCTGGATGGCATCACCATCATGCAGTCCAGCGAGTATTTCTATGAGGACACCGAGGAGGGCAAGAAGGCTGCCCGCGAAGCGAAAGGAAACAAGTAATGCGCATTTTGTTCATGGGGACCCCGGATATCGCCGCCGAGTGCCTGAAAGCCCTCTATGCTGCCGGGCATGAGATCTGCGGCGTGTATACCCGCCGGGATAAGCCGGTGGGCCGCAAGCAGGTGCTCACCGCGCCGCCGGTCAAGGAAGTGGCCTTGGAGCACGGCACCCCGGTCTTCCAGCCCCGCACCCTGCGGGACGGCAGCGAGGACGCCAACATTCAGGCCCTTGCGCCGGAACTGATCGTGGTGGTGGCCTATGGCTGCATCCTGCCGAGATCGGTGCTGGAAGCGCCCAAGTACGGCTGCATCAACCTGCACGTCTCCCTGCTGCCCAAGTACCGCGGCAGCGCCCCGGTGCAGTGGGCCGTGCTGAACGGCGATGCCGAGACCGGCGTCTCCATCATGCAGATGGACGAAGGGCTGGACACCGGCGATGTCCTCGTCTGCGAGAAGATGGCCATCGACCCCGAAGAGACCAGCGGTGAGCTGTTCGACCGGGTGACGGCTGCCGGTGCCCGCGTTCTGTGCGAGACCATTCCCCAGATCGCGGCAGGGACGCTGAAGCCCCAGCCGCAGGATCACGCAAACGCCACTCTCGCGCCCATGCTCGATAAGGAGCTGGCTGAGTTCCGCCTGACCGACAGCGCCGCCCACATCCACAACTGGGTGCGGGGCATGAATCCGTGGCCGATGGCATGGTTCACGACCGGCGGCAGGAAGGTCAAGGTGACGGAGTGCCGCGCCGTGGCTTCCAACGGGGAAGCCCCCGGCACCGTGCTGGCCACCAAGCCCCTGACCGTGGCGTGTGCGGATGGTGCCATCCAACTGCTGCATGTGGTGCCGGAAGGCAAAAAACCCATGGACGGCACCTCGTTCGCAGCGGGTCTGCGGCTCAAAGCGGGGGATACCCTGTGAGCGGGCCGAACCCCCGCGCGGCTGCAGTTTCGGCGCTGGTGCGGCAGGGGCAGGACGGGTTCTCAAACCTCGTTCTGGATGCCGAGCTCAAGCGGCAGAAGCTGGAAGGCCGCGACAAAGCTTTTGCCAGCGCGATCTTTTACACCGTACTGGAACACCGGGGCACGCTGGACTATATCCTAGCTCAGTTCCTGCCCAAGGGCCTTGCCAAGCTGGATGCGCCGGTCCGGGAAATCCTGCGTTCGGCGCTGGCACAGGCCCGCTATATGCAGGTGCCGGTGTCGGCGGCGGTCAACGAGGCCGTCAAGCTGACCCGCGTCTTCAAAAAATCCAGCGCCTCAGGGCTGGTCAATGCGGTGCTGCGCCGCGCGTGTGTCTACGACCTGAGCAAGGCCCGGTTCCAAAATGAGACCGAACGGCTCATGGTGCTGGGTTCGGCAGGGCAGGACGTGGCGGAGTTTCTCCGCAGCCGCTACCCGGACGAAGCGCTGGGCATCCTGACCTACGCGGCAGACGGCGGCAGAACGAGCCTCCGGGCAAACCCCCTCAAGACCGATGTGCCGACTCTCTGCGAAAAGCTGAACGCGCTGGGCGCTGCGGCCCAGCCGGGCGTCGTGCCGGGCAGCGTCCTCGCAAAATTTGAGGGCAGCCCCGCCGACAACGACCTGTTCCGGGCGGGGTGCTACCACGTGGAGGGTCAGGCCAGCCAGCTGGCCGCCCTCTGCGTGGAGGCAAAGCCCGGCGAAACGGTGCTGGACCTCTGCGCGGCTCCCGGCGGCAAGACCATCCTGCTGGCCGAGCAGATGCACAGCACCGGCAGGCTTTACAGCTGCGATGCCGCCGAGAACCGCGTGGGCCTGATCCGCACGGCAGTGCAGCGCATGGGCCTTGCCAATGTGGAAGCCCTGTGCAACGATGCCACCAAGGGAAACCCGGCCCTGCCGCAGGCCGACCGCATTTTAGCGGATGTGCCCTGCAGCGGCCTTGGCATTCTGGCAAAAAAGCCGGATCTGCGCTACAAAAAGCTGGAACCGGCCCGCGAAGCTGAATTATTGGCCACGCAGTCGGCCATCCTCGATACGGCGGCACAGCTGCTGAAAGCGGGCGGCAGGCTGGTGTACTCCACCTGCACCATCGACCCGGCAGAAAACCAGCAGCAGATCGCGGCATTTCTGGCCCGCCACCCGGAGTTTACGGTGGTGGAGCCTGCCGCAGCGCTGCCCGCCGGGATGACGGCAGGGGAGCACGGCGCGCTTTCGGTGCCCACCCGTACCGGCATGGATGGATTTTTCCTGTGCGCCATGCAGAAAAACGGGTGAGAGCTGCAATGAAACAGGCAGCTTATTTGTAAAAACCAATAGGAGAACACAATGGAACAAAAACGCTGTATCTCTTCCCTGACGCTGGCAGAGCTGACCGCTGAACTGAAAGCGATGGGTCAGCCGGGCTTCCGGGCAAAGCAGATCTTCCACTGGGTGCACCAGAAGCTGGTCACCGAGTTTTCGGCCATGACCGACCAGCCCAAGACCCTGCTGGCAAAGCTGGAAGAAAGCTTCTACATTGCCGCGCCCAAGATCGAGCGCAGGCAGGAAGCAAAGGACGGCACGGTAAAATATCTGCTGCGCATGGCGGACGGCAACTGCATCGAGACCGTCGTGATGCGCTACCACTACGGCAACACGGTGTGTGTGTCCACGCAGGTGGGCTGCCGCATGGGCTGCCGCTTCTGCGCGTCCACCCAGGCGGGCCGCGTGCGCGATCTGGAAGCAGGCGAGATCTGCTCTGAGATCTACACCGCCCAGAAGGATATCGGGGAGCGCATTTCCCACATCGTGCTCATGGGCATCGGCGAGCCACTGGACAATTTTGACGAAGTGATGCGTTTTCTGGAAAACATCACCTCGCCGGAGGGCGTCAACATCGGCATGCGCAACATCAGCCTGTCCACTTGCGGCCTGGTGCCCAAGATCGACATGCTGGCCGAAAAGAAGCTGCAGCTCACCCTGTCGGTATCGCTGCACGCCCCCAACAACCAGATCCGCAGCAGCATGATGCCGGTCAACGACGCTTACCCGGTGGAGCAGCTGATCCAGACCGTGCGACGCTATCAGGACACCACCGGACGCCGCGTCAGCTTTGAATACTCCATGGTGCGCGGCGTCAACGACTCCGACGCCTGTGCAAAGCAGCTGGCGGACCTGATCCGCGGCATGGGTGCTCACGTCAACCTGATCCCCATCAACCCCGTGGACGGCAGCCCTTACTCCGCGACCGATGCGGCCAATGTGCGCCGTTTCCAGCAGAAACTGGAAAGTCTGGGCGTCAACGCTACGGTCCGCCGCCGTCTGGGCAGCGAGATCAGCGCCGCCTGCGGCCAGCTGCGCCGCGATGAAATGAACGGGAAGGCATAACAGAGGGAGAAGCCTATGAAACTTGCAGGAAAAACGGACGTCGGGCTTGTCCGGCAGGACAATCAGGACGATTACCGTGCTGGGCAGCTGCCCGGGGATGCGGCTTGGGCCCTGGTGTGCGACGGCAT
>ENA-USTZ01001131-USTZ01001131.1-human-gut-metagenome-genome-assembly--contig:-NODE-1131-length-10571-cov-198.505241_pt1 | contig 10571 bp, 9 predicted proteins | sample MGYA00250049_ERZ773375 | MGnify/ENA primary metagenome ERZ773375 (study PRJEB29103, sample SAMN06111956) | human gut metagenome | biome: human gut; feature: ankylosing spondylitis patient; material...
ACACGTCCGCAGATGCAGAAACCCATCGAAGACAGAAGGTTGATCATCGGCGTATTGTCAAAGTTGGTGTCAACCTTGATGCTAGGTATTTTTTCTACCTCGCACATGCTGTTCACCTTACTGATGAAAATACGCGCTAAACCTTCACGCTGGAAACTAGGCAACGTGGCAAAGCGATGTATTACATAATAATCGCCATCGGTAATCCAGTTGCCTACTAATTTCTTATATTTGGGTTCACCATTCAATATGACTGCTCCATAGACAACCACCTCTTCGTTTACTGTCAGAACGAAGGCGTTGCCATTTTCTATGTCTTTTCTGATGTCTTTTTCTGATGGATATTCCTCAGTCCATTGATGACGTCCCGATTCTATCATACTTTGGCGAGCCTGGTCGATGACTTTCCAGCAAGCAGCAAAGTCCTTTATATACGCCGGTCTGAAGTTTGTCTTCATATTAATTACGCTTTTATTATTCGGGTGCAAAATTAACAAAAAAAAACGAATTAAACTAAAAAACGGAGGAAAAACTTCACTTTTTTGTTCGTTTTCCTCCGTTTTTCTTGTTTTCTGCTCATTTTGAGCTATTTTTCCTTTGCTTTATGCTAGGAAGCTGGGTGAATAAGATTCTACGCCAAACACTTGTCGAGCTCAGCAATGATAGCATCTTTCTGTTCCTTGATATGCTGACCGATGAATACGATTTTTATCATGCGGTCGCCCAATTCCTGATCCCATTCCTTCTGCAGCTGTGGGTTATTCATCAAGACCTGGGCGAGCTCGTCTTTCGGCATGGTAGCCAGCCATTGACCAGCCTGCTTTACAGTCTTCTGTTTGCCAGCCTGTTCGAACACGTAGCACATGTCGCGCTCATCATCGAAATAGCAGATTCCCTTGGCGCGAACCACGTCTCTAGGCCATTTTCTTGCTACGAAATCATCGAAGAGACCCAGGTCGAAAGGCTTGCGGCGATAGTAAACGAAGGTGCCGATTCCGTATTCCTCAACTTCTCCGCCTTCATGATCATGGTCATGGTCGTGATGATGGTGATGATGATGATGCTCATGCTCATCGTGGTCGTGGTCATGCTCATCGTGGTCTTGATGATGATGCTCATGTTCGTCTTCCTCGTCATGATCATGATGGTGATGATGTTCATGTGCTTCTTCTTCATCATCTTCTTCATGCTCTTCGTTTCTTTCTGATTCAATTTCCTGAATCCAACCGGCTGAAGTGGATATGGTTTCCCAATCAAACTTCTTGGTGTTGACAATCAGATTCAAGTCAACGTCACCATAGTTGCATTCAAAGATTTCTGCCTTAGGCTGGATGGCACGGATAATCTGCTTCAGGTGCTCCAGTTCCTTAGGTTCAACCTCTGCAGCCTTGTTCAGAAGAATGATGTTGCAGAACTCAATCTGCTGGATGACGAGCGAAGCCAAATCTTCCTCATCCATATTCTTCTTCATCAGGTCGCTGCCGTTGGAGAATTCATCCTTCATACGCAAAGCATCTACTACGGTAACGATGCTGTCAAGACGCAGAATACCATTCTCGATGTATTGAGGGCCGAGGGATGGGATAGAGCAGATGGTCTGTGCAATAGGAGCAGGCTCGCAGATTCCGGAAGCCTCGATGACAATGTAATCGAAACGCTTCATGTCTACGATTTCCTTGAGCTGTTCTACCAGGTCCATCTTCAATGTGCAGCAGATGCAACCATTCTGGAGAGAAACGAGCGAATCATCTTTCTGACCTACTACGCCACCTTTTTCTATCAGGGCTGCATCAATATTGACTTCACCAATATCGTTGACGATGACGGCAAACTTAATACCTTTTTCGTTAGCTAAAATCTTGTTGAGAAGGGTTGTCTTTCCACTACCCAGATAGCCTGTCAAGAGCAATACAGGCACTTCCTTCTTTGCGTTCATATTAAAATATTTTAATGTTATACTTCTTAAACCCAGTCTGCTGATAATGCTGTTTTCTCGGGCAGCTGTCATCTGGCAGTCTGACGGTTTTGCGAAACTGCAAAGATTGTGCCACACCTTATTTTTTTGCCATCTTTTTTTCGTACACCCCTTTTTTGTCAGTTATCTTGTGTTATTTTTAGGTTATATTTCATGTTTTTCTCATTTTTCTTTGGTGGTTTCAACTAGAAATAGTATATTTGCAGAGAAAATGTGTATTAAACAGCACATAAACTTAATGAATAAACATATTTTATATACATAAGTAAGTTAAGATGAAAAAGTTTAAGGTTTTAGTTTTGACGGTTGTGGCAGTCCTTGCGCTGTCATCTTGCGGCACTACTCAGACGGTGCCTCTGACCGGTCGCACTCATCGCATCTCTGTATCCGATGAGCAGGTTCTCAGTCTGTCTAATCAGGAATACACAAAGTACATGGCTTCTGCCAAGAAGTCGACCAATGCAGCCAATACGGCGATGGTTCAGCGAGTAGGAAAAAGACTTGCCAATGCTGTTGAACTCTATTTGAAGCAGAACGGATTTGAAGCCGACGTGAAGAACTATTCATGGGAATTCAATCTGGTACAAGATAAGTCTGCCAATGCATTCTGTATGCCTGGCGGTAAAATCGTGGTTTATGAAGGACTTTTGCCTTACACTCAGAATGAAACCGGTTTGGCAATCGTTTTGGGTCACGAAATAGCTCATGCTGTGGCTAAACATAGTGCTGAGCAGCTCACCAAACAGCAGAATCAGCAAACCGGTACAAGTATACTGGGAACTGTATTGAACCAGACAGTAGGTAATGGTGTAGGTAATGTGGCAAGTGCAGTTGCCGGACAGTATTTCTCATTCCGCAATCTGAAGTATTCCCGTGATAATGAAACCGAGGCAGATTACATGGGGCTTATCTTCGCTGCCATGGCTGGTTACGATCCTCAGCAGGCCATTCCTTTCTGGAAGAGAATGTCGCAGGGCTCTAGCAGCAATCAGAGTGATATTTTCAGTGATCACCCTTCAGACGCCAAGCGTATTGCTGCCTTGCAGAAGGAAATGCCTACTGCGCTGAAGTATTATAAACCTCAGACAACTTACAAGGTAGGTTCTACGAGCAAGACTTCTACAACCAAGAAGACCAGTAGAAAAAAGAAGACTACAACCCGCAGAAAATAAGGAATTTTCCGAATCTCTCGAATCTGAAGAATCAAATTAAAAAGTTAAGTATGGAGTATTTATCTCATAACCTTTGGCTGGTATGGACGTCGGTGATGTTCATCTGCCTCATCTTAGAGTTGTCTTCCGGCGATTTCTATGTTACTTGTTTTGCCATTGGTGCGCTCATCAGCATTCCTGTGGCATTAGTTGGAGCACCTTTCTGGGTGCAGGTAGTGGTTTGGGCTATCTGCTCTATGCTTAGCATCTGGTTGGTTCGTCCGCATCTGCTGAAATCGCTACACAAGGGTGGGGAAGACCGCCGCAGTAACGCCGATGCGCTGGCAGGACAGATAGGGGAAGTGACCGAGATGATTCCTGCCGGAGGATATGGTAGAGTGAAGCTGGATGGAGATGATTGGAAAGCGGAAGCTCCACATCTTGCCGAACCGCTTGCTGTAGGCGATAAGGTTCGAATCTTAGGTCACGAATCTATCATCCTCAAGGTAGAAAAAGTTTAGGTAGGAAAAGTTTAAAATCAACATTATTCACTTAATCGTATAAACATCATGAACATAGGAATTTATGTGCTGGTGGCTCTAGTAGCACTTGCACTCGTAGTGGTTAAGAAAACCATCGTCATCATCCCTCAAAGTGAGACGAAAATCATAGAGCGTCTCGGACGATATTTTGCCACGCTCAAGCCGGGTATTAATGTCATCATTCCTTTCATTGACCATGCCAAGGATATTGTGTCTATGAGAAACGGAAGATACGTTTATACAAACAGCATCGACCTTCGTGAACAGGTTTATGACTTCGACCGTCAGAACGTAATCACTAAGGATAATATCCAGATGCAGATAAATGCGTTGCTCTATTTCCAGATTGTGGACCCATTCAAGAGTGTGTATGAAATCAACAATCTGCCAAACGCCATAGAGAAACTGACGCAAACCACCTTGCGTAATATAATAGGTGAGATGGAACTTGACCAGACTCTTACCTCCCGCGATACAATTAACACCAAACTCCGTGCAGTTTTGGATGATGCAACCAATAAGTGGGGAATCAAGGTAAACCGAGTAGAATTGCAGGATATTACACCTCCTGAGAGTGTGCTCCAGGCGATGGAAAAGCAGATGCAGGCTGAACGCAACAAGCGTGCTACTATCCTGACTTCTGAAGGTGAGAAGGAAAAGCAGCGCCTGCTCTCAGAAGGTGAGAAGGCTGCCATCGTGAACAAGGCTGAGGCTGCCAAACAGCAGGCTATCCTGAATGCAGAAGGTGAGGCTACTGCCCGCATCCGTAAGGCTGAGGCCGAGGCTATTGCCATTCAGAAGATTACGGAAGCTGTAGGACAGAGTACGAATCCAGCCAACTATCTCCTGGCCCAGAAATACATCAGCATGATGCAGGAAGTAGCACAGGGTAAGGATAATAAGGTGGTTTATCTGCCATACGAGGCAACCAATCTCTTGGGTTCTATCGGAGGAATCAAAGATCTTTTCAAGGGATAAAGACCTCTGAGTCAATGGATAATGCCCTTAGGCTCAAGATTGGCTCAAAAAAATAAAGCACTCTGAATATCAGTAAACTGTAACTTCAGTAAGTAAAAATATAAAACAGGATAAAAATGAAGAAAATCTGTATCGTTGCAGGTGCAAGACCTAACTTTATCAAGGTTGCGCCCGTAATTAGAGCAATTCGTAATGCTCAGGAAGCTGGTAACGAAATCAGCTATCAGTTGGTTTACACAGGAAAAGAGGATGATCCGACTTTGGAATCTTCTCTTTTCGATGACTTAGGCATTCAGAAACCGGATGCTTATCTCGGCGTAGACTGTCCAAACATGAACGAACTTACCGGACAGGTGATGGGTCAGTTTGAGCGCTATCTGCAGCAGAATGCTACAGATGTTGTCATTGTGGTTGATGATCTGGCTTCAACCATGGCTGTGGCAATTGTCACCAAGAAGCAGGGTGTGCAGCTTGCTCATATTGCAGCCGGAACCCGCAGTTTTGACATTACCATGCCAAAGGAAATCAACCGTCTGGTGATTGATGGCTTGTCAGATATTCTCTTTACCGCTGGCATTTCAAACAACAGCATCGCCAACAAGGAAGGTGCAGAATTGTCTAAGGTTTATATGGTAGGAAATGTGCTTATCGACAACATCCGCTTCCTTCAGTCTAAAATGCAGCGTCCAGAAGTCATGGACGAGTTTCATCTGAAAGAAGGCGAATATATGGTTTTGACCTTGAACCGCAAGGCCATCGTCAATAACATTGATGAGATGAAATCGCTCATTTCTGTCATAGATGAAGAGGCGCGCCAGGCTGGAGTGAAGGTGATTGCTCCGCTTCGAGGCAAAGCCTTGGGCTTCGTGCTCGCATTCAAGGCTTATCAGGAAGAGAGTAATCATCAGAGTGGAATCCAGGTGGTTCAGCCGCTCGATTATCTGTCGTTTGCTTATCTAACAGCTCACGCCAAAGGTGTGATTACCGATTCGGGTAATGTGGCTGAAGAAGCTACCTTCAATGGGGTTCCTTGCATTACGCTCAACAGCTATACTGAGCATATTGAAACTGTAAAGGTGGGTACAAACGAACTGGTTGCTGAAGATCCGGAGTTACTGAAGCAATCTATGCAGAAACTTCTGAAGGGTGAATGGAAGAAAGCGGGCATTCCTGACAGATGGGATGGCCGCTCAGCAGAAAGAATAGTCCAGATTCTCGCTGAATAGAATCTAAACTCATAGGTATAATCTCATGGAGAGAGATGATGCTATGTAAACTGATTCTTTTCAGAATAAACTTAGAGGTTCACTTCAATATCGTTATATTGAATAGTGAACCTCTTTCTTTTTATGCTTTGTCTTTTTCTTAAGCCAAAGCTATCTTTTATCTTTTTCTTAACTTAAAACCATCCTTTTCCTTAATCTTTTTCAGGCGCTTTTGGCACAGGATAGTCGTATTGCTTGAAATAGGACGGCGTCTTATTATCATACCATACTCCTTCTACGTTTAAACCGATAGAGAAAGTCTTTTTGGAATTAGTGTATCTTACACCGGCTCCTAAAACGTTGGCGCCAGGTACTCCCATTCCGTAACCACCCGGCATGATTCCTCTTCCCATACCCCAAGGATACATTCCGTAGCCCCAAGGCGAATAACCGTAGGGACCATCGCCATAACGGCCGTAGAGAGAATTGTAATTGTTGGCTACACTAAGCTGACCGTAAACGTAAGCCTCCCAATGCTCATTAAACTGGTAGCCCAGAATGCCGTAGACTCCACCGTCATGATAACTGTCTCCACCATAGTTTACGTTGTTGATATAAGTGCCCAGAGCCAACCAGAGTTTGTTGTCTTTGGTGAGTGGCGTTAGGTAGGTTGCATCGATGGTCTGGGTGAAACCGCCTCTGTGAGGCACATTCTTGCCGAATGTGGCAAAGGCAGAAAGGTCTACCGAGAGATTCAATCCCTTGTGCAGCCCCCAGCCATAGCCCAACGGATAACTCAAGCTGTTGGTAAGGTTGGAGATGGGATTATTATAATAGGTGCTGTCTAGCAAAGCATCACCCAGCAATCCGTTTTTGCCGAGAGTTTCTCTTTTATCTGATAGTCTGGCAGGAGTCATATATGCATTCTTCACCGGTTTTCCCTGATAAATCATAGGTTTTCCTGCCTGGTAAACCGTATCGCCAGGCAGCAACCATTCTTCGCGCGGACTGTCCGGACTGTGCAATGGTCCGAAGCTTACCTGTTGCTGTGCACTTGTTTCTGTAGTGAGGAAAGTGCAAAAAGCGATGATAATATATGTTTTTTTCTTCATAATTGATTGCATTTTCTGTCTTCTGCTGCAAAGATATGAAGAATGTATGAAACAAAGTAACTTTTCCCGCATAAAAAATTAATTTTTTAGAATAAAATCATTATCTTTGCATCCGATAACATAAATAGATGTAAAATTATACAAAAATATGAAGAAGATCATCAGATTATTGACACTCGCTCTTCTTACGGTGCCTGTTACGACATTCGCTCAGAGTGAAGGCAATCAGAACACATCAGAACCAGCCGGAAAAGTTGTGGCGTCTAAGCCCGATTCTCTGCTCGACTGGGAAACACCGCACGATCCAACTTGCCCTCAGGTGTTGCTGGAAACATCGATGGGCAACATTCTCGTGGCTCTCTACAACGATACTCCCAAGCATCGGGATAATTTCCTGAAACTTGTCAATTCGGGCTATTATGACGGTTGCATCTTTCAGCGTGTCATCAAGAATTTCATGATTCAGGGTGGCGATTATTCATGCAGAAAGGTGAACATGGAAAAGCCGCAGAAGTTTGATGTAAACTATACGGTTCCGGCAGAAATCATCTATCCTAAATATTATCATAAGCGCGGACAGCTCTGTGCTGCTCGCGAAGGAGATGATGAAAATCCAACCAAAGCTTCGGCGCCTACTGATTTCTACATCACCTGGGGCAGAAATTTTTCTCCACGGCAGATGGAATATTATGTAGAAAAACTGAAACGGGAAGGCAAGTATTACGCCATTCCTTCAGAACAGTTGCAGAAGGGCTACATCAAGCATGGTGGTGTTCCTCACCTTGACAACGGCTACACCGTGTTCGGAGAGGTGCTTGAAGGCATGGATGTGGTTGATAAGATTCAGAATGTGGCTACCGATAAGGCAAACAACGACAGGCCTCTCACGGATGTCATCATCCTGAAAGCCAAGCAGATGAAGTAACTTTCGGATGGTAAACTGAAGAAAATAAGTAACTGAGCCCATTAAAAGGGAAAAATCGATAAGTAAAAATATTAATTACGAGAAAAATGAAGTCATTAAAGGAATTATATAGAATAGGTAAGGGACCATCGAGCAGTCATACGATGGGGCCTCAGCGTGCTGCCAAACTTTTTCTGGAGCGTTGCCCTAACGCTTCTTATTATGAAGTAACCCTCTATGGAAGTCTGGCTGCTACAGGTAAAGGGCACATGACTGATGTGGCAATAGAAGAAGTGCTCAGACCTCATAAAACTGTGAATATTATCTGGCAGCCACAGACTTTCCTGCCTTATCATCCCAACGGAATGAAATTTGTGGGCAAGGATCTGAACGGCGATGTTATTGATGAATGGACCGTTTACAGTATTGGTGGTGGAGCCATATCAGATGGTACTGCCGGCAACGAAGAGCTGGGCGCCAAGGATGTTTATGATCTGAACAAGCTCGCCGACATCAAGCAATGGTGCTATGATAACGGACGCTCATTCTGGGAGTATGTTGAGAAATGCGAATCGGAAGATATCTGGGATTATCTCGACATGGTTTGGCAAACGATGAAGCAGAGCATCAGAAATGGTTTGGATCATGAAGGTGTTTTGCCTGGTCCGCTGAAGCTACAGCGTAAGGCTGCCACCTATTATATAAAGGCGAAGGGTTACCGTGCTTCCCTGCAGAGCCGCGGCTTGGTTTATGCTTATGCGCTGGCTGTGAGCGAAGAGAATGCTTCGGGTGGCACAATCGTTACAGCTCCTACCTGTGGCGCCTGTGGTGTATTGCCAGCTGTACTCTACCACATGTTTACTTCTCATGATATGAGTGAACAGCGCATCTTGAGAGCCTTGGCTACAGCCGGATTGGTGGGCAACATCGTAAAGCAGAATGCTTCTATCAGCGGTGCTGATGTAGGTTGCCAGGGCGAGGTAGGTGTTGCCTGCGCCATGGCTTCGGCTGCAGCCTGTCAGCTTTTCGGAGGCAGTCCGGCTCAGGTAGAATATGCTGCCGAAATGGGATTGGAGCATCATCTTGGAATGACCTGCGACCCAGTTTGCGGACTGGTTCAGATTCCTTGCATCGAGCGAAATGCCTTTGCTGCCGCCCGAGCTTTGGATGCAGACCTCTACGCTTCCTTCTCAGATGGCCATCATACCGTATCTTTCGACCGTGTTGTTGAAGTAATGCGACAGACGGGTCATGACCTACCTTCGCTTTACAAGGAAACAAGCGAAGGCGGTTTGGCAAAGGGATTCCCAAGAGACATTTAACCATGAGATTCAGTTTCCGAAAGTGAACTCTACACGCCCTGTAAGAGTAAAAAGCTTTGATTATACCTTGATGCAACGAAGCTTTGCCCTTGCAGGGCGTGATGTGTATGGGGCTTTCAGACCTTTCTTATATTTTGGCACGCTATTTGTAAGCCCCCTTGCCAAATATTAAATAGTAAATACGAATAAAAACATTTTATATTATGGCACAGAAAGGTAATATTGGTGTAACGACAGAGAACATTTTCCCTGTCATCAAGAAATTCTTATATTCAGATCACGACATCTTCCTCCGTGAGATGGTTTCAAACGCCGTAGATGCTACACAGAAGTTGAAGACTCTTGCAGCTCAGGGCGATTTCAAGGGCGAGATAGGCGACACAACCGTTCGTGTCTCTCTCGATGAGAAGGCTGGAACCCTGACTATCAGCGACCATGGTATAGGTATGACTGAGGAGGAAATCGATAAATATATCAACCAGATTGCATTCTCTGGCGTAACCGACTTCCTCGACAAGTATAAGGAGAATGCCAACGCCATCATCGGCCACTTCGGTCTCGGCTTCTATTCTTCTTTCATGGTAGCCAGCAAGGTAGAAATCATCACTAAGAGCTACAAAGAGGGAAGCAAGGCAGTAAAGTGGAGCTGCGATGGTTCACCTGCTTTCGAAATCGAAGATGCTGACAAGGCTGAGCGTGGTTCAGACATCATCCTCCATATTGCTGATGATTGCAAGGAATTCCTGCAGAAGAGCAAGATTGAGGAGCTTCTGAACAAGTACTGCAAGTTTATGGCAGTGCCTGTAGCCTTCGGCAAGAAGACCGAGTGGAAGGACGGCAAGAATGTGGAGACAGATGAGGATAACATTATTAATAATGTGGAGCCTCTCTGGACCAAGACTCCTAGCACCTTGAAGGATGAGGACTACAAGAAGTTCTATCACACCCTTTATCCAATGCAGGACGACCCGTTGTTCTGGATTCATCTGAATGTAGACTTCCCATTCAATCTCACGGGTATTCTCTACTTCCCACGCATCAAGAGCAGCATCGACATGCAACGCAACAAGATTCAGCTCTATTGCAACCAGGTGTTCGTAACCGACCAGGTAGAAGGCATTGTACCAGAATTCCTCACATTGCTTCATGGTGTAATCGATTCACCGGACATTCCGCTGAACGTTAGCCGCAGCTACCTGCAGAGCGACAGCAACGTGAAGAAAATTTCTACCTACATCACCAAGAAGGTAGCCGATCGTTTGAACTCTATCTTCAAGGAGAACCGCAAGGAGTTTGAAGAGAAATGGGATGATCTCAAGATCTTCATCAACTACGGAATGCTCTCTCAGGAAGATTTCTACGAGCGCGCAAAGGACTTCGCA
>ENA-USTZ01001139-USTZ01001139.1-human-gut-metagenome-genome-assembly--contig:-NODE-1139-length-10520-cov-7.026142_pt1 | contig 10520 bp, 9 predicted proteins | sample MGYA00250049_ERZ773375 | MGnify/ENA primary metagenome ERZ773375 (study PRJEB29103, sample SAMN06111956) | human gut metagenome | biome: human gut; feature: ankylosing spondylitis patient; material...
GACATTCTGCCTTTGAATACTTTCGATTTTTACGCATGTTACTAAATAAATTGTGTCAACTTATTTAGTACACTACAACTTGCTGAAAGGAGAAAAAAGAGTGTCTTTATATCCTATATAAATAAGGTGATAGGGAAAGGAATTTAAAGTGATAAAATGCAGACAAAGAAATGTAACCTACTCTTTGCAAAATTGGGATATGACATCTAAAAATAGTGAAATTTTTCCGTAATTGCCGAAAATCATCTTTTTTCATCCTATATTTACCAGTGTAAAGATTCGTTTTCCACTGATAACTTTCCTATCTTTGCATTGAAGAAAAAACAAAGACTGACTATACACTTTTATACATAACTTAAATACATAAGAATTATGGAATTTGTAACAAACGAAAAACTTACCATTGTTGGTGCTGCCGGTATGATCGGTTCTAACATGGCTCAGACTGCTATCATGATGGGCTTAACTCCTAACATCTGCTTGTACGACCCGTACGCTCCAGGTTTGGAAGGTGTTGCTGAAGAATTGTTCCACTGCGGTTTCGAAGGTGTGAACATCACTTTCACTTCAGATATCAAAGAAGCGCTGACTGGTGCTAAATATATCGTAAACTCAGGTGGTGCTGCTCGTAAAGCTGGTATGACTCGTGAAGACCTGTTGAAAGGTAACGCAGCTATCGCAGAAGAATTCGGTAAGAACGTAAAACAGTACTGTCCGGATGTAAAACACATCGTAGTTATCTTCAACCCTGCTGACATCACAGGTTTGATTACACTGTTGTACTCTGGTTTGAAACCGGGTCAGGTAACTACTTTGGCTGCTCTTGACTCTACTCGTCTGCGCAGCGAATTGGCTAAACACTTCGGCGTTTCTATGGACGCAGTTGAAAACTGCCGTACTTACGGTGGTCACGGCGAACAGATGGCTGTATTTGCTTCTACTGCTAAAGTAAACGGTAAAGCTTTGACAGACATCATCGGTACTGACGCTTTGACAAAAGAACAGTGGGCTGAAATCCAGCAGAAAGTAACTAAGGGTGGTGCAAACATCATCAACTTGCGTGGCCGTTCTTCATTCCAGAGCCCGTCATACGTTTCTATCGAAATGATTGGTGCTGCTATGGGTGGCAAAGCATTCCGCTGGCCGGCTGGTACTTACGTTTCTAACGAAAAGTACGACCACATCATGATGGCTTGGGAAACTTCTATCACTGCTGACGGTTGCCACTGCGCTGCTTTGAACGGTACTGCAGAAGAACAAGCTGCTTTGGATAAGAGCTACGAACACTTGTGCGCACTGCGTGACGAAGTAATCGCTATGGGCGTTCTTCCTCCAGTAGCTGAATGGAACAAGCTGAACCCGAACATTAAATAATCGGATTTTCCATTAATATAAAAGGAGACTGAATCATCGGTCTCCTTTTTTTATGTCCAATTCCAACGCACTTGTACATCATATAAAATCACAGTAATCTCATTTTCACGCATTTATATTTTCCCAATGTACATCTGAAAACTTTCAGTCTCTCTATCAAAAGCACTATCTTTGCCGCTCTCTTTACCATGTATTCCTAAAACTACGGGCAGCAATGAGAATATGCACTTTACTACTTTTCCTTATTTCAGCACTGACCTGTCACTCGCTGTGTGCACATAATCCAGCGGGACATTACTTCCTGACACAAGACTCTACGTCTTCTCTCACCTCATCGGCTCTTCCTGCGAAGCCAAAGAAAACAAAGGAACTTTTCCAGCAAAACTTTTCGTACATGGGAATTCCTTTTATCGTTTCCGGATTAATCGTCAAAAAACAAAACCAGGATTTCCGTACACTGCGTAATCGCTTCCAGCCGACCTTTCACCACGAATATGACAATTATACACAATATGTCCCGTTAGTTACTACATGGGGCATGAAACTGGCTGGAGTAGAAAACCGCAGCTCATGGAAGGAACTCACAGTCAGCAATGTTTTCTCAGCAGCCTTGATGGCCGGCTTTGTCAACACCTTGAAATATACGACCAAAGAAATGCGTCCGGACAATTCATCAAACAATTCATTTCCTTCCGGACATACGGCCACTGCTTTTATGTGTGCCACAATCCTGCATAAAGAATACGGCATGCTCAGTCCGTGGTATAGCATCGGAGGATATACCTTAGCGGGAGTAACCGGTATCACTCGCCAGCTGAACAACCGTCACTGGATTGGCGATGTGCTGGTAGGAGCTGGGATTGGCATGATTTCAACGGACTTAGGCTATTTCTTTTCCGATCTGATTTTTCGTAAGAATACCACCAGCAGCCAGTTAACAACCCACTTCAACCGCTACGATACACCTTCATTCCTGAGCCTCAACATGGGATTTGCCACAGGACCTTCTACCCTGCGTACTGCCGAACTATATGACACAGAAGAAGGAACTCCTTTGGGTATGCGCCTGCGTACGGGCACATCGACCGTCGTCAGCGCAGAAGGAGCCTACTTTTTCAATGCGTACATCGGTTTGGGAGGGCGCCTGAGAGTAGCTACCGTACCTGTTATCGCCGACATTCCCGAAGAGAACAAAAAGCATTTTGACCTGGACAATGACCTGAAGGAAGGAGCCCCTGTCAACATGTACCTGCTGGACGGACTGGAATCTGACCATTTAGGCATGTGCGACATCGATTTAGGGCTTTACTTTTCTTATCCGCTCAGCAATCGCTTCCTGATAGGAAGCAAACTGTTAGCCGGACGACGCACTAATGCAAACTTTACCTTAAACTCTATTTCACGGATTAATCCAGCCATTTTCGACCGCCAGAAAGTAAGCCAGGAAGCCTACGACCAATTCTATAAAGCCGACGTAGATTACTATATCCAGCAGGAAGGTCTCAGCATTCAGGAAATGCTACAGAGTACTTTCATTGATGAGGAATTTCTTCACATTCGTAAAAGTTCTACTTTCAAATTAGGAACCGGACTTTCTCTCGCCTACCGCTACAAAGAAAATGCGGCCCTGCGTCTCTATTGCGACTATGACTTTGCCTCCCCCCGACTGACATACGACCTGAAGAACTCCTGGGCAGACGAAGACGGTAACCGGGAAGTCCGTTCGTATAGTAAAAGAACGCCTATGCATAATTTTACTTTCGGAGCTTCCATCGCGTTCATGTTCTAACACGAAAGCCGTTGCACATTCTACTTATTTTTATTATTTTCGCCCTTCGAAATGATTGACCAAGCTACCATAGACCGAATACTGGATGCTGCACAAATAGTAGATGTGGTATCCGAGTTTGTCACACTCCGCCGCCGGGGAGTGAACTACATCGGACTATGCCCGTTCCACAATGAAAAGACCCCTTCTTTCAGTGTATCTCCCAGCAAAGGATTATGCAAATGTTTCAGTTGCGGTAAGGGAGGGAATGTGGTGCACTTCATCATGGAGCACGAACAGCTTTCTTACTACGAGGCACTGAGGTGGCTGGCTAACAAATATCACATCGAAGTAAAGGAACGGGAACTCACCGACGAAGAAAAACAAGCACATAGTCTGCGTGAAAGCTTGTTTGTAGTCAATCAGTTTGCATCCGAATATTTTCAAGACATACTTTATAATCACATCGACGGACAGCGTATCGGTATGACCTACTTACGCAGCCGAGGATTCCGTGATGACATTATCAAAAAGTTCCAGTTAGGATACAGCACAGACAGTCACGATGCACTGGCACGTACAGCCAAACAGAAAGGCTATCAAGAAGAGTTTCTGGTAAAAACCGGCTTGTGCTATAGAAAGGACGACGGTTCACTTCGCGACCGTTTCTGGGGGCGTGTCATTTTCCCCGTACATACCTTATCGGGAAAAGTAGTAGCTTTTGGCGGACGTGTATTGAGCGCTGCCACCAAGAACGTGCAGATGAAGTATGTCAATTCTCCGGAATCGGAGATATATCACAAAAGCCGGGAACTCTATGGCATTTATTTTGCCAAGCAGGCCATTGTACGCCAGGACCGCTGCTTCTTGGTTGAAGGCTATACCGATGTCATTTCCATGCACCAGAGTGGAATTGAAAACGTGGTGGCTTCTTCGGGTACGGCATTGACCTCCGACCAGATACGACTGATTCATCGCTTTACCAATAACATCACGGTATTGTATGACGGTGACGGAGCCGGAATCAAGGCCAGCATACGCGGTATTGACATGCTGCTGGAAGAAGGTATGAACATCAAGGTATGTCTGCTCCCCGATGGAGACGACCCCGACAGCTTTGCCCGCAAGCATAATGCCACCGACTATCAGACCTACATCAATGAGCACGAAGTGGACTTCATCCGTTTCAAGACGAACCTGCTGATGGAAGAAGCAGGAAAAGACCCGATCAAACGTGCCAGCCTGATTTCCAGTATCGTAAAAAGTATCTCTGTGATACCTGACTCGATTGTCCGCTCCGTATATACACGCGAGTGCAGCCAGCTTCTGCAAATGGAAGAGAAAATCCTGATAGAAGCGGTAAACAAACTGATAGAGCAGGCACAGGAAAATAAATACAAGGAAATCCAACGGAAGCAACGACAGGCCACCCAGGATGCTCAACCTGCTCCTCCGACTACTTACCCGGAGACACAGCCGACAGAGATTCCTATACCGGATGAGACTCAACTTCCTCCAGCTCCTCTGGAAACAGCAGCAGAGTATATACCTCCAACCGCTGAACAGCCTGCCGGACAACCCGCAAGCACTCCTGTTCCTACGGACAATTACCTTTCGTATATCCCATTGGAAGGGAATGAACAGAAACTGTTCTACAAGAAGGAACAGCTCCTCCTGCAAATGATTGTCCGCTATGGAGAGAAAGTGATGTGTTACTTAGAGGATGAAAACGGAGAAGAGCAACCGCTCACTGTCATAGAATGTATTTCTTCCAGCTTGAAGGAGGATGAACTGCAGTTTCACTATCCTTTAGACCGCCGTATCCTAAAAGAAGCGGAGAATCATCTGCACGACGAAGGCTTTGTGTCTGAGCGCTATTTCCTGACTCATCCTGATCCGGAAATCAGTAAACAGGCCGCAGAACTGGCCAGCGACCGCTATCAGCTAAGCAAGTACCACTCCAAAGGACAGGCAATCATCACCGATGAAGAAAGACTTTATGAGTTAGTTCCCAGGTTGTTAATTGATTTCAAGCTATCGATTGTAGAAGAAGAAATGAAGCATACCCTGCAGGCTTTAGCCAATCCGGACATCTATAACAATCCGGAGAAATGTCAGGAAATCATGCAACATTACAAAGAGTTGCAAAAAATTCAGATTCCAATGGCACAAAAAGCAGGCGACCGCGTCATTTTACGTTAGCTATTTCCCCTCTCCACTTACGATAAAAGGGGAAATAGTCTCTTTCATATTAATATTTTGCACGAATCAGGTTCATGAACTCTTCGCGCGTCTTGGCCTGATTGAATGCGCCTGTAAAGTCAGATGTCGTCGTTACAGAATTCTGCTTTTCCACTCCTCTCATCTGCATACACATGTGTTTGGCTTCTACTACCACCATTACGCCTAATGGATTCAGTGTTTCTTGGATACACTCCTTTATTTGAAGCGTCATGCGTTCCTGCACCTGCAAACGGTGAGAAAAAATATCTACCACACGAGCAATCTTACTCAGCCCCGTAATGTATCCGTTAGGAATATATGCCACATGGGCCTTTCCGTAGAACGGCAGCATGTGATGCTCGCACATGGAAAAGAAATCAATGTCCTTCACAATCACCATCTGGCTGTAAGGTTCCTTGAATTTTGCGGCATTCAGCACTTCTCTCGGATCCATTTCATATCCGCGAGTCAGCGTCAGCATGGCTTTTGCTACACGCTCAGGGGTTTTCAACAGTCCTTCTCTTTCAGGATCTTCACCCAGCAAAGAAAGGATTTCCTTGTAATGCCCGACCAGTTTCTCAACCTTCTCTTGCGGCCAGTTTATCGAATTTGTATCTGTCATCATTATTCTATAGGTATATTAATCTGTTCACGCACAATAGACACTTCCTTAAAAACTCCTGTAGCTTTCAATTTACGCATGGTTACATGTGCTTCTTCAATACTTTTAAAGTCTCCTACCCGGCACAGCCAGCGAGGAGGCTGAAAATAAGTATAAACCGGAAGTTCCGGAAATTCTTCTTTCACTTTCGTTGCTACCCTATTCGCTTCACTACGCGCCTGACGGGAATTATTCCCAGCGTATACCTGTACGCGAAATCCACGAGCTTTTAATGTCTTTACCGGCTCCGAACTGGTAGAACGCACATAACGTTTCCCTATCAAAGAGGTAATCTGTGCATCCTGGTGGATAGTCACTACACCTTCTCCCGCCCGACGGGTCTGCAGGCTTTCGATAATGTTCTGCTGGGCATAAGCCCCGCCGACACACAAAACAGAAACTACAAATAAAAGATATTTCAGCATAAGCGGATTTTTAGATAGACATAGAAAACAAAAGTCAATTGAGCACAGAGACCATACGACGGTGCTACGTCCTCACATCATCTCTGTGCTCATAAGTCGCTCCTGACTAATTCAAAAAAGAATTATTTAAAAGCGTCGATGATACCCTTGAAGTCTGCAACTTTCAAAGCAGCACCACCAATCAGACCACCGTCTACATCAGGATTAGCGAACAATTCTTTTGCGTTAGAAGGCTTGCAGCTTCCACCGTACAGGATAGAAGTATTTTCAGCTACTTCCTGACCGTATTTAGCAGCAACCAAAGAACGGATGTGAGCGTGGATTTCCTGAGCCTGTTCCGGAGTAGCAGTCTTACCTGTACCGATAGCCCAAACCGGTTCGTAAGCCAAGATTACTTTACCGAAATCTTCAGCAGACAAAGAGAATACAGAAGCCAGCTGAGCTTCTACTACTTCATTCTGTTTGTTAGCTTCACGTTCTTCCAATACTTCACCGATACAGAAGATAGGTTTCAAGTTGTTAGCCAAAGCCAGTTTAACTTTTTCTTCCAGGATTTCAACTGTTTCGTGATAGTAAGCACGACGTTCAGAGTGACCCAAGATTACATACTGAGCACCTGTAGATGCAACCATTTCTGCAGAAACTTCACCTGTATAAGCACCAGAGACTTTGTCAGCGCAGTTTTCAGCACCTACACCAATGATAGAGCTGTCCACCAGAGGAGTTACAGAAGCCAAGTGAATGAAAGGAGTACAGATGATTACATCGCAGTTTGGTTTGTCTGCTGTCAATGCTTCGTTCAATTCTTTTGCCAATGCAATACCTTCCTGCAGGTTCTTGTTCATTTTCCAGTTACCTGCTACAATGTTTTTTCTCATTTTGTTTAAATTTTAAAGGGTTAGTTATAATGTTTCTTTTTTATTCTCTTCCTCTTTTTTCTTTTTGCGGCTTTTTATGCGCAACCATATCAGGTCGATCACGGTCAGCAGCAGCAAAGGCCCCAGGAACCAGCCGGTCACTTCTACCACCTTATGCACATTGGTTTTCGGATTCCATGTACTGAATGGAAGTTTCTCCAGCGGTGCATTCAACTGGTATTCATCTGGCAGATTGGAAACACTCCATTTACGCAGCACGACTCCTTTTTTCAGCAGCATCAATCCCGGATTGGAACGAATCATCGTTTTCAGCGTAATCTCATCCATCAACGCAAACGGATATTCCGCTCCTGTATTTTCCTGCCAGTCTATGATATCCTGCTCCGAAGAAGCTGTCAGACAAAGGAAACGATACCCGTGTTCCACGCTGTAATCATACACTTCATTGATCAAATCCATACCACTATCGTCTGCCTGCTTCAACCATGGTGCCACCAGTAAAAACGTGTACTGGTCGCTATGAAGTATGTCATCGGTCAAATCCTCTCCCATTTCCAGTGAAGTAATCGAGAAGTCGTGAATAGGAGGCTCATAGCCCTTCTCCTTCACCCGCGTCTTCGAATCGACAAAGGTCCACGTGGAATCTGTCGGGAAATTATCAATCGTAAATTCCTGTTCTTTACCGTCTTTCGAATAAATAAAAATCGTTTCATACTCGGTAGGCTTCTCACCTTCAGGTATTGTCATACCTTTTATGAGGTCTGCTCCCACATGATAAGGACGAAAATCGAACACAGGCAGGTAGCGCAGGCAGAACAACATGAAGAAGATGATGAACAGAATACTGTAAAGCGAAATCAGCCAGTCCACCTTCGTGGTGACCAGATTAAAGATATGCCGACGCCACTTAAACACGGAAATAGCCGCAATAAGCAACACGATGTTCTTGAAGAAAGTCTCCCAGTTGGTCAGCACAACCGCATCACCAAAACATCCACAATCGGAAATCGGATTGGCTATGGCCAGCCACAATGTCAACGGTGTCATAAACGCCATCATCAACAAAGCCAGCAAAGGAGCTACCCTCCGACGAATACCGAAGAACAGATAAATGCCAAGAATAAACTCAAACAAGGCACAGAGCATAGCTGCCAGATAAGGCACATATCCTGCGCTCAGGCTCTGCAGCCCCCATGCTTCCAGGTAATCCTGTACCTTATAGACCGTGCCCAAAGGGTCATTGGCCTTAACAAATCCGGAGAACAAAAAAACGACAGCCAGTAAAAAACGGCAGACGTTACTCCAGATCACAGTTGCTTTATGTAGAAACTTATTCTCCAAATTCCAGCTTAATCAATCCGAAAACGGCATAATTAATCATATCCATATAATTGGCGTCTACACCTTCTGAAACCAAGGTGTCTCCTTTCAAAGATTCGATTTGCTTGGTCCGATAAATCTTCATCAAAATCAAATCTGTATAGGAAGTGATGCGCATGCTACGCCAAGCCTCATCATAGTCATGATTCTTCGCCAGCATCAGTTTCAGCGCCTTGTCGGCATAGGTATCATATAATTCCAGCGCACGCTCTTCAGTTATATCTTCCTTCTCAGCATAGCCCAGTTCCAGCTGAATAAGCCCGATAATACCATAATTGACAATTGCAATAAACTCCGGACGAATGCCTTCATCTATTAAGGACACGCCCTTCACTTCGATACTGCGAATACGGTTTGCCTTAATATAAATCTGGTCTGTCACGGAAGACGGACGCATGATGCGCCAGGCAGCTCCGTAATCATGCAACTTTTTAGCAAACAAATCACGGCATACTGCAATCACATGCTCAAATTGTTTCTTGGTTTCTTCCATCTTTTATGCTCGAATATGTGGCAAAGTTACTGTTTTTTCAGAGAGCACACAAAAATAACGGAAATAAAAATGCCATTTCATACAGTCCTGACAGAACTGTATGAAATGGCATTTCCTTTTATTTCAATAAATTTGTTTCCCAGATTAAGAACATCTCAAGACTTGTCCGATACGCAACGTTGTAGTACGTTTTATACCATTAATCTGACACAAGCGGTCGATGGATACGTGATACAAACGAGAGATACGTCCCAATGTATCACCCTTACGGATTTTATGATAGCGGATAGCTGATTTTTCCGCCTCTGCCGCACCGGATTTTCCTGATTTTACAGCAGCCAATGCGCGAGTACGCTGATATGCATAACGGTTGGCACCACGCACAAACAAATAGCTGTCTGAAACGATATCCTGGTTCGGGAAATCAAACATAAATTCCGGATTTATCACCTCGCCTAAGAAACGGGTTTCAAAATGAAGGTGAGAACCGGTAGAACGTCCGGTATTGCCACCTAAAGCGATAGGTTCTCCGGCTTTAACCAATTGATTAATTTCCACGATCTGTTTGGACAAGTGTCCGTAAACAGTTTCCAGTCCATTGTCATGACGAATAACGATATACTTACCATAGCCACGGCGTCCCTGATTCTTTACTACGCGTACTTTACCATCGAAAGCAGCTCGAATCGTATCACCGATGAATACTTTAACATCCAAGCCATAGTGCATCCTGCGTCTTATGGGACGCTAAACGAATACATCGGTAATCTTCGTATGCGTGGTAGGCATACAGAAACCTGTCAGGTCCACTTTATAGCTTTCAGGAACGATAGCATCGCCATAAGCTTGTACATACTCATTGTTCCAAGTCGGATATAGACTTAGACCTGGATAAGCAGATTGTTCAGCACGTATCTGTTTCTGTAAAGCCAACGAGTCAACGCTCTTTAGTTTCCTGTCGATGGGGGCTTGTCGGGCAATCAAATCCTGAGAAAAAGAATTCAGGCTGACCATTGCCGTCGCAGCTATTAGGATCGTTTTAATGCAATTGAAATTCATTCCGTTTCGTCATTCTTTTAAAAAATTCTCCCAAAGGTAGTATTTCTTCTCTAAATGAAAAGGCTGTTCTTAACTATTTTTTCGGTAAGGGACTAAAAGGTACATATTAAATCACCTCCTAACTCCCTGTATATCGGCAAGATAAGGACTAACATGTTTTACAACATAAAATGCAATAAAAGTGCATGTTTAACCGTTTTTTCAGCTAATGGCAGCCCAATTAACGTTCGTTTTTCTCAACGCTTTCAGTTGTCGCCAC
>ENA-USTZ01001142-USTZ01001142.1-human-gut-metagenome-genome-assembly--contig:-NODE-1142-length-10464-cov-3.658419_pt1 | contig 10464 bp, 8 predicted proteins | sample MGYA00250049_ERZ773375 | MGnify/ENA primary metagenome ERZ773375 (study PRJEB29103, sample SAMN06111956) | human gut metagenome | biome: human gut; feature: ankylosing spondylitis patient; material...
CTTTTGAAACGTCTATACATATATATATCTGTTTTTATCCCTTTTGTCAAGGTTTTTCCGCATATTTACGGCATTTCCTGTGCCTTTTCAAAGATTATTTTGAAGTTTGGGAACTAACTGTCAGATCCACAAAAGAATACGATACATCCTTCTGTTCATCGTCCACCTGAACCGTATAACTCCTGGTCTCATATCCGGACTTCCGCAGTGTGATCACATGACTTCCTGATGTCTTTTTGAAGCTGCAGGGTGAGATTCCCACATAGTTACCGTCCAGATATACTTCCACGTTTTCCGGTGCATCAATGTGTACCCGATAGTAGGTGGTTGTGGTGTCTGTCGTCGCAGAAGTACTGCCGGAAGCAGTACCGGTGGAAGAGCTGCCTGCAGATGACGAGTTTTCTGTGCTTTCTTCACTGTCGGAATCCACTTTATCCAATTGCACATCCACTCCGGCAGATTCCTGTCCTACCCGGAGATACTGTGTCAGAGATTTATAGCCGTCCGCTTTTGCTATGATCTGGTGGATTCCGTACTCCAGTGAGACCGGCTGGGAAGGATCCACCTGACTTCCGTCAATATACAGCTCCGCATCGGCCGGGCTCATGGAAAACAGCACCATACCGTACTTTGCCTCCGCAATCTCCAGATCTCCGATATCCAGGGTTGTCTCTTCGTTACGGTTGATCACTACATACTTCGTACCTCCCCCGCCGCTGCAGCTGATATCCACCTGATAACTGCCTTCCGGCACCGTCACCAGCATGTCCTCCGTGATCCTCACGATCTGTGTCTGTCCGATCTCCAGCCAGCCACCCACGAAATTCTCATCATTGACCAGCCGGAGATATCCATGACCCTTTTCCACGATCACGCTGAGCACCGTACTGTCAATTCCATGGAAGGTAAGAATATCGGATGGATTCAGATCGATCTCTTCTATACTGTGCCCCTGGGAAAAATACTGCGTGTCTTCGGACAGCTTATAGGTTTCTCCGCCGATGCTTACCTCGTGCCTCACCGCATTCAACTCATAGCGCTCCACATTGTCGTACTGCCATGCTGCCTGCGCCAGCTGCATAGAGGTCAGGTGCTTCTGTGTCTTCAGAAATGTCACATCCACAATATCACCCTCCTGCAGCTGATCCAGAGAGATCGCCTTGCCATATTTATCCCCGAAACGGGTGGTTCCGTCCATGGATAACGTATATCGCCTGCAGAGATCCAGATTCAACAAAGTGACAGTTTTGTCAATTTCGTTAATATCCACCAGTACAGCAGTATCCGCAGAATCATAACTGTCCGGATTCGTCACCACGAATCCGGTATCCACACGTTCCTCTTCCGTCTGTGTCTGCGTCTCTGTATTTCCTTCCGTGGCAGCTTTCTGCCCGCAGCCAGTTATTGACAACATTGTCATAAGCCAAATGCATGCTACTGCTTTCATCAGATATCTTTTGTTCATGCTTTTGTCTCCTCTCCGGTACCTTAGTGTCTATCCGCTCTTATGCTCTTATGCTCTCAGAATCCGTAGAAATTTTTTTCGGGCGGTCTCCTGTTCCAGCAGCCGGTCCAGTTTTTCCTGATTTTTTTCCGGAATCCATGCTTTTCCCGAATTGTAATAGAAATTCACGATCTTCCATAATTTTTCGGGATAAGACAATCTGTAGAACAGATCCTGTCTCTCGAAGGGATTCAGCGGTCTGACGGATTCATAAGCTGCCAGCAGGGCTTCCCCCCGGTTACAGTCCCAATCACTTTTCTCCAACAGTTTACGCAGCAACAGATAGAGATCCCTTATGGGACCGTCTGCCTGACATTTTTCAAAATTCACCAGGAAAAATCCTCTGTCCTGGCGCAAAATATTGTGATATTGATAATCACCGTGGCAAAAGCAGAAGGTTTCTCCCGCTTCTACGTCATGTGAATTTTCTATCTTTTTCCATTCTTCACAGATCTGCCCGGCCTCTTCCAAAAAAGGATCCATCACAGCAGCCAGCCGGATCTCGAACCAGGTCTTCTGGCTCCGCTGTTTTAAGAATCTCCGGGCCCTCTTCAATTCTTTGTTATGCTTCTCATACTCTCGACTCGGAAGGAATCTACGGATGACCGGTGCCGGTATCCCTTCCATCTCGGGAAACGTGGGAATAAATTCCAGATCCTTGTGAAGTCCGGCCAGCAGGCGCATGGCTTCCATGCATTCTTCCCTGTCACGGATGTTACATTCTCTGCCTTCCCACCAGGTCTTCAGAATATATCTGACACCATCCCTGTCCGTGACCGACAGTGCACCCTCTCTGGTGGCGAGCAGTCTCTCCGCAGAGATATTCCCACAATCCTCCAGATGCTTAAGCACCTGTTCCTGCAGACGCAGCTGTTCCTCGCGTCCTGTATATTCCTTGAAGATCAGGCAGCCCTGCTGTGTATCGCACAGAATCGCCCCCCGTCCTTTTCGGGTACGCAATACTTCTATCTCATACTGCTCCAGCAGTGCCACCGCTCTGTCATTCACTTACAACCCCTCCTAAGATATGTACTTAACCGGTTTGACGGTTCCTACGCTATCTTATGAGAGATCTTATAAAAGTATGCTCACTCTTTGCCTGCTGCCAGTTCGCCCGCCTTTTCCAGCAGTTGTTCTCTGGTATTCTGCTCCGGGTGCTCTAAGACCAGTTCCAATAGCTTCTGCAGCATATCGCCCAACTCCCTGCCGGGCTTCATTCCCATAGTAATGAGATCTCTGCCGGTGACAGCCAGCGTTTTCAAGGATACGCACTGCTTTTTCTCCAGCATCTCTTCATATAACTGCTTCCAGAGCTCCAGGTTCTTAAGCTTCTCTGCCCGCAGATAATCGCTCTGTGCCAGGATATCCGCCTGTCTCACCGGGAACAATAGCGGGAAGATATCTTCCCCGATCTTGTTCACAGCTCTCCGCACGATCCGCAGGTCAGGTGTCACATCATTACCATAATCATGGTATCTTACCAGACGGGTCACCACTGCCACTGTATCATTATCAAATCTGAGTCTCCTCAGGATCCTGCGTGCCATCTCCTCACCCACTGCAGGATGTCCGTGAAAATGGGTGGTGCCGTCTTCATCCACGGTAAGTGTCTCAGGCTTGCCGATATCATGAAGCAGTATAGCATACCGCAGATTCTTCTCAGGTGCGATCTCTATGAGGGCATGTAAGGTATGCTCCCCCACGTTATATTTATGATGCTTATGCTTCTGAGGAGTCTCCATCATGGCATCAAATTCCGGCAGGATCACCTTCGTGACACCCATGTCATAAGCATCTCGCAAGGTGTCAGGATGAGGGGAGATCAACAGCTTGGTCAATTCCACCTGGATCCGCTCCGCGCTGATCTTCTGCAAAGTCGGTGCCAGCTTCCGGATCGCCGCTTCGGTGTCCTCATGGATCTCGTAGCCTAACTGCGCAGAGAAACGGATAGCACGCATGATACGCAGGGCATCCTCTCCGAAACGTTCCTCCGGATTGCCCACGCAGCGAATCAGCTTCGCCCCGATGTCCTGTAAACCACCGAAGATATCGATCAGCCCCTCTGTTTCATTATATGCCATGGCGTTGATCGTGAAATCCCGGCGTTTTAAATCTTCTTCCAGATTCGGGGTAAAAGTGACCTCCCTAGGATGTCGGCTGTCTTCGTATTTTCCATCCACGCGGTAAGTGGTGACCTCGAAGCCCTCTTTGTCCAGCATGACGGTCACGGTGCCGTGCTGAATCCCGGTGTCGATGGTACGACGGAACAGCGCCTTCACCTGCTCCGGTCTCGCCGAAGTGGTAATGTCCCAGTCCTCCGGGCATCTGCCCAGGATGGAATCCCGCACACATCCGCCTACCACGTAGGCTTCAAACCCGGCATTCTGTATGGTCTCTATGATATATTTCGCTTTTTCAGGTATTTGTATCTGAATCATATATATCCTCTTTTGCAAAAATCACACACGCTCATTGTTCTGTGATTTTTCGCTTGTTACTGCTTTGTGTCTATTGTTTGTTTCTAAGAAAGGCTATTCCTGCTCTGGTTTCATGATAAATTTATCGATGACCTCCACCAGCCCGTCCTCATCGTTAGTACCGGTGATGTAATCTGCAGCTTCCTTGACCGCCGGCTGGGCATTCCCCATTGCTACGCCGGTTCCCGCATATTCGATCATGGAGATGTCGTTGTAGCCGTCACCGCAGCAGATCGCATTCTCTCTGGTCAGTCCCATACCCTCCAGCATGTGGTCGAGAGAAGTCGCTTTATTCACATCCTTGGGCATGATCTCAATGAAATAAGGCTCGGAACGGTAGATGCTTGCCACATCGCTGTATTTTTCCTGCAGCTGTTTCTCCAGTTCGGGGGCAATCTCTTCCGGTGCCGTCATCAGACATTTGTTGATATCAAAATCTACATAGGATACAAAATCATCCACCACTTGAATGGGGATTCCGTTAATCCTTGCTTCTAACTGCACATATTTATCCGGCTCAAATGCAGAGATGACTCCCTCTCCCTGATAAGTGATCAGTCCACAGCCATTCGCTTTGGCGAATTCATACAATCCGGGTACAATGGACAGGGGCAGTGTTCTCTGATAGACCACTTCTCCCGTTTTACATTCCACGATACGGGCTCCATTAAAGGACAGAAGATATCCACCGTATTTTTTCAACTCCAGTTCCTCTTCACACTTCCGCATACCGGGCGTGGGACGTCCGGAAGCCAGGATCACCTTGTGTCCATGCTGTAAAATATTCCAGATTCCCTGTTTGGTAGCTTCTGTAATCTCTTTTTTGGAATTGGTCAGCGTGCCGTCAATATCCAGTACCAGAACTTTTTCCTGCATGTATATTCATACCTTTCTCAAAGTTATTCTCTGTTCAGCTCACGTAACCAGCAAAGTCACATTATCCTGTTTCCCGCCATTTTGAGCCTATCTTTGCTCATAATCTAACAGTACCTGTCTCTTCTGCTTGCGCAGTGAAACAGGTACTTGTCTATTGTCTATGTTCTGTTCCCCGGCAAGCCTTACTGTGCCTGTGTTGCGGTCTCTTCGGTAGCAGTGGTCTGTTCCTCGGTGATCTCCTGAGTCTCTGCTGTTGCAGTCTCAGCAGCTGCAGATTCCTCTGCCTGCACCTTCAGATAATTCAGCTTACCCTTGGGATCCTCTACTGTTACATCTGCAGTAATATCCTGCATATGCTGACTCATTGTATCGGATACCAGCGTATTCTTGATGTTGATCTTCCACTCGGGCTGATCCTGTCCGATGTAGTAAAGTACATAAGTGGTGTCACTGACAGTGATGGCTACGGTATCTCCTGCCTGACGGCTGCTGTCGAAGATCCAGTTGCTCAGCTCCTCTGTCATACCGGTCTTGGTCACCTGCTCGAACAGACCGCCGTTTTCTACTGCAGAAGTATCCTGTGTATACTTCTTGCACAATTCTGCGAAGCTGTCCTCGGTAGCTGCACCGTTCTTCCACTCCTCCAGGATCTCTTCACCGGTCTTATCCTCGGTGGGAATGATCACACGTACATCTGCGGAAGGTGTCTCATCCAGATATCTCTTCTCAAATGCCACGGCATAGTAGCAATGGCTGTTGTCGTTAGTAATGACGGTGGTGTCTCCTGCCTTTCTGGCATCATCAAACAGCCAGTCGGAGATCAGGTAGTTCACGGAAGACTTCTTCTCATTCTCGTGTGCTTCGCCGTCTTTTGCCACGGTCTTCTCCGCATCATCTGCCAGTACCTTCGCATCTTCCATTGCCTTGGCGATCTCAGCATCGGAAGGCTGGTAAGCGGTATCCTGTGTGGTATCGGTGGTTGCCGTTCCGTCAGTATCAGCATCGGGTGCAGTGGTTGCTTCTACGGGATCTGCCAGTTCGGTAGGCTCGGTGGGCAGATCAGCTTCGATCGTGGTCAGGCGGTAGTCTACGGAATCGTAGGTTGCCTTATTTTCCTCATAATAGCTCTGGATCTCATCATCACTGGGAGCATTGTCCTCCTGCAGCTTCTGATAATAAGCATTCATGACCATATCATTCTTCACATACTGCTCAATACGGCTCATGGTTGCATATGCACCGTAAATAGAACGTATATATTCCTTCTCGGAGATGCCTGCGGATGCAGCGGAAGTCTTGATGGTCTCCTTAAAGGTGTTGTACTCATCGGTAGTATCGTAGGTGAAGCCCTCTGCATCGGCTGCTGTCTTCATGGCCTTGGACTGCTTCAGATTCTCAACGGCCATCTGCTCGAAATAATCCTGCCAGCTCAGGGTATCGGAATACATCTGTGTGGACAGGTCTTTGGAAGTATCCAGTCCGAAGTATGTCAGATAGCTGCCGTACTGGGTGATATAATTGTTCTTGGTCAGGTTGTATTGGTAATCGAACTCTACCTTGTTTACAGCTTCTCCATTGACCACCACATAGGTCTCATGAGTTGCCAGATAGGTACGAATGGGGAAAGATGCTACCAGACATACCAGAGCCACAAGCACTACGATGCCGATGGCCGTGCTGATGCGCTCTTCCTTTTTCTCCTTTTCCTTCTCCTCTTTACGCTTCTGTACCTTACGGTCATATTTGGTCATGACCTTCTGTTCTGTTTGTTCTTTATTTTCTGTAACTTTTTCATTCTTAGACATTGCTTACATGTCTCCTTCCTGGTGTCTTAAGTCCCAATGACTCCTTATTTTACCGTATTTCTGCGGAAAAAGAAAGCTATTTCACATATTTTTCAAGTTTTTCCACGATATTTTTCACACATCCGGGCTCAAAAGGACTGTCCAGTCCGACTTCTTTGATCATATTAGTGTAAAAATCACTGGCGGACAGCCTGCACAGCTTCAGATAGCTCTTCCACGCCTCTGTAAAATCGGCATCCATCTTCACCTTGTACTGTAGTGCGCAGGTCTGTGCCAGACAATAATCGATATAATACAGAGGGTAGTCGTAAATGTGCAGCTGCTTCTGCCAGAAGCCTCCCTGTCCGAAGAAAGGATCTCCCTCGTAATCCAGGTGGGGCTTGTACTCCCGTTCCAGACGGCTCCATGCCTGCTTTCTCTCGGCCGGGGTCAGCTCCGGATGCTCATAGACGATATGCTGGAACTCATCCACCATACAGCCGTAAGGAATAAACGCAGCCGCATCCTCCAGATGCATTTCCACGTAATCCTGCGCTCTGTCGCCGAAGAACAGGTTCATCCACTTTTCCGTGAAAAATTCCATGGACATGGAATGGATCTCTGCAGTCTCCATGCCGATATCCGCATGCTCTCTGATAGGATCCTGTGCAGCGAGATACCCCTGAAACGCATGACCACACTCATGCGTGATGACGTCCACATCACCGCTGGTACCGTTAAAGTTAGCGAAGATAAACGGTGCATGGTAGAGAGGCAGATAGGTCATGTAACCTCCCGCCTTCTTCGTCTTGCGCCCCAGGACATCAAATAACTGGTTCTCCATCATGAAATCAAAAAATTCCGCAGTCTCCGGAGACAGCTCACGGTACATCTTCTGTCCGGCTGCCATGATCTCTTCGGGGGTTCCGGTGGGCGCCGGGTTGCCGTCCTTAAAATATACCTGCTCGTCGATATAGCTGAGCTTCTCCAGACCCAGACGCTGTCTTCTACGATCATGCAGTTTCTCTGCGAAGGGTACAAAATACTCCTTGATCTGCCTGCGGAAAGCCTCTACCTCGTCCTTGCCGTAGCAGTTGCGGTTCATCCGGTAATATCCCAGCTCCAGGTAATTTTCATAGCCCATTGCCCTTGCCTGCGCGGTACGGTTTTTCACCAGTTTGTCGTAAATGCTGTCCAGTTTTTCCTCATTTTCCATGAAAAAGGCACTCATCCTCTCCCACGCCTGTCTGCGGACATTGCGGTCGGAATTCACCAGATAGGGCCGTAACAGGGACAGATTCAGTTCCCTGCCGTCGAAGTCGATCTTCGCACCGGCGATGAGCTTATCATACTCCATAGTCAGGGAATTCTCCTCCTGCATCAGCGGGATCAACGCCTCGCTCATGGACTTCTGTGCCAGCTCCATATTCTTGAACGCTACCGGACCGATCTTCTCCTCCAGATAAGCTCTGTAGGGGGATTCATATAATTTCTTCTGATAAGCCAGCACCAGATTGCTGAATACCGGTCCCTGCTCATCGTAGTATTTATGCTCTTCCTCGTAGAATTTATCGGAAGTATCGATGTCGAAGCGGATATTCGCGATCGTCATCAGCGTCATGACACGGTCCGTCAGCGCATAGTACTTCTGATGCACCTCGAACTGCTCCTCCCCGCTCTTCGCCGCATCCAGCTCCCGGATCAGTTCTCCCATCTCTTCCTGCACTTTGGCAAAATCTATTCTCTCGTAAGGCATGTCCTGAAATTTCATAATTATAGTAACCCTCTCTTTCTGTGTCCTTAGGAATCTATACTGCTTATCTTACCCCAAAATGCCGGGAAAGTAAAACTTTAGAAGCGTTCTGTAACATTTTTCTGGATTTTTTGTAGCCTTTTTGTAACATTTTTCAGGCTTGCCAATAAGGAATCCCCATGATATGGTGGTATTAGAAGTAATTTTTCTTCTTTCAAAAATTCTTATAGACCCGTCAGTGGTCAAAGTTTCCCTTATTACCGCAATTTCAAAAATTAATTATTATAGCACTTATTGTTGACGTTTGAGAAATAAGCAAAGCCTTGGCATATATGCATGATTGGCTGGAAAGGAATAATTCATGAAAAAATATAAAAATTTTGACGAAATGTTCAACGATAATGATTACGTTTCCGAGGAAGACCGGGAAATCATAAACCTCGAAGTGAAATTAATCGGCAAAATGATAGAAGCCCGCGAAAAGCAGGGATTAACCCAACGAGATCTTGCAAAAATCAGTGGGGTAAAACAGCCTGCCATTGCAAGAATAGAATCTCTACGCTCTACACCACAATTGGACACTCTTTTAAAGGTGTTGATTCCTCTTGGCTATTCTCTGGAAATTATTTCTTTGCAAAAGGAAAATTAACGCAACCGCATAGAACAATTTTGAAGGAATTTTTGCTTGAGAATAAGAAGGAGGTTATTGATATGGTGTTTTTCGAGTATGACGCTGAGGCGGAAAAGGGCAGTCCGTCATGGACTGCCCTTTGGTTCTTACATAACTCTTACAGATATGGTTCGTTCCTCTTTGGAAACAACCTGATCTCAGCTTAAGCTTACTGTAACAGAGACAGTACGCCCTGGTTGGACTGGTTAGCCTGAGCCAGCATAGCCTGACCTGCCTGAGACAGGATGTTGTTGTTGGAGTACTTAACCATCTCAGTAGCCATATCGGTATCACGGATCTGGCTCTCTGCACTGGTGGTATTCTCAACTACGTTGTCGAGGTTGTTGATAGTGTGCTCCAGACGGTTCTGGACAGCACCAAGTGCGGAACGCTGGGTGGATACCTTCTGGATAGCTTCCTTGATGGTATCAATAGCGGAAAGTGCATTGGTATCATCAGTTCCGTCAACCTTCAGACCATTTACACCAAGACCCTTAGCAGACATAGCATCAATGCTCAGAGTAATCTGGTTATTGGATGTAGCATCAGCACCAACATGAAGGGTAAGGGTCAATGCTGCAGTCTTATCCTGTAATGCAGTTACAAAGTCTTTATTCGGAGTAGCCACTTCATTTCCTACTGCATCATAAAGCTTAGGAGCATCTGCTCTTACTTCTACATCTCCATCTTTATTTGTTGTAAAATATTTTTCCAGTGCATTTTCAGAAATAGCATTGCCATCTTTATCGTAATACTTTGCCTGTGCTGCTGTAGACTGTGCTGCTGTAATGTCTGTTGCTATAATGGCAGAAGAATAGCTTTGTCCCTTATTACCAGCAGCTGCCGTAATACCATCAGCGGTTACTGTAAGTAAATCATTACCTTCTGCATCAGAAATAGTAAAATCAGCGCCATTAGATGTAACCTTGAATTTTTCTGCTGCATCACCATGTAAAGAAAGAGTATAGCTAACAGCATCACCAGCATCATTTACCTGAGCATTTAAAGTTACGCCTTGATCTCTCAATGAAATCAACAACTCATTCTGTTCATCCTGAATTTTTTCACTTGTTGCAGCAGGCTTTGTCTTTGCGGTCAAAGTCAATCCATCCTTACCTTCTGCAAAGTCAGCAGATATAGTCTGAGCTGTATACTTACCATAGCTAAAACTATACTGTTTATCTAAGCTCTTGTCACCCTTCAGCAAATAAGTCTCGTTGAACTTGGTGGTCTCAGATACACGATCAATCTCCGTAGTCAGCTGGTCGATTTCATTCTGAATGTAGCTTCTGTCGTCTTCAGAGTTAGTACCATTAGCTGCTTTTACTGCCAGCTCATTCATTCTCTGTAACATATCCTGAACTTCATTAAGAGCACCTTCGGCGGTCTGTACAGTAGAA
>ENA-USTZ01001157-USTZ01001157.1-human-gut-metagenome-genome-assembly--contig:-NODE-1157-length-10282-cov-3.733170_pt1 | contig 10282 bp, 9 predicted proteins | sample MGYA00250049_ERZ773375 | MGnify/ENA primary metagenome ERZ773375 (study PRJEB29103, sample SAMN06111956) | human gut metagenome | biome: human gut; feature: ankylosing spondylitis patient; material...
TCGGATAACATCGCTACCCGCATTATCCGGCAGCCGGGCATCTGGGTACAGCACCTCACCGTCTTTGAGCCGGACGACAGCATGATCGAGGTGGCCATTGCAGCCATCACCCCCGTGCTGCCTGAAAACCCGGAGGAGGGCAAATGGTAAGCGAAGCAATGCTCCCCCGCGCAGCGGTGCGGGAGGTGGAGCAGCGGCTGACCGCCGCAGGCTGCCCGGACGCAGACTTTGACGCGCGGGAGCTGTTCCGGCTGGCGACCGGGCGGGACGTGCGGCTTTCCGACCGTCCGCTGACCGCAGAGCATGCGGCGGCGCTGGAAGTGCTCTGCACCCGCCGCGCCGCGCGGGAGCCGCTGCAATATCTCTGCGGCAGCTGGAGCTTTTTGGACTTTGAGCTGGCGGTAGGCCCCGGGGTGCTCTGCCCCCGGGCAGACACCGAGGTGGTGGCACAGGCTGCCGCTGAGACCCTTGCGGGCATTGCAGCGCCCCGGGTGCTGGACCTCTGCGCCGGAACAGGCTGTCTGGGGCTGGGGGTCAAGCGCTTCTGCCCCGCCGCGCAGGTGACCTGCGTGGAAAAAAGCCCTGCGGCCTTTGTCTATCTGGAAAAGAACGCCCGCTGCGCCCTGACCGGGCAGGGCAGTCAGACCGAGAATGTGCTGGAGCCCTCTGCCCTCGAGCAGGCGGATGCGCCTACTTTTGACTGGGGCCCGTCGCTGAACGCGCTGCGGGCAAGCAAAAAGCCTGCCTACGCGGTGCAGCCGGTGCAGGGCGACCTGTTCACCTACTGGGAAACCCTGCCGGAGGGGCAGCTGGAGCTCATCGTCTCCAACCCGCCCTACCTGACCGCCGCCGAGATGGAACAGCTGCAGCCCGAGGTGGCGCAGGAGCCTGCCATGGCGCTGGAAGCAGGGGAGGATGGGCTGGTATTTTACCGCGCCATTGCGGAACACTACCAGAAAGCTCTGCGCCCCGGCGGTGCCCTTGCCCTGGAGATCGGCTGGCAGCAGAGGGAAGCTGTGACGGCACTGCTGGCTGCAAACGGCTGGGCAGACATTGCGTGCCGCAAGGATTTTGGCGGCAACGACCGGTGCATGATCGCCCACAGACCCGGCTGATTAAACGAAAAAAGCAAACAACTTCTTGTTGTAATATTTTGATTTTGTGGTATACTATACTGGAAGGTATACGGACAGCCCGCGCACGGCGGGCAGCAGGAAGAAAAGGAGCAGCACGCTATGGCGAAAAATCAGAACAACAACACCGTTGTCCCGGCCACCAAAAAGACCGAGCCGGAGGCAAAAAAGGACGCACTGGCCACTGCGCTGGCCCAGATCGAAAAGCAGTTCGGCAAGGGTGCCGTGATGAAGCTGGGGGACAACGCCTCCATGCAGGTGGATGCCATTTCCACCGGCAGTCTGGGTCTGGATCTGGCTCTGGGCGTGGGCGGTGTGCCCCGCGGCCGCATCATTGAGGTGTACGGCCCGGAATCCAGTGGTAAGACCACGCTGGCACTGCACATTCTGGCCGAAGCCCAGAAGCAGGGCGGCGAAGTGGCCTTCATTGACGTGGAGCACGCACTGGACCCCACCTATGCCGAAGCGCTGGGCGTGGACATCAACAATCTGCTGGTCAGCCAGCCGGACACCGGCGAGCAGGCCATGGAGATCTGCGAAGCACTGGTGCGCTCCGGTGCCATCGATGCCATCGTGGTGGACTCGGTTGCCGCCATGGTGCCGAGGGCTGAGATCGAGGGCGAAATGGGCGACAGCCATGTGGGCCTGCAGGCCCGCCTGATGAGTCAGGCCATGCGCAAGCTGACTTCGGTCATCGGCAAGACCAACACGGTCTGCGTCTTCATCAACCAGCTGCGTGAAAAAGTGGGCGTGATGTACGGCAACCCGGAGGTCACCACCGGCGGCCGCGCCCTGAAATATTACGCCTCGGTGCGCATCGACATCCGCCGCGTGGAGGGCCTGAAGGACTCTTCCGGCCAGTTCATCGGCAACCACACCCGCGCCAAGATCGTCAAGAATAAGGTGGCACCTCCGTTCCGTGAGGCAGAGTTCGATATCATGTTCGGCGAGGGCATTTCCAAGATGAGCGAACTCATTGATGTGGGCGTGAAGCTGGGCATCGTGCAGAAGAGCGGCGCATGGTTCAACTATGGCGATATCCGTCTGGGTCAGGGCCGTGACAACGCAAAGCAGTTCCTGAAGGACAATCCCGAGATCGCAAACGACATCGAGGGCCAGATCCGCGCCAATGCCGACAAGCTGTACGCATCCCGCCGCCCGGCAGGCAAGAATGCTTCTTCCAAGGCCGAAGAGCCTGCAGAAGCGGCAAAGGACGCTAAGGAGCCGGTGGTCAAAGCACCTGCCCGCAGCAGCGAGAGCGAGCTGGATATCATGGTGGAGGATTAAATGTCCTTTTATAAACGCCGCCGCCCGAAGCCGGAAGAGGAAAAGTGTGCCGACCCGGCCAAGGCCCGCGCCCGCGCACTGGATGCGCTGGCCTCGCGCGAGATGTCCTCGGCACAGCTGTATGAACGGCTGTGCTATGGCTTTACCGAGCAGGCTGCAGCGGCTGCTGTGGCTGAGATGGTGGAGCTGGATTACGTAAACGATGACCGCTATGCCGAAGCCCGGGCACACAGCCTGCTTGCCGCCCGCAAGAGCCGCCGTGCGGCGGCTCAGAACCTGCGGCAGAAGGGCCTTTCCGGCGCACAGATCGAGCAGGCGCTGGAAAGCGTCTATGCCCCGGACGCAGACGGCGAAAGCCCGGAGCTGGAAGCTGCCGCCGCTCTGGTGCGCAGCCGCTACATGAAAAAGCTGGCCGATGGCCGCCGCGACCTTGTGGTGGCCGCCCTGCAGCGCCGCGGCTTTGCGTATTCGGTCATAAAAGAAGCGATAAAAAGAGCGGAAGAAGAATAAAAAGCACCCCTCAAAAGAGAAAGAGAGTATCATCCCCTATGAAAATTGCGTGTATTTCCCTTGGCTGCCCCAAGAATCAGGTCGATCTGGATGTGATGGTGCACATCCTGCTGTCTGCCGGCCACGAGACCGTGGCCGATCTGGCCGAAGCAGATGTGATCCTTGTGAACACCTGCGGCTTCATTGAGAGCGCCAAGACCGAAGCCATTGAAAACATTCTGGAAGCCTGCTCCTACAAGCAGCAGAACCCGGAGCTGAAGGTCATCGTCACCGGCTGTCTTGCCGAGCGCTACCGCAGCCAGATCGAGGAAGAGATCCCCGAGGTGGACGCGGTGGTGGGCTGTGCCTCCAACAAGGCCATCGACACCATCGTGGCCCGCCTGTTCCATGGTGAGGACCATCTGGAAAGCTACGGTGCCAAAAAGGACTTTCCGCTGGGCGGCAAGCGTGTCATCGGCACGCCTGCCCACTATGCGTACTTAAAGATCGCTGAAGGCTGCAACAACCGCTGCCACTACTGCGCCATCCCCGGCATCCGCGGCCCGCTGCACAGCCGCGATATGGCCGACTGCGTGGCCGAAGCCCGCTGGCTGGCCGGTGAGGGCGTGAAAGAGCTGATCGTGGTCGCACAGGACCCCACCGCTTACGGCGAGGACTGGGGCAAGCCCGGCAGCATCTGCGAGCTGCTGGATAAGCTGAACAAGGTGCCGGGCCTCGAGTGGATCCGCATTATGTACGCTTACCCGGAGCGCATCACGGATGAGTTCATTGCCGCCATGAAGCGCAATGAGAAGGTGGTGCCCTACCTCGATCTGCCCATCCAGCACTGCAATGACACCATCCTCAAGAATATGAACCGCCGCTCCAACCGCGCCGAGCTGCTGGAGGTGATCGGCAAGCTGCGCCGCGAGATCCCCGGCATCACCCTGCGCACCACTCTGATCGCAGGCTTCCCCGGCGAGACCGAGGAGCAGTTCGAGGATCTGTGCAATTTTGTCAAGGAAGTAAAGTTTGACCGTCTGGGCTGCTTTGCCTACTCTGCCGAGGAGAACACCGTTGCTGCCAAGATGGACGGCCAGATCGATCAGGAGACCAAGGACAAGCGCGCCGAACTGGTGATGCAGATCCAGACCGGCATCATGGCCCAGAAGCAGGCCGAAAAGGTGGGCCAGACCGTGCATGTGCTTTGCGACGGCATCGACGAGGAGAGCGGCCTGTATCTGTGCCGCACCACCGGCGATGCTCCTGAGGTGGACGGCAATGTGTGCGTTTCCAGCGAGGAACCGCTGTACCCCGGCCAGTTCTACGATGTTCTGGTGGACGACAGCGACCTTTACGATCTGTATGGTACTGTTGCAAAATAACAAATTGGAGGAATCTGTATGAATCTGCCCAATAAACTCACTTTGACCCGCATCCTGCTGGTGCCGGTGTTCATGGTCTTTGTGTCCCTCACCAGCCTGAGCGGCATCGCGGATGGCTCCTTCCAGCCGACGTATTACCTGATCGCAGGCATCGTCTTTGCTGCCGCCAGCTTTACTGATTTTCTGGACGGCCATCTGGCCCGCAAGTGGAACATGGTGACCGACTTCGGCAAGTTTGCCGACCCGCTGGCCGACAAGCTGCTGACCACCGTGGCCTTCATCTACATGATGCGGGACGGCGTGTGCAGCCCGGTGGTGCTGTGCATCATTCTGGCCCGCGAGTTTGCCGTGTCCGGCCTGCGCATGGTGGCCGCCGGTGCCAAGGACGGCAAGGTGATCGCCGCCAACATGTGGGGCAAGGTGAAGACCGTGCTGCAGATGCTGAGCATCATCTTCTACTTCTTTGGCATGGCGATTGCGGCGAATGTGTCCTGGGATGCCACGGTCATGGTTGTGGGAGCCTCGGTGGTGCTGTGCTGGCTGGTGGCTGCCGTGACGGCCATTTCCGGCATCAAGTACCTGTGGGACAACCGCAGCTTCATCAACACCGCAAAATAAAGCGTTTTTTGAAAAAGGGCAGGGAGACCTGCCCTTTTTCAAATTTTCGAGGAAATATTACAAGACGGAAAGGCTTTCCATGAAAAAATTTGCTGATACAGTGCGCCGCCTGCTCTCCATCGCACTGAACCTGTTCATCGTCTGGGCGGAGCCCATTGCCCTGCCCATGAGCTGGGATTGGGGCAAAGAGCAGATGTTCATTTTTTACACCGAGGATTCCAACATCCTTTCGGCCTGCATCTGCGCCATGGTGGCGGTGGGCCAGCTGGTATGCATCTTTACCGGCAGGGAACTGCCGCGCTGGCTGCACACCCTCAAGTACATTGCCACCTGCTGCCTGACCATGACCTTTCTCACGGTGGTGTTCGTGCTGGGTCCCATGTATGAGGACGGCAACGGCTGGTACATCATGCTGTGCACCAGCTCCATGCTGTACCATCATCTGCTCAACCCGCTGGCGGCCATCTTCTCCTTTGTGCTGCTGGAGCGCACACCGCGCCTGCCCCGCAGTACGGTCAAGTGGGCGCTGCTGCCCACGGTGCTGTACGGCGGCATCATTTTGTGGCTGAACATCCAGCGCGTGGTAGATGGGCCATATCCCTTCATGAAGGTGTATGACCAGAGCGTGCAGGCGTCGGTGCTGTGGTGCATCGCCATCCTGCTGATGAATTACTTCTATGCATGGCTGCTCTGGAAGCTGAACGGCGGAAAGAAAGAGAACGCTTGACGATTTGAAATACCCTCCGCTCCGCTCTGGGCATAAATAGCGGAAATACTATTTTTTATTAGAGCAATACCGGACAGACTGCGGTCTGTCCGGTATTGCATTTTTCACAGAGGGGGCCGCAAAGAAAAACAGCATCTGAAAGCTCCGGCCCTTCCTGTGAAAAAGCAGCTCCGAAAAGCCCGCAGGCTTTTCGGAGCTGCAAATTAAAGATAAATTATCCTCTGAATATGCCCAGAGCAAAGCGGAGGGCATTTCAAAATGGTTCTTGTGTTTTTACGCTACGGTGGAATTCTCTTCCAGCCAGTCCAGCACACAGGACTGCAGGGCGTTCAGGTGCGCACGGTTCTCACCGTAGGTGTCGGCATAGGTGCTGTTGGCGTCGTCCAGCTCTTCCTGCGTGGGAGCAAGGCTCTTGGTCTCGGCCACGGCCTGAAGGATCAGGTCCTGCTTTGCCAGATGCTCAAAGTAAGCGTCGGATGCGGCCAGCATGGCATCGGCATCGGTGTAGCCCTGCGTCTGGGCAAAAGCATTCAGATCCATGCCGTAGGCGGTGGCGTACTGGTTGTAGTAGTTCAGGAACATGCGGATGTAATAGCTGGTGATCTCGCTGGGCAGTTCCTTGAAGGTGGAGTTCGACATCAGGTAGTCCACGATGGCGTTCTCATAGTTGGTGGCATACAGCGCATCGTTAAAGTAGCTGCGCAACTGGTCGACGGTGTGCAGATCATCGCTGATGCCAAAGTTAGAGTCCACCCACTCGTCGGTCAGCTCAGGGGTCACGCTTTCGGAGATGGAGTTCAGGGTCACGCTGAACACGGCTTCCTTGCCGCTGAGGGTGATCGTGTTGCCCTCGGCATCGGTGGAATCGCCGTAGCCGTCCGGGAAGGTGACGGTCACATCAAAGGTATCGCCCACATTGTGGCCGATGATCTGGTCCTCAAAGCCATCGATGAAGGAACCGCTGCCCAGCGTCAGGTCGTAGCCGGTGGCAGTGCCGCCGGTAAAGGCCACACCGTCCACGGTGCCGGTGTAATCGATGTTGGCAACATCCCCGCTCTGGGCGGCACGGCCGGTAACGGGCTGGGAGGTGGTGTACTGGTTCAGCAGGCTGTCCATCTGCTGCTGCAGCTCATCTTCGGTGGGGGTCAGGTCGCTCTCCTTCAGGGCGATGGAGCCGAAGTCCTCCGGCAGGGTCACATAGTCCAGCGCTTTGATGCCGCTCCAATAGCCGTTTTCGTCCAGACCATCGCTGTAATCAAAGGCCTCGTAGTCGAAGTCGGCAACAGAGCCAAACTGCGAGACGGATGCGGCAGCCGAAGAAGCGCTGTCGGTCTGCTTGTGCTTTGTCAGCATGAAACAGGCAAAAATGACGCACACCGCTGCGGCGATGGCCAACAGGATGCACAGGAGTTTTTTGGTGTTGTTTTTCAAAAGAAATACCTCCATAAAAATCGGTCTGATGCACAGCAAAAGACCGGTACAGGCAGAACAGATACCCATTTATTATATACGTTCTGACGGCAAAAGGAAAGTTCTTTGCAAAATTTCCACAAATCTTGCGGTGGGTTTGTATCACTTTTGCCCGTCTACAGGCGCAAAAGTGACCAAAACCGGTGGAAATGGGCGGGCGGTTCTGTTACAATAAAAATAAGTGAGCCTTCCCGGGAACATAAGGCCCCTCCCTCAATGAGGGAGGCTTTTCCGCTGAGAGAGGGCGAGGATGCGAACCGCAATGGAGGAAATTTAAATGGATTACAATAAAGCAGCTCTGGAAATGCACGAGACCCACAAGGGCAAGGTGGGCATCGTAAGCAAGGTGGAGGTCGCCACCCGCGATGACCTGTCCACCGCCTACACTCCCGGTGTGGCCGAACCCTGCCGCAAGATCAAGGAAAACCCCGACGACGTGTATAAGTACACCTTCAAGGGCAACATGGTGGCTGTTGTTTCCAACGGCACCGCCGTGCTGGGCTTGGGCGATATCGGCCCGGAAGCCGGTCTGCCGGTCATGGAGGGCAAGGCGGTGCTGTTCAAGGAGTTCGGCGGCGTGGATGCCTTCCCCATCTGCATCGATGCCCACGACGCTGCCAGCGTGATTGCAGCCTGCAAGGCCATTGCGCCCACCTTTGGCGGCATCAATCTGGAGGACATCAAGAGCCCCGAGTGCTTTGAGATCGAAGAAACGCTGGAGCGTGAGCTGGACATCCCCGTGTTCCACGATGACCAGCACGGCACTGCTATCGTCGTTACTGCTGCCCTCATCAACGCCCTGCGTGTGGTGGGCAAGAAGATGGAAGATGTGCACATCGTGCTGAACGGCCCCGGCGCTGCCGGTACTGCCATCATCAAGATGCTCATGACCGCCGGTGCAAAGGACATCATTGCAGTGGACCAGTTCGGCACCCTGTACAAGGGCTGCAACAGCGCCGAAGCCCACAAGAACTGGCTGGGTGAGGTGACCAATCCCCGTCAGGTCAAGGGCGGCCTGAAGGAAGCACTGGAAGGTGCCGACGTGTTCATCGGCGTTTCCAAGCCCGGCATCCTGACCACTGAGCTGTGCAAGACCATGAATAAGGATGCCATCGTTTTTGCCATGGCCAACCCCACCCCGGAGATCATGCCGGACGAGGCCAAGGCCGGCGGCGTGCGGGTGATGGCCACCGGCCGCAGCGACTTCCCCAATCAGGTGAACAACGTGCTGTGCTTCCCCGGCCTGTTCAAGGGCGCACTGAGTGTCCGCGCCCGTGACATCAACAATGAGATGAAGCTGGCTGCAGCCTACGCCATCGCCGACCTCATCACCGATGCCGACCGCAGCGAGGAGAACATCATCCCCGGCGCGTTCGACCCCCGCGTGGCCGAGGCTGTGGCAAATGCCGTGGCAAAGGCTGCCCGCGAGACCGGCGTTGCCCGTCTGTAAGCGGAGGAAGCGTTTATGAGAACCATTTCCGCACAGGAGATCACGGATACCGTTGCACGGCTGTGCATCGAAGCCAACACCCGCCTGCCGCAGGACGTGCAGGCAGCGCTGGACAAGGCCCGGCAGGAAGAGCCGTGGCCGCTGGCCAAGAATACCCTCGACCTTTTGTGGTCCAATCTCTCTGCAGCCAGAGAGGAAAACCTGCCCATCTGTCAGGACACCGGCATGGCCTGCGTGTTCGTGGAGCTGGGCACCGATGTGCACATCGACGGCAGCTTTGAAGCCGCCATCCATGAGGGTGTGCGCCGAGGCTACACCGACGGCTATCTGCGCAAGAGCATCGTAGCCGACCCGCTGCGCCGCGGCAACACCGGCGACAACACCCCGGCGGCCATCACGGTGCATCTGGTGGACGGCGAGGGCTGCCGCATCACGGTGGCACCCAAGGGCTTTGGCAGCGAGAACATGAGCCGCATCCAGATGCTCAAGCCCGCCGACGGCGTGGAGGGCTTCAAGAAGTTCGTGCTGGACACGGTGAAGCTGGCAGGCTCCAATCCCTGCCCGCCCATCGTGCTGGGCATCGGCGTGGGCGGCAGCTTTGACAAGGTGGCGTATCTGGCAAAGAAGGCCCTGCTGCGTCCGCTGGATGTCCCGAACCCCGACCCCTATTACGCACAGCTGGAACAGGAGCTGCTGGCCGCCATCAATGAGCTGGGCATCGGCCCCCAGGGTTTTGGCGGCAAAACCACCTGTCTGGGCCTTGCCATTGAGCAGATGCCTACCCATGTGGCAGGCCTGCCTGCGGCAGTGAACGTTTCCTGCCATGTGACCCGCCGCGCCAGCGCGGAGCTGTAAGGAGGGGAGAGCTTATGGAATACAGACTGACCACCCCCTGCACCGTGCAGGATCTTGCCCCGCTCAAGGCGGGCGATACGGTGCTGCTTTCCGGCGTGGTGTACACCGCCCGGGATCAGGCTCACAAGCGCATGACCGAAGCGCTGGATAAGGGGGAAACGCTGCCCTTTGAACTTGAAGGCAGCGCCATCTACTACGTAGGCCCTACGCCGGAGCGGCCGGGCGAGGTGATCGGCTCGGCAGGGCCCACCACCAGCGGCCGCATGGACGCCATGAGCCCCCGCCTGCTGGATCTGGGCAACAAGATCATGATCGGCAAAGGCAAGCGGGACGCCACCGTCAAGGAAGCCGTGGTGCGCAACGGGGCCGTGTATCTGGCGGCTCTCGGCGGTGCCGGTGCCCTGATGGCAAAAAGTGTTGAGACGCTGGAGGTCATCGCCTGGCCGGACCTGGGCTGTGAGGCGGTGCGCCGCCTGACCGTGCAGGATATGCCCCTGACCGTTGTGCTGGACGCCCACGGCGGCGATCTGTACGAGGCAGGCCCTGCGGCCTATCTGGCCACACGGTAAGGCCAAAACGCCGAGAATTGCACCCTTTGCACAAAACAGGGGTGGTGCAAAACCGGCAAAACAGCAGTTCTGTGCAGAAAAATATGGTTAGTTTAACAAAACTTGCTGCGAATTACTTGCATCAACCGCAAAAATGTGATATCCTTTAACATACGACAGAGGGTACACATCCCCTGTCGGAAAAATCCCCCAGAGGGAATAAGGCAGGAGGCCGGACAAACCATGCAGATCCACCAATCCGCAGAAGATTATCTTGAAACGATCCTGATGCTGAGCCAGCGTATGGGCAAAGTGCGCTC
>ENA-USTZ01001173-USTZ01001173.1-human-gut-metagenome-genome-assembly--contig:-NODE-1173-length-10181-cov-4.994656_pt1 | contig 10181 bp, 11 predicted proteins | sample MGYA00250049_ERZ773375 | MGnify/ENA primary metagenome ERZ773375 (study PRJEB29103, sample SAMN06111956) | human gut metagenome | biome: human gut; feature: ankylosing spondylitis patient; material...
GCTCTGCTGCCGCAAAAAGAGCCGTCAGGCGCTGTGCTCAGACTTTACGCCTTTGCCAAGGCCTCTCACTTTGGGAGAGGTGGCATCGCGCAAGCGATGACGGAGAGGGCAAGCCCGGCAGAGGCGGCACAGAGCCTAGGTTTAGATCGTGCTTCCGATGGGGCTGCGCTTCCGCAAGGCAGTGCCTTCGTTTCGCTGCTGCTTACATTCTTCTCCCATACATATTCCTCCACGTTTCTGCAAATCTTAAACGTGGAGGTGTTTTTATGGAACCGAAAAAGCGCAGCATCCCCATGACGGACGGGACGCCGGTGGCGTGCCGCCAGAAGAACGCCCAAGAGTTTCTGGCGGGGCATGTACCGGGCGTGATGGCCCAGTACGGGCTGGGACTGTTCGGCCCGGCGCAGCAGCAGCACAGCCGCCACCCCGCCCCCGACGACCCCGAAGGCGTCCGCGAGCTGGTGGACTGGCGGCAGGAAGCCCCCTACGGCTAAACATTGGCTAAAATTTTCAAAGAATTTTCAATTTCCGGTTGAAATCTTCGCCGTGTTCTTTTATTATGGTAGCAAACAAAGCAAAGGCAGGTAAAGGAACTATGGCAGAAATCAAATACGAAGTGGTCCAGCGCATCGCGGTGCTGTCTCAGCGGCCCCGCGGCTGGGAGCGCCAGCTCAACCTCATCAGTTGGAACGACGGCGACCCCAAGTACGACATCCGTGATTGGTCCCCGGACGGCACCCGCATGGGCAAGGGCATCTCCCTGAGCCACGACGAGTTGGCCATCCTCAAGGGCATCCTCGACGATCTGGAGCTGTAAGATGGGAGACCGCGAAGAGTTTTTGGCCATCTGGCACCAACACGTCTCCCGCCCCGGCAGCGAAAAGCTGCTGGACTGGCTGGACAAGAAGACGGATTTCTTCACCGCACCGGCGTCCACCCGCTTCCACGGCGCGTGTGAAGGAGGCCTGTGTATGCACAGCCTGAATGTTTACCATGCGCTGCACGACACCTTCTTCACCGAAGGCGACAGCGAGGAGACCTTCGCCATCTGCGCCCTGCTGCACGACCTGTGCAAGGCCAACTACTACAAGGCCGGGACCCGCAACGTGAAGAACGACGTCACCGGCCAGTGGGAAAAAGTGCCCTCCTACAGCGTAGAGGACCTGTTCCCCTACGGCCACGGCGAGAAGAGCGTCTTCCTCATCGAGCGGTTCATGAAGTTGAAGATCGAGGAGGCCGTCGCGATCCGCTGGCACATGGGCGGCTTTGACGACGCAGCCAAGGGCGGCTGCTTTGCCATCTCGGAAGCCTACGACAAGTACCCGCTGGCCGTCAAACTGCACATCGCAGACCTTGAGGCCACCTATCTCATGGAACACCGCACCAGTGCGGTGCGATAACACGCAAAAAAGCCGTCCCGGATGCAGCTGCATCTGAGACGGCTTTTTGTATTTCTTAACCCATCAGGGCTTCCAGTTGATGTACGATGTCCACCGAAAGCTGATCGAGGGCGGTGGTGGGCTTCCAGTCCTTTTGTTCAAAGGGGGATGGCTGCTCTTCCTCCTGCGGTGCGGCGGGCGGCTCCGGTCTGGTTTCTTCCGGGGCAGGAGCTTCTGCCTCCGGCTTTGCCTGACCGGGAAAGACGATCACCGGCAGACCCGGCTGATCGAGCACCGGGGGCTGGGGACGCTTTTGGGGGAGCAGCTCATTTTTCCGGGCCTGATCGCACAGTGCTTCCAGCTCCGCGTTCTCCTGCCGCAGCGCGACCATCTCGCGCTCACAGGCAAACAAGCGGGTCTGATAGCGCCGGATCTCGGCATTGGCTGCCGAAAGGCGGCGGTTCAGTGCTTCCACCTCGCCCTGCACCATGTTTTCCTCCACTTCCTGCACCTTGCGCAGAGCGCGGCGGTATTCGCTGGCCGCAGCGGCGCTGTACCGCTCCACACAGCGCAGCACGCTGTTCTTGCGGCAGCTCAGCCACTCGGTGTGCAGCCATACGTCCAGCATCCTCCTGCCCTCCTTACGCTCCCGCGCAAGAGATCACACCGTTCGTTATTACTTGCGCTTGTTCAGGATCGCCAGCAGCTCGTCGTAGTAACGGTTGTCGCTGCTCTCCTCTTCCACGGGCTTTGCGCCGGCAGAAGCCGAAGCAGGGGCTGCGGTGTTCTTTGCAGCGGCCACGTCGGAGCTGAAGACAGCGGACGGGGCCGAGCTTGCGGTACCGGCGGCACCGTTCAGGGTGCTGCGCAGCCCTTCGGGGATCTTGTTGTCGAAGCCGGTGGCAACGACGGTCACGCGCATCTCGTCGGAAAGGTTCTCATCGAACGCAGTACCCCAGATGATGTTCGCATCGGGATGGGCGCTCTGGGTGATGAGGCCGGCTGCGGTCTCCACATCCTCCAGACCGATATCGGGGCTGGAAGTGATGTTGATGATGACGCCATGGGCACCCGCAATGCTGGTCTCCAGCAGCGGGGAGGAAATGGCGGCCTTGGCAGCGTTCTCGGCCTTGCCGGCACCCTTGGCGCTGCCCACGCCCATGTGAGCGTAGCCCGCATCCTTCATGATGGAGCGCACATCGGCGAAGTCCAAGTTGATGAAAGCGGGCACATTGATCAGGGCAGAGATGGACTCCACGCCCTGACGCAGCACGTTATCGGCCGCTTGGAAGGCGTTCATCAGGGTGATCTTTTCCTGACTGATCATCTTCAGGCGCTCGTTGGGGATGACGATCAGGCTGTCCACGTGCATCAGCAGGTTGGCGATGCCCTGCTCGGCAAGGCCCATCTTCCGCTTGCCTTCAAAAGAGAAGGGCTTGGTGACGATGCCGACGGTCAGGATCCCCAGATCGTGTGCCACCTCCGCCACAACGGGAGCTGCACCGGTGCCGGTGCCGCCGCCCATACCGGCGGTGATGAAGACCATCTGGGAACCCTTGAGTGCATTTGCGATCTCGTCCTTGCTCTCCTCAGCAGCCCGCTGGCCGATCTCCGGGTCTGCGCCCGCGCCGCGGCCCTTGGTGAGCTTGGAGCCCAGCTGCACCTTCGTAGCAGCATGGTTCTTGGCCAGCGCCTGCTGGTCAGTGTTCATTGCGATGAATTCGACGCCCTGCAGGCCGTCGCTGACCATGCGGTTGACTGCGTTGCCGCCGCCGCCGCCTACGCCGATGACCTTGATCGTCGTAACGTTTTCGTCCATTTCTTCGTCAAGCATGAGTGCCATATCTTTTGTCCTCCAATGCGGATGTTATCGTAGACCTGAGCGTTTCGCACAGAATTATATCAAACCTACATTTATATAACTGTATCGTATCATCTTTTTGGCCCGATTGCAAGATGATTTTGCTTTTTTGAAGAGGTTTTTTTCGCGGACGTGTTTCGGAGTGGCGCTTCGCGGCGAATTTGTGCCCCTAAAGATGCCAAAATCTCCGTAAAAGCGGCATACCCTCGGTCGATATGTTCCGGATGGGTGATGACGCTGGTGCCCGACGCCGCCAGCGCCGCCAGCACCAGCGCAGCCCCGCCCCGCAGGTCGGGCGCTTCCACGGCGGCTCCCCGCAGCGTACTGCCCGGTGCCACCGACAACGTTCGTCCATTTACCCGCACCTTCGCGCCAAAGCGTTCAAAACCGGCGGCGCAGCCGAACCGCCGCTCAAAGATCACATCCTCGATGCTGCTTTCCCCCTCGGCGCAAAGCATGGCCGCCGCCAGCAGCGGGGCCGCGTCGGTGGCCAGCGCCGGGTAGACGCCGGTGAACACCCGCCCTGCCCCGTACAGCCGCCCGAACCGGGAAACTCGGACGCTCTCGCCGCCCGCCTCCACCCGGCAGCCCATTTGTTCCAGAATTTCCAGCACCGGCGCATACAGCCCCGCCGGGCAGCCGAGCAATTCCGCCCGCCCCCCGGCCGCCGCCGCAGCACAGGCCAGCGTGGAGGCAAAAATGCGGTCCGGCAGGGGCGAAAAGATGCAGCCGCTCAGATTCCTCCGCCCCTCGATCCGGATCGTCGAGCTCCCCGCACCTTGGATGGCCGCACCGCAGCGGTTCAGGAATTCCGCCAGATCTGTGATCTCCGGCTCCCGCGCCGCGCCCCGCAGCACGGTGGTGCCCTTGGCGCACGCCGCCGCCAGCACCAGCGTTTCCGTGGCCCCCACACTGGGGAAGCGCAGGGTGATCTCAGCCCCGTGGAGGCCGGAGGGCGCCGTCAGCACCAACCGGCCCGGCCCGGCGTCCCACTCCACAGCCCCCATCTGCCGCAGCCCGGCCAGATGCAGATCGATGGGCCGGGCCCCGATCCTGCACCCGCCGGGCAGATTCGTCTCGGCGCGGCCCAGCTTCGCCAGCAGCGGCGCACAGAACAGGATGGACGCCCGCATTTGTTCCACCATTTGCCCCGGAAGCGCACCGGTTTTCGGCGGGCCGGAGAGGACAACATCCTCCCCTTCCCACCGGGCCGCGCACCCCGCTCCCCGCAGCAGCGCAAGGCTCACCGCCACATCCGAAAGGCGGGGCACTGCCCGCAGCCGCACCCTCTCCGAGCACAGCATGGACGCCGCAAGCAGCGGAAGCACGCTATTTTTCGCCGCCGGGATGCGCACCGCACCGTTCAGCGGACGGCCGCCTGTTACCACGATCCGGTTTTCCATAAATGCAGCCCCCATTTCGCAAAAGATATCCCACAGTATGCGAAATGAGGGCTGGATGTTCGGATCTGATTGCCCATCGAGTTTGTCGGGACTTTTCAGGTCTCTCCTCTCGAAACCGACAAGACGATTCCCATTTCTCCCAGCAGCATCATCAGGCTGGTGCCGCCGGAGGAGAAAAAGGGCAGACTGATGCCGGTGTTGGGGATGGTGTTGGTGACGACGGCCACATTCAGCACAGCTTGGAGAGCCACCTGCACCACGAACCCCACCACGAGCAGAGCCCCGAAGCGGTCGGGAGCTTTGGCCGCGATGGCGATGCCCCGCCACAGCAGCAGCACGAACAGCCCCACCACGGCACAGGCTCCCACAAAGCCCAGCTCCTCGCAGACGATGGAAAAGATAAAGTCGTTCTGAGGTTCGGGCACAAAGAGGTGCTTCTGGCGGCTGTGGCCCAGCCCCAGCCCGGTGGCCCCGCCGGAGCCGATGGCGTACAGGCTCTGGATGGTCTGGTGGCCGTCGCCCAGCGGGTCGGCAAAGGGGTCCTGCCACGAGCGGAGGCGGTCCGCCGCGTAGGGCACCAGCTCCGGCATAAGGATCACCGCCGCCGCGATGGCCGCAGCCCCGCCGACCCCCGCCAACACGAACCACCGTAGCCCGGTGCCGCCCACGAACATCAGCACAGCCCCGATGCCCAAGATGAGCAGCGTGCCGGAAAGGTGCGGCTCCAGCAGCATCAGCGCCGCCACCACGCCCAGCACCAGCGCAAAGGGCAGCACCCCCACGGCAAAGCTCTGCATCCGGTCATGGTTCAGCGAGATGATGTGGGAAAACACCAGCACCACCGCGAACTTTGCGATCTCGCTGGGCTGTAAGGTCCCCAGCCCCGGCAGCACCAGCCACCGTTTGCAGCCGTTGTACTCCGGCATGAACAGCACCACTGCCAGCAAGACCAGCGAAACGGCCAGCAGCGGCCACGCCAGCTTGTGAAAGATATGGTAGTCCACCCGGCTGGCCAGCCCCATCCCGGCAATGCCCATGGCCGCATAAAGCATCTGCGGCCGCAGATACGCCAAGGCATCGCCCCGCCGGTAGAGGGCCACCGCCCCCGATGCGCTGCCCAGCATCACCAGCCCGAACCCCACCAGCGTGAGCACCAGCACCAGAAACGGCAGATCCGGCGCCGGCAGCACCCGCAGCGGTACCCGTCGTTTGGTCAACGCCGCCTGTTTCATCCCGTCACCCCCAGTCTTCTTATTGTACGCCGGAGTGTTGGCGCTTAGTCTTTTTGGCACGCTCTGCGCGTAAAATAAAACGAAAGGAGATGACTCCATGCTCCGCACCCTCCCTGAACATGCCTTCCGCCGCCGGGCGCGGGTGGTGGCGGCGGTGTTCTGCGCGGTCTGTCTGGGGCTGGCCGTGCGGCTGTTTTCTTTGCAGCTGCGCAGCGGCGGCTGGTACACCCACCGCGCCCTCGGCCAGCAATTGCGGGACACCGTCGTCCCCGCCGACCGGGGGAAGATCTACAGCGCCGACGGCGTCCTGCTGGCCGCAAATAGCAGCTGCTGGACCCTCCGCGCCTCCCCCCGCGAGATGCCGGAGGAAAAGCTCCCCCTCGCCGCCGACGGCCTTGCGGACATCCTTGGCCTCGACGCCGCCGCGCTGCTGGAAAAATTCAGTGACCGCCGCTCCAACGACTGTCTGCTCCGCTACCGGGTGGACCGCGAAACAGCAGACAAGGTGCGGGATCTCTGCGAAGCGAACGGCATCACCGGCATCCGGATCAATCAGGACTCAAAGCGGTGGTACCCGCAGGGGCAGTTCCTCGCGTCCGTGCTGGGGTTCACCAATGTGGACAACGCGGGCGTCTCCGGGCTGGAACTGAAATACGACGGCCTCCTCACCGGGGAAAACGGGGTGGTCCTCACCGCCGTCAATGCGTGGGGCTACACATTGGAACAGAGCTACGAGACCGAGCGCTTTCCCACCGAGGGGGACGGGCTGCGGCTGACCATCGACGCCAACATTCAGCACTACCTCGAAAACGCGCTGGGCTACGCGGTGCAGGAGCACCATGTCGCCGCGCGGGCGGTGGGCATCGTGATGGATGTGAACACCGGGGCGGTGCTGGCCATGTCCACCACCCCCTCCTACGACCCCAACGAGCCCCGCGTCATTTTCGACGCCGCCGCCCGGACGCAGGTGGAAGCCCTCTCCGGCGGCGCACGGGCCGCCGCGCTGCAACTGGCCCAGCAGACCCAGTGGCGGAACAAAGCCGTCAGTGACCTGTACGAGCCCGGCAGCGTCTTCAAGCTCATCACCTGCGCCGCCGCGCTGGACACCGGGGCTGTCACCAAGCATTCCAGCTTCTACTGCGGCGAATCCATCTCGGTGGCGGGGACCCGGTTCCACTGCGCCAACCACAAGCGCCACGGAGCACAGACCGTGACCCAAGCCCTCGAAAACTCCTGCAATCAGAGCTTCATCCAGATCGGTGCCCGGCTGGGAAAAGAGGCCTTCTGCAGCTATTTTGCCGCCTTCGGCCTCCGGGAACCCACCGGCATCGACCTGCCTGCCGAGCCGAAAAAGAGCCTCTACTACACCGCCGACCGGATGGGCCCGGTGGAGCTGGCCTCCTGCGCTTTCGGGCAGAGCAGCAAGGTCTCCTACCTCGAAATGGCGGCAGCGGTCTGCGCCGTGGTCAACGGCGGCAAGCTGATGCAGCCCTACGTGGTATCGGACATCCTCGCGCCGGACGGCTCCCTCATTGAGCACATCGCCCCCACCTGCACCCGGCAAGTGCTCAAAGCTGAGACCAGCGCCACGATGCTGGAGATGATGGAAGCCGTCGTCCTTTACGGCGGCGGGCGGAACGCCCGGATCGCGGGCTACCGGGTGGGCGGCAAGAGCGGCACCAGCCAGAAGCTCGACAGCGCCGACGAAAAGGCCCGCATCGCCAGCTTCGTGGCCGTGGCCCCCATCGACGACCCGCAGTTCCTCTGCCTCGTCTGCCTCGATGAACCCCACAGTTGGACCACTGCGGGCGGCAGCCTGTCGGCCCCCGTCTGCGCCGAGGTGCTGGAACAGACCCTCGTTTACAAGGGCATTCCCCGCGCCGCCGTGCCGGACGCCGCCCCGACAGAGCCCACCGCCGCCGACCTCCCCGCCGACGGCGACAGCTTCGACGGAGCCTGACCGCCCACAACAAAAAAAGACCGCCGAAGCGGTCTGATGGACATTTGATTTAATTCTGCTGCGGCTGCTCGCGGAACTTGATCTCCCCGGTAGCGGCATCCATGGACTCGACGATGGCAAGGCTCTCCAGCTGGATGCCCTTGCTGCGGATAAGCTCACCGCCCTGCTGGAAGCCCTTTTCGACGGCGATGCCGATGCCCTCCACGGTGGCACCGGCCTCCTTGGCCAGATCCAGCAGACCCATCAGGGCGCAGCCGTTGGCGAGGAAGTCGTCGATGATGAGGACATGATCCTCCGGGGTGAGGAACTTTTTCGAAACGATGACGTTGTAGATCTTTTTGTGGGTGAAGGACTGGATCTTGGTCTCATAGTTGTCATAGTCCAGATTGATGCTCATGGACTTCTTGGCGAAGACCACCGGCACATTGAACTCGCTGGCGACCACGGCAGCGATGCCGATGCCGCTGGCCTCGATGGTCAGCACCTTGTTGATGGGCTTGCCCGCAAACAGACGCTTCCACTCCTTTGCCATCTCCCGGAACAGCGGGATATCCATCTGATGATTGATAAAGCTGTCCACCTTCAGCACATTGCCCTCGCGGACGATGCCGTCTCTCCGAATCCGATCTTCCAGCAGTCTCATTTCAGTCTCTTCCTCCAAGCTTTTGCTACAGCATTTCGATTTTACCTAGTATACCGGATTCGCACCCCAGATTTCAAGGTCTTTTGGGTATTTTCTCTCTTGTTTTCTCCAAAAATTCGAGTATACTGAAAGTAATCTATCTGGATAAGAAGGAGTGCCTCATATGAAAACCGGATTGGTCTTGGAAGGCGGCGCCATGCGGGGGATGTTCACCGCAGGCGTTCTGGATGTTTTGATGGAAAACGGGATCACCGTGGACGGTGCCATCGGCGTGTCTGCGGGCGCGGTGTTCGGCTGTAACTACAAGTCCCACCAGATCGGCCGCACCATCCGCTACAACACCCAGTACTGCAACGACAAGCGCTACGCCAGCTTCAAGAATCTGCTGCGCACCGGCAACCTGTACAGCGAGCAGTTCTGCTATCATGACGTTCCCGAAAAGCTCGACCCGTTTGACGAAAAGGCGTTTGCGGAGTCCCCCATGGATTTCTTCGTCGTCTGCACCGACGTCCGGACCGGCGGCCCCATCTACCACAAGTGCCGCACGGGCGACGCCGAGGATGTGCGCTGGATGGAAGCTTCCGCCTCCATGCCGCTGGCCGCGAAGATCGTCCAGATCGGCCACTACGGGCTGCTGGACGGCGGCGTGGCCGACTCCATCCCCATCCGCTTTTTTGAGTCCATCGGCTACAAGCGCAACCTCATCATCCTGACCCAGCCCAAGGGCTTCATCAAGAAGAAGAACCCCATGCTGCCCGCCATCCGGGCGCGGTATCTGCGCTACCCGGCCTTTGTGGAGGCCGTAGCCGACCGCCACGAGCGCTACAACGAGACTTTGAGCTACATTTCCATGTTGGAGACGTCCGGCGTGGACTACGTTATCCGCCCGCCCATCCCGCTGGAGATCGGCGCGATGGAACGCGACCCCGCCCAGCTCCGCCGCGTCTACGAGACCGGCCGCGCCGTGGCCCAGATCCAGATCGACAAGATCAAAACCTTCCTCGATCAGACCAAGGCCGAAACGGAAGAGCAATAAACTTCAACGCATAAGTCCCCCGGTGTCCTGCTGGCAATTGGCTGGAGTGCACTCCGTCAAGTAGACAGAAAAAATAATATAAGATTTCATTCGCCGTTTCACCAAAGGAACGGCGAATTTTTTGTGCAATCGAACGATCAAGCAGCCCGATTCATGGCACTGACATGAGCCTGCATCGGAGTCTGGATAAACAGACGGGGGTCTCTCCCAAATTTTGTGTAAAGTCCAGACGGATATAAGCCAAGATCCTCATTCAGTTCAGCCTCCAGACCGTTCTCCATGAATTCGGCAATGGTTTCCTTGAACAAGTTCTGGATGTCGTCCATGCTGTCGATGTTCGCCATTTGCAGCAGTTCACGGATCTTTGCTCTGCGGGCTTTTTCTTCCGGGCTTCGATTCTTTCGGGACATATCTTTTTCCTCCATCCTGATGCTTCTATTTTACACCTCTCCGGAGGTTTACACAATTATTGGGAGGATCTTAACTCCACCGCAATGGTAGTGCCCTTCTCCGAACTTTTCTCCACCCAAATGGAGCCGCCGTGGAGGTCGGCGATCTCCCATACCAGTGAGAGCCCCAGTCCTGCGCCGCCGTATTCCCGGCTGCGAGACTTGTCCACCCGGAAGAAGGGCTGGAAGATACTGCGCTGATACACCTCCGGGATGCC
>ENA-USTZ01001174-USTZ01001174.1-human-gut-metagenome-genome-assembly--contig:-NODE-1174-length-10179-cov-3.602059_pt1 | contig 10179 bp, 8 predicted proteins | sample MGYA00250049_ERZ773375 | MGnify/ENA primary metagenome ERZ773375 (study PRJEB29103, sample SAMN06111956) | human gut metagenome | biome: human gut; feature: ankylosing spondylitis patient; material...
CTACACGCACATTGCCGGCATTGATTTGGTGCAGGCTCATGATAAGAGCTGGTACGTTCTGGAAGATAATCTGAGGATTCCGTCCGGAGCATCCTATCCGCTGATTGCTCGCGAAATTTGCCGACGTGCTTCACCTCAGACATTTAGAACAGCCAACATCATTGACAACCGCCGATATCCCGAAATGCTCTCTCGCATGATGCAGAGCGTGGCTTGCGAAGGCATCTGCGTTGTCATGACGCCGGGGCGCTATAACGCAGCTTTTTTTGAGCACAGTTATCTGGCGGAGAAGACCGGCTTTGCGTTGGCTGTCAACGACGATCTTTTTGTGGAAAACAACTGCCTCTACTATCGAGATTGCGCACAAGGAAAAGTTCGCGTGGGAGCGGTGTATCGTCGCATCTCCGATGAGTATCTTGATCCGCTTACGTTTCTATCCGAAAGTCTCATCGGAGTGCCGGGCATCATGGATGCCTATCGATCGGGCAATGTGGCGATCATCAACGCGCCCGGCAACGGTGTGGCCGACGATAAAGGCATTTATTACTTTGTTCCCAAAATGGTCGAATACTATTTGGGTGAAAAAGCGATCCTGAAAAATGCGCCCACCTATCTGCCATTCTTTGAAAAAGATCGGGAGTACGTGCTGTCCAACATTGAAAAGCTCGTCATTAAGGACGTGGCGGAAGCCGGAGGTTACGGTGTTGTCTTCGGACGCGATATGGACAGCGAAACGCTTGCCGGCTGGCGTGATCGCATTAGCAAGGAGCCGAGGCGCTTCATCGTGCAGGAAGTGATCGATTTTGTTGATTTGCCGGTGATGGACGGCGACGAAACCGTCTATCGAAAAGCGGACCTGCGAGCCTTTGTGCTGACCGGGAAGGATTCGGTTGAAGTTTGGCCGAGCGGACTGACGCGTTTTTCCCGCGTTGCCGACAGTTTTGTCGTGAATTCCTCTCAAGGAGGAGGTTTTAAGGACACATGGGTGAAGGCCTCATGAAATCGGGCGGATATCAAGGGACAGGACAGTATAAAGTGAGGATGCTGATGACTTCGAAGCCGGTGCTGATAGCCATTTCTGCCGAGCAGGCCGACCGCTTGTATTGGCTTGGGCGATATGTAGAGCGCGTGTTTTCAACGGTTCGCATTTTCAATCAATCGCTTGATCGAATGATTGATCAGGACGGAGAGGACTACGTGGCGTTTTGCAAGCGCTTGTCGATTCCGTCGGATATCTATCGGGATGCTGCTGATTTTGAGGTCAAATATTTGTTTGATGCGACCAATCCGGATTCGATTTATTCCAATCTTTCACGGGCTTATGACAATGCCATCGTACTGAGAAATTTCATCACCACCGAAACGATGGCCTTTATTCAGTTGGCTTTGGATCGGTTGGAACAAGGTAGCATTGCCGAGTCCGCTTTTCTGGAAACACAGCGCGTAAGCGATCTGTTGCTTGCGTTTTGGGGATCGGTAGACGATCGCGTTGTTGATGTTGAGCGACGCGACCTTTTGAAGGTCGGAAAGTATTCCGAACGATTGGATCTGATGATTCGACTCAATTGTCAGGAATATGCTGTTGACGAGCTTCTCATTCGCATGCTTTCCCATACGAGGCGTGTGGAGCCGCTCCTCAATCGTGAGGTTTTGCAGCAACTGCGCAGCATGAAAGAGCCGGCGCTCGAAAGCAACCGAGCACACCTGTTGCACCTTATCAACGCTTTGCACTGAGTCAGTCGAGTTTTGCCTTGAAGTGCCGTTTCACCTTTACCACGGCGTACCGGTTTTCTGCCCCCGTTTTCAGACACGTGTTTCACATTCGAGCGTTTCCCTCGGACACGCCCGGACAAAGGGTCTTGGAAACGCATCTCACGACGAGTCTGCCTCAGCCTCCGGCTTCGGTTTTTGATTCCGTTTGCGGCAATTTGACTTTAACCGGGCGCATGGACGAGCCCCATGACGAGTTGTTTTTTGAGTCTTCGGGCATTGTCCGAACTTGCGTTGACGACAACCAAAGCGACTATCCTGCATCGCCTTACTTTATCTATCCGACGCGACTCACAAGGCCGGGTCCGACCGTTGTTAATCTTTGGAAGCGTGCCAAAGGGACTTTGACCGGAGACGTGCGAACCGATGCCCTTATTCTGATGCATGCGGTTCACACGAGCCTTGTCTATACGCCGGGAGTCACGAATGTCGGTACGACTGCTGAGCAAGCACTGTCATACGGCAAGGGGGTTTGTCAGGATTATTCGCACGTCTTGCTTTCACTTCTGAGACTTGCTTCAATTCCTTCCCTGTATGTCGCCGGACTGATGGCGGGAGAAGGCGCCACTCATGCCTGGGTGCAGGCATGGGTCAACAACAGGTGGATGGCGTTGGATCCGACGCATGACTGTTTAGCTGAGGGAGCCTATATTGCTCTTGCCAGAGGGTGCGATTTTGAAGACGCAGCCCTTGAACGAGGCATTTTCTTGGGAAGTGCCCGGCAGTTTGTGCAATCGTCTGCCGTGGTTGAATTTGACGAAGAAAGATGATCAAAAACGTCGTATCGATTTGCCTGCCGGTGGCCGAAAAGGCGGTGATTCGCAAAAACCGCATTCTGCCGGCCGGACTTTCTGAAAAAGAGGCCGAAAGCCGTCATTTGCCCCGTATCTGCGTGGTGACGGGCACGCACGGAGACGAGTTGGAAGGTCAATATGTGTGTTTTCGATTAAACCGGATATTGGCTGAAAATCCTCAGTTCGTAAGCGGTATTGTCGACATTTATCCTGCTGTCAATCCTTTGGGCATTGATTCGATCACGCGGGGTATTCCGCGTTTTGATCTGGATATGAACCGCATTTTCCCGGGAGACGCAAAAGGCACCACGGAAGAGGTGATTGCAGCCAAGATCATCTCCGACATGAAGGGGGCTGCCTGCGCCGTTGACATTCATGCGTCAAATATCTTTCTTCGGGAGATCCCTCAGGTTCGTGTCAATATCAACACGGCGGAAAAATTGTTGCCTTTGGCCAAAGAACTCAACTGCGATTTCATTTGGGTTCATGCGGCGGCCACCGTTTTGGAGAGCACGCTTGCCTGGTCGCTCAACAGGATCGGAGTGCCGTGTCTGGTGATTGAGGCTGGCGTCGGGATGCGCATTACGCAGGAGTATGGCGAGAGAATCACTGTCGGCCTGTTACGCTTGATGAAGCGCCTGGGTATTTGGTCAGGCCCCGTCAGTGAGGTGGTGGAACCCATTGTTTCAACCGACGGTCGGGTGAAATTTATCAACGCGGACTATCCCGGCGTCTTTATCCCGAAGGTGCGGCACTGGATGAATCTTCACGAAGGCGATTCGTTGGGAATGATCACTGATCCGATTGACGGCACGGTTCTTCAGGAGGTGAAGAGTCCTTGCAACGGCCTGGTTTTTACGCTTCGTGAGTATCCGGTCGTCAATCCCGGTTCACTCGTTGCTCGCGTTTTGGCTGTAAGCGAACCGGGAAAAGATAAAAAAGGAGCGGCTAAATGAGGCGCATCAGGATTTTTGAGATGCCTTCGCTTTACCGCGAGCCGATGGTTATTACGGGCTATCGTTTCGGTAAGGGTGAGAAATCGGCTGCGATTGTGGGCGCCATGAGAGGCAACGAAATTCAGCAGCTCTACATCTGCTCTCAGTTGGTGCGACGACTCAAGACGCTTGAACAAGAAGGCCTGTTGACAGTGGGGCACGCCGTTGAAGTCATCCCGTGTGTCAACCCGTCTTCCGTGAACATCGGAAAACGTTTCTGGGCAATGGACGATACCGACGTCAATCGCATGTTCCCCGGTTACGACAAGGGCGAAACAACGCAACGCATTGCTTCCGGTCTGTTTCAACATCTGATCGGGTGGAAGTGGGGCATTCAGTTCGCTTCTTTTTATATCCGGGGTGATTTTGTGCCACACGTGCGAATGATGAGTACCGATTGGAGTGATGCGCAGACAGCTTGTGACTTCGGGCTTCCCTATGTTTTCGTGCGCGAGCCGCTTCCGATTGATACGACGACACTTAATTACAACTGGCAGATATGGGACACCCGGGCTTACACGATATTGACGAGTGAAACGGATCGCATAGATGTTGTGTCGGCCGAAATTGCCGTCAACGCCGTGTTGCGCTTTTTGGTTCAGCGGGGTGTTCTGTCCTGTCAAGTGCCAAAGGGGGTTCCTGCGCAGCAATTGCGTGACGATGACATTGTGAATGTCCATGCCGCAGCCGCTGGTATTTTCCGATGCTTGGTCAAGCCGGGGGATCTCGTCTGCAAAGACGATCTGCTGGGCGAAATCATTGATCCCGGCCAAGGGCACGTGCTAAGGGAAGTTCGCAGCCACGGGCAGGGGTGCGTCTTCTTTGCGTGCCGCGATGCACTGGTGATGCAACGACAGATTCTTTTCGGACTGAAGTTGGCGGCGGATCAGACTGCACAATAGTTCTTGTCGGAGGCTGTGCAAGCCTAAGAAGGCGCGCGACAATATCTGTTTTGCTGTACAAACTTTGCGGATCAAAAAAATCGCAGGTTCAAACATTGAAAAAAATGTTTTTATCAGGATAAAACATTAAATATAATGTCTTAACAAATGACAGACAGTCTAAGTAGATCGACTAAAAGATATCGGATCGGTCTCAGGTCGAAAGAGCTTGTTGCAAGAATCGATAGCAACGAAATAGACAAACTATAGATGGTATACTGCTCATTTAGACATCATAAAGAATGTTTTAAATATGAAGCAACCATCTACAGCACTCGCACGCAAACAACGGGAACGCGTGTATTTCAAGTCCGTGGACGTTTTTTGTGCTCGACTTGGTCAATATATTTCTTTGGCTCGTCGCAAGCGGGGATTGACTCAGATGGACATGGCTGAGAAGGCTTGCACGTCGATTGCCACCTACCAGCGTATCGAAAAAGGTGATGGCACTGTTGCACTTGCAACGGTGTTTCGAGTTCTGGCGATTCTTGATCGCCTTGAATCGTTCGACAAAATTCTGTCTCCGATGGAGGATCGGGTCGGATTGGCTTTGATGCAGGGCAATTTGCCCAAACGTGTTCATACCAAGGCCGACGAGTTTGAAGGATTCTGATATGCAGCAGAGGCTTTCGGTCTACATCGGCGAGCGTAGTGAGCGAGTCGGTACGCTTGTATACGATCCGGCACGTCCGAGTGTATCCCAGTTTTGCTACGCCGACTCTTGGGTTTCGCAACCAAATGGATTTGCTGTGTCTCCGGAGCTGCCGTTGCTATCCCAATGGATTTTTCTTAACGATGCAGAGCGCAATAGTCCGTTTCCGTTTGCTTTTGCCGATACTGAACCGGACAGTTGGGGGAGGCGCCTCATCAAGCGGTCTTTCAGTAAAGCGGGTCATAGTCGGGGCCTTTCAGAGATTGATTTTTTACTTGGCGTAGACGATTTCAGTCGCATCGGAGCGCTTCGCTTTGCTCTCGAGGGGTGTCAGCCTGGAGAATCGAAGGATGGGAGGCGTCGAACGCCGCCTTTGTTGGATCTGGGCAAAATCGCTCGATCATCACGACGGTTTGAATTGGACGAGGCGACAGACGATGATCTTGACTACCTCGAAGGAAAAGGCACTTCGCTTGGCGGCGCTCGTCCGAAGTGCACAATGCTTGACGAACACGGCAATCTGGCAATCGGCAAGTTTGCAAGTGTCAACGATGAGCGTAGCGTTGTCAAAGGCGAAATTCTTGGTCTGGAGCTGGCTCGGGCAGCAGGTCTTAATGCGGCTGTCGGGCAGGTGGTGACGGTTGATGGCGTCAATGTCGCCGTTGTGAAGCGCTTTGATCGCACGCGCCTTGGGCGTCGAATTCCGTATTGGTCGATGGCGACATTTTTGCAATGTACTGACAATGGCTATCCGCCGCCGAGTTATCAGTTGCTTAACGAAAAACTGTTTTTGCAGGCCGATCGTTCCGATAAGTCAACAGCTAAGGAACTTTTCGGGCGTTTGCTTCTTAACTTCCTGATCAACAACATGGATGACCACGGTCGGAACACAGGCTTGCTAATGCAAAACAACGGAGCGTGGGTATTGTCGCCGGCTTTCGATATCAATCCTGTCCCGCTGAGCCGGCCTGATGCGCCGTATTTGTCAAAGTGCTATTTGTCTTCGGAAGAAGGTGAAATGGAGGACGTACGGCAACTTTGGAAGTGTCGACCGGCTTTCGATCTATCAGAGGATGATGGTATAGAGGTATTCAGGCGCGTTATAACCGCCGTACAAAATTGGAAGACTATTGCGGTAAGGCCTAAGGTAAGAATGAATGCTTCGGATTTACGCGACTATGCTTCGGCTTTTTCTCCTGTTCGGTTGCAAAAAGCTCTTGATATTGTTGCCTGATCTAAACACCTTCCCATTGAGAGAAGGTTTCCTTCGACAAACTACTGACTTTTCCACCCGCTCTGATCCGGCCTAACACCTGTTCAGTTGGCAAATGGCTGTCACCAGCACAACGAAGGATTTTCTGACGAACCATCTCCCGTGTTATCGCTTTTTGTTCCGGTGCGAGTCCGGGATCTCGCCGATTCCGACTACAGCGTTGATTGTAGTGGGCAGAGAGAAAAAACGTATGTTGCGAGTTCTTAGATTACGGATCGGCGTGACTCAACGAAACCAATACGGTCTGATCCGAAATGTTTTGGGCTGAATCAAAGAATATGAACGTCTTTACGAAGGAACACTGTTTCTACAGTCGACGCGCCTTTTGGCTCTCTGTCAAAGACAGCAAGAGACTACTAAAATTCTTAACTTAAGCTTCACGAAATCGGCGCAGACCGTTCCCTCTGAAGTCGAACACGACATAACAACAATCACTAAAGGAGAAGTGCTATGTTTGGCGTCGTTGTTACGCTGCTGGCCGTTGTGCTGCTCGCGTACTTCGTTATTAAAAATTACTACCCGCCCGTCATTCTTTTGGTGCTGGCCCTCGTTTTGCTGTTGATCGGTGCCTTCATGGGCAACCCGCCGGTTTCGGCCAAGACCGCTACCAACTTCCTTGGTTTTGACCTTGCGCAGGCCTTTACGGATCTTACGAAGAGTCGTATCGGCGGTCTGGGCCTCAACATCATGGCCATCGGCGGCTTCTCGTTCTATATGAACAAAATTGGCGCTTCTACAGCTCTCGTGAAGCTGTGCGTGCGTCCGTTGTCGGCCATTCACTCGCCGTATGTCCTGCTGGGCCTTACATACGTTGTAGGCCAGTGCATGGCTTTGTTCATTAACTCTGCCGTCGGCCTCGGCTTGTTGCTGATGGCTTCTGTCTATCCGCTGCTCGTTCAGCTGGGCGTGCGTCGCGCTGCCGCCGCTGCCGTGATCGGTTCGACCTGCTGCTTGGATCTGGGGCCGAGTTCGTCCAACGCCATGCGCGCTGCCGACCTTGTCAATACCGACGTAGTGACGTACTTCGTTACCGGTCAGATTCCGGTTGCCATCTGCATCATTATTGCTGTGGCTGTGGGGCACGCTCTGGTGCAGCGTTGGTTTGACCGCCGAGAGGCTGCCAAAGGTATCAAGGATGACACGAGCGCCGTCGCCGGCGAAACCAAGGATGCCTTTGCCGATGCCGGTCCCGCTCACTACGCCATCCTTCCGATTCTGCCCTTGTTCCTGCTGATCATCTTCTCGCCGATGGTCTACAACGGCATCAAACTCGGTCTGGTGACCGCCATTGTGGTTTCGATCCTGATCGCCTTCCTGGTCGATCTCGTCACGCGTCGTGCCTTCAAGGACGTTTGCAAGAGCTTCCAGGCATTCTTCGAAGGCATGGGCAAGGTCTTTACTTCGACCGTCTCGCTCATTATCTGCGCTGAACTCTTTGCTTTCGGTCTCACCAAGATCGGCGGCATCTCCACGATGATCCAGATGGCTGCCGCCCAGCAGGACGTCGGTCTTTACCTCATGCTCTTTGTGATGATGGGCATCATGGCCATCGCCACGATCGTGACGGGTTCCGGCAACTCGGCCTTCTTTGCTTTCTCGCCGCTGCTTCCCGAAGCAGCTGCGAGCGTCGGTTACAACACGATGGCTCTGGTGGTTCCGGTGCAGCTTGCTGCCAGTCTGGCTCGTCCGATGAGCCCGATTTCCGGTGTCATCATCGCCGTGTCCGGTATTGCGGGTTTGACGCCCATTGAGCTTATCCGTCGCACGATTCCCGTCATGGTGCTCGGTATGATCGTCAACGTCATCGCCGCTCAGATTTTCCTCTAATCAAAGTTGGGAGAGAAACAAATGGCATTGCTTATCAAAGGTGCGCACGTTTATACGCCTGAAGACCTCGGCATTTGCGACGTTCTGACCGTCGGCAAGCAGGTTGTGGCAGTCGGCAAGGATTTGACCGCGACTTTGCCTGAACTCGAAACGATTGATGCCAAGGGCTTGATCCTCACGCCGGGCTTTATCGATCAGCACATTCACGTAACGGGCGGCGGCGGTGAAGGCGGCCCCAAGACACGTACGCCGGAATTGGTTCTTTCCGAACTGATTGCCTGCGGTACCACCAGTGTTGTGGGCGTATCCGGAACCGACGGTTCGAGCCGCTCCATGCCGAACTTGCTCGGTAAGGTACGCGCGCTTCAGGCCGAAGGCGTTTCGGCCTGGATGTACACGAGCAACTATGCCTATCCCCCGACGACGCTCACGAGCTGCGTGCGTGACGATCTTTATTTCGTTCCCGAAGTACTCGGTGTCAAGATCGCCATGGGTGATCACCGCTCAAGCTTCCCCACGCAGGAAGAAGTGATGCGCCTGCTCACGCAGATTCGCGTGGGTGCCATGGTGGCAGGCAAACTCGGCGTACTGCCTTTCGCAGTTTTAATTCATGATCAATATCTACTTTTTCGTAATATGCTTTTTCATTGTTTTCCATTGATATTCCACCCTTCTATTCTGCCGGTGCATATTGCATGGAAAATGCGTTTTTTGACACCGGGGTTTTCTAAATTAATCTGCCGGACAAGTTGTTTGACATATTCACGTTTGGTTTCCCCATCTGCCGGACACGGATTTTTCACAAGGGGAAGATGATATTTATGAAGAAATCCGATGACATTTGCTTCCGGAACATACATCAGTGGCCGGATGACAGTGATTCCGCTGCGGTCTAAATGGGTGACAGGGGCAAACGAATAAAACTGTCCTTCATAAAACATTGATAAAAACATGGTTTCTATGATATCGTCCATGTGATGCGCATAGGCAACTTTATTGCATCCAATTTGCCTCGCATAGTCATTTAATGCGCCTTTTCGCATTTTTGCACATAGCGCGCATGGAGAACTTTCTTTTCGTTCTTCAAAAACAATTTCGCCAATTTTGGTTTTGATTACATGATATTCGACATCAAGCGTTTTACAAAGCTGCCGGATTTCGGACAGATCATAATGATCAAATCCCAGATCAACGGTCAAAGCTGCCAATTCAAATTTCTTTGGATAAAATCTGCGTAATCCGGATAATGCATATAAAAGTGTCAGAGAATCTTTTCCTCCGGAAATGCCGACGGCAATCCGGTCACCATCAGCAATCATCTGGTAATCGTCAATTGCCTGACGGACATAACTGTATAATTGTTGTAGTTTCATATAATGGTTCCTTTACTTGTGCTAAATTAATGGAATATGCAAAAGGCACTCCAAGGCGTTCGCGGATACGGCAATAGTGGCATCCATGCAACTATTCGCAAAACCTAAGTTTAACGAATAGTTCTCCTGATAAAATCAGGATATCAACTCCGCGTATGCCTTTGCAAGCCATTATGCAAGATCTTCAGAATCCAGCAATATGGTAAAAGGCCCATCGTTTACCAGAGAAATTTTCATATCTGCACCAAAGATTCCGGTTTGTACATCCGGAATTTCTTCTTTGCATTTTGCAATAATATATTCGTAGAGATTGTTTGCAAGTTCCGGATTTCCGGCTTTGATAAAAGATGGACGGTTTCCCTTCCGGCAGTCCGCATATAATGTAAACTGTGATATTAATAACAGGGAGCCTTCGATATCATGTAAAGACAGGTTTGTTTTTCCGTTTTCATCACCGAAGATGCGCATCCCAAGGAGTTTTCGAATCATTTTATCGGCAATGTTTTTGGTATCGGTTTCTGCAATTCCGATCAGGACGCAAAAGCCGTTTGTTA
>ENA-USTZ01001184-USTZ01001184.1-human-gut-metagenome-genome-assembly--contig:-NODE-1184-length-10093-cov-2.538938_pt1 | contig 10093 bp, 8 predicted proteins | sample MGYA00250049_ERZ773375 | MGnify/ENA primary metagenome ERZ773375 (study PRJEB29103, sample SAMN06111956) | human gut metagenome | biome: human gut; feature: ankylosing spondylitis patient; material...
AAACATTATCCCCGGGATTCTTTTTTCCGACAGTATCGTTTTTCACCTTGTTACTCAAGGAAGTATTTGTATTGATCAAATAATAATTGGCCAGCGCTTCTACACCCATTCTGCCCTGTGTGGAATAGCCAACAATGTGAGAAAACAGATTTTTGTAAGGGTAGTTACGGCTCTCTTCTTCCTCATCATTCAAGATTGTCTCCGCAAGTACCTCTCCATCTCTGGAATAGATGGATCCCCGATAATTTCTCGACAACAGTATCTGCTGTCTTGAATTATAGCTGTTGTTGATCATGTCCTGTTCACTCGTGGCCACAAAATGTCCCAGATAGAGAAACAGACACAGAAACAGCACACCGACTGCACCTGCAGAGATCCAGATCTCCCGCCGGTTTCCCATACGTTTGTGATTTTGCGTTTTTTTATTTTCTGCCACTTCTGCGCTCACCTTCCTTTTGAAGCCGGATGTAAATTCCCTGTATAATGAAAAACATGATCATCGTAGTCATAACGGAACTTCCGCCGTAACTGATAAACGGCAACGTTACACCTGTCAGAGGGATAAACTTGGTTCCTCCGCCAACCGTCAGAAAAATCTGAAAAATATACATAATACCGATGCCATATACGATCAGCTGATAAAAGCGGTCGTGAATTTGTACCGAAATCCGCATCATTTCCAAAAAACTGCTGATACAGATCAGAATCAGGCACATTCCAAAGATAACTCCCAGTTCCTCACAAATGGATGAAAAAATGAAATCAGCTTCCACATACGGAATTGCGGTAGGATTACCTTTTAATAATCCCATGCCGAACCAGCTTCCGCTTCCGATGGCAAACAGCGACTGTGTGATCTGATATCCTTTACTGTCGATGTATTTCCAAGGATCCTGCCATGCCAGAACTCTGACCCGTACATGATCAAACAACAGATATGCCAGATAAGAGGCTGCGCCTCCGCCGATCATTCCGGCCGCCAGATAGAGATAATTTTTCGTTGCGGCAAAAACAACGAATACAAAACCAATGAAAAAGATCAGCGCACTTCCCAGATCCTTGGATACGACCAGGACAACTACATGAGCTCCTGCAATCACAGCAGTCAGTAACACCCGCTGAAAGGACACATTTTCCCATAATGCACCCGCCAGGAAGAAAAGGAACAGGATCTTCACAAATTCCGAAGGCTGAAATGTAATTCCTCCCATGGTAAAAGATATTTTGGACCCATGGGTTACCTCTCCGAGAATCAATACCGTACTGAGCAGACCAATTCCCAGTGTTGCGTATAACCAGGTGATTTTTTTGAAAAAGTGAATTCTGCCAAGTAAAAAAGGTATAAAAAGCGACATGATCAGTGATACCAGAACAATCACATACTGTCGGATCGCTTTGTCAAAAGAAAGCCTGGATACCATACATAAGCCGATGCCCAAAAGCATGCACATGTTATTGAGCAAAAGCCTATTGATATTCTCGTAGATCAGAGAAACCATAGTAATCGTTGCGAACAGAAAAATCAGTATAAATGCAAAGAAAAATAAATACTGAAGATCTCCGCCGGTAAGAGACAGATCCAAAAAACAAAGGACCTGTACCAGAAACATTAAAATATTCTGCAATATAAAGATTCCTTTGGAATATTCGCCAACCGGGTAGCGGAAAGTATAAAAACAGCTGCCGGTATAGAGCACCATAAAAAGGGCTATGAAATATTTAGATAATTCTATTACATATTCCTGCATGAATTAGGGATCCCTTTCTCTATTCTACGCCACGTTTTTCATGACCGGTGGTATATTCCGTATAAGGCAGATCCGTTCTGCTTCCGTAAAGATACTCCAGTACATTCCAAGTCTCATTTTCCGATTCTGTCGTAAATTCCAGACGACAGCAAAAACTGTCCTTCCATTTTGCAGCTGTTTTGTGCAGGGAGAAAGGAACACTGTTATAGATAATATTATAGCAATGCGTACAGTTTCGCATTACCGGAAACACTTTATGGTAACGATCTGTCAGTTCTGTGATTCCGAAACCTTCCTCGCGGCGACAATGATCGGTAGTCTTCGTCACACAGTTAGCCGTCACCATCATAGGAATCCGACCGTACAAAAATTTCTCAGCAGGAAGAATCCCATTCACGAGCTGCCTCTGCTCCGCATAATTCAGTTCTAACGGTAGGCAGAATCCGTCCAGATAATCCGTCCAGAATTCTATACTGCGGCAATTCCAAAGATACAGACCATGATCTCCGTACCTCTTTTTTGACTGTAAAAAATGCCACTGTTGCAGAAGGCCAACGTGTTCCAGGGAACTTATCAAAAATCCGTCAACAGCTTCTAAATTGTCACGAATGCTTTTCTCCAACAATTTCAGATACCGACTGTCGCGTAAGCGAATGATTTTAGGCAGAGCGAGCACTGTCTCTGCTGGAATTTTTTTTAATATTTGTAAGTGCTCTGCGATAGTATCCCCCCAGGTGAGGAACAGATCACTGTCAACATAAATTCGTAACGAAGTATGTTCTTTCGGTTTTTTAAGAAAAGACGATCTCAGAAACCCGTTCCACTGCTCTGCGGTTCGGAGATATAACGAAAATCCACTTTGTTTCTGCATATGTCCGTTATGTGCTCCGATAATGTCAAAAGGTTTCTGTACCTCTCTGGTATAAGGGAAGCCGTTTGCTGTAATCAGTTTCTGCTCTAACAGCGATAGCCCTTTTCTCCGGAGCTCATTCATTGTCTTCAGAGGATAGAATGCATTTTCACTTACCCGGATATCCATGGTGCCATCTAAATGGAAATTACTTCCTCCCAATTTTCCCAATTGTTTGGAAATATTTTCCACAGTAATCGGCTGTTTTGCTGCTTCCTGGACGGTCTCTCCGGTAACGGTTACCTCTGTCTGATCACAACGAAGAGTCAGTTTTGCAACGGTTCCGGTGAGAAAAGAAGCCTTCATTTGTACCGGAAGTGTCAGATGTTTGTATAAATATTTTTCGCGAATCTGCTCCAAAACCTGCTCATCACTGCCACTGTAGGCAGGATTGTTCAGAGTCACCATTTCTTTGCCGTTATGTTTATGATAATAGCCGTTCTGCCGTTCGCTGCGAATATACAGGCAGGATATCCGATGAAGGTCTTCCCCTGAAATGGAAAGCTTTTCCCCGGGCTTCTCATAATATTTATCAATATATTTCCGATAAACAGCGGTTACACCGGCGGCATATTCTGGTTTCTTCATACGGCCTTCTATTTTAAAAGAATCGATTCCGGCATCTATCAGTTCCGGAATATTCTCAATGGTACACATATCCTTCAGACTTAAAGGATAACATTCACGGCGGTTACCACCTACGGTATACGGCAGTCGGCATGGTTGGGCACATCTGCCGCGGTTGCCGCTTCGCCCGCCCAGGATACTGCTGAAGAGGCATTGACCGGAATAACAGTAACACATGGCACCATGGATAAAACATTCTATTTCCATTCCGGTTACTTCTTTGATACGACGAATCTCCTCCAGACTCAGTTCTCTGGCGGGTACCACTCTGCAGGCACCCTGCTTTTTCAGAAATTCTGCACCATATTCACCGGTGATCGTCATTTGGGTACTTCCATGTAGTTCCATCTGCGGAAAGACATCACGGATAAAGGCAAATACACCCATATCCTGAATGATGACACCGTCCAGGCCAGCGCGATAATAAGGCATCAAATATTCATAAAGCTCAGAGAACTCGGATTCTTTTACCAGGGTATTTACGGTAAGATATACTTTTCTGCCCAACAGGTGAGCATATCGGATACAGTCCACCAGTTCATCTTCCGAAAAATTCTCAGCATATGCACGTGCGCCAAATCGATTTCCTCCCAGATAGATTGCATCTGCTCCCGCGTGTACGGCTCCGTAAAATGCTTCCGCATTCCCGGCGGGAGCAAGTAATTCCACTTTTTTATTTCTCATAGACATCCTCTGTTGCGTATGATACACGCTTATACAAATAGCTGCCCGAAAACGGACAGCTATCAATTTATTTATCCTTTAGTTCTGTCTCCAGACGAACAATTTTTCTGGCATCTTCGTTCAACTGCTTCTGTAGCTCTTTTCCCTGTTTTTCCGCATTTTCCAGCTTGATCTGCGCGGAAATCAGCTCATGCTTCAGATCATAGAGTTCCTTTTCTTTCCCCTGCAGTTCTTCCTCCAAAATGGAAATCTGCTTTTTGGCTTTGAAATAATCATCTGCAATGTTCAGCTGAAGCAGAACGCTCTGTCTGTCCAAAGACTGTCTTCGAAAGCTGTCCAGTTTCCCATACTCAGTCATTTTATTATTGATGTAGGAAGCAATCTTCTGCATGTAATCTTCGCTTTCATAGCCGCTTAAAGTAAATACTTTACCACCTATGAGCACTTCAGTATCTGTTTTCGGAGACATTGTCAACACCCCTCTTAACAATCTTTTGGAAACACAATATGTGCCATCTTGTAAAAAATATAATACAAGATTTATTATATATCAGATTATATCGAGTGGCAAGCAAAAAATAACCAATTATGCGTCCTGATTTTCTAAAGCTTTATCCCCAGGTGACGATAAGTCAGGTCTGTTACCACACGACCCTTGGGTGTTCTGCTCAGGAACCCATTCTTGATCAGATAAGGTTCGTAGACATCTTCTATAGTGCCGGCATCTTCTCCGATGGCAGCTGCAAGGGTATCCAGTCCCACAGGACCACCGTTAAATTTCTCAATGATCGTCACAAGGATATTCCTGTCAATATGATCTAAACCCATCTTGTCCACATCCATAAGATCCAGTGCGGTTCGGGCTACTTCTTCTGTAATGATTCCGTCGTATTTGACCTGTGCGAAATCGCGGACACGCTTTAAAATACGGTTGGCAAGTCTGGGTGTTCCACGGCTTCGTCTAGCCATCTCTTTTGCTCCGGCAGGTTCGATCTCCACATCCAGGATCCCCGCGGAGTGCATGATGATCTGCTGCAATTCCTCTATGGTATAGAATTCCAGATGATGGATCATTCCGAAGCGATCCCGCAGAGGTGCCGTCAAAAGTCCCGCCCGGGTCGTCGCTCCTACCAGCGTGAACTTTGGCAATTCCAGACGGACAGACCTGGCACTGGAGCCCTTACCGATCATAATGTCAATACAATAATCTTCCATGGCGGGATACAGGACTTCCTCCACCTGGCGATTCAGACGGTGTATCTCATCCACGAACAGCAGATCTCCTTCTTCCAGATTGTTTAAGATGGCAGCCATCTCTCCCGGCTTCTCGATCGCCGGTCCGCTGGTCACCTTCATATGGACTCCCATCTCATTGGCAATGATCCCGGCAAGGGTGGTCTTACCAAGTCCGGGGGGGCCGTAGAACAGCACATGATCCAGTGCGTCCCCACGCTGTTTTGCTGCGGTAATATAGACCTTCAGGTTCTCCTTTATCTTGGACTGACCGATATAATCGTCCAGCGTCTGGGGACGTAAGGAGCCTTCCAGTTTAATATCTTCTTCTGTGATATTTGTCTCTATCATTCTTCTGGACATAGTCGTTGCTCTCATTCCTTAAAACATTTTTTTCAGGGCAGCCTTTAAGATTGCTCCGGAATCCATAGCCTCCACATCTTCGATGGCATTGACAGCCTTTAAACTCTCTGCCTGTCCGTAACCCAATGCCACCAGGGCTTCCACAGCTTCCTTTTTCTTCTCACTGTCAATATGCAGACTTCCTGCGGTCAGGATGCCTTCCGCACCGCCTGCTGCAATCTCTCTGGAGATCAGCGTATCGTCAATGGATATCTTATCCTTTAATTCCAGGATCAGCCGCTGCGCCGTTCTGGTGCCTACGCCCGGTGCCTTCGATATCGCTTTGGTATCCCCGGACATAATGGCAAACCGCAGAGAATCCGCATCCATAACAGATAATATGGCCAGTGCTCCCTTAGGTCCGATACCACTGACCGTAATACAGAGCTTGAACATCTCCAGATCGCTCCTTGAGAGAAATCCATATAATAAAAAGGCGTCTTCCTTCACATAGGTATATGTATAGAGTCGGACCTGCTCTCCGATTCCGGGAAGTTTCGATGCTGTGTCCGCGGAGATTCGGACATTGATTCCGAAGCCGTTGACATCGATCACCGCGTTATCTACCGTAACATCTTCCAAAAAGCCATTTATATATGCAAACATGTATGTTAAATCCTCGTCTTTCCTGGCTTGCCAAATCATAGCACATAAAATTCGGCTACGATATGTTTATCATACCATAGCCGAACATATGTTTCAAGTAGTTTTAACTCTGGATCTGTTTTAACTGGTAGAACTCTCCCTTCAGAGCCATCAGCTCATCATAGGTACCATATTCCGTACAATGTCCGTCGGCGATTACAGCAATCCTGTCGGCATCCCGGATCGTTGACAGTCTGTGTGCCACAATAAACGTTGTCCGCCCCTCCGTCAGATTGTTTAACGCCTGCTGGATCAGTTTTTCGGAGATACTGTCCAATGCCGAGGTTGCTTCATCCAGCACGATAACCTTCGGATCCCGGATCAGTGCTCTGGCAATAGAAATACGCTGTCTCTGGCCGCCGGATAGCTTGCCGCCGTGTTCTCCCACCATAGTGTCGAGACCTTTTGGAAGGGATGCGATCAAGTCTGACAGATTCGCAGCCTTGATCACATTCTGTAATTCTTCTTCTGAGACATTTTCACAACCGTAGGTAATATTATCGCGGATCGTTCCGGAGAACAGAATGGATGTCTGAGGTACTACCGCTAAATGTTTTCTGTATGTTCTAAGATCGATTTTGCTTAAATCTTTGCCGTCGATCAGGACTTTTCCACTCTCCGCCTGATGGAAACCGATGACCAGGTTTAAGATCGTGGATTTTCCGGCACCGGACTCGCCTACCAGTGCAATGGTCTCTCCCGCTTTCACATGAAGATTTAAGTGGTTCAATACGTTATGCTCGTTGTTTTTGTAATGGAAACATACATCTTCAAAGTCAAAAGTACCGGTCACCTGCTCCAGTTTTTCCTTGCCTTCATTGTCTTCGATATCCTCAGACAGCAATACCTCACCGATGGAATTCACGGATTCGATACCTTTTGCAATAGTGGGCAGCAGGGTAACGATAGAAGATACCTGATTGACCACTGTAGCAAAATAACTCTGATACAGTGTGATATCACCGGCCTGGATCTTCCCGCCGATGGCGAGATATCCGGTAAATGCCAGACAGATCACCTGAAAGATCTGGAATACCGCCCAGCCCACTGAGCCAAACAGCGCCTGGATCAGATCCAGCTTATAGCCCTTCTCAGCCACAGCAAACAGCTGCCCGCTCATTTTGGATACTTCTTCATCCTCCAGGGCATGGGCTCTGGTTACGGGTACCAGTTCCACCATTTCCATGACTCTGGCGGAAGTCTCTTCCATTTCCTTACGGAACTCCGTATTTCTCTTCTTCATAATATTCCGGAAGGTAACCATGGTAATTGCCGCCACCGGTGCGGTCAACAGGAAAAATATAAATACGATGCGGCTCTTACTGATAGTGACCACCAGTGCAACGCCGATATTCAGGGCAATATTTAAAATACTTAAAAATAACTGTGTGGAAAGGCCTTCCACTGCTTCCACATCGCGCATGATCTTGGACTGCAGTCGTCCGGACTGGGTCTCCACATGATAGGAAATGGACAGCTGCTGCAATTTCCGGATCAGTGCTTTCCGGAGTCCTGTCTCCGCATAGCGGGTCGCCAGGCTCTTATAGGAAGTGTACAGATAATTCATGGGAATATTTAGCAGGATCAGTCCCGCTTCCAGAATACTGTAAAATAGAATATTCCGGAAAGTATCCGGATTGTGCGCCGTCACATCATTAATAATATTCGCCGTAATAATGGGTAGTACCCAGACACAGGCATGCTTTGCGAAAAAGCAGATCACTGCCATGATAAATTTATGATAATTCCCCTTATACAGATGCACCAGTGTCCGCAGGGGATGTCCCTGATTCTTCCGATAGCATTCAATAAACCAGCTCTCGGTGTCCATCTTTTTTTTCGGAGATGTTTTTGCTTCAAAATCTTTCATATTTGCAGGATACCTTTCCTATTTGTTCGTTCCTTTCATTTTAGCGCAATTAATATGCGTTTTCCAGTCCGTTTTTGCGCTCTTCACCTATAAACAACTGTTTTTTTGCGAAAAAATAGGGCTGTGACAGAACTTTTACATTCCTCACACAGCCCTTTTCATAGCATTATTTTTTACAATCGATTAGTTGTTGATCAGCTTATCGTTCTCATTGTTCCAGCTGTAAAGCTTACGGATCTCTTCGCCGACCTTCTCGGAAGGATGCTCAGAAGCAAGCTTTCTCATAGCCTTGAAGTGAACCTGCTTGCCTGCGGGAGACATATCTAACAGGAATTCCTTAGCAAAAGTACCATCCTGAATATCGGACAGGATCTTCTTCATGGTCTTCTTGGTCTCCTCGGTGATCAGCTTGGGGCCGGTGATGTAGTCACCATACTCAGCGGTGTTGGAGATAGAATATCTCATGCCTGCGAAACCACTCTGGTAGATCAGATCTACGATCAGCTTCATCTCATGGATACACTCGAAGTATGCATTTCTGGGATCGTAACCAGCCTCAACCAGAGTCTCGAAACCAGCCTGCATCAGAGCACATACGCCGCCACACAGAACTGCCTGCTCACCGAACAGATCGGTCTCGGTCTCGGTTCTGAAAGTGGTCTCCAGAACGCCTGCTCTTGCGCCGCCGATACCCAGTGCATAAGCCAGTGCCAGATCCTGAGCCTTACCGGTTGCATCCTGCTCTACAGCGATCAGACAGGGAACACCCTTACCAGCCTGATACTCACTTCTTACGGTATGTCCGGGTCCCTTGGGAGCGATCATGGTAACATCAACGTTCTTGGGAGGTACGATACATCCGAAATGAATGTTGAAACCATGAGCGAACATCAGCATATTGCCCTCTTCCAGGTTGGGCTCGATGTCATTCTTGTACAGATCAGCCTGCTTCTCATCATTGATCAGAATCATGATGATGTCAGCACGTTTTGCAGCTTCTGCAGCGGTAAATACTTCAAATCCCTGTGCCTCAGCCTTTGCCCAGGACTTGGAGCCCTCGTACAGACCGATGATAACATGACATCCGGAATCCTTCAGGTTCAGTGCATGTGCATGACCCTGGCTGCCGTAGCCGATAATTGCGATAGTCTTACCCTCTAATAAAGAGAGATTACAATCTTCCTGATAAAAAATTTTAGCCATTTTCTTCTCCTCCGTTATGAGACTAAAGATTTATAACTGATAGGGATATTCCCTAGAGCTAACGTCAACGTGTGCCTAATCCTCGATATAAGTTACGTTCTCAATACCTCTGCCCAGACCTGTAATACCGGTTCTTGCGAGCTCCAGTACTTCGTACTCTTCTGTAAAACGCTGGATCAGTGCATTGACCTTACTGTGATTACCGGTGAACTCCACGATCAGGTTCTCGGCACCGACATCAATGATCTTCGCACGGAAATTATTTGCAAGAAATTCCACTCCCTGTCGTGTCTCCAGGCGATTCTTGGGATCAACCTTTACTTTGACCAGTACAAGCTCCCGATAAACGCTGTCTTCCGGATCCAGTTCCTTGATATCCCGGACATCCACCAGCTTCCCTACCTGCTTCTCGATCTGTTCCAGAATATCTTCATCACCGGATGTTACAATCGTAATTCTGGTAAAGCGGGGATCTGCCGTTACTCCAGCCGTAATACTTTCGATGTTGTAACCGCGTCTGGAAAATAATCCGGAGATACGGCTGAGTACACCCGATGTATTATCTACCAATAACTGAAATACTCTCTTCTGCATGCGTAAAATACCATACCTTTCGTATTTCTTCTTTCTTCAATCATGTGCTTCCATCACGAAACAGCGATTGTATTCTTAATATAGCAAGATGATTACAGAATGTCAATTAGTGAATTTAACATTATGATTGATGTATTTTAATCATCGTTTTCTGCACATTTTGATAATGCAAGGGTT
>ENA-USTZ01001185-USTZ01001185.1-human-gut-metagenome-genome-assembly--contig:-NODE-1185-length-10092-cov-3.841438_pt1 | contig 10092 bp, 10 predicted proteins | sample MGYA00250049_ERZ773375 | MGnify/ENA primary metagenome ERZ773375 (study PRJEB29103, sample SAMN06111956) | human gut metagenome | biome: human gut; feature: ankylosing spondylitis patient; material...
TTGCTACTGAAAGTATAGCACAGACCACTAACCTTATATCACCATTAGTAAGAAATAAAGCCTATGAAAACAAACCAAAACAACGAAAAGACAGTTCCAACCCAGGAACAAATCGAAGCAGCATGCCGGCAAAGTGCCCGTCATTTTTGGAATTGGCTCACTTGGTCATTAGTCTATTATGTGGTAATAAACCTGTTTCTTATAGCTATAAACTGGTTTACCAGTCCACACTACTGGTGGGTACTATGGGTGATAGCAGGCTGGGGAATCAGCTTGCTGATGACAGCCATAGAGAAAAGCATCAAATATTAATTAATCACAAACTAAAAAGAAAAAACAGTATGGAAGAAAGAAAATTGAATGAGAAAGAGAGTTTGGAACTCATCGCTCAAATGATTCAGAATACAAAAAACAGGCTAGAAACCAATTGTGGCATGCCGTTCCTTTTTTGGGGATATACCACTATCTTTGTCAGCCTACTGGTCTGGTTTCTGGTAGTAACTACCCGGAATTATTATTGGCAATACCTATGGTTCTTACTCCCCATCATCGCAGGAACAGGAACTTACCTTTCCACACGTAATCAGCAGCCGGGTATCAAGACTCATTTAGACAAAGTAATCAATTATATTTGGTTGGTATTCGGCATAACCGGCTTTCTGATATCCATGCTCGCCATGTTTTTCTGGCAACTTCCCATCCTATTCATGGTCCTTCTGCTGATGGGCATGGGAACTACACTAACAGGTCTGGTGATAGGTTATAAAACTGTCACTATTTGCGGCACACTGGGAGCGTTAAGCTCCATCGGATGCCTTTTTTATCCAGGTCTAAACCAGATATTAATCTTCGCTCCTGTCTTTATTTTTATGATGGTTATTCCGGGACATGTGTTGAATCATGCTGCCCGTAAACAAAAAAAATCGTAACTTTGCGCCTATGTTCAAAGAATTGAATCCATTACTACATTCCGAACTGAGACTTGCCGTGATGTCCATACTGGTTTCAGTGGAAGAAGCCGAGTTCAGCTATCTGAAACAACAGACAGGAGCAACGGCAGGTAATCTGAGTGTGCAAATAGACAAGCTGAACAAGGCTGACTATGTAGAAGTCATCAAGACATTTAAAGGAAAAATGCCTTGTACCATTTGTAAGATTACACAAAAAGGGCTTGAAGCTTTTGAAGAATATGTAGATGCATTAAAAAGTTATATAAACATAAATACATAACAGATCATATCATTATTTGTTCCATCCACAAACCTGTTTGAATAAATACTGTTTAACATCTTGATTGACAGGCATTCTGAAATTCACCATCCTAGGATGATTATATGAGATAACTTTCTATTATCCCATATAATTTTTTAGAATAAACACCTTAATAAAAGGTTTTGTAAATTTGTACCCGGAAGAGAGAACATCCTCTCCCACAAAAGCGTTTATATTATACAAACTTTAAATAAAAGAATTATGGAATTTGTAACGAATGAAAAGCTGACAATCGTAGGTGCTGCCGGAATGATTGGCTCGAACATGGCTCAAACTGCTATTATGATGGGCCTTACTCCCAATATTTGTTTGTATGACCCATACGCTCCCGGTCTGGAAGGTGTGGCAGAAGAACTATACCATTGTGGTTTCGAAGGCATGAACATCACTTTCACTTCCGATATCAAGGAAGCTTTGACCGATGCTAAATATATTGTAAACTCAGGTGGTGCGGCACGTAAAGCCGGCATGACCCGTGAGGACTTGCTGAAAGGAAACGCAGCCATCGCTGAAGAATTCGGAAAAAATGTAAAGGCCTATTGTCCGGACGTAAAACATATCGTGGTTATTTTCAATCCGGCTGATATTACCGGTCTGATCACCTTATTATATTCAGGCCTGAAACCATCACAAGTTACAACTCTTGCCGCTCTTGACTCTACACGCTTGCGCAGCGAATTGTCCAAGCATTTCGGCATCGCCATGGATAATGTAGAAAACTGCCGCACGTATGGCGGTCATGGTGAGCAGATGGCTGTTTATGCTTCTACCGCTAAAGTAAACGGAAAAGCATTACTTGATATCATCGGCACTGATGCTTTGACAAAAGAACAATGGACTGAAATACAACAAAAAGTAACTAAAGGCGGTGCAAACATCATCAACCTGCGCGGCCGCTCTTCTTTCCAAAGCCCGTCCTATGTTTCTATCGAAATGATTGCCGCCGCCATGGGAGGAAAGCCATTCCGCTGGCCTGCAGGTACTTACGTATCCAATGGTAAGTTCGACCATATCATGATGGCCTGGGAAACTTCTATCGCTAAGGATGGCTGCCACTTAAAAGAAGTGAAAGGCACGCCCGAAGAAGAAGCCGCATTAGAAAAAAGTTATGCACACCTTTGTGCTTTGCGTGATGAAGTGATTGCGATGGGAGTACTTCCTCCGGTTTCCGAATGGAACAAGCTGAATCCTAATATTAAATAATTCTGATTACAATATTCCGTTAAAAACATCGCCGGGTTCGCCCTTGGCGATGTTTTTTTTGTATCTTCGCACTCGCAATGATAGACCAACCCACCATAGACCGGATACTGGATGCCGCACAAATTGTAGATGTGGTATCCGAGTTTGTCACTCTGCGGAAACGCGGTGTGAATTTTGTCGGACTTTGTCCATTCCATGATGACAAAACCCCTTCATTCTATGTATCACCGGCCAAAGGATTATGTAAATGCTTCGCCTGTGGAAAAGGTGGAAATGCTGTCCATTTCGTTATGGAACACGAACAGATGACCTATCCCGAAGCACTACGCTGGCTGGCCAAAAAATACAATATAGAAATAAAGGAACGCGAATTGACCGATGAGGAGAAACAAGTACAAAATATACGGGAAAGTCTCTTTGTAGTCAATGAGTTTGCCCGCGATTATTTTCAAAACATCCTCTACAACCACGCTGACGGAAAAGCCATTGCCATGTCTTATTTCCGCCAACGGGGCATTCGTGACGATATTGTCAAGAAATTCCAATTGGGATACAGCACTACCGCTTCTGACGCATTGGCACAAGAAGCCATGCGAAAAGGATATAAAAAAGAATTTCTGCTCAAGACCGGACTATGTTACGAAAAAGAAGATGGCAGTTTACGCGACCGTTTTTGGGGACGTGTGATATTTCCATGGTTTAACATCAGCGGAAAAGTGCTTGGCTTCGGTGGACGTGTACTGGACAGCCGCACCAAGGGAGTAAACCAAAAATACGTCAATTCGCCCGAATCCGAAATTTTCAGTAAACGAAAAGAACTATATGGCATTTATCAGGCTAAAGCTGCCATTGTAAAAGCCGACTGTGTTTACATGGTAGAAGGATACACCGATGTAATTGCCATGCACCAATGCGGGCTGGAGAATGTAGTGGCCAACTCGGGTACAGCATTGAGCGAACAACAAATCCGGTTGCTACACCGCTTCACCTCCAATATCACCCTATTATATGATGGTGACGAAGCCGGTATAAAAGCAAGCATCCGAGGTATCGATATGTTACTTGCAGAAGGCATGAATATCAAAGTGCTGCTTCTGCCTGACGGAGATGATCCCGATAGTTTTTCCAGAAAACACAATGCCACGGAATTCAGAAAATACATTGATGATCACGAAGAGAACTTTATCCGTTTCAAGACCAACCTTTTACTAAAAGATGCACAAAGGGACCCCATCAAACGGGCCGGATTGATATCGGACATGGCACGAAGTATCGGACTGATTCCGGATAAAGTAATTCGATATACCTGCTTGACAGAATGTGCTACCCTCTTGAACGTAAACGAGCAAATTATTTTAGACGAGATCAAAAAGCATCTGCTTCAACGGGATGATAACTATCTGGAACAAATCAAGAAAGAAAAAGACGCATCCGCCACTATCGGCTCTCTGCCTTCTGCCGATGCACCTTTTCCTGCCGGCAGCATACCTCCTGCCGATATGCCCCCCATAGAAGTAGATGATGATGTTCCCCCTCCGTTTCCTCCTGCAGAAGCAGAAGCGGGGTATCAATCGTATATTCCCCAAGAAGGACGGGAAAAGTACGTTTTTTATGTAAAAGAACAGTTACTGCTTCAAACTTTGATACGCCACGGAGAGAAAGTCATGTGTTATGTAGAAACGGAAGAAAATACGGAAACTCCGCTCACTGTGATAGAATATATTTCCATGGATTTGAAACAGGATGAATTACAGTTCCATAATCCGTTGCACCGGAAAATACTAGCAGAGGCAGAAGCTCATCTGCATGACTCCAACTTCACGGCAGAGCGTTATTTTCTGGCTCATCCCGACCCTACAATCAGCAAGCTGGCAGCAGATATGATAAATGATCGTTACCAATTGAGTAAAAGCAATTCACAAGCGATGGTCAAAGATGAAGAACGCTTACACGAACTAGTACCACACCAACTTATCGACTTCAAACTTGCCATTTTAGAAGAAGATATGAAATATACGCTGCAAGCATTGAACAAGCCTGAAGTAGCAGCCAATGCCGATAAATGCCTTGAAGTCATGGCCCACTTTAAAGAATTAAGTGAATTACAAAAAATTATGGCCAAGCGTGCCGGAGACCGGGTAGTATTAAAATAAAGGAGGCATAACTCCTTACCGGTTATGCCGTATCAAATCCATAAATTCCTCACGTGTTTTGGCTTGATTAAACGCACCTGTGAAATCAGAAGTAGTAGTAATGGCATTTTGTTTCTCTACCCCGCGCATCTGCATGCACATGTGCTTGGCTTCGACCACTACCATCACTCCCAGCGGATTCAAAGTTTCCTGAATACATTCTTTTATTTGCAATGTCATACGTTCCTGTACCTGCAACCGATGAGAAAACACATCAACTACCCGGGCAATCTTACTCAAACCGGTGATATAACCATTGGGAATATAAGCAACATGTGCCTTTCCATAGAACGGAAGCATATGGTGTTCGCACAAAGAGAAGAAATCAATATCTTTCACGATAACCATCTGACTATATTCTTCTTTGAATTTTGCTCCCAATAAAATGGCATGCGGATCTTGTTCATAACCGCGTGTCAATGTCAGCATAGCTTTGGCTACGCGCTCAGGAGTTTTCAGCAATCCTTCTCTTTCTACATCTTCACCCAATAGCGATAAAATACTCTGATAATGGCCTTTCAACTGTTCAATTTTCTCTGCTGACCATTCGGGATGCAATAGTTCTTCCATGTTATTAGTCCAGGGGAATATTAATTTGTTCACGAACAATAGATACTTCTTTAAAAACACCGGTAGCCTTCAGACGGCGCATAGCGGCATCCGCTTCCTCAATACTGCGGAAATCACCTACACGACACAGCCAACGAGGCGGCTGGAAATAGGCATAGACAGGCATATCGGGAAACTCTTCTTTCACCTTGGTAGCCACGTTATTAGCTTCATTACGAGCCACACGCGAATTGTTTCCTGCATAGACCTGAACCCGATACCCTCTGGCTTTCAACATTTTCTGCTCACCTCCCGTAACATTCCCTGTATAGATACTACCAATCAAGCCTGTTATTTTAGGATCTTGATGGATGGTTACAGTACCTTCTCCGGCACGGTTACGCTGCAAGCTTTCTACTATGTTCTGCTGTGCCAAGGCGGAAAGTCCGAAACTTAAAAAGAGTAGGATAAAAATGTATCTCATGTCGTTTTATGAATTTAGGTAAATCATCACAGATTACTCAGATTCCCACAGACGATTTTATGATTCTTTATCTGTGTAAGCTTGAGTAATCTGTGATGAAATTAATTATTTGAATGCATCGATAATGCCTTTGAAATCAACAACTTTCAAAGCAGCACCACCAATCAAACCACCGTCTACATCAGGGTTAGCAAACAATTCTTTAGCATTAGAAGGCTTGCAGCTGCCACCATAAAGGATTGAAGTATTATCAGCAACTTCTTTACCATACTTGTCAGCAATCAAAGAACGGATAAACGCGTGGATTTCCTGAGCCTGTTCAGCAGTAGCAGTCTTACCTGTACCAATAGCCCAAACCGGTTCGTAAGCCAGGATAATCTTACTAAAATCTTCAGCAGACAAAGAGAATACCGATGCCAACTGAGCAGCAACCACTTCATTTTGTTTGTTAGCTTCACGCTCTTCCAATACCTCACCGATGCAGAAGATCGGCTTCAAATTATTAGCCAAAGCCAATTTAACTTTTTCTTCCAGAATTTCTACTGTTTCGTGATAGTAAGCACGACGTTCTGAGTGACCCAGGATTACATATTCAGCACCTGTAGAAGCAACCATTTCAGCAGAAACCTCACCGGTATATGCACCTGATACTTTATCTGCACAGTTTTCTGCACCTACACCAATTACAGCTTTGTCAACAATAGGAGTAACAGAAGCCAAGTGAATAAACGGAGTACAGATTACTACATCACAATTAGGTTTGTCAACAGCCAAAGCTTCATTCAATTCTTTTGCCAGAGCAATACCTTCCTGAAGGTTCTTGTTCATTTTCCAGTTTCCTGCAACAATGTTTTTTCTCATTTTGTTTATTTTATTAAAGGGTTAATGAAATTATTTTGTTCGATTCTCTTTCAATTTCTTTTTCCTATGAAAATGCTCCCAAATGACATCCACCATGCTGAAAAACAACAACGGGAAGACAAACCATGCCAATACCAGCACCACTTTATGACTGAAAGTCTTTTCATTGATTTGTGCCAAGGGCAATTTTTCCAGCCTGTCGGTCAGCACATATTCATCAGGCAGACTATTCACACTCCACTTGTTTATAACTACTCCGTTCTTCAGCAACATCAGTCCAGGATTAGAGCGTATCATGGTTTTCAGTGTAATGTCATCCATCAGGCAAAAAGGATACTCGGCTCCCGTACGCTCCTGCCAGTCTTCAATGTCACTATCGGGTGATGAAGTAAGACAATAGAATTGATATCCATGCTCCACACTATAATCATACAGTTCATTTATCAGGTCAATGGTACTATCATCCGCCTGGCTCAGCTGATGCGCCACCAACAGAAAAGTATAATTATCATCATCCAGTACTTCATCGGTTATATCTTCCCCATCTTCTTGACGAATAATAGAAAAGTCATGAATAGGCGGTTCGTATCCTTGTTCCTTCACTATCGTTTGGGAATCTACAAAAGTCCATGTGCTATCGGGATAATTTTCTAATGTAAATTCTTTCTCCACTCCATTTTTTTGAAGAATAAAACGAGTTTCATAAACAGTAGGCTTCGCTCCTTCCGGAATTTCCATCCCTTTACGTATATCTGCCCCGATATGATAAGGGCGGAAATCAAAGACAGGCAACTCACGGTAACAATACAAAGTCATCCCCGAAATATAGAGAAACGTATACATAGCCACCAACCAATCGAAACGTTTGGTCACCAAAGGAGTTATACGGTTTCCCCATTTAAAAACGGAAGCCGCAGCTATCAACAAAAATACATTCTTCCCAAAAGTTTCCCAATTAGTCAAAGTCACAGCATCGCCGAAACATCCACAATCCGATATCGGATTGGAAAGAGCCAACCATAAAGTGAGCGGAGTCATCACCCCCATGATAAGCACAACAAACAAGGTTGTCATTCTTCTGCGGATACCAAACAAAAGATATACTCCTAAACAAAACTCAACCATTGCCTGCAATATAGACGCCAGAAACGGAAGAAAGGCAGGCACCGAAGCAGCCCAACCGAAAGCCTCCAAATAATCCTGAATTTTATATTGGGTACCCAGCGGATCTACCGCTTTGACAAAACCGGAAAATATAAATACTACCGCCAGCAAAAAGCGGCAGGCATTTGTCCAGATTCCAATGATACTATGTAACTGTTTACTCTCCAAATTCCAACTTGATCAATCCGAATACAGAATAATTAATCATATCCATATAGTTGGCATCAATGCCCTCTGATACCAATGTGGCTCCATCGTGACCTTCAATCTGCTTGGTACGATAGATTTTCATCAAAATCAAATCAGTATACGAACTGACACGCATGCTGCGCCATGCTTCGTCATAATCATGATTCTTGGCCAGCATCAGTTCCAATGCCTGTTTGGCATACCGGTCATACAATTCCAAAGCACGTTCTTCAGTCATATCATCCGTATCAGCATATCCCAGCTCCAATTGGATCAGGCCGATTATTCCATAATTCACAATAGCGATAAACTCCGAACGGATACCTTCATCTACCATCGTCACCCCTTTGATTTCAATACTACGGATGCGGTTTGCCTTGATAAATATCTGATCGGTAACAGATGAAGGGCGCATGATACGCCATGCTGCGCCGTAATCGTGCAGTTTTTTCGCAAACAAATCACGGCAGACAGCTATTACATGTTCAAATTGTTGTTTCGTATCTTTCATCACACTCTATGATTAGACAGCAAAGTTACGCATTTTTCTGCTTAAGCGTAAACAAAAAGGCGGAAAAGAATACTCTTTCCCGCCCTATTTTGTATTTCTTAATTAACTAAAGCTTAAGAACATCTTAACACTTGTCCCGGACGAAGAATAGTTCTACGGGTAATATGGTTCAACTTACATAAAGCATCAATAGATGTACCTGTTTTCTGTGCAATGCGGCTCAATGTATCTCCACTTCTTACCTTATGGTAACGGATAGTACCATCTGATGAAGCAAGCAAATTCACATTCTTACTATTAGTCCTGTTACGCTGGTATCTGTTATTACCTTTTCTAAACAAATAAGAATCGGCTACAATATCCTGTTTTTCAAAATCAAATAAAAGTGCCGGATTAATGGCCTGTCCCAAGAAACGGGTTTCAAAATGAAGATGTGATCCAGTAGAACGCCCGGTATTTCCACCCAATCCGATAGGTTCTCCTGCTTCTACATACTGATTCTCATCCACAATCTGCTTTGACAAGTGACCATAGACAGTCTCCAACCCATTCTCGTGACGAATCACTACATATTTTCCATATCCGCGACGTTCATACTTCACCATACGCACCTTTCCACTGAAAGCTGCACGGATCGTATCACCTATATATACTTTTATATCCAATCCATTGTGCATACGACGACGACGGGGACCAAATTTAGAAGTTATTTTTGTGTGTTCTGTCGGCATACGGAAACCGGTCATATCAATACGGAATGTATCAGGAATAGTAACAGTATTACCATAAGCGTGTACACGCTCGTTACTCCAATTAGGATAGAGACTATATGCAGGATAAGCTGACTTTTCCGCCTTTATCTGACGAATCAATGCAACAGAATCTACTGCTTTCAATTTTCGGTCGATAGGTGCCTGGCGTGCCAACAGATCCTGTCCTGACACATTCAGGCTGACTAGGGCGAAGGCTGCCGCTGCGACTACTTTAACACATTTCAAAATCATCCGTTTTTTTGGTTTTTCTTTTAATATTCGTCATTAGCATAAAGGGAGCCGAACACAGCTTGTTTATACTCGAATATCTCATCTGGTTTAAAAAATCGTTTAAGTTCCACTTCAGCGGTTTCCGGCGAATCGGAAGCATGAACTATATTCTCCTGAAAGCTCATGCTGTAATCTCCACGGATAGTTCCAGGAGCCGCCAGACGTCCGTTAGTAGGACCGGTTAATGTTCTCACTACTTGAACTGCGTCCACACCTTCAAAGCAACATACAATAACAGGACAAACCATCATTGCATCTTTCACGCGCTGAAAGAACGGCTTTGAACTTAAATGAGCGTAATGTTCGCTAAGCACTTCATCCGTTAACTGAACCATTTTCATTCCGGCTAAACGCAGACCTTTCCTTTCAAATCTATTAGTAATCTCACCTACCAACCCCCTCTGCAGAGTACAAGGTTTCAAAATAACCAGCGTTTTTTCCATCATAATATTCGGTTCATTTAAGGTTAATACTGTGCTTCTTTTCAAAAATTCTCCCAAAGATAGAGATTTTCCTTGAGAAACAAGGTACTTCTTTAACTCTTTTTTTATATAAGTTATATACAAAATCCCGGTAAAATACCCTGTAACCTCTATAAACAGGGAGAAAACATCGCAAATATGT
>ENA-USTZ01001189-USTZ01001189.1-human-gut-metagenome-genome-assembly--contig:-NODE-1189-length-10081-cov-2.622651_pt1 | contig 10081 bp, 8 predicted proteins | sample MGYA00250049_ERZ773375 | MGnify/ENA primary metagenome ERZ773375 (study PRJEB29103, sample SAMN06111956) | human gut metagenome | biome: human gut; feature: ankylosing spondylitis patient; material...
TATTTATGAGAGGTATGATTATTATACAATTTAACGATTTTGCATATTTGGCAGAAGGAGAACATTACATGAACGAAAAACAGTATTTACGAGCCAACAAGCGGGTATTTCTCGCTGTCACCATTATCTTTGCCTATATCACGCTGACCATGCTTGCTGCACTGGCGGCCAGCCACGGGGACCACTTTGTCCGGATTATGATCCAGTGTCTGGTTTCGGTCGGTGTGATTATCCTTTCCGCACTGGGCTATCTGACCCGAAAGAAAACGCACACCTGTGCCATCATCCTGACATCCGTCATGATGGTCGGTGATGCAGCTGTTGCTTTACTAAATACCACGGAAGGGACATGGGCTTACGCGCTTCCCCTCATTATTGCCGCCATGGTTTATCTGAATGAACGGCTTATGAAAATAATAAACAGCGTATTTCTGCTGGTAAATATCGTTCGTCTGATGCTCAGTTTTGCCCCACACGCATCTGCTGCACTGGCCAACAAGGTGCTGGCACTGTTTGTCCTGCTTCTTGTTGCATACGCTTCTATCAGTATTACACGGATGCTTGTGCTTTTCTTTGATGAAAACATGACGGAAATTACAGAAGCTGCGGATAAGCAGAAGAAAAACCACGATCAGATGCTTCTCGTTGCCGAAAATATTTCCCGGCATTTTGAAGAAGCAATGACTGTGCTTGACAGTTTGGAAAACAGTATTGAGGTCAGCCACAGTTCTATTCAGGAAATTGCAGACAGCACCGAAAGCACCGCTGAAGCCATCCAGAAACAGGCGGTTATGTGTTCCAATATTCAGGGCAACACCGATGCGGCAGAAGCCGGCATCCACCAGATGATTGAAGCCGCACATGAAACGGATGCTACTGTAAAATCCGGTGCACAGGTCGTCCTGGAATTAAAGGAACAGGCACAGAACGTGGAAGAAGCCAGCAATATCACGGTACAGGTCATCCAGAGCCTGACTTCAAAAGTCGAGGATGTCCAGAGCTTTGTCGGATCCATTATTGAAATTTCCAACCAGACAAACCTGCTTGCCTTAAATGCTTCCATTGAGGCTGCGCGTGCCGGGGAAGCCGGAAAAGGGTTTGCTGTGGTGGCCGATGAAATCCGCCAGCTTTCCGAACAGACAAAAAATGCCTCTGCCAACATTACAGAAATTATCGACAAATTAAACGATGACACAAAACGTGCCAACGAAAGTATCGAAAACTCAGTTGCTTCCGTAGAAAAGCAGAACGAACTGATTGAGAATACACGGGAGAAATTCGGCAATGTCGGTGAAACCGTTGAACGCCTGATGGAAGATATCCATACGGCAGAAGAAAATATCCAGAAAATCCTTGATGCCACGAATGTTATTTCCGATAATATTACCCACCTCTCCGCCACCGGTGAGGAAGTGGCTGCCTCTTCCACCGAAGGGCTGCGTATGGCAGATTCCACGGTGGACAATATGAAGGGCTGTAAAAAAGTTCTGGAGAATATTTACATGCTTGCGGAAGATATGAAAGATTCCGTAGAGCATAAAGAACTCGGATAACTCTGTCTGCCAAAAAGCCGGACGCCGTTTACACAACGTCCGGCTTTTTATTGTTTACAGAAAATACAAAAGTGACAGGCAAACGGCCATGCCAAGGAATGCCATCCGGTACAACAGCACATTCGCACACCGGATATCTTCCGGTTCCACCGGACGCAGGGCATCCCCTATCGTCGGTTTCTTTACAGTTTTTCCAAAATAACTGGCATCCCCTGCCAGCTGAATGCCAAGGCTTCCCGCACAGACACTCTCGGTCTGCGCAGAATTCGGGCTGGCATGTTTCCGGCTGTCCCTTCTCCAGATCTTCCATGCCCCGATCCCGCTAAAACGCTTCCCCGGAAGGAAGCTTGCCACGATCATAAGCAGTGCCGCCACGCGGGATGGGATGAAATTTACCACATCATCCAGCTTTGCCGCAAATCTTCCAAAATACAAGTTCTTTTCATTCTTATATCCCACCATGGACTCCATGGTATTCACCGCCTTATAGGCAAATCCAAGCACCGGTCCGCCGACTGCCAGATAAATCATCGGCGCAATCACACCGTCGGATGCATTTTCCGCAACGGTCTCAATTGCTGCCTTTGCCACACCTGTTTCATCCAGTTGTTCCGTATCACGCCCAACGATCATGGACACTGCCTTTCGCGCTGCCGGCAGATTCTGCTTTTGCAGCTGCTCATATACCTTCATGCTTTCCACTTTCAGACACTTTGTAGCAAGAATCTGATAGGTCATAATGGCTTCCACGGCACAGCCAATCGCCGGATGCAGCCCGTATGCCCCCTCAAGGATAACGGCGGTCACACCGGTTGTCCATGCGATAACAATCACAACCATCGCAAACCCGCGCAAAAATTTTTTTGTGTCTGACAGTTCCTTTTTATTCAGTTTTTCCAGTGATGCGATCAGATTACCAATCAGACGGATCGGATGGGGCAGCCAGTGCGGATCGCCAAACAACAGATCCAGCACAAACCCAAGAAACATCGCAAAGAAATGATAACTCATACTTTTTCTTTTAACTCCATTTTATTCTCTTGTAAGGACAGGCGCAGATGATAGCCCTCGGCATTTTTTACCTGATACGAAAAATAATCACCGCCACAGTAGTGCGAAAGCAGCGCCATGATCGTACCCCCATGAACCACAGCCGCCACCGGAAGCGGCTCCTGTATCATACAGTTGTCTTCCGTTTCCCGGCACTTTGGACACACTCTGTATGCCAGCTGCTGCCGGATCTGTTCCATAACCAGCTCCATCCCATCCACACATCTTGCGATAAAAGCCTCCCGGCTCTCACCTCCCGGAAATGCCAGCGTTCCACCACTGTCAATCCATGCCTGATAGCGCGGATCTCCATTCAGCTGTGCATAATTCTTTCCTTCAAATTCTCCAAAATCCATTTCACGCCATGGATCAATTTCGATCTGTGGAATTTGCGGAAATAAAATTTCTGCGGTCTGCCGGCAGCGAAGCATGGGACTTACAAATACATATGGCATATCCCATGTCCTGCATACCTGTGCCCATTGGTCTTTTCTTTTCTCCAGCTGCTGTCTGCCGTCCTCCGAAAGCGGTTCATCCGTCTGTCTGCCAATATACCGGTGTTCTACATTTCCCAGCGTCATTCCATGCCGGATTAGATACAGTTCTATTTGATTCTCTGTCCAATTCCACATACAATCCGTTCCACCCTTTCTGCTTTTGCTGCAATTTCACAAAGCAGCCGTCCCAGCCGCTCACGATATTCCCGCTCGAACGAATCAAGCGGCACAATTCCATTGCCTACTTCATCGCAGATAATTACTGTATCCGGATGTTTTTCCAGATAAGCCATACTTTCTGCTTCCGGGGATAGAGACTTCGGGGCACTTTCCTGCAATTTCTCTCGAAACCATTCTTCAAAATTGTCCCAGATCCGTGCTTCCTCGATGCCCCGCACCTGTGTTACATATGCTTTTTTTCCCTGAGCAGTGCCGCCAATGTATAATTCCATTAATGTACTCCCTATTGCTTGATATTTTATATTACCACGTTTCGACAAATTTATCTATTTATGCTATACTCCTTTTGTTGTCGCTCCCATTCTGGCAACAGAAGGGAGGTGTACTTTGTGGATTCTATCGTTTCATTCTTTGTTTCTGTCGTGGCAGGTATAGTCACCTATTATATCTGCAAATGGTTAGACAGTAAACATTAGCGACAATTAACCTGAATGGATGCTCGACCATACAAAATGAGAAGAACCCCCAGTAGCGGCAACTACTGGGGGTTCGTTTTTGGTGTACTTGTAAAAGTATCGCCTCATTCTTTGTTGATTGCATTATATCATACACAATCACCAATTTCAAGTATACCCCAATTCATCATCCTTCTTGCACCAGTAGCGCGACTTTTTCAAATCAACACTGACACGGCTGCCGCCACCGCCATTGCCCCCTCACACAGCGTCAGAAAATATCCCGCCGTATCTCCGGTTATTCCGCCAAATTCCCTGTAACTGCGCCAGCGATAGTAACCGAACACTGCAAATGCCGCCGCCACCGCCAGAATTCCCGCCAGAAGCGAAAGCCAGAGCATAAACAGTACACACAACAACGTCTGTGCATAAAGTGCCCCTTTTACCCCACGCTCATGTGCGGTACTCGCAAAATGATAAAGCATCCCATCCGTTTTTGCGGAACGGAAGGAGACCACACTCAGGCCACTCAGGCAGCGTGACAGGAAAAATCCACAGCAAAACACTTCCAGCGCACGGTAATCCACAATCTGGGAAAGAGCCGCCACATAAATCAACCCGAATTCCGCCAGCTTGATCACGGAAAAAGCTCCAATGTGGGAATCCTTTAAAATTTCCAGTTTTCGCTCTCTGGGCTGATACGAATGCAATGCATCCATGGTATCCATAAACCCATCCACATGGAAGCCCCCGGTGATAATAAGTGGGAGCACAGCTGATATCAGAATAAATGCAAGCGTACTGATTCCCAATAACGCAGACAACCGAAACCATCCCCAGAGGATAGCACCGATCACTGCCCCGATCCACGGAAAAAAGCACATGCTGTAACGCATGTCTTCTTCTTTCCACACAAATTGTGGCATCGGAATTTTTGAATAGGTGGAAAACGCCACCGCGATTCCTCTAATGATGTGCATAACCTACTTCCTTTCTCTCTTTTACCGGAACCGGAATACCTACAACGACTTCGATCACCGTATCCGCCAATGTCGCCACTCCCGTATTGATGCGTCCGAGTGCACGGATATATGCCTGCGTTGTCGCATCATAGGAAATGCCATCCTCAAACACGTTATTACTGACAATCACCAACTCGTCCACTTTTGCGGAAAGGCTTTTGATTCCCTGCAATATGTGTCCGACAACCACATCTTCCGAAACGATGTCCGCACCGGAAAACATCTCATTTGCAACCAGATTGGACATACATTCCAGCAGGGCACAGCAAGGACGTTCCGTAACATTTTGCCCTGCGCGATCCGGTGGTTCCATGGCTTGCTGTGCTCTTTTCGAAAAATCTACTTCCCCGATATCACGCGGCTGTTCAATCGTAACAAATCCTTTTCCCGCGCGAAGTCTCCGGTGTCTTGCAACTTTTTTTTCGCCCTCCGCATCGTACACCTGCATGGTTGCGATATAATATTTATTCGTTTTTCCATCCAGCAGATGCTCTGCGTAAGCCGATTTTCCGCTGCCGCTTCCGCCCAAAACCAAGGTGATCATTCTGTTTCCCCATACCGCTCGTACTGCGCAATTTCCATCGTATCAAATGTTGTCTGATCCTCGTAGAGTGCCAGCGCCAGATCCAGAAGGGAAAACAGCATCACGGCTCCTGTGCCCTCACCAAGCCCCAGTCCCGCATCTATGACCGGATGAAGTTTCAGTTCCTCCGCGATCCATTTTGCCGCGGGTTCCTTGCTCAGATGGCTCGGCAGAACAAATTCCCGCACACCCGGCACGATCCGCTCCGCCACCAGTGCCGCGACCGATGAGATCAGCCCATCCAGAACGACCGGCACATGATACAGTGCTCCGCCGATGCATACACCTGCCATTCCCGCGATATCCAGACCGCCGAATGCCGCCAGCATGGAAAGTGCATGCGCTGACCGGATCTCTTTTTCATATTTCTCCAGTGCCTGCGCAATGACCTGCTGCTTGCGCAACAGCCCCGCGTCGTTTAATCCGGCACCACGTCCAGTCACTTCTTCTGCTGTGCGTCCGGTCAGTGCCGCCACAAGCATGCTGCTCGTCGTCGTATTTCCGATTCCCATCTCTCCAGTACCGATCAGCTGATAGCCTTTGTCTTTGCACTCCCGGACCAGATCAATTCCCACAGACAATGCCTGCAACGCTTCTTCCTCTGTCATTGCAGGTTCCTGCAGAAAATCGCGCGTGCCCTGCATCACTTTGCAGTCGCGCACCCCCGGCAGCGTTTCTTTTGTGTTGATTCCAATATCGACCGGGATCACATCCACACCGGCGCGGCGCGCCATTTTGCCAACCGAGCTCGCCTGCTGCCCCATAAATCCTGCAACCACCGCGGTCACTTCCTGTCCGGACTGGCTGACTCCTTCTGCGACAACACCATTATCTGCGCACATGGTGAGGATCACTTTTTTTTCAATGGAAAGACTGCTGCTTCCTGTGATTGCGCCGATCTGCGCAAACATTGTCTCAAACTGCCCCAGACCATCCAGCGGTTTGGCAATTTTGTCCCAGCTTGCTTTTATCTGCGCGTAGATCTGTGCGTCCGGTGGAATGATTTTAAGTTTCTCTAATTCTTTTCCTGTAATCAAATATTTTCTCCTGTTGCAATTGTAAATTGCGCAAATGCAATTCCCTGTTTCTTGCTTCTTTCAGCCATGAAATGTATGATAAGAAAAAGGAGGTGCTGATATGAATAAAACCAAAATTGATAATCAAACTATCGCTCACATTCTTCTTGATTTAAGACAAAAACATCATCTTTCCCAGGAACAGCTTGCTCAAACATTAGGCGTTACTCGTCAGGCCGTATCGCGATGGGAAATGGGAATCTCTGTTCCAAACATCCATACCCTGCTCTTAATCAGTGAGCAATTCCATGTTCCAATTGACACAATGCTCAAAAAACCAGATGCTTCAGCAGAAAACCAAAATAAAATCCAAAATCCTGCTAAAAGAACTCCCTTTATTTTTATGACCATAACCGGAATTTTCCTGTTGTGTGTGCTTCCATTTCTGGGTCAATGGGAACAATTCAAATATATGGATCTCTATGGTCGTGCATATGCCGATTCCTATCACTATATTTTCGAATACCCACTGTCCATTCTTCTGGTATTATCCATTGTCCTGATTTGTGTCGGGATCTATAACATTGTAAAAATCAAGAGGAAATCCGGCTCTCCTGCAAAATAGAGTATACATACTCCATATCCAGATGCTCCCGCAATCCCTGTGCGAGCTTGTCATACTGCTGTTCCTTAAATGCATGATAATCACCGCCAGCCTCCGGTTTCCATGACACCCTTTTTTTGTCGGCCAATGCCTGTACTATGCGCACGGCAATGTCTCCATCGTCAAAAATGCCGTGCACATAACTGCCGTATACGCCGGGTTCTTCGCTGCCTTTTTCCATGCGCTGCACCCCGTCGGTTCTGCCATCTGCCAGCTGTACCAGTGGCGTCTGATGTTCCCCGGTGGAAACCGTTGTCTTTCCCATATGAATCTCATAGCCGGAAAATTCCAATCCGGAAAGTGTGGAAAAAATACCGGTCACATTCTCAAATTTTCCACGTGTCTGCGTACGCATTTTTTCCGGCATCAGGGTCGTGTCGGTGTCGATCAGTTCCATACCACGCAGGGGTAGTGCCCCGTCGCGCTTTATGCGCTCCACGGCAATTGTATCCGGCTCATGAGAAATTGCTTCGCAATGAGCCGGATAGAGCGGTTCGCATAGCGAATTCTCATTCTCTACCCCATGTGGGTCCGAAATGGTACACCCCAGCATCTGATAGCCACCGCAGATCCCCCAGACCGGGATATGCACTGCCAGCTTTTTGACTGCGGTTTCCAGACCGTTCTGCCGCATCCAGCGCAGATCACCCATCGTATTTTTGCTGCCCGGCAGAAAAATCATATCCGGCTGTCCCAGTTCCTGCACCGAAGAAACATAGCGCACGGACACACCCTCCAGCCGTTCAAACACGTTAAAATCCGTAAAATTGGAGATCCGTGGAAAACGGATCACTGCCAGATCTATCACGCCTACATCATGGTTGTCCAACTGACCGCTCAGACTGTCCTCATCCTCAATGGAAAGATGCATATATGGAACTACTCCGGCAACCTTCACACCGCCGCGTTCCTCCAGCATCTCCACTCCCGGATCAAGGATTGTCTTATCCCCGCGGAATTTATTAATAATCAGACCCTTCACACGGGCTTTTTCATCCTCTTCTAAAAGCATCAAAGTTCCCAAAAGCTGCGCAAACACGCCGCCACGGTCGATATCCCCCACCAGAAGCACCGGTGCATCGACCAGTTTTGCCAGCCCCATATTGACAATATCATCCGATTTCAGATTGATCTCTGCCGGGCTTCCCGCCCCTTCCATCACAATAATGTCTGCCTGCTTTTCCAACTCCGAAAAAGCCTCGCAGATCGTCGGAACCAGCTTTTTCTTATACGCAAAATAATCCCGCGCCCGCATATTTCCGAGCACCTCACCCTTTACGATCACCTGTGATCCGACATCATTGGTCGGTTTCAACAGGATGGGATTCATAAGCACGGAAGGCTTCACACCCGCCGCTTCCGCCTGCATGACCTGCGCGCGCCCCATCTCCAGACCGTCTTCGGTGATGTAGGAGTTGAGCGCCATATTCTGTGATTTAAACGGTGCCACGCGATAGCCATCCTGCGCAAAAATACGGCAAAGTCCTGCAACGATCAGGCTTTTTCCGGCATTTGACATCGTGCCCTGCACCATGATTACTTTTGCCATGTTTGTTTCCTTCCTGCTAACCAGCAATCACAACCCTGCAATCCTTCTTGAAGCATGCAATTCCATATTTGATAAAATTACGCATTCCGTCCTGCTTCAGCTTATCGACATATGATTTTTCTTCCATCTGTTTCAAAGCTTCGGCACATGCAGCATCCAGATCTCCATTCCCGGCATATTTCAGTTCTATCACAATTCCTGTTCTGTTGTTCGGCACCTCAACAAGAATATCGCTGTAGCCGGTTCCTGACTCTGCATTTGACTTTATAAGCCAGTTTGCTTTATATCCCAAAAGCCCAAGTAAAATGCCATGGTAAAAATTTTCTTTCTTTTCCTTTGCAACTGCTGTATCACGTATGCTTATGGTATTCCAAAGATATTCTCCAAAGAGCTGCTCTATTTTTTCTGTATTTTTTTCTAAAAATGCATTGCAGAATTCTTCCAGTCTCTTACCGTCATTCGCGGACGTATCCCGGAACCATTCCCTGATTTTCTTGATAAAAAGATTTTTTATCTCTTTATTGGGAATTGCCAAACGTATCTTTCCATCCGCTGTACGCCCCTGTTTTGTCAGATATCCGGTCGTAAAAAGTACGCTCCACAGATTTCCAATGTTTTTATCAAGCTCATCATACGTAAGTTCCTGTGAAAGTTCCTTTTCAATACACTCTCCCGCGATCAGACGCTCAATTTCATCCTTGGTCTGCACATCCGCCTTATCGATCAATCTGCGGACGATCGCATTCCCACTCGAATTAGACCAGTAATCCTGTGGTTCAACCGTTTGATCATAGTTAAGTTCATCCACATAATTTATGACATCCCATGGACAGTACACATCCGCATTTCCAAAGTGATAGCCATCATACCATTCCTTTGTTTCCGGAAAATGTGAAGCCAGACCATACGACGCAAGGAGTTTTTTTACCTCATCATCTGTGAATCCAAACTGTTCATCAAATCTGGAATCCATAATAGAAAGTACCTTAAAATTATTCAATCCTGTAAATATACTTTCCTTCGATACTCGCAGACATCCCGTCAGAAATGCAAACTGTAAATAATCATTCGTCTTTAATGCCTGACCAAAAAGACCTCTGATCAGAGAAACCATTTCACGATAATATCCATTCTGATATGCTTTATCCAGAGGAACATCATACTCATCTATGATAATTACTACCTTTTTCCCGTGATGCTTATATAAAAGCTGTGACAGTTTACGGATGCTGTCTTCTATATTCTCATCCGTACCTGTAAGCATTTTAGCGAAATATGCCTTATCCTCGTCCGTAAGTGCATCACTTGTTTTGAGATAATAATGCCGGTCCATTTCATTGGCAAGAATCGTGCCGAGCATCCTCTTCGCATCCGCAAATGTCAGCCCCTCCACCCCTTTGAGCGTGAGAAATATCACTGGATACTTTCCCATGTACGCATCGCATAGTTCTTTATTCTTTGCAATATATAAGCCTTCAAACAGTGAAACATCTGCACCGATTTCAAAAAAAC
>ENA-USTZ01001207-USTZ01001207.1-human-gut-metagenome-genome-assembly--contig:-NODE-1207-length-9949-cov-5.531402_pt1 | contig 9949 bp, 9 predicted proteins | sample MGYA00250049_ERZ773375 | MGnify/ENA primary metagenome ERZ773375 (study PRJEB29103, sample SAMN06111956) | human gut metagenome | biome: human gut; feature: ankylosing spondylitis patient; material...
TCGCCGTGGAAGTCCTCCACGCCCTGAATGTCCAGCATGGTCATCCAGCGGTCGCCCTCGGTGATCAGGCCGCAGGAGATGCCCGCGACAGGAGCCTTGATGGGCACACCGGCGTCCATCAGAGCCAGCGTGGAGCCGCAGATGGAAGCCTGAGAGGTGGAGCCGTTGGAGGACAGGACCTCAGACACGCAGCGGATGGTGTACGGGAACTCAGCCTGGTCAGGCAGCACGGGGATCAGGGCACGCTCTGCCAGGTTGCCGTGGCCGATCTCGCGGCGGCCGGGGCTGCGGGGTGCGCGGGCCTCGCCGACGGAGTACGGCGGGAAATTGTAGTGATGGATGTAGCGCTTGGTCTGCTCGTCGGTCAGGTCATCCATGAGCTGGTTGTCCTTGGTGCCGCCGAGGGTGCAGGTGGTGAGCACCTGGGTCTGGCCGCGGGTGAACATACCGGAGCCATGCACACGGGGCAGGATGCCGACTTCTGCGGCCAGCGGGCGGATCTCGTTGATGCCGCGGCCATCCACGCGCTTGCCCTCATCCAGCAGCCAGCGGCGGACGACGTACTTCTGCATCTTGTAGCTGACGAGGTCGAGATCGGCGTCGGTCAGGTCGGGGTACTCCTCGGCGATCTTGTCCATGATGGGCAGCAGAGCGGCGTCGCGCACGTTCTTGTCGTCGGTATCCATGGCAGCCTTGAAGTCGTCGAGGTACTTGTTCTGGATGGCGTGGTAGACGTCCATATCCAGACCGACAACTTGAAAGTCGATCTTCGGCTTGCCGCGCTCGGCAACGATCTGGTTGATGAAGGTGATGATCTTCTTGATCTCCACGTGAGCGGCCTTGATGGCGTTCAGCATGGTGTCCTCATCCACCTCGTTGGCACCGGCCTCGATCATGACGATCTTATCCATGGTGGCGGCAACGGTCAGGGCGAGGTCGCTCTTCTTGCGCTGCTCCTGCGTGGGGTTCAGGACGATCTCGCCGTCCACCAGACCCACCTGCACACCGCCGATGGGGCCGTTCCAAGGAATCTCAGACACGGCGGTGACGAGGGATGCGCCGATCATGCCGGCGATCTCCGGGCTGCAATCAGGGTCAAGGCTCATGACGGTCATGGTGATGCAGACATCGTTGCGCATCTCCTTGGGGAACAGCGGGCGCATGGGGCGGTCCACCACGCGGCTGGTGAGGATGGCGCGCTCACCGGGGCGGCCCTCGCGGCGCATGAAGCTGCCGGGGATGCGGCCAGCGGCGTAGAGCTTTTCCTCATACTCCACGTTCAGGGGGAAGAAATCCACACCTTCGCGGGGCTTGGGGCTCATGACGACGTTGCACATCACGCAGGTCTCGCCGTAGCGGATCAGGGCGCTTGCGTTGGACAGGCCGCACATCTTGCCCATCTCTGCCTTGAACGGGCGGCCGGCCAGCGTGGTCTCGTAGACCTTGTAGTTCTCAAAGGTCTCCTTACGGGAACCAAATTCGATTGCCATTTGGTTTGCCTCCTTTGTCCTTTTAGCGGTTTTTATCTTCCAAAAGGCTGCCCGCCGCGCATCATAGCAATAAATCCAGCGCCCGTGCCGCTGCCCCCAAAAGGCTTTGCACAGGCGTTCGATTTACTGCTGCAACACGCAGCAGCGGCCGTTTGTTCCACAAAAAAGCAAAGGGCAAGCACCACATACGCGGTACCTGCCCTCTGTTTTCTATTACTTACGCAGACCCAGAGTTGCGATCAGAGCACGGTAACGCTCGATGTCCTTCTTCTGGAGGTAGGCCAGCAGATTGCGGCGGCGGCCAACCATCTTCATCAGACCACGGCGGCTGTGGTGATCGTTCGGGTTCTTCTTCAGGTGCTCATTCAGCTCGTTGATGTGAGCGGTCAGCAGAGCGACCTGAACTTCGGGGGAGCCAGTGTCCTTCTCGGTCAGAGCGACTTTGGCCATAACTTCCTGCTTGTTCATAGTAACAGTACCTCTTTATAAAATTTTATTTGCCGTCGGCACAGAATGCGGGAAAACGGCACTCCCGGAAACGGGCATACTCCCAGCCCCGTGCTGCGGTAACAAGTTTAGTATAACAGAACCGGATGTAAAATGCAAGAAAAATTTATCCATTCTGTGCTTTCTTTTCCGGTTTTGCGAAATATTCCTGCGCCCGCCGGGCTGCATGGTGGATGCAGTCCTTCAACTCATCCAGCGAGTCGAACTTTTTGCTGGGGCTGAGGTAGGCGTGGAACTCCACCACCGGGTCGGCACCGTAGAGGTCGCCGGAGAAGCCGGGGATAAAGGTCTCGCAGGTAACTTTGGAGGTGTCGTCGTTCACCGTGGGCCGGGTGCCCAGCCCGGTGGCCGAGGGATACCACTTCTCCCCGATCTTGGTGCGGGTGATATAGATGCCGAAGCGCGGCAGCTGGAACCCCTGCGGATAGATCTGGTTGATGGTGGGCACCCCCAGCGTGTGCCCCAGCCCCGCGCCGTGCTGCACCGCAAAACGGATGGCGTAGGGCATCCCCAGCATGGCATTGGCCGCCGGGATGTCGCCGCCCTCCAGCGCGGTGCGGATGCGGGTGGAGGACACCGGCTTTTCCTCAAACTGGGTCATCGGCACCACGACGACCTCCACCCCCAGTGGGGCGCAGAGCCTGCGCAGCAGGTCGGGGGTACCGGCCGCCTTGGCCCCGAAGGTGAAGTTCTCGCCGCAGAACAGCGCCTTGGCTTGGCAGTCCTGCACGATGCCGTACACGAACTGTTCCGGCGTCATGGCGCGGATCTCCTCGAACTGGGGGCAGAGGTAATACTCCACCCCAAGGCTGGCGATCAGGGCGTGCTTGTCCTCGGTGGAGAGCAGACGCTTGCCCTTCATTTTGTTGTCGGTAGGCAGTTGGAAGGTGAACACCGCCGGTGCCGCGCCGTGGGCCTTGGCCCATGCCACAGCCCCGTCGATCACCGCACGGTGGCCGATGTGGATGCCGTCAAAAAAGCCCATGGCGACGGCGGTGCCGCCTTCGTGTTCCAGCGCCAGCGGCGAAAGAGAGGATAGGATCTGCATTGGATTTTCGTTCCTTTTTCTATCAGTTTCGCTCCACAAAGAGCTTTTCGACCTTGAGCACCCCGCCCACGATGTTGGCAAGGCCCAAGAAGTGCCCGGCCTCGTTCCGGACGCGGTAGCGCCCGTCGGCGGCGGGGTAGCGGCTGGTGGGGCAGCCGTTGTAGAGGTGCTGTTCCACCTTGGGGGCCACCGTCAGCAGCGGGAGCGATCCGAACACGCTCTCCACCGGGAGCATCAGCGCTTCCAGCGCGGCGGGGCCTTCGTTCTTGGCCGCTTGGATCTCTTCCAGCGTGTGCGCATCGGCCTCGGTATAAACGCCCGCAGCCACCCGGCGCAGCGCGCTCATGGTGCCCTTCTGGCCCATGGCGGCGGCAATGTCCTCCAGCAGCACCCGGATATAGGTGCCCTTGGAGCAGCGTACCGTCAGCTCGTATTCGTTCTCCGCCGGGCTGCCGCCGTACTCTAGGCTGAAAATTTCGATGGGGCGTGCTTTCCGCTCCACCTCGATGCCCTGCCGCGCCATTTTGTAGAGCGGCTGGCCGTTGATCTTGACCGCCGAGTACATGGGCGGTGTCTGCATCTGGGAGCCGACGAACTGCGGGAGGACTTCCAGCAGCTCCTTCTCCCCTGCCGTGACCGGGGCCGTTTCCAGCACGGTGCCGGTCACATCGCCGGTGTCGGTCCGCGCGCCCAGCTTGAGCACGGCGCGGTAGGCCTTGGTGTGGTCGAGCTGCAGGTCAACGGCCTTGCTGGCCCCGCCGCAGAACACCGGCAGCACCCCGGTGGCCATGGGGTCCAGCGTGCCGCTGTGGCCCAGCTTCCGGGTGCCGAGGATGCCCCGCAGCTTGGCGATGACGTCAAAGCTGGTCCAGTCCGTCGGCTTATCGACGATGAGAATGCCCTGCATCATGCGCCCTCCTGCGGCGCATCCAGCACCGCTTCCACCTCGGCGAGGATGGCGCTCTTGGCGTTGTCGAGGTTGCCCAGCAGCTCACAGCCCGCCGCGCGGGTGTGGCCGCCGCCGCCCAGACGCTTGGCGATCTCGCACGCATCCACGCCCTTGGCGGTGCGCACGCTGATGCGGTAGCTGCCGCCGGGCTGCTGGCGCAGGGTCAGACCCACCTTGACGCCCTCAATGCTGATGGGCAGCCCCGTCAGCTCTTCGAGGTCGGCGGGGTCCACTTTGCTCTGCTCGATCTCGTCGCGGGTGAGGTAGATGAGGGCGCAGCGGCCATCCAGATGATATTCCAGATGGTTCCGCGCGATCCGCTCCGCCTCCATCCGCTCGCGAGGCTTGGTGTCGAAGAGCAGCGTGTTCAACTCTTCGACCCGCGCCCCTGCCTCCATGAGCTTGGCCGCGATGATGTGGGTGCGGGCCGTGGTGGAGGAGAACCTGAAGCAGCCGGTGTCGGTGGACAGGCCGGTGTACAGGCAGTTGGCCATGTGGGCTGTCAGATCCACGCCCATGGCGCAGATGACGTCGTACAGCAGCTCTGCCGCCGCAGCGGCATGGCCGTCCAGCAGGGTATATTCCGCGTAGCCGCTGTTGCCCGCGTGGTGGTCGATGCAGAGATCGACATGGCGGGAGAACTGCGGCATCCCGTTGTTTTCGCCAAAGAGCTGGACGCTTGCCACGTCCACCGCCACCACGATCTCCGGCTCGAATTCGCCCTTGTACAGGCGGGGGTTGGTAAACGCATACCGTCCGGGGATGGTGTCGGAGCAGAGCAACGCCGCTGTTTTATCCAGCGCACTGAGCGCATAGTACAGGGCACTGCCGCAGCCGACGGTATCGCCGTCCGGGTTTTTGTGGCACAGAATCAAAACGTTGTCCGCAGCAAGGAGCTTTTCGGCCATCTGCTGCACATTCAGTTGTTCTGTCATCCCATGATCCATCCTTTCCGCAAGGCTGTTATTCCTCGGTCTCCGACGGCTCTTCGCCGCCGTTCACATTCAGCTCGCGGAGCAGCTCATTGATGTGGGCTGCGTAGGCGGCGCCGTCATCCTCCACGAAGATGAAGCGCGGGGCCTTGCGGATGTGCATCTTCTTGCTGACCTCGGTGCGCACATGGCCCGCCGCGCGGTTCAGCGCTTCGATGGCGGGCTTGGGGCCGTCCGGGCGGCCCATCACGCTCACGTAGACCTTTGCCACATCGAGGTCGGGCGTCACGTCCAGACGGGTGACGGTCAGCAGACCGCCCTCCAAGCGCGGGTCCTTCAGCCGCCCGATGATGGCGATGAGCTCACGCTTCATGTCTTGGGCAAGACGCCCCATATTTTTCTGAGACATTCAGTTTCTCCTCTAACATAATAAACCACTTAGTCGCGGTATTCTTCCATCTTGAAGGCCTCGTACACGTCGCCCTCCTTGACATCCGCGAACTTCGCCAGCGTAACGCCGCACTCGTAGCCCTCGGCCACTTCCTTGGCGTCGTCCTTGAAGCGCTTCAGAGATGCGATCTCGTCCTCGGTGATGACGATGCCGTCACGGACGACACGCACCTTGCTGTCGCGGGTGATCTTGCCGTTGGTGACACGGCAGCCGGCAACGGTGCCGACGTTGGAGATCTTGTAGACCTGACGGACCTGCAGCTCGCCCAGAGAGACCTCGCGGAACTTGGGAGCCAGCATACCCTTCATAGCGTCGGTGACATCGTTGATGGCGTCGTAGATGACGCGGTACATACGCATCTCGACCTTGGTGGCAGCGGCCTCTTCCTTCGCCACGTTGTCGGGGCGGACGTTGAAGCCGATGATGATGGCGTTGGATGCGTCGGCCAGGTCAACGTCGGACTTGCTGATGGCGCCGACGCCGGCGTGGATGACGCGGACGCGGACCTCGTCGTTGGAGATCTTCTCGAGGCTCTGCTTGACAGCCTCGGCGGAGCCCTGGACGTCAGCCTTGACGACGATGGCCAGCTCCTTCATATCGTTCTGAGCCATCTGGCTGAACAGGTTATCCAGAGTGACCTTCTGGAAGGCGGAGAACTGCTTCTCCTTGGCGGCAGCGATGCGCTGCTCGGCCAGCTCACGGGCCAGACGCTCGTCGGCAACGGCCTCGAACAGGTCGCCCGCTTCGGGAACGGCGGTCAGGCCGGTGATCTCCACAGGGGTGGAGGGGCCGGCATTCTCCAGCATCTGACCCTTATCGTTGCGCATGGTGCGCACGCGGCCCACGGCGGTACCGGCGATGATGACATCACCGGCGTGCAGGGTGCCGTTCTGGACCAGAATGGTGGCGATGGGGCCCTGACCCTTATCCAGACGGGCCTCCACGACAGCACCCTTGGCGCGGCGGTTGGGGTTCGCCTTCAGCTCCATGACCTCAGCTTCCAGCGCGATGCGCTCCAGCAGGTCGTTGATGCCCATGCCGGTCAGTGCGGAAACGGGGATGCAGGCGACATCGCCGCCCCAGTCCTCGGTGATGATGCCGTACTTGGTCAGGCCTTCCATGACCCGCTCCGGGTTGGCAGTGGGCTTATCCATCTTGTTCATGGCCACGATCAGCTTGACGTTGGCAGCCTTGGCGTGGTTGATGGACTCGACGGTCTGGGGCATGATGCCGTCATCGGCAGCCACGACCAGAACCGCGATATCGGTCATGTTCGCGCCGCGGGCACGCATGGAGGTGAATGCCTCGTGGCCCGGCGTGTCGAGGAAGGTGATCAGGCTGTCGTTGACCTTGACCTGATAAGCACCGATGGCCTGTGTGATGCCGCCGGCCTCGCCCGCGGTAACGTTGGTCTTGCGGATGGCGTCAAGGATACTGGTCTTGCCGTGGTCAACGTGGCCCATGACGCAGACCACCGGCGGACGCTCCACCAGATCTTCGGCGGCGTCCTCTTCCTGCGTGAACAGGCGCTCTTCGATGGTGACGTGGACTTCGTGCTCGACCTTGGCGTGGAACTCCTCCGCCAGCAGAGAAGCGGTGTCGAAATCGATGACGTCGTTGATGGCGTGCATCTCGCCCATCTGCATGAACTTGGCGATGACCTTACCGGCCTGCTGCTTCAGGCGGGCAGCCAGCTCACCGACGGTGATCTCGTCGGGGATGGAGACCTTCAGCTGCGCGTTGCGGGCCTTTTCCAGCTGGATGCGCTGCAGACGCTCGAACTCGGTCTCGCGCTTGCCCTTCTGGAACTGCTGGCGCTGGCGCTGGCCGCGCTGGGTGAACTTCTGCTTGTTGCCCTGCGGGGTCGGCTTGCGGCGGTTCTCGGTATTCTTGGTGGAAGCCAGATCATCGTAACGAGCATCGAAACGATCCACATTGACATCCACGGTGCGGGTATCGACGGTGACCTGACTGTCCTCGCGGCGGACAGAGACGGACTGGGCCGGGGCAGCCGTTGCCTTGGCACCGGTCTCGCGGGCCAGCTCGCTCAGGGAGACGGTCTTCTCCTCGCGCTTCTTGTGCTGCTCGTTCTTCTTCTCGCCGTGCTTCTTGTTATTGTTCTGGGCAGCGGGTTCGGCCTTCTTTTCGGGCTGAGCGGGCTTTTCGGCCTTGGGCTGCTCGGCCTTCTTCTCGGCCTTCTTCTCTGCCTTTTTCTCCTGAACCGGCTGCTTTGCGCTGTTCAGGTACTCGGTCAGGTCGGCCACGCTGTTGTCCTTGCTGAATTTCTCCAGCAGGTAGTTCAGCTCGTTCTCCTCCAGAGTGGAGCTGTTCTTCTTGCCGGTGCTGCCCATGGCGGCCAGCTCATCGAGGACCTTCTTTGCCGAAACATTCAGGTCCTTTGCAAAATCGCTTACTTTATATTTTACGGTCATTCGCTCATATCCTCCTCATTTTTGATTGCCCCGCAGTCCGAAAGACGGTCAAAGCAGAGCTTTGCGAGGTTGCGGTCGGTCACGGCGTACACCGCCACCGGTTTGCGGCTGATATCGGCCAGCCGATCCTGCGTCAGCGGCATGGTGATCACGTCCACGAGATCACCCACTGCGTAGTTCAGCCGCTGCATGGTCTTGGCGCTGGCGTCGGATGCCACCATCACGAGCCATGCCTTGCCTTTGACGCACGCATCCTCCACGGCGTCGAAGCCCATGGTCAAGGCCCCGGCCTTGCGGCAGAGGCTCACGGCCTGATACAGCGCTTCCTGCGGGGGCAGGGCGGGCTTTTCGGGGGTGTTGTTCTTATGCTTCGCCATTCTGCTCTGCCTCCTTTGCGGCACCGGCCAGCTGCGCGGCCAGTGCGTCATACACTTCGGCGGGAACCGGCTGCTCAAAGCAGCGCTCCAGCGCCTTTTTCTTCTTTGCCTTGGCCAGACAGGCCGGGTCCGGGCAGAGGTAGGCTCCGCGGCCGGGCTTCTTGCCCACGAGGTCGATGCTGATCTCGCCGCTGGGCGCACGCACCACCCGCACCAATTCCTTTTTGGGGCGGCTGGTCATACAGCCGATGCACTGGCGGGCAGGGATCTTCTTTTGTGCCATCCGATTTCCCTCCTTCGGCGTGGGGCGGCGGATTATTCCGCAGTCTCCTCGGTCTTAGGCTGTTCTGCCTTGGGCTCTTCCTCACCGTAGTAGCCGCTTTCGGGGCGGATGTCGATGTTGTAGCCGGTCAGGCGGGCGCACAGGCGGGCGTTCTGGCCCTTGTTGCCGATGGCGAGGCTCAGCTGCTGGTCGGGAACGGTGACACGGCAGGAGCGGGTCTCGCCGGGCAGCAGCTCGACCTTGAGGACCTTAGCAGGGCTGAGGGCAGCGGAGATGAACTCAGAGACATCCTCGCTCCACTTCACGATGTCGATCTTCTCGCCGCCCAGCTTCTCGACCACAGCGGCCACACGGTCGCCGTGAGGGCCGATGCAGGCAGAAACGGGGTTGACGTTGGGGTCCTTGGACCAGACAGCCATCTTGGTGCGGGCACCGGCCTCGCGGCTGATGGCCTTGACTTCCACGGTGCCGTCGTAGATCTCCGGCACTTCCAGCTCGAACAGGCGCTTGACCAGACCCGGATGGGTGCGGCTGATCATGACGCGGGCGCCGCGCTCGCCGCTGACGACGTCCACCACGTAGACCTGCAGGGTCTCGCCCTCGGTGTAGACCTCGCCGGGGACCTGCTCGTTGCGGGGCAGGATGGCCTCGCCGCCCTTGCCCAGATCAAGGGCCACGATGCCCTTTTCGTTGTCCACGCGGGTAACGGTGGCCTGAATGATATCGTGTGCGCGGGACTGGATCTCGCTGAGCTGCTGGCTGCGCTCGGCCTCGCGGATGCCCTGACGGATGACGTGCTTTGCAGTCTGAGCAGCGATGCGGCCGAAGTCCTTGGTCTTGAGGGGGGTCACGACGCGGTCGCCGATCTCGTAGCTCTTGCGGAGCTTCTGAGCCTCGGTCAGGCCGATCTCGGCGGAGGGCTGGTACTCCAACGGCACTCAGGTCGTCTTTGCCTGCGGCGGCGGCATCTACACCTCCGCTGTTGAGGCTGCTCTGAAGAACAATGGCTACGTCATCGGCGTTGACGTTGACCAGAACTACATCGGTGCAAACGGCGTTGCAGATGGCACCTACGCTTATAACCCGTTCATCACCTCTGCTATGAAGGGCCTGTCCGAGGCTGTCAACACTGCTCTGGCTGATATCGATGCCGGCAGCTGGGGCGACATCGCAGGTTCCAATGGCAACTTCGGTCTGGAGGACGGCGATTATATCGGCCTGCCCACCGATGCAGACAGCTGGAACTTCGAGTCCTTCACCACCGACGAGTACGAGGAAGTCAAGGGCAAGATCAAGAGCGGCGAGATCACTGTTGATAACAGCTCCGACGACGCTACCAAGCCCACCGTCAGCGAGTTCACCACCGTCAACTACATCCAGTAATCTGTTGTCCGGCAGGCCTGCCTGCGGACGATCGATAGGTCTTTTTAAAGCGGGGCATCCTGTAGCGGGGTGCCCCGCTTTTTCTGTCAGCTATTGG
>ENA-USTZ01001223-USTZ01001223.1-human-gut-metagenome-genome-assembly--contig:-NODE-1223-length-9853-cov-3.932692_pt1 | contig 9853 bp, 5 predicted proteins | sample MGYA00250049_ERZ773375 | MGnify/ENA primary metagenome ERZ773375 (study PRJEB29103, sample SAMN06111956) | human gut metagenome | biome: human gut; feature: ankylosing spondylitis patient; material...
GAGGTCTTCACAAACAAGCCCTTGACATCCTTGTCGCACATCCAGTCGGTTTCGCTGTCGGCGCATACAGGATTGTCGCGGTTGCGGGCGATGGCGTTTGAGACTTCGCACCAAGCGCGCGTGAGATCCGTGCGGGCTTCGCGAAGAATTTCCTGACCGTTTTCATACACCACGAGTGCATCTTCATCGTTCAGTTCGCCGACGGTCTTAAAGACCGCCTCAAGACCTTCAGCCCGGACTTCGGCCATCACTTCGTCGATTCGATCGGCAGGAACCTGAATCAGAGCGCCAAGCTCTTCGGCAAAAAGTCCTTCGAGAGCGTTCGTCCCCAACTTATCAGCATGAAGCGTCACGCCGCAATGCGAAGCAAACATCATTTCCGCTGCCGTCGTTGCAAAACCACCGTCGCTGCGGTCATGATAGGACAGGACGCAACCGGCAAGCGTGAGCTTACGGATCATGCGCACAAACTTTGCCAGTGTTTCGGGACAATCCACATCGGGAGCCGTGTCACCGAAACTCTGCACGCACTGAGCAAGAATCGAAGCACCCATGCGATTCTTACCAAAACCCAAATCGGCGGCAAGAAGCACGCTCTTGGTATCCTTACGAAGTTCAGGCGTGAGTGTCAAACGCACGTTGCCCACAGGAGCGGCTGCCGACACAATAAGCGAAACGGGGCTCGTCACACACTTGGATTCCTGCCCATCTTTCCATGCGGTGCGCATTGAGCAGGAGTCCTTGCCCACGGGAATCGAAATACCAAGCTTCTGGCAAATACCGCTTGCAGCTTCCACAGCACTAAAGAGCTTGGCATCTTCACCTGCAGCACCACACGCAGCCATCCAGTTGGCAGACAACTTAACCAACGAAAGATCAATATCGGCGGCGGCAATGTTGGTCAGTGCCTCACCTACGGCCATACGGCTGGCGGCGGCGGCATCAATCACGGCAACAGGTGTGCGCTCGCCCATCGCCATAGCTTCGCCCGCTTCAGACGTAAAGGAAACACAGGTTACGGCACAGTCGGCCACCGGAACCTGCCAGGGACCAACCATCTGATCGCGGCTCACAAGACCGCCCACGGACCGGTCGCCAATCGAAATCAAGAAGGATTTGTTTGCCACGGTCGGATGCTTGAGCACGCGGTAGAGTGCATCCTTGAGCGAGATGTCGGTCTTGAAACCGGCCAAATCAGCTTTGACGCTCGTCACATTACGATGCATACGCGGGGGCTTGCCAAGGAGAACTTCCATGGGCATCTGCACAGCCCGGTTTTCACCCTTACGGCCTTCGACAATCAGCTCTCCGTCTTCGGAAATGGAGCCGAGAACAGCATACGGACAACGTTCGCGACGGCAGAAGTCGTCAAACTTCTCAAGAGACTCTGGCGCAATCGCCAACGCATAACGTTCCTGACTTTCGTTGCACCAGACTTCCAACGGGCTCATGCCCTTTTCTTCCACCGGCACTTTGTCAAGGGACAAGCGTGCGCCGTGACCCGAAAGATCGGCAAGCTCAGGCATGGCGTTGGACAGACCGCCTGCGCCGATATCGTGAATGGCGAGAATCGGATTGTCCTTGCCGCAGGACCAACAACGGTCAATCACTTCCTGAGCACGACGTTCCATTTCAGGATTGCCGCGCTGCACGCTGTCGAAGTCAAGCGCTTCAGCATTCGAACCAGACGTCATGGAGCTTGCAGCACCGCCGCCCAGCCCGATGCGCATACCCGGACCGCCCAGCACGATGAGGAGGGTTCCGGCCGGCAATTCCAGTTTCTTCGTCTGATCGTCACGGATATTGCCAATGCCGCCCGCAAGCATAATGGGCTTGTGGTAGCCATACCGAGTCTCGCCCACACGTGCCTCAAAGGCGCGGAAGTAACCGAGAATATTGGCTCGGCCGAATTCATTGTTAAAGCTTGCCGCACCGATCGGGCCTTCGGTCATGATGGACAAAGGCGTTGCGATGCGCGAAGGAGCTCCGTAAACCTTGTCTTTGCCGCAGTCGCAGTCGGCCGCAGTGTTCTTGTCGTTTTCCCACTCCTGAATCTTGCCAGGCAAGTGCAGCGCCGAGACGGTAAAGCCGCAGAGGCCTGCCTTCGGACGAGCACCGCGCCCCGTTGCGCCTTCGTCTCGAATTTCACCACCCGAACCCGTCGAAGCACCCGGGAACGGAGAAATGGCCGTCGGGTGGTTGTGGGTTTCCACCTTAAAGACGGTATGCGTCGGCTCTTTGATTTCTTCGTAGTGCGAACCGAAGCGATCTTCGGCAGAAGGACGCGGATAGAGACGCTCAACTTCCGGTCCTTCAAAAACGGCGGCATTATCGGCATAAGCAATAATGGTCCCGCGGGGCGCTGCCTTGTGCGTTTCACGGATCATTCCGAAAAGAGTCTTTTCCTGATCCACGCCGTCAATAGTGAACTTTGCGTTGAAAATCTTGTGGCGGCAATGCTCGGAGTTGGCCTGAGCAAACATCATCAACTCCACGTCAGTCGGATTGCGCTGCTGCTTAGTGAAGGCCTCGACCAGATAGTCAATTTCATCGGGAGCAAGCGCAAGCCCCATTTCGACGTTGGCTGCCTCAAGCGCAGCCTTGCCGCCGGCGAGAATATCAACGGTGCGCATCTCGCGACCTTGCACATCGGAGAAAAGAACGGCGGGATCCGCGTCGGCGGCAAGCACCGTTTCGGTCATGCGATCGTGCAACAAAGCGGCGACGGCTGTCTCATCAACATCGCCCTCGACAGCCAGTGTGTAGAGTACGCCGCGCTCCACGCGAGCCACAGCATCAATGCCCGTGTTGTGCACGATGTCGGTCGCTTTGGAAGCCCAGGGGCTAATGGTGCCCAGACGCGGAACAACCAAGAACTGAAGATTGCCGGTCTTTTCGTTTGCTGGGTCTCCATAATTAAGAAGCGCGGCCAAACGCTGCGCTTCATCTTCGGTCAAATCCCTCGTAACATGCACAAAGTGCAGGTAGCGGCCCGCAACGGCCTGAACGGCAGGGCATACGCCGCGCAACTGCTTGAGAAGACGCTCAGCACGGAATTCGGATAACGCGCAAGAGCCGGGAATGCGAAGAACGGAGGTCTGTGACATCTTAGAAATTCAACCGCTGAAATTGCAAAGAAAGCCCGCCGACACGGCGCCGCACGGGCAATTGAATCCATGAATTATAACGGTCCCGGACTTTGTTCTGTCGAACGCAATCCGATTTGCGGAAGTCTGACGAAATGGTGCAAGTACAATGGACTAAATCACCAAGACTACTCTTTGTCCATTCTTCAAACTTCAAAGGAATTCCGTCATGCCGAGCATCACTGTTTCAGGTTCTATTGATCCGCTGCTGAGCGTTGTTCTCAACAAGGGTGAAAGCATTTTTGCCGAGCGAAACGCCATGGTATCCATGGATGCCACCCTCGCTCTGACGGGGCGTGCCAAAGGCGGATTCTTTTCTGCGCTCTCGCGTAAAGTACTCAACGACGAGAGCTTTTTTCAGCAAAAGATAGAAGCGGTCGACGGTCCGGGCGAAGTGCTGCTCACGCCGACTCTGCCTGGCGACATTGCCGTGTTGCAAACGGGCGGGCGTCAATACATGATCGCCGACGGCGCCTATTTGGCCAGCACCGAGGATGTTGAACTCGATGCCAAGACACAGGGATTGGGGCGCGCATTATTAGGCGACTCCGGCGGTTTTTTCGTCATCCGCACAAACGGCAAGGGTGAAGTGGCTGTGAGCGGCTTCGGTTCCATGCGCGCCATCGATCTGGACGGTAGCCGCTCCGTGTACGTCGACAACGGGCACCTGGTGGCATGGGATACGGAGCTTGACTATGAACTGGCACTCAATACGGCCAAACAGGGCTTCTTTGGGAAAATTTTCCACAGCCAAACCTCCGGCGAAGGCATTGTTCTCAAATTTTCAGGCAAAGGACGCCTCTACGTCTGCTCACGTAATCGCGGCGGTTTTGTCGATTGGCTCTTCTCGCAGATGCCTCAGGAAAAGATGGTAAAAAACGATTAAGCAACCTGCGGCGTACAATTGCGCATCTTTTTTCGACACCGAGTTTGCATAATTCACCATGGCTCAGCAAATCCTTAATCTTGACGAACTTGCTTCGCTCGAACACCGCTATCAGTCTCAGCTTCCCGCCGCCGAACTCATGCGCCGCGCCGGCCTTGTAATCGCCGATCGCGTCTGTGAGTCGCTTGAACCCGGCAAGCATGTTGTCTTTATCTGCGGCCCCGGCAACAACGGCGGCGACGGCTTTGCCGCCGCGCGTTTGTTGCTTGATCGTGAGTATCGTGTGACGGTGGCACTGATCGGCTGCGACAAGCCCAAGACCGAAGATGCACTTGCCATGTACAACGCCTATGTAAACGTAGGCGGCGTCGTGATCAGCGCCCCCTACAACGCCGACAAAGCCGAAGTCGTGATCGATGCGCTTTTCGGCACGGGCATGAAAAAGCCGTTGGCAGGAGACATCCAAGACGCCGCCATGTGGTTTAACGAACGTCAGGCTCTGCACATCAGTGTCGACATCCCCTCCGGTCTGGATCCGATGACCGGCCGCTGGGTGGGAGGCGTTAAGGGCTGCATGGCCGACATTACGCTTGCCATGCTCGCACCGAAGGCAGGTTGTTTCATGTGCGAAGGGGCCGATGCCGCCGGTGTCGTCGAAGTGAACGAACTCGGCGTTTCCGTGCCCCTCTCCACAATCGGTCTCGTCGAACCTGACGACTTCCGCCATGTTCTCGAAGAACGCAGCCGCAACAGTCACAAGGGCAACTACGGTCATGTGGCCGTGGTGGGCGGCGAAACCGGTACGATCGGAGCGGCCGTTCTGGCGGCCCGTGCGGCCATCGTAACAGGCGCTGGCCGCGTCACGGTCGAATTCATGAGCGACAAGGCCCCGGCTTTTGACACGATCTATCCGGAACTCATGGTCGCCGACGGCGAAGTTGACCTCACGAAGACCTCCTGCAACGTCGTGGGCTGCGGCATGGGATTTTCCGACAAAGCCCGCAAGCGCCTAACCGACGCCATCGCCGCACCGGTTCCGCTGATTCTTGACGCCGACGCACTTCGCATGATTGCCGACGACATGTCACTGCAGGACGCATTGCTAGCCCGCAAGGCTCACACGGTCATCACGCCGCACCCGGGTGAAGCTGCCGCCATCATCCGCAACACCGTCGAAAAAGTTCAGGCCGATCGTATTGGTGCAGCCCGAGAACTCGCTGTTCAGACCGGTGCCATTTCGATTCTGAAGGGTGCCGGCAGCGTCATCACGCTGCGCAGCTCGCGCACCTGGATCAATCCCACGGGCAACGCCATGCTCGCCACCGCCGGTTCTGGCGATGTGCTAAGCGGCATGCTCGGTGCCTTCTTTGCGCAAGGCTACGACCTCGTAAGCGCCACGCTTGCCGCCGTATATCTGCACGGCAAGGCAAGTGAGGAATATGCCGCGGGCTTTACGGCGAGCGATATTGCGCCGGCTGCCGCCGCAATACTCAACACAATGCGCCTGAGCCGCCCGGACCCCGAAGCATAATCATCGCCTCTGAGCAGAGAATTTGATTGAGCGCCGCAGATGCATTCGTCTGCGGCGTTCAGTTTCTTAGGCTATGCATCAAGTCTGCAGAATCTCCTTTTGGGTTCGCAAAATCTAGTAGATACCCGAGACCTTTTGGGTACAATTTCCTTCCGACGCGTTGCCGTGTTCCCTTTTTGCGCTCGCAAAGAGCGCAAGGCGGCATTTTGAAGCCCATAGTATCCGCGCCGGCTGTTCACGCGAACGGTTCAAAGAAGCAGAGCAACGCGAAAAATTAATCCAAGGAAGGAAAGGACATGTCCAAGAAAAAACTTCTGACCGTGCTCGCAGGTCTTGCCTCTTTGTGCCTCGGCGTTAACGCTGCCGAACTCAACGCCTACTCCGTGATGCCGGAGAAGTACGCTTCGCGCATCTTCGCCGAATTCACCAAGGACACGGGCATCAAAGTGAACTTCCTTCGCTTTTCCACTGGTGAGGCACTGGCTCGTCTGACCGCAGAAAAGGGCAACCCGCAGGTCGACATCATGATGGGCGGTCCTGCCGACATGTATGCCGCCGCCAGCAAGGAAGGTATCTTCGAAGCCTATCGTCCGGCCGACTCCGACGCTATCGACGCTTCCATGCGCGACCCCAACAACTATTGGACCGGCATCGGCGTCATTCCGTTGTGCTTCCTCACCAACACCAAGTTCCTGAAGAAGAACAACATGGAACCGCCAAAGAAGTGGGCCGACCTTCTTGATCCGCGCTACAAGAAGAATCTGCAAATGGCCGATGCCCGTACGTCCGGCACCGCCACCGAACGCATCTTCTCGCTCGTGAAGATCATGGGTGAAGACGAAGCCTTCAAGTTCCAGAAGCAACTTAACGGCAACATCCAGATGTACACCAAGAGCGGTGCGGGCGGCGCCATGCCGATTGCGACCGGTCAGTGCGCTTCGGGCATCTTCTACATTGTCGACGCTTTGGACATCCAGCAGCAGGGTTATCCGGTCGTGATTACCTATCCTGAAGACGGCGTGAGCTACGGCATTGAAGCCACGGGCGTCATCAAAGGTGGCAAGAACAACGCCGAAGCCAAAAAGTTCGTCGACTGGGCCGTTTCCAAGAAGTTTGCCGAATTCATCGTCGCCAACAAGATCAATTACGTTCCGACCCGCAATGACGTGAAGACGGACAATCCCATTCTCGATCTCACCAAGATCAAGATGATTCCCACCGACGTCACCTGGAAGGGCGAAAAGCGCAAGGAATACACCCAGCGCTGGATCAACGAAGTCATCAAGTAAGACTTCGTCTCACGCGAACGCCGTCCGGCAATTTGTTTAACGGCGGCGCTCGCCGGCAATACTTATTTTTTCATCGGCGTTCGGAGGCTGACATTTGCTCGGCCTCCCTCTTCTCTTTTTTATCGAACCACTATGACGACCTCTTCCGGTGCAACGGGACGAGACGCCACGACACGTCTCACCGTGGCGATGCTGTGGCTTTTGATCGGCGTCTTCGTGCTTTATCCGCTCTGCCGGCTTCTTGCCATGACCTTCTGGGGCGAGAGCGGTTTTACCTTTGAAAATCTCAAGCCCTTCGTCTCAAGCTGGTACGACCAGCAGGCAGCTGTCAACAGCATCCTGCTTGGCTTTTCCGTAGGCCTGGCCGGTACCGTTCTGGGCTTTATCTTCGCCTTTGCCGTCACGCGTCTGCGCATGCCCGCTTGGGTGAAATTCATCATCAGCGCAATCACGATCCTGCCTCTGATTTCTCCTCCCTTTACAAGCAGTATCGCGCTCACGCTTCTCTTGGGTCCCAACGGCATGATCCTCACGCTTTTGGGCATCGAGGACTTCAACTTCTACGGCTTCTGGGGCACCTTCATTTCCGAAACGCTTACCTTTTTCCCGGTGGCGTTCATGACGCTCTCGACCATTCTCTCGCGCATCGATCCTAACCTGGAAGACGCTGCCTATTCTCTGGGCGCTTCGAGTCTTACGGTCTTTCGTACGGTCACGATGCCGCTTGCCGTTCCCGGCATCGCCAACGCGTTTCTTCTCGTTTTCTCCTGTTCGCTCGCCGACTTCGCAACGCCTCAGGTCTTGGGCGGACACTCCTTCCCGGTGCTCCCGACACAGGCTTATCTGCAGATCACCGGCATGTACGACTTTAAGGGCGGCGCAGCGCTTTCTTTCATGCTGCTCATTCCGGCTCTCGCCGTATACCTGCTGCAGCACTACTGGGTAAGCCGCAAGAACTTCGTGACAGTGAGCGGTAAAGCCGGCGGACGCAGCTCGATTCACGGCCCGGGGCCGCTCGTGACGACCGTCATGGCCGTGGTCATCGCAGCCGTAATCGCCCTGATCATCGCTATCTACTCGATCATCGTTCTGGGCAGTGTCGTCAAGGTGTGGGGCGTCGACAACTCGATTTCCTTCGCCAACTACGAATACGTCATGACCCACGGCATGAAAGCCATCAAGGACACGCTGCTGATCGCCTGCATCGGTACGCCTTTGGGTGGTTTGCTTGCTGTTCTCGTGGGCTACGTGACGACTCGCCTGAAGGTGCGCGGTCACAAAACTCTGGAAACGGCCTCGCTTCTGAACTACACGCTGCCGGGCACCGTGGTCGGTATCGCTTACATCATCGCCTTCAACGACAAGCCGATCGTTCTAACCGGCACGATCTACATCCTGATTGCGGCATACGTCTTCCGTTATTCTTCGGCTGGCATCCGCAACGTCATCGCCGCGCTCTCCCAGATCGATCCTTCGATCGAAGAAGCCAGCCGAAGCCTGGGCGCTTCGTCTGTGAAAACCTTCACGTCGATCACGATTCCGCTCGTCCTGCCGGCCATCCTCTCGGGCATGAAGTATCTCTTCATCCACTCGATGACGGCCATCAGCGCCACGATCTTCCTCGTGTCGGTTCACTGGACTCTGATCACAACCCGCATTCTGGAATGCATGACCGAACTGCAGTTTGCGCAGGCCTGCGCCTTCTCGGTTGTGCTGATTCTTCTCGTCTTCCTGGCCTCCGGCGCCATGTCGCTGCTGGCCCGCGTACTGTGCCGCAACGGCGACACCATTGGAGCACGTTAAATGTCCGTTTCTCTCAGTCTTAAAAACATCTGCCGCCGTTTCATCAAAGATAACGAAGAATTCCTGGCCGTCAACAACGTCAATCTCGACGTCCAGCCCGGCGAATTTCTGACTTTTCTCGGCCCATCGGGCTGCGGCAAAACCACCACGCTTCGCATGATCGCGGGCTTTGAAACCCCGACTTCAGGCGAAATCTGCGTCGATGGCGTTGACATCACGCACGTCCCAGCCAATGAACGCGGTTTGGGTTTTGTTTTCCAGAACTACGCTTTGTTTCCGCACATGACCATTTTCGACAATGTCGCGTACGGTCTTAAGATCCGCGGCGAAGCGAAAGAAACCATGGCCACCAAAGTGCGCGAGGCTCTTGCATTGGTTGGTCTTACCAAGGCCGAACAAAGCTACCCGAGTCAGCTCTCGGGCGGTGAGCAGCAACGTGTGGCACTGGCCCGCGTGCTCGTTCTTCGTCCCAAGCTCCTCTTGATGGACGAACCACTTTCGAACCTTGATGCCAAGCTTCGTCTACACATGCGTACCGAAATCCGCCGCATTCAACAGAAACTCGGCATTACGTGTCTATACGTGACGCACGATCAGAAAGAAGCACTCACGATGTCGGATCGCATCATGGTCATGCACGGCGGCAAGATCGAACAAATCGGCACGCCGATGCAGCTCTACGAAGATCCCGCGACACCTTTCGTGGCAGACTTCATCGGGCAGGCTAACCTCATCGAAGGCCGCTTGGAAGCAATCGAAGCCGACGGATTTGGCATTATTTCCGTGGCCGGCCAGAAACTGCGCGCCCGCATGGGCAAACAAAATCCCCCGGCCGTGGGTGAAAACGCCTATTTGGTGGTGCGCCCCGAAAACCTGCATCTGCAGGCTGGTTCTGAGAGCTTCAACGTGCAGATCGTCAATCGCCTCTTTGAGGGTGATCGAATCGACTATCACGTCCAGATTCCGAACTCGAACCAGGCAAAGCACTACAGCATGTCTGTTCCGTTCCTGCCCGGGACCAAACTCATTGATGTCGGCACTGAACTGCAGGCAACCTTTACGCCACAAGCCGGCGTAATCATCAAGCGCTAAAAGCTGTACCCAACAAAAACGCCGTCGGTTTTGAACTGTCCCCAGAAAGCGAGACACTTTCTGGGGACATTTTTATGAGCAAGAAAATTTCTGCGGAAATCCGCCA
>ENA-USTZ01001224-USTZ01001224.1-human-gut-metagenome-genome-assembly--contig:-NODE-1224-length-9847-cov-4.870624_pt1 | contig 9847 bp, 10 predicted proteins | sample MGYA00250049_ERZ773375 | MGnify/ENA primary metagenome ERZ773375 (study PRJEB29103, sample SAMN06111956) | human gut metagenome | biome: human gut; feature: ankylosing spondylitis patient; material...
AGCACCTGCGGCGTGGGAATCAGGAACATGGCATCGTCCATATACCGCGCAAAGGCGGTGTTGCCCTCATCCGGGCGGGTGGGGTCGTCCTCGATCTCCACCAGTTCGCCGTTCGCATCAAAGTCCGGCAGACGGCCATACTTCATCTTTTTGATGGCAGGGAACACCCGCTGCTGCATGGTCAGGAAAATCTCGCGGGAGTCCTTGTCCTTGAAGCGGCTCCACCGCATAGACTGCCCTGCCGCGCTGGCCGGGAAGATGTGCTCCATCTTTTCGCCCGCCATGTTCTCGAAATCTTCGGTGGCAAGTTCTTTCTCGTCCAGTGACCGGATGAACATGAGATAAGTCAGCTGCTCAATGACCGTCAACGGATTCGTGATGCCGCCCGCCCAGATGTCTGTCCAGATTTTATCTACCTTATTTTTAATGGCTCCTGTAACCATGCATTCCTCCTGAATGTTTGCTAATCGCAAACGTTTTACATCTTGAATTTTTGGTGATAATACCACAATTTTATTATAGCAGTGTACGGTTGTATTTTCAATGTAGAGTGTTTATCGGAAGTGCTTTCTTGATCGCAAGGCAAGAAATTAGTGGAACGTTAAAATTGACAAAAGAAGGGTAAATGATGATGGTTTACGGCTATTGCAGAATCAGTACCAAACAGCAGAGCATTGAACGGCAAGTGCGGAACATCCTTGCAGAGTACCCCAAAGCAAAGCTCTACAAGGAAGCATTCACCGGAACAAAGCTGTCCTCACGTTTCGGCGGCTGAATCAGCGCACAAAGTTCTTCCTGCGTGTAAACGTCCTTGATGGTTTCTTGTGCCTTTACCATCTTGATTTTGAACGGTGCCATTTCGTCCTGCTCCATGCACCAGTAAAGGAACACTTTCACCGAACGGATATAATGGTTGACGCTGTTTGCGGTCATTCCGCTATCCGTCAAGTGGATAACATACCGTTTGAATCCTGCTTCAGATTATCAAACCGGGCTGCATTCTTCTGAATCTTCTTCATTTTTGTACCTCTGATCTCGAATATTTTTGAAAAAATCATAGGTACAAGCTCAAAAAGCCCATATAAAACAAAAAAGACGACAAATCGTTTAATTCAACGATTTATCGTCCTTTTGGTGCGCTCGAGGGAACTCGAATCCCTGGCCCTCTGATTAAAAGTCAGATGCTCTACCGGCTGAGCTACGAGCGCATACGATACTGATACAATATTCAAAATATTGCCGTATTATATTACCATACCCGCCGCAAAAAAGCAAGCCTTCGGGGCAAAAAACTTTCTTTCACAAAATCTGCGGGCGCTGGCACGAACTTCCCCTTTACAAATCCGGCAAGAATCAGTACAATCAAATCATGTACACTGTATGCCGATCCCGGCGGGCGACGGCGCGGAGAAGTGCACGCCCGGCCGATGCAATAGGAGGTCTGTTTCGTATGAAAATTTCTCGACGGTCCGTACTTCGTTACTCCGGGCTGGCGGCCGCTTGGCTGGCGCTGACCGGCTGCACCCCCACCGGCAATGCTTCGCTGGGCAGCAGTCTGCCCGCGTGGATGCAGAAGGCGCTGCGCGTCTCGCCCGCTGATTCGTCGGCTACGTCGTCAGCCGCTTCCAGCGAGGCGTCCTCTGAGATGGCCGCCTCCTCCCTGCCCGCGAGCGAGCAGCTCGACCCCGGCTTCGGCGTGATGCCGAGCTATAACGCCAATCCCCTGACCGGCGAAGAGCGCAGCGGCAACCACCGGATCGTGGGCGTCATGGTCAACAACATCTGCAACTCTGAAAGGCAGAACGCCCGCCCCCAGCGCGGCATCGCTTCCGCCGACCTGCTCATCGAGAGCAAGGTCGAGGGCGGCATCACCCGCTTCTGCGCGGTGTATTCCAGCGTGGACAACATCCCGGAGATCGGCCCCATCCGCTCCGGCCGCGACCAGTTTTTGCAGCTGCTCATGCCGTGGAACGCCCTGTATTACCACGACGGCGAAAGCATTTTCTGCACCCAGTTCATCAACGTCTACAACTACTCCGGCCTGAACATCGGCGGCAAGAGCTACTTCAACACCCCGATCCATCCCCATGTGGCCCACCGCATCAAACGCAGTGAGAACGTCGCCTACGAGCACACCGAGTTCACCTCCGCCAAGGAGATCAAACAGGCGGCCAACGATGCCGGCATCAGCCTGAGCTACCCGTATGAGGGCACCTGCTTCCGCTTTGCCGACTACCGTACCAAGGCCGTGAACACCCTTGAGGGCACCCCCGCCGCCAAGAGCATCAGCATCACCCACTCGGCCAGCTACAAGACGAGCTTCGCCTACAACAGTTGGAACAAAAACTATAAAATGTCGATGTACAGCAACCGCACCAAAAAGTTCGAGTCCACGGTGGACGAGCTGACCGGCAAGCAGCTGGCCTTCGACAATGTGGTGGTCTGCTTTGCCAACATTGCGGCCTACGCGGGCGACTCCCACGATGTGCAGGAGGCCCAGTACGTGCAGGGCGGCGAGGCCTACCTGTTCACCCGCGGCGGCGTCCAGACCGGCCGCTGGGAAAAGAACCACCCCACCCAGCCCCTGAAGCTCTACACCGACAGCGGTGAGGAGATGACCCTGAACCGTGGCAAGACCTACTTTGCCCTCGTGGACGACGACGAGTGGGCCAACTTCAGCTACCAGTAAATCACCCGCCCTTCGGGGCAGAAGAGGAACAAGATGAAATTTTGGAAGCGGACTGCTTTGTGCCTTGCGCTCTGCGCCGCGCTCTTGGTCGGCTGCGTCCCCGCGCGGGATGCGGCTGTGTCCGACACGCCCGCCGACCCCCTCACCGGGCAGGAACTGCTCTGGCCGGGGCAGCGGCCGGTGGCGGTCACCATTGAAAACGATTCTTCCAGCACGACCCAGTGGGGGCTTTCCACGGCGTCGGTGGTGCTGGAAGCCCTGACCGAGACCCAGACGCCCACCAGCCTCTGTCTGGTCTACCCTGCCGTGGACGCGGTGCCGCAGGTCGGCCCGGTCAGCGCCGGGCAGGACCTGTACTGGCGGCTTCTGGTAGGCCAGCAGGTGCTGCCCGTCCAGCGCGGCGGCGGAGCCTTTGACCAGAACTATCTCGATTACTACTCCCTGCGGGCCGTAGACGCCTTAGAGACCGGCACCAACGCCTTCTCCTGCGATAGCGCATGGAGCAACAGCCCCCTGTGGTACACCAGCGGCAGCGCCTTGGCCGGAGTGCTGGGCAAGCTGAACATCTCTTCGGTGCTGACGGAATCCCGCCTGACCGACACAGCCGCCAACGGCAGCAGCGAAAGCGAGACGGAGACCACCGTTCTCTCGGTCCCGGCCCTGCTGCCCCAGCAGACCGAGGGCCACCTGCCGGACGCCGCAGCGTCCGACGCGGTCAGCGTCCGCGTGCAGTTCGACGCCTCCAACGCCACCGGCTTTTCCTACGATGCCGACAGCAGCACCTATAAGATGCTCCACGCCGACGGCACGCCCCAGCTCGATGCCAACAACGGCCAGCAAGCGGGCTTCGACAACCTGCTCGTCCTGTTCAGCGCCTCGGCCCTGCGGGACGACGGCCTGACCCTCGACTACGACCTGACCATGGGCGGCGGGGTCTGGCTCAACGACGGGCACCTGTGGCCGATCACATGGACGCAGGGCAGCGACACCACCTTTTTCTTCTACGACGCCGACGGCCAGCCGCTGACCCTGACCGCGGGCAGCAGCTACATTGCCCTTGTCTCCAGCCTCACCGGGCAGGAGCTCATGGTGCTGAACTCCGCCGGGGAGAGCCTGACCCCTGCGCTCGCCACCGAAGCGGACTCCGCTTCCATCAACCCCTGACGACCAAAAACACCCTCGCGGGCTGTGTGTGCAGCTCACGAGGGTGTTTTTTCGTTTTTCTGTTACAAGTCCACCACGCTGCCGACCTCGGCGGGGCTGGTGGGGACGGCGCCCAGCTGGACTTCGTCCACCTCCCGGCGCACCACGAAGTGCATGGTCTGGCCGGAGGCAAAATCGGGCTGGTAGGTCAGTTCCAGCGTGGTCCAGTCCTCCGGCGTCTCGCAGAAGCAGTGGAGCATGGCCCCGCGGCCCGCGGCCAGATTCAGCGTAAAGACCGAGGCATCTGCTGCATTTTCGCCGTAGAGCGGGGCGGCGAAGCTGCCGCAGCGGACGGCCTTGCCGTCGCAGACCGCCGTCAGCCCCGTGCCCAGCCGATACAACTGGTCGGTGGTGGTCATATCGCGGCTTTGCAGATAGCTCGTGCCGACGGCCAGCGCCTTGGCCGAGAGGTTCTCCACCGACAGGTACACAAGGGTGCTGCCCAGCTCCGGCGCAGGGGCATAACCCAGCAGCTCGACGGCAGCCTTGCCGTCCAGCAGAGCCGGTTCGCCCTCATAACAGGGGGCCATTGCCGCAGCCGAAACGCCGGTGAGCAGGGCGGCAGCCAGACTGACCGCACCGGAACCGGCACATTTCAGGAACGAGCGGCGGGACAGGGATTGGGACATCGGGGATTCCTCCTAACGGAATAGTTCTCCTTATACAATAGTAAATTCCGGGCAGCCTGTCAAGGGATTTGCCCGGAATTTTACCAAGCCTTATTCAAACGCTTCGTTTTCTTCGTTCTCGGCCTGACCGCGCAGGGTGTCGGCGTAGCCGAAGGGCACGATGTCGATGGCCTCCACAAGGCGGTCCCGCATCCAGAGCTGAACGTCGGTCTGGACGGTGTAGCCGCAGCCGGGGTCGGCCATCCACTGTTCCGGGTGGCGGCTGGGCAAAGCCCGCTGACTGAGCATACTCATGATGACGCCGCCGTGGGTCACACAAGCCGCCTCGGTAACGTCCATCCGGATCATATACTCAAACAGCTTGAGCAGCGTCTCGGAGCAGCGGGCGTGGAACTTCTCGGTGGGCTCGGCTCCTTCGGGCACGAAGCCGGAGCCGGGGGTGATCCACTTCTTGAAGTCCTCATCCTTGACCAGCTCCTTGACGGGGCGGTTCTCGAAAACGCCGAAGCCCGCCTCCCGCAGGTCGTGGACCGAGAACTGATGGGCCGCGTTGGGGAAGAGGATGTTCGCCGTTTCCACCGCGCGCATCAGCGGCGAGGAGAAAACAGTGTCCACCTGCGGATACTCGAACCGCTCCTTCAGGTCGGCCAGCTGGGCGCGTCCCTCGTCGCACAGGGGGATGTCCGTGCCGCTGCCGATGTACAGCCCCTGCAGGTTGCCGGCCGTGATGCCGTGGCGGATGAGATGCAGCTTAAATGTTTTCATCGTCAAAAACACCTCGATTTTCGCAAAGTTCGTCGCATTGTGCTAAAATTTTTGTGCGCAGCAGGCAGCCTGCCCTTTCCGCGCAGCACAAAATATACGCCAGTTTCTTCTTAGTTTAACATAGATATGGTGGTTTGAGCAAGACCTTTGACAAAAATGACGAAATCCGACAGGAAATTCCGTCATTTTGCTCGCTTTACAAGTCGTTTTCCGTTGTGTATAATCAACATGCTGTAAACCAAAAATCAAAGAAGTCTCATATTTTCACTGAGGAGCCAAAGATCATGGAATTCAATCGTATCATCAAACTGCTGCGCAAGGAGCGCGGCATCACCCAAAAGCAGGCGGCGGAGGATCTCGGCGTCTCGCAGGCGCTGCTCTCCCACTACGAAAAGGGTATCCGCGAGTGCGGTCTGGATTTCGTGGTCCGCGTGGCAGATTACTATAATGTATCCTGCGATTATCTGCTGGGCCGCTCGGCGGAGCGCAACGGCATGATGCTGACCGCCGACGAGCTGCCCAACCCCGACAAGATGAAGGACAACGTCTACCACGGCAGCGTCCTGCCCACCATGAACAAAAAGCTGATCTCCAACGGCCTGAATGTCCTCTACGCCAAGATCGCCGAATGCCACAGCAAAGCCCTGACCACCGAGGTCAGCAGCTACCTGATGATGGCGGTGGCCAAGATGTTCCGGCTGCTCTACTCCGCCGAACCCCACAACGCGCCCAGCCTGTTCAGCGTGGAGGCCCGCCGCTGGCCCGGCTACTCCAGCGCCGTGATGCAGATGAACGAAGCCAATGTGGAAGCCCTGCTGGCCGGGGAGGACGTGGGCACGGGCGAAGGGGTCAAGGACCCGTCCTGCCTTGCCATGACCACCGAGAGCCTGACCCGCGAATTCCCGCTGTACACCCCCAGTCTGCTCAATCTGGTCAAGACCAGCGAGACCCGCGTCAAGGGCATCAGCCCGGAGCAGTAACGGCCCCGCATGTGAAACTCGTGTTAATTTTTGCCGAAAAGGGTTGCGCTCCGTTCCAAAAGATGTTATAAACGAACCAGAGAAGAAAAAGACATTGCCATTTGATAAGGAGGCAGTTTTTATGTCGAACAAGATCTCCCGCCGCTCCTTCCTGAAGGTCTCCGGCGCTTCTGCGCTCGCACTGGGCGCCGCTTCCATGCTGGGCGGCTGCCAGTCTTCCAGCAGCAATTCTGTGGAAGTCAAGGTCGGTGATAAGATCAGCAACTGGAACAATCTGGCCGTCCAGCTCACCAGCGTCTTCACGCTGGCCGACGCGCCCGATGTGCCCGGCAGCAAGTATGTTGCCATTCTGGTCACCGCCGTCAACCGCTCCAAGACCGATACCATGGCCATCGGTGCCCAGAACGTCCTTGAGATCGATGCCGCTTACCCGCTGAACACCGAGGAGCTCAAGGCCGCCAACACTGCCCCCTATTTCCACGCTCTGTCCGCCTCTACCACCGACTTTGCCGTGACCGTGGACGGCCAGACCGCCGAGGCCGGCGCTTATGTCGCTCTGTACGACAGCACCACCGAGACCTTCAACGATTCCCCGAATCTGCCCCCGCAGGGCTCCGGCTACATCGAGCTGGTCTGCATGGTCCCCGCCGATTGGCAGCAGATGACCGTGACCTACACCCCGACCTTCGTTTCCGGCAAGACCCTCACCTTCTCCATGAGCGCTTCCGACCTGTCGAATTCCTGAGTTCCGGGGGACGAAATTTCGTCGCATCGGGTTTCCTTGCGCCATTTTTGTTCTCAAAAAATCTGTGAAAACCATTGACATCCGCCCATTTTTCGCCTATTGTATAGGCAAGGCCTTTTGGCAAATGATATGTGATCCCATATAAAAGGAGGAACCATCATGTCTTTCGAGTTTTCCCGCCGTAATTTTATGAAATACACCGCTGTCGCTGCCGTCGCTCTGGCGGGCGCAAGCCTGTTCACCGGCTGCAAGAACTCCGGCGATTCCTACAACCTGATGTGCAACGGTGCCGGTGAGCTGACCGTCCTGCAGGTGACCGCCGCAATGGGCAATTATGACGACAAGAGCAAGAAGTACACCGCTCCCGACATCACCGGTACGACCATTGAATTCCCCATGAAGATCACCAACAACCGCACCAACCCCATCTATGTCAACCCCACCAACTTCAAGGCCGTCGTCTACGATAAGGAGAACAAGGTCATCAAGAAGTGCAACTACTACAGCGGTGTCACGTTCGACTCCAACCTGTACGAGACCAACCTCACCAAGGGCAGCTCCGTCAGCGGCAAGATCACCGTGGATATCGGCACCACCGCTCTGACCGAAGGCCAGTACATCGTCCTGACCTACTGCCCCGACCTGCAGTACAACGAGTACTCTCTGAACTGGAAGCTGACCAAGTAAGCCGTTTCCAGTACCACGACCTGATTTAGCTGCATCCTCACCGCCCGGATTCGTTCCGGGCGGTTTTTGTTTGCCCGCTCCTTGGCAAAACATCTTAAATTTTCTTTCAATTTTCGGCAGTTTTGTATCTTGTGCACAGCATCCTTTTCCTTTACAATAGAGATATGGAAAAGGATGGGAGCGCAGCGGCTCAGCACATGCCGCCGCGCTGTTTGTTTTCCGCCCGGAACCGGAATGACGCCGGACTTTTGTAGAACAGGAGTGTTGCACTTATGATCAACATGGTAAAGCTTCCCACCAGCAAGAGCAGTCTGTTCCTGCGTGTGGCAAAGGGCCATTTCGCCACCAGCCACAGCCACATCAACTACTACATCGACGTGACCACCCAGAAATCCCGTCTGTCCGAGGCAAAGGCCGTGGCAAAGGAACTGGTGGCCGCCTATCAGCATAGTACCATCGTGGACACCGTGCTCTGCTTGGACGGCACGCAGGTCATCGGCACCTGCCTTGCCAACGAGCTGACCAAGGACGGCTTCTCCAACATGAACGCCCACCAGACCATCTACATCATCACCCCGGAGTACACCACCGGCAGCCAGATCATCCTGCGCGACAACCTCGCCCCCATGGTCAAGGGCAAGCATGTGCTGATCTTGGCGGCTTCCATCACCACCGGCTACACCGCACAGGCCGCCATCGAGGCCGTGAACTATTACGGCGGCATGGTCGCGGGTCTGTCCGCCATCTTCGCCACCACCAGCGAGTGCCTCGGCATCCCGGTCACTTCCATCTTTGACCCGTCCAGCCTCCCCGATTACGCCAGCTTCGATTCCCGCGAATGCCCCCTGTGCAAGGCGGGCCAGCACATCGACGCCCTCGTCAACAGCTTCGGTTACTCGGCACTGTAACAGGCTGCTTTCCACAGATCCCTTTTGACCGACCTCTTCTGCCCCGCCGCACCGGACACTCCTCTGTTCCCGTGCGGCGGGGTTTTCTCGAATCAAAAAGAGACCGCGCGTGCGGCCTCTTTTTTGCGTTATTCCCTTACTTTTTCTTCGGGAACACGAACGGGTCATGCAGGTAAACAGTGACGAGATAGGCCGCCATGAAGCACCAGATGATCGGCTCGCAGAGAATGACGGCGTTGTACGCAAATTTCGGGATCAGGAGCAGGACGAAGATGATCTTGCCCACCAGCTCGATGACGCTGGAGAAGAGGGGCAGCACCTTGTTGCCGAGGCTCTGCAGCGCATAGCGGGTGGAGAGCAGGACGCCCAGCACCGCGTAGAACGGCGCGTTCCAGAGCAGATACCGTGCGCCGTTTTCCAGCACCACCGGCTCGCTGGAACCGGAGACGAAGGCCACCATCCACGGAGCCGCCGCCCGCATGAGCAGGACGGCGAGGACCGCCACCACGACCGAGTAGAGGTAAATTTCCTTCATGCCCTTGCGGACGCGGTCCGGCTGGCCCGCACCGCAGTTCTGGGAAACGAAGGTCGAACCCGCCGACGCCATGCTCAGCAGCGGCATATCCGTGAACATGAACATCTTGCGGGCGGCGGTATGGCCCGCGATGACCAGCGTGCCCAGACCGTTGATGCCGTATTGCAGGACCACCGAGCCCGCCGAGACGATGCTGCTCATCAGGCCCATGCAGATGCTCTGGCTGAACAGCTCCCAGTACAGGTGCTGGCCGACTTTGAAGTGCTTTTTCTCCGGGAGGAGAAGCTTCACCTTGGCGAAGACGTAGAGGATGCAGAGCAGGACGGACACGCCCTGCGAGATGACGGTGGCCACGGCCGCGCCCTGCACGCCCATGCCCATCTTCGCGATGAAGAGCAGGTCCAGCAGGATGTTCAGGCCCGACGAGAGGAGCAGGAAGATCAGCGGCATAAAGCTGTTGCCGATGGCCCGGAGCAGACCGGCGCACAGGTTGTATGCAAACATGACGATGACGCCGTAATCAATGACGATGATGTAGCGGTAGGCGTCTTCCAGAATCTCCGCCGGGGTGTCCAGCAGCACCAGCAGCGGGCGCAGCCCCACCCCGCCCACCAGCGTGATGCAGAGGGAGGCGATCAGGCCGATGACGAGAGAGCCCGCCACGGTCTTCTTGAGCAGATCGTCGTCCTGCGCCCCGTAGGAGCGC
>ENA-USTZ01001226-USTZ01001226.1-human-gut-metagenome-genome-assembly--contig:-NODE-1226-length-9833-cov-57.972427_pt1 | contig 9833 bp, 5 predicted proteins | sample MGYA00250049_ERZ773375 | MGnify/ENA primary metagenome ERZ773375 (study PRJEB29103, sample SAMN06111956) | human gut metagenome | biome: human gut; feature: ankylosing spondylitis patient; material...
TGCGGGAGAGTAGGTAGCCGCCTCCTTTTATCAAGAGCCTCAGATTTCGAAAGATTTCTGAGGCTTTTTTGTTTTCACGCGGAATCTTCTTTTTCTCACGCGGATTGTTTTTTAGGTCACGCAGATTTTTTCTTTGTTGCTTTTCCTTTTTTCCAACAGATTTCACAGATGTGCACAGATTTTAGACCTGTTCGGTCTGGGATGACGCAGATTCTTTGATAAATAAAAAGGGTGTACCCGTTAGCAGGCACACCCCATTTGTTTTATGATAATCTTATTCATCTTGCAATCCGCCAATACAGCCATGCATCTCTTTCCTTCTACGGTCTTCAGAATGCAGCCGATGGTCTTTCTTCCGATATTTCTGTTCACAGGAACCTGCGATTGCGGAATCACCTCTACATAGTGAATGCCGGCATTCGGCACATCCATCGGCAGGATGCCCTCTGCCTGCATCTTCTCGTGATTGAATTTATCTACGTCGTCGAAACGCACATAGCGGTTGGTCTTGCTGTCAACGAATCCTACGCATACCGACTCTTCATCGGTTGCGATGGAAGCAAAGATGAGTTTTTCGCCCGCATATCGCTTGAATACCCTGCCTCTCTCTCGCTGCAGAAGCTCTGCCATTGAAACCTTGCAGACTCTTCCGCGTTCATATACCAGAATAAGCCAGCCTTCTTCCTCGTCCTCGTGAACGGCGAGCTTCAGGCGATAGTCTTGCCAGTCATCCTCGTCGAGCAGTTTATATTTATCGGTGGCAAGCAGACAGATTACGGCAGTCACCGGGCGATAGCCTTCCTCGTAGTCGTGTAGCGCATTGTTGCGCAGGCGTGAGGTCTGGATATGCTCGGTGATAGGTGCAGACTCCACATGCTTGATGATGGTTTTTGCCTCCTTTTCTGCTGATAGTGCTTCAGCCGCTGCAGATGCAGTGACGGGTTGCGTGATAGCTAGATGAGGCACATGCTCCTCAGCCCACTGCTTTCTGATGGCAAAGAACTTGTCCTTGTAGTTTTCGTTCACCTTTCGTGCCGATGTACCCATTCGCTCGAAGTATTCCGAACTTACGGCGATAGGGTGCGGACATGGTTCGATGTCGATGATGAGCACGACATTGTTCACTTCATTATCAAAATGGGTGTGCACGTAGTGGGCACCCTCCTGGCCCAGGTAGTAAACAATCTGGTTGTTCACATACACCTCGAATTTATCATTTGAACCCTTGAAGAGTGGATTCTTCAGGTCTTCTTCCAGTCCCATCTCGTAACCGATGTCGGATACACCCAGATAGAGATGTCCACACTCGGCATTGAGGAAGGCGCAGATTTCCTGCATGATCTTCACGGTCTGAGCCTGCACGTCCACCTTCATCGAGTTTTCCGGATAAACGATAGAAGTCTTGAACTCCGTATGGAAATCTTCCTTGCCATAGTTCTTCTTGTTGGAAGATGACTTGTGTAGCTTGAGCAGTGCCCTGATTTTGTCGAGGATGTCGCCAGCCTGGGTAAGGAGTCCCGATTTCTTCACGAAGTTGTGTGACAGAACCAGGGCGGCAAGCTGCTGCAGCTGTGGATCTTCCGTCAGACTGCTCCATTGGTAGAGTTCCTCGTAATGATCATCACTGTCGAGACATCCGATGATGCGCAGCTGCATGAAATCGTGGCGCAGGATGGCATTTCTCTCAAAGAGCTCAAGCTCTGTTTCGGCGATGAGATCTATCTTCTTGGTATCCACCTTGTCTAATGCCGCAAAGTCGTTGAGCAGTTCCAGCAGGGTGAGTCGGCTGTCGTAATAGTTGGTGCGTTCCTTGCTGTCTATCATGATGGCGAGCAGTCGGCAGAAGTTCAGATAGTTATATGCCTTGATATTATCCTCTTCCAGGGTAGCCTTGGCGTCGATGATACCCATCAGTTCTGATACATAGACGCTGTCCATATCCATGGCATCCGCCAGTTCGTCTTTCTCTGCCTTCGGGTTATACACCTCGTGGTTGGCATAGCCGAGCATCAGGTTGTGGAAGGCTTCGGCAAGACTGAATCTGCTTTCCGGCGATTCGCGAGGAAGGTGCCATAGAGATAGTCGCTGCTGCCCTCGGTGATGTTGTCCACCTCCACGACCATGCCGCGTCTCAGGTCTTCTACCGTCATGCCCGGTGCAGGCGCAACGGATACGGAGAAGCCCTCGCTGCTCACGGCAGGTACTCTAGCCAGACCCGGAACCTGACTGAAAACCAGACAGGTGAGTCGGGAGTTGTAGAACAGGTCGTTCACTCTCACGTCGTCCTCATATTCGCTGATCATGTCGCGCATGGCAAACTCATAGGTTCCGTCGCTCTTCACATTCTTTACGTAGGCACGCAGCAGGAGCGGCACGGCCTGGTATTCAAACGACTGCATGCTGACATCGCCAGGGAAGAAAGGCACCACGTCGTTCAGCACATCCAGCGTACCCGTTCCCTCGTATCCGTCTTCCACTACCTTGCATTCAAACATCAGGTCGCCTGCAATCTACTTTGTGATGATGATATCCGTTTCGTCATCTATATAGAGTGTCTTGTTCTGCTTTCTGGAAGTCTTTCGCTTTTTGGAGAAGAGCGAGTCGTTGATGTACTCCCACAGCTGCTTGAAGTGTTCGATGGTGGTTCCCACCTTTCCGCGCAGGTTCACCGGAGGCTTTTCGTCGAGTCGTACGGAGAGTCCATGCCATAGTCCCATGCGTGCCGACAGTGGCAGGTAGAGATTTTCCTTATCCAGATTCTTGGGTTGGATGGTGATGGCCTGTTCGTTTACGGTGAGCAAAGCCAGATCGCTTTCATATTTAACCGGTTCGATATTCTCCACGGTTTCGTTCTCCTGCGAGCAGAGCATGTTGGAAAGCACGAAGGCATCGTCGCTGTTGTATGGCAGGGCGGCATCGAATTCCGATTGCGTGAAGAGCGAGAGGAATGATTTCTGCAGTGTCTTGTTCGGATCGCTCACGTTCATGAGCGAGACCAGTCGGTAGAGTAGTGCCTGGTTCAGCGAACTGTCGTAAATCTTATGGGTAGCATGTCTGCCCAGAATCAGTTCGATGGTGAGCACCTGTATCATCGTCTCCTTGGTATGGATGTCGCTGGTGAGTCGGTCGGTCTGGTTATAGATGTTGTCCACGTATCCCTGTAGCAGTTTGATTCATTGCATCTGGAATGGTTTTCTGTTCCATAGATACATTTCCTGTCCTCTGATGGTGGTTAAGATGGAATCGATGAGTTTCTCCATAATGGTGAAGTCGAGCATGAAGATACACTGCATGATGCAGAATTGCTTGCGCGGATGATAAATATAGGCGCATGTGGATAGGGTTGAGAGGATTTGGCTGATGGTATCTTCCGCCTTGCCTTTTCTTAGGATTTCAATGGCTTGTATATAGTAGGATAGCAGCTCGATGACATCGGTGAAGCGCTGTTTTAGCAGAATGCGCTCGGCTTCCTTGCATCGTGGCAGCAGATTTTCGCTTTCCAGCGTTTCCAGGCAGTGGGTATGTATTTGTCGGAGCAGGATTTGCAGTTCGTCCTGGTTCAGGGAGTCGGATAGGCCCACAATCCATCTGTGGCATTCCAGGTCGAAGATGTCGGATGGAGTATCTCCGAGCATCAGGTTTCTGAATTACTGCGTATTCCAGTTTTCCTCGCCTATGATATCATAGAATTCCTTTTCCGACAGTGAGAATTCCGTTTTGTCGGCACCCAGCACTTCCACGAGCTGCACGTCCATGTATTTCTGGTGGAATTTCAGGATGCGGCATCTAACCATAGGTGTGAGTGCGGCATTGATCACCGTGTCTCTCTTGAGCATGGCTGTGAAGCCAAACTCATCTTCCAGATGGTAGAAGTTGCCCAGTGCCATCTTGATCTTAAAGTTCACCTCGTCGTTTTCCTTGTAGTTTTTCTCATGAGGTGCTCAATGTCCTGAGCGATGAAAACCTTGCCCAGATGAGTGGTAATCATCAGGCAGTTGAGCGTTTCCGGAGCGGGTTGCCTTCTCTGGAAGTCAACCTGTGCCACCTTGTAAATTCTGTCTTCCACTTCGATGACGAACTTGTGTTCTTCTTCATCTACTCGCAGAACCTTTGCTTTGATGTTTTTGATATTATTCATACTGATATAACAAATGTTTTAAACTGATTACAAAGGTACATAAAAAAATGTGTTTCCTTATAAAATGCCCGTAAAATAATTACTTTTTAGTATTTATTTGTCTTAAAATACATTAAATGTTAGATGAAGATGCTAATTAATGACATAAATCTATTAATTTTGCAGAATAAATAACATTTTGTGCTTATGAAGAGAGTATTACTTACTTTTATGGCTGCTGCCGCAACCGTTGCCGCAACAGCACAAGACATTTACAAGACTGATTTCTCTACGGAGGATGAGTTCCAGAAATGGACGGTTATCGATGCCAATGAAGATAACACTACATGGAAATTCGATGCCGAGGGAAGCCAGTCACACGTTTATTACCCTTATTCGGCTACGAACCAAGCAGACGACTGGCTGGTTTCTCCTGCCATCACCCCAAAGAAAACGGGTAACCTGCTGGTGAAATATACCACCTATGGTACCAGCTATGGTGAGAGAATCGAGGTGCGCACAGGTTCAAAGCCAACCGTCAGTGACCTGAAGAAACTTCAGAATCTCAACGATGCTGTCAAGGGTCAGGCTACCACGGAATCATTTATCTACAGTGCCAAGGAAGGCGAGCCTTTCTATGTAGGATTCCGCTGCTTCAGTCCTGCCGACCAGTGGAAGTTCTATATGTGCAACTTCAGTGTTACTGAAATCGACAAGGCCATCGATTTGCAGGCCACCGACCTGCTTACCCCTCAGACAGGTGATAGTCTTACGGATGCAGAAACCGTGACGATCAGAGTTGCCAATATCGGCTTCGATGCCAGCCAGAACTTCAAGGTAGCTTATCAGATTGACGACCGTGAGCCAGTGGTAGAGGATGTGAATGCCACTCTGGAGGCTGGCGAGAGCATGGAATATACCTTCAATACCAAGGCTGATTTCTCTGAGCCACGCCACAACTACAATGTCAAGGTCTACTCCATCGATGCAGATGATTACAACATGGCCAACGATACCTGCCAGGTAGCCGTGCGCCACAATGGTGCCCTCACTCCTCCATGCACATGGGGATTTGAGCCTAAAGAGGACAATGTGCAGTTTAAATACTACAACCTCAATGAGGATGATGGCAACTGGACCCTGTATTCAGACTTTTGGATGAATATGGCACGCACAGGCGTAACCTGTCTCGCCTATAATTATAATAAGGAGAACAATGCCAACGACTGGGCAGTTCTCGACCCAGTGAAGGTAGAAGCTGGCTACTACGTATTGCGCTACTGGTATTCCGGTTCCGACGGCCATACCGAGAAGTTGGGCGTATATTATGGTAATGGCAATGCCCCTGCCGATATGACCAACAAGATTGATGAGCAGACCATTCAGCAGGGTGCTTACCAGGAAGCGTTCAAGGTAATCAAGTTCGACAAGCCACAGACCATCTATCTGGGCTTCTATGCCTTCAGCGACAAGAATGAGAACTGGCTCACCATCGACGATGTACAGTTCTACAAGGCATCCAGCGATGCATCCGACCTGGGAATCAGCAGTATTTCCAAGCCATTCGATTATGCCCGCACTCCTAACGACAAGGATGTGGAGTTCGAGGTTCAGAATGTAGGCATCAAGGATGCAGAGGGTAAGGCCATCATCTCTGTAGACGGTGAGGTGAAGAAGGAAATCGCCCTCGATATGAAGGCGCAGAAGATCACTACTTTCACAGCTGAGGATGTCATTGCAGGATTACCACAGGGCAAGCACAAGCTGAAGATTGAGATTCAGAGTGCTGATGACAGTTCTACTGATAACAACGTGATTGAGAAGGAGTTTGTATCACTCGTCACACCAGCCATCCTCTATGATTTCGAGGATGCGAAGATTCCTGAGGACTTCAGCTTCTATGTAGGCGACAAGGGCACCGTGAACCCTAATGCCGGTAAGGAATTCAACGAGCAGGGCTGGGGTATCTTCAACATTGGCAAGCACGAGATACTGGGCGAACACCTTCTGGCAGGTACATCCTGGATTGATGGTGCAACACCAGACCGCTGGATTATTCTTCCACAGGTGAAGGTTACCGATGAGAACACCTATTTTGCATGGGATGCGAACTCATTCAACGCTTATGGCAACCTGGATAGCTATAATGTGAAGGTTTCAGATGGTTCTACCAATCCTGCAGATTACGAGTATACTTCTGAGGCAAAGATTTCCAACGAGAACACTACTCCAAAGACTCGCGGTATCAGCCTTGGCAAGTACAATGGCAAGAATATCGCCGTGGCCTTCAATATTGTTTCCAAGAAGGGTGAGGCACTCTGCCTCGACAACCTCGGATTCTATGGTGGAGTAGAGAAGGTAGCCACAGGTATCAAGGATATTACCAGTGATGCCCACGAGGTGATTGCCTTCGACAGCAACAGTTTCGCTGCAGCCGGCGCCGCATCTATCAGCATCGTTGATGTAAGCGGCAGAACCGTGATGAATGTAAATGGCAATGAGGCAAGCATCTCTTCATTGCAGTCGGGCGTCTATGCCGCAGTAGTCAACTATGGCAACGGCAAGACCAGAACCGTGAAGTTTGTGAAGAAATAATAGAAGATAAATGAAACCAATAAACGGCATCAGGAACCCCTGGTGCCGTTTATATTTCTTATTCATTTCCAAAATAACGTTAAAAACCATTAAGAACTTTCCAAAAATACATAATTAATTGTGTATCATGACTTTTTGTCCTTACCTTTGCAAGGTTATAGAAGATTATTCAATAATATTTGGAATAAATATACGATTTTAAATGAATAAAAAGCGATTCTTGCTGGGGGCAATCACTGCCACCCTGATTGGAAGTTCTTGCTATGCCATCTCCATGGAAGCTGCACCGGAGATGGGATTGTTCAAGAAGAAAAAGAAAAAAACAGAGCAACCTACATCGGATTATAAGAAAATAGTAGGCAGCGATTCTGTGAATGTACGAGGAGTCATGAATGTAGTAAAGAAGGAACAGGATTTCTACCTTGAAATGCCTACCAAACTGATGGGAAGAGTGTTCCTCGTTTCCAACAAACTGCAGCGTGTGCCTTCCGAACTCAACGAGGCAGGTGTAAACCGTGGTATCAACTACGAAAACCAGTGCATCCGTTTTGAATGGAATCAGGATAAAAAGACCGTTTTTGTGCGCCAGCAGCGCCTTACTCCCGAAGTAGATTCCAAGGATGCCATGGCGGCATCCGTTGGAAGCAATTACATTGATCCGCTCATCGCAAGCCTCAAGGTAGAGGCGGTGGCCAAGGATTCTTCCACCGTCATCTTCAAGGTGAACGACCTCTTTAACGGAAAGAAGACTTATCTCAATGATGTGTTCAATCTCATCAATCTCGGCACTTCAGCCGATTCTGATTTGTCGCGCATCATCGATATCAAGGCTTTCAGCAACAATATCACCGCAACATCCGAACTTACCACCGTGGTACGCGAGGGTAAGAGCAAGACCAATATCACCGTAGAGGTAAGCAGTTCGCTGGTCCTCCTTCCAGAAACCCCGATGGTGGCACGCAAGGAAAACCAGCGCGTGGGCTATTTCACCACCAGCCGATTGCAGTATGGCGACCACCAGCAGGAGGTGACCCGCAACAACTATATCACCCGTTGGCGCCTGGAACCTAAGGATGAGCAGGCCTATCTGCGTGGTGAACTGGTAGAGCCTAAGAAGCCTATCGTCTTCTACATCGACCCAGCCGTTCCGGAGTTCCTGCGCCCTTATATTAAAAGAGGTATGACCGACTGGAACGCAGCGTTCGAGAAGGCAGGATTCAAGAATGCCGTACAGGTGTTCGACCTCACCGACAGCATTGCTGCCGAAGGCGACGACATGAAGTATTCTGTGCTGACCTACGATGCATCAGAGAAGGCGAACGCCATGGGTCCTTCCGTCATCGACCCTCGAACAGGCGAGATTCTGGAGGCAGACATCATCTGGTGGCACAACGTGAAGTCGCTCCTGCGCGAATGGATCATGGTGCAGACAGGAGCCTACAACAAGGAGGCACGCCATTATGAATTGCCAGAGGCCTTGATAGGCGATGCAGCCCGATTCGTAGCCTGCCATGAGGTGGGCCACTCGCTCGGATTGCGCCACAACATGATAGCATCCAATGCATACCCTACGGATTCCCTCCGTTCCAAGTCGTTCACCGACCATGTATGCGGCACTGCAGCATCCATCATGGACTATGCCCGTTTCAACTATGTGGCACAGCCGGGAGATGGCATCCAGCAGATTTCTCCGCAAATAGGTCCTTACGACCTGATGGCGATAGAGTGGGGCTACCGCTGGTTCCCGGATGAGAAGAAGGCAGCTTCAGCACAGCAGGATTTCCTGAAGAAGCACAGCGGAAAGGAATTCAGATACAGCGAGACGCAGAGCCAGCGCACCGCCATCGACCCACGTTCCCTGAGCGAGGATTTGGGCGATGACGCCATGAAGTCGGCTGCCTATGGCATCGCCAACCTGAAGCGCGTGATGCCTAACATCATCGATTGGACCCGCACTGGCGAACCAGGTCAGACCTACGATGAGGCTTCGAAGCTCTATCAGGGCGTCATCTTCCAGTGGAGTCTCTACCTCTACCATGTGCTCGCCAATGTGGGTGGCATGTACATCGACAATACCACCATCGACGATGGCAAGCCTACCTTCACCTTCGTGGAGAAGGACAAGCAGAAGCGAGCCGTGCAGTTCCTCATCGACGAGGTGTTCACCTGTCCGAAGTGGCTCTTCAGAAGCGAGCTCAACAAGTATACCTTCATCAACAAGAATACGCCGCTGGGCGTGCAGGAGCAGTCGCCAGACTATGCACTGCAGAACCAGCAGAGCTACATGCTCTGGGATATGCTCGACAACAGCCGCATCATGCGCATGTTTGCCAACGAGCAGAACAACGGCAGGAATGCATTCACAGCCGTAGAGATGATGGATATGCTGCATAAGCACTTCTTCGGCAAGACCCTGGCAGGCAAGTCGCTCAGCGTAGACGACCGCCAGTTGCAGAAGAACTTCGTGGATGCGCTCATCACGGCTGCCGCTCAGCAGGAGGGCGTGAAGATTAACAAGAAGATTTTCGATTCCCCAGCCATCATCGACTCGCCTGATTTCAACATGCCATGCCATAGCCTCAGTTCGGCTCCCCGCACCATCGATATGGGTGGCACCCAGACGGCACGTGTGAGCGATGCCATCAGCGTGAAGCGTGGCGAACTCGTGAGAATCCTCAACCTGCTGAAGGGCAAGCGCCGTTCTGGCGATACTGCCACCCAGTTCCACTACGAGGACGTGATCATGAGAATCCAGACGGCTTTGGGTCAGGAGATTAGATAATTTATAATTAACAATTAATAATTGATAATTGATAATTAAGGGATTAAGTAATTAAGGTAAACAAAAAAAATAGAGAGATTGTATATGAGAATGAGAACATTCATGCTTTTAATCATGGTTTTCGCCATGAACATTCTCTCAGCACAGGAGCGCACCATCACGGGTATCGTGGTGGATGGCAGCATGGGCGACGACCCGCTGCCAGGCGCTACCATCTCTGTGGTGAGAGGTCCGAACAAGAAGGTGTCACATGGCACCGTGACCAATGGCTAAGCACAATGCGCCTTGCTTCCCTTTATGGAAGCAGGTTTCAATGTACTCGCCGCCGAACCGTACGTA
>ENA-USTZ01001228-USTZ01001228.1-human-gut-metagenome-genome-assembly--contig:-NODE-1228-length-9787-cov-2.896087_pt1 | contig 9787 bp, 7 predicted proteins | sample MGYA00250049_ERZ773375 | MGnify/ENA primary metagenome ERZ773375 (study PRJEB29103, sample SAMN06111956) | human gut metagenome | biome: human gut; feature: ankylosing spondylitis patient; material...
ACAGCAAATAGGGATAGCATACTAGTTGCGGCTGCCAAAATATATGTAGAAATGTGCTTTGGATGCATCATAATTTAAGAAGGCCGTTAAGACCCGCGCCGGTGCGCAGCTGATGACCATGCTGCTGGGCGTGCTGATCTTCATCGACGACTATTTCAACTGCCTGACCGTCGGCGCTGTTATGCGTCCCGTCACCGAGAGCCATCACATCTCCCGCGCCAAGCTGGCTTACGTCATTGACGCTACCGCCGCTCCCGTCTGCATGATCGCGCCCGTGTCCTCCTGGGCCGCTGCTGTGTCCGGTTACGTTAACTCCGACTCCGTCAGCGGTATCGAGATGTTCATCAAGCAGATCCCCTGGAACTACTACTGCCTGCTGACCCTGCTGATGATCGTGGTCATCTCCCTGCTGAACATCGACTTCGGCTCCATGCTGACCCACGAGTACAACGCTCAGGTCAAGGGCGACCTGTTCACCACGCCCGAGCGTCCCTTCGAGGGTGCTGACGATTACGAAGTCGGCTCCAAGGGCAAGTCCTCCGTTCTGGATCTGCTGCTGCCCGTTATCGTGCTGATCGCCACCTGCATTGTCGGCCTGATCTACACCGGCGGCTACTATGAGGACGGGAACGAGTACTTCCATGACTTCATGGGTGCGTTCTCCAACGCTTCCTCCGGCGCCGGTCTGGCTATCGGCTCCATGATCGCGCTGGTGTTCACCTTCATCTACTTCTGGCTGCGCGGCTCCATCGGCTTCGAGAAGTCCTTCGAGTCCGTTCCCAACGGCTTTATCCAGATGATCTCCCCCATCCTGATCCTGACCTTCGCTTGGACCCTGTGCGGTCTGACCCGTTACGGCATGTACTCCGCCAACTTCGTCGTCAACGCCATGTCGGGCGCTGGTGAGCTGGCCAAGTTCCTGCCTGCCGTGATCTTCATCATCGGCGCTGCCATCGGTTTCGCTACCGGTACCTCCTGGGGCACCGCGGGCACAATGGGCATCGCGCTGATCGGTATCGCGCAGGGTCTCGGCGTTCCCGTTGAGATGGCGGCGGGCGCGATCATCTCCGGCGCGCTGGTCGGCGATAAGCTCTCCCCGCTGTCCGATACCACGAACCTTGCGCCCGCTATGGCAGGCACGGACGTTATGACCCACGTGAAGGCCATGATCCTGCCCACCGGCATCACCTATGCCATCACCCTGATCTTCTTCGGCGTTCTCGGTGTGATGCAGTATCACGGCGGCGATGCGGATATGTCCCGCGTGATCGAGTTCTCCAACGCGCTGAACGCCGCAGAGGGCGGTATCTTCAACATCAACCCGTTGCTGCTCCTGCCTCCGGTCGTCGTTATCGTGGCAGTTGCCCTGAAGGTTCCCGCGATCCCCGGCATCACCCTCGGCATTGTTGCCGGTGTCATCCTGGGCCTCATCTTCCAGCCCGGTGCCTGCACGCTCGGAACCATCTTCGATTACGGTAAGAACGGCTACTACTTCTCCGACGAAGCGCTCGCCATGTTCGAAGCCAGTCTTTCTCCCGAAACGAGCTACACCATGACAAGACTCCTGGAAAGCGGCGGTATCATGGGTATGATGTCCTCCGTCTCCATGACGATCATCGCCATGATGTTCGGCGGTATCATGGAGGAGACCCACCAGCCCGCCGACAAAGCGCAGCGCAGCTACTACTGCAAAGCCCTGCAAAAGTTTTTCGCCTATGCGGAACTACGCCTGTGCGAGATGGCCCGCGCCGTGCAGATGTATCGCTGAAAAAGGAGACCGATTCTATTGCACAAGAAAAATAAATACTGGCAGCTGTTTCTATCGACCTTAAAATTGAGTGCCTGCACCTTCGGCGGTGGGTTTGTCATTATCCCTTTGATGCGCGAGCGTTTTGTGAAAGAATTGCACTGGATCGAGGAAGAAGAAATGCTGGACCTGACGGCCATTGCCCAGTCCAACCCTGGGTCCATCGCCATCAATGCCTCCATTCTGGTGGGCTACCATGTGGCGGGCATCCCCGGTGCATTGATTACCGTGGTGGGCGCAGCATTGCCGCCGCTGATCATCATTTCTGTCATCTCCGTGCTCTATCAGGCGTTCCGCTCGAACAGATATGTAAGCATGGCAATGGCCGGTATGCTGGCCGGTGTGGCGGCGGTCATCTTTGATGTGGTCATCAACATGGCGCGACCCATCCTGAAAAAGAAACGCCTTCTGCCCATCGCGGTCATGCTGACGGCTTTCGTGGCGACCCGATTTTTCTCCGTAAACATCATCCTGATTATTCTCGCCTGCGGCGGAATCGGTGCGCTGGATACGCTGTATCTGAAAAAGAAGGAGATCGAGGAATGATCTATCTGGAACTGTTCTGGAGTTTCTTTCAAGTCGGCCTGTTCAGCATCGGCGGCGGGTATGCAGCCATGCCTTTGATTCAGGACCAGGCCGTGGAGATTCACCCCTGGCTGACGATGACGGGATTTGCGGATATTATGGCAATCGCCGAAATGACCCCGGGGCCTATCGCCCTTAACGCGGCAACCTTTGTGGGGATTCAGGTGGCGGGGCTGCCGGGGGCGCTGATTGCTACCATCGGCTGTATCTTCCCGTCCTGCGTCATCGTCATGGCGCTGGCCTATGTGTATTACCGCTTTCGCGGCCTCAGCGTCATGCAGGGCATTCTGGCAGGGCTGCGCCCCGCCGTCATTGCGATGATTGCCTCCGCCGGTATCTCCTTGCTGTGTATGGCCCTGTACGGCCAGCGCACGTTCCCGGCATATTTGGGCAGCATGGATTTGATCGCACTGGCAATTTTTCTCGTGGGCTTCGTCACTCTGCGCAAGTGGAAGCCCAGTCCCATCAAGGTCATGGCGGGGGCGGCCGTGACCGGTGCCGCGCTGTACAGCATCGCGGCATAAACAAAACTGAGAGGATATTTTTATGATGAATGAGATTTTAGCCGCTTGGCAATGGAATGGCTCAGTGTCAGAGCCGATTCCTTATGGCGAAGGACACATTAACCAGACGTATGCTATCACGGTAATGTCGAAGCCAGGGGCAAAACGCTACATCCTGCAAAAGATCAATACCGATACATTCAAAGACCCGGAAGGTCTTATGGAAAACATCTGCGGCGTGACAGAATTCCTGCGTGAAAGGGCTAAGCAGCGCGGGGCTGACCCGGCGCGTGCTACGCTCCATGTGGTGCCTACCAAAGAGGAAAAGCCCTATTATCAGGCTACTGATGGTAGCTGCTGGCGTGTCTATGAATTTGTAGAGAACACTGTCTGTTTGCAGCAGGTGCAGTCGGCTGAGGATTTTTACCAGAGTGCTGTTGCCTTTGGCAATTTCCAGCATCAGCTGGCTGAATATCCAGCACACACCCTGCATGAGACGATCCCGCACTTCCACGACACGCCCAAGCGTTTCGCTGATTTTCAGTGCGCCGTGACCGAAGACCGCATGGGTCGTGCCGCACAGGTGCAGCGCGAAATTGAGTTTGTCCGCGCCCGCGAAGCAGATTATCATGTCATGGTGGACCTGCTGGCGGCGGGTAAACTGCCGCTGCGCGTCACTCACAACGACACCAAGCTGAACAATATCCTGTTCGACAAAACGACCGGCGAGGGTCTTTGCGTCATCGACCTTGACACCGTCATGCCGGGGCTTGCTGCCAATGATTTTGGGGATTCAATCCGCTTCGGTGCCAACCATTGCGCCGAGGACGAAGCTGACCTCTCGAAAGTCAATTTCAGCATGGAACTGTTTGAAATTTACACCAAGGGCTTCTTGCAGGCAGCAGGAGAAGCGTTCACCCCGCTGGAAAAGCAGACCCTGCCGTGGGGTGCCAAGCTGATGACGATGGAATGTGGTATGCGCTTCCTCGCTGATTATCTGGAGGGAGATCACTACTTCCACATTAACTACGAAACCCAAAACCTCAACCGCGCCCGCACCCAGTTCAAGTTGACTGCCGATATGGAACGGAACTGGGATGCCATGCAAAAAGTAATTGAAAAATACTGCTGATACCACTAATCTGCTTTTTCATTTTGCGGTTTGCGTTTTGCAGTAGAATGCATCATGCAAAATCGTGTTTTCTCCTTCCTTAACTCCCGCGCCTGACAAGCGCGGGAGTTTTCTGTGATACAGCAAGTTGTATGTCCGCAGTGAGGCTAATAAGGCCATGCATTGCAATTGATTTTTATGATATTGGAAACTCAGAACGGTTGATACTAAATGCGAATTGTTGACTAAAAATCGCGCCGACAATGCACTGTCGGCGCGATTTTATATGCTATGCAGTTTTCGATATTTGCCCGGAGCTTCAGCCTTATAGCGGCGGAACATCCGGTTAAAGTAGCTGGAATCACTAAAGCCGCAGCTATATGCGATCTCCGTGATGGGATCTTCGGTGGAGCATAATAGCTCCGCGGCACATTCTACCCGGTAGTAATTCAAATAGTCAATAGGGGAGCGCCCGGTTATGCTGTGAAAGACCCTGCAAAAGTGTTCGGGGGTCATTTCTGCTGTGGAGGCGAGATCTTCCAAGGTGATGCGGCTGGCGTAATTCTTTCGGATGCGCTCTAAGGCCGCTTTCATTTGGGCTGTGCTGCGATCATTTCGTTTATTTCCGGGAGAGGATACTGTGTACGAATGCTGCAAAAGGATTTGACCGAACAACTGCCACATCAGACCAATCGTCACAAATTCATATCCCTCCGGCTCTTTTTCCATTGCCTCAAAGAGTCTGTCAATCAGTTGGCAGGTTACGGAACCAGCTGGTTGATACGGCTCGATTTGTGCGCCGCGTTCAAAAAGCGCATTGTATTTTGCCTGACATACGGAGCCGCTGCCGAGGAAGCGGTTCATGTCAAAGACAACACACTCGTAAACGCAGTCGCTGGGGATTCCGCCGTGAACGGCCCCGGCTGAAATGATGGCGGCATCCCCCTTGTGTAAAAGGTAAGAGCGTCCATCAATCAGCAGAGAAAACTCCCCGCTTAGAACCAGCATAAGTTCAAATTCCATGTGCCAGTGAAACGGCATTTCATAGCGCGGGTGCATTTTATCTACATAATAAAGCTCAATGGGAAAGTCAAAAGTGCCGCGTGTACTGCTTTCATGGGAAGCCAAAAACTTCATGGCAGGCATCTCCTAAAATATCAATATCGTCCAATATAATATCATTATACGCAAAGACGAGGGCGAATTGCAACAGTATAATACAAGTAAAGAACAAAATCCACTTTAGGAGGTACAAACTGTGCAAATCGAAGAAATCAAAGACCAAATCTGCGATGTCTGCCATAAAATGTGGCAGCTTGGCTGGGTCGCTGCCAATGATGGCAATGTCTCGGTGCGGTTGGAGGACGGAACTTTCCTTGCAACGCCTACGGGCATGAGCAAGAGCTTCATCACGCCGGACAAGCTGCTGCGTATTGATGCAAAGGGCAATGTGCTGGAAGGGGCAGAGGGCCTGCGCCCGTCCAGCGAAATCAAGATGCACCTGCGCTGCTACGAAAAGCGCGCCGATGTAAATGCTGTTGTCCATGCCCATCCGCCGGCAGCCACCGGCTTTGCCGTGGCACATCGCCCGATGGATATGTACAACATGATTGAGGATGTGGCAGCCATCGGCGCTGTGCCGCTGACTCCGTATGGAACCCCCAGCACGACGGAGGTGCCGGACGCAATCGAGCCGTATCTCAACGACCACGATGTTATGCTGCTGGAAAACCACGGCGCGCTGACGGTGGGCAGCGATGTCATCACCGCCTATTACCGCATGGAGAGTCTGGAACTGTGGGCAAAAATCACGATCAACGCAATCATTCTCGGCGGCAGCTATGATATTGACCGCAAGAACATTGATAAGCTCATCAATCTCCGCTCCTACTACAAAATTACCGGCAAACACCCCGGCTATCGCAAATTTGAGCGACGCGAAAAAGGTGAGCCGACGGACAAATAAGGAGACACCGTATGCTGAAGAACATTCCGCCTATCCTTAGCCCGGAACTTCTGAAAGTCCTCTGCGAGATGGGACATGGCGACGAAATCATTCTCGCAGACGGAAACTTCCCGGCTGAAAGCATCGGCAAAGATGCCATTGTGATTCGTGCAGACGGGCACGGAACCGTAGAACTGCTGGAGGCCATCCTGCAATTTCTGCCGTTGGATCAGTATGTGGAAAAGCCTGTCGCGCTGATGAAAGTGGTAGATGGCGATCCGTGCAAGCCGACTATCTGGGATAGCTATAAACAGAAGTTGAACGAGAGCGGCAATGACCCGGCTAAAATTGAAATGGTGGAGCGCTTTGCGTTTTATGAGCGCGCACATCATGCCTATGCGATTATCGCCACCGGGGAAAGCGCAATCTATGCCAACGTACTTTTGAAGAAGGGCGTGGTGCAATGAGTAACACAGCAACTGTGCTGGCCTTCGACTTTGGCGCTTCCAGTGGACGTGCGATTCGGGCCGTGTGCGATGGCCAAAACCTCACCTACGAGGAAATCCATCGTTTTGAAAATGTCCCCATCGAAAAGGACGGTCACCTCTGCTGGGATGTGGAAACACTGCTGAAAGAAATTCACACGGCCATTCAAAAGGCGGGTACATTTGACAGCTTAGGATTTGATACATGGGGTGTAGATTTCGGCTTACTGGATACGGACGGTCATCTGCTGGCAAACCCTGTTCATTACCGCGATGTCCGAACGAATGGCAAACTGGAACAGGCCGCTGCCCGTATGCCTGCAGAAGAATTGTATGCCCATACCGGCAATCAAATCATGGCAATCAATACTTTGTTCCAGCTGCTGGCTCTGCGTGAGCAGGACCCGGAACTGCTGCAAAAGGCCGAGCAGATCCTTTTTATGCCGGATTTGTTTGCGGCTCTGTTGGGGGCCGAGCCGGTCTGTGAGCGCAGCATTGCGTCCACCAGTCAGATGCTGGACCCCCGCACGGGGCAGTGGAGCAGGGAAGTGCTGGCCGCCTACGGCTTGAACGCAAACCGCTTCGCGCCCATTGTCGCCAGCGGCACAGTGACAGGTACACTTGCAAACGGTGCAAAAATCATTGCGGTGGCGGGGCATGATACGCAATGCGCCTCGGCTGCTATGCCGTGTGCCGAGGAGGATTCCGAACACACGGCATTTCTCTCCTGCGGCACATGGAGCCTGTTGGGAACGGAATTGGATGCCCCGATTCTGACGGCGGACAGCTGCCAAAGCGGGCTGTCCAATGAACTAGGTGCAAACGGGAAAATCAATTATCTGAAAAATATCATCGGTCTTTGGCTGATTCAGGAAAGCCGCCGTGAGTACAAGCGCCGTGGACAGGCATATTCTTTCGCGGAGCTGGAACAACAGGCACTTGCCGCCGAACCGCTGCGCAGCTTTATTGACCCGGATGCCCCGGAATTTGTTGCCCCCGGCGATCTGCCGGGCAGAATACAGAAATTCTGCCGCAAAACCGGCCAGCCCGTCCCGGAAACGGTGGGGGCTGTAATGCGCTGCATTTATGAAAGCCTTGCTCTGAAATATCGCTATGCGATAGAGCAGCTCTCCGCTGTAACAGGTCGAGCATTTACGACCCTGCACGTTTTGGGAGGCGGCACAAAAGACCGTCTGCTTTGCCAGATGACGGCAGACTGCTGCGGCCTTACAGTAAAGGCAGGCCCGGTGGAAGCTACGGCGCTCGGCAACATTATGATTCAGTTGAAAGCCTTGGGGTTGCTGGACTCCATCACACAAGGACGCCGGCTGATTGCGGAGACAGAGGTCATTAAAACATATACCCCAAGCACACAGAACTATGCGGAATGGAACGCCGCTTATGATCGTTTCAAAACCCTATTATAATAAGGAAGGTGCAACTATGCTGTATCCTAAAATTGGTATCCGCCCTGTCATCGATGGACGCTGGGGCGGTGTCCGTGAAAGCCTTGAAAATCAGACGATGCGCATGGCAGAAAATGCCGCCAAGCTGATTTCGGAGAACCTCAAATACCCCGATGGTACGCCGGTGCAGTGCGTGATCGGCTGTACGACGATTGGCGGTGGTGCCGAGGCGGCCCGCGTGGCAGAGCAGTTTTCTACCCAGAATGTTACGGCAACGCTGTCTGTGACCCCCTGCTGGTGCTACGGTACCGAGACGTTCGATATGGATCCTAACACCATCAAGGCAGTCTGGGGCTTCAATGGCACCGAGCGCCCCGGCGCAGTGTATCTGGCTGCGGTTCTGGCAGCACACGCCCAGCGCGGTCTGCCTGCTTTCTCCATTTATGGCCATGACGTGCAGGAAGCCAACGATGATACGATTCCCGATGACGTGGCCGAGAAAATCCTGCGCTTTGCCCGTGGTGCTGTTGCCGCAGGCTGGATGAAGAACAAAGCCTACGTCAATATTGGCGCTGTGACGATGGGGATTGCCGGCAGCTTCTGCGATGCAGGAGTTCTGCAAAAGTATTTCGGCATCCGCGCCGAGTGGGTGGACGAGGTCGAGATCCTGCGCCGCATTTCCATCGGTATCTATGACCACGACGAATATGAAAAGGCGCTGGCATGGGTGTGCGAGAACTGCAAAGAGGGCTTTGATAAGAACCTCGGTAAGAACCTGCCGCCTGTCATCACGAAGTCGAAGATCGTTCCGGCAGACAAGGATTGGGAGTTTATCGTCAAGATGACCCTGATCATCCGCGACATTCTGTACGGCAATCCGCGTCTGGACGAGATGGGCTGGCATGAAGAAGCACTGGGCCGCAACGCCGTGGTCGGCGGCTTCCAGGGCCAGCGCCAGTGGACGGACTGGCTGCCGAATGCTGACTTCACCGAAGCCATCATGGCTTCCACCTTTGACTGGAACGGCCCAAAGGCCCCAACTCCGTTCGCCACTGAGAACGACACCTGCAACGGCATTGCCATGATGCTGGGCAGCCTTGTCTCCGGTTCTGCACCGTGCTTCCATGATGTGCGTACCTACTGGAGTCCCGAAGCCTGCGAGCGTGTGACCGGGCAGAAGCCTGACGGCGTTGCCGCCAACGGCTTTATTCACCTCATCAATTCCGGCGCAACGGCTCTGGACGGTTCCGGTGCCTGTGTGGATGCCGAGGGTAACCACGTGATGAAGCCGTTCTGGGAGATGACCGATGCGGACATCAAGGCGTGCCTGAACGCCACCGATTGGTGTCGCGCGGACTATGAGTACTTCCGCGGCGGTGGATATTCCAGCCACTTCCGCTGCAAGGCAGAGATGCCTGTTACGATGCTGCGCTTCAACATTGTGGAGGGCATTGGACCCGTCTTGCAAATTGCCGAGGGCTGGACGGCTGATCTGCCCGACGAGATCCACAACACCATCGACAAGCGCACCGACCCGACCTGGCCGACCACATGGTTCTGCCCGCGCCTGACCGGACAGGGTGCGTTCACCGATGTGTACAGCGTTATGGCAAACTGGGGTGCCAACCATGGTGTGACCGTTTACGGCCATGTGGGTGCTGACCTCATTACGCTGGCCAGCATGCTGCGCATCCCTGTTACGATGCACAATGTCCCTGCCGAGAAGGTCTATCGCCCCCACGCATGGGCCAGCTTCGGCACACAGGATCAGCAGGCTGCGGATTATGCTGCGTGCAAGCAGTACGGGCCGCTGTATCGGTAAGTTACCTGTCGTAAATATTTTGCTGAAAAAAATCTGACATAGCCCTTAATACCAGTTAAGGAGAGGTTTCCTTGGAAGCCTCTCCTTATTTTTTTCATCTGGAGGTATACAACAAATTCAAAA
>ENA-USTZ01001231-USTZ01001231.1-human-gut-metagenome-genome-assembly--contig:-NODE-1231-length-9783-cov-4.082217_pt1 | contig 9783 bp, 8 predicted proteins | sample MGYA00250049_ERZ773375 | MGnify/ENA primary metagenome ERZ773375 (study PRJEB29103, sample SAMN06111956) | human gut metagenome | biome: human gut; feature: ankylosing spondylitis patient; material...
GCGTCGCTCTAGGAGAGCCTGCGGGAACTTGGCGGTCGGGGTGTAGCTGGTCTCAACAACAGAGCCGGTGATGACGTGCTTTGTCTTGGTACGGACGAAGGCAGCGCCCCACCTGTCAGAACCAGCCGCAAAAATTGCAGCGTCAAAAACGCCGCAGCAAACAGCAGAAATCCGGCCAATACGGTGTAGGAACGGCGGCGGCGCAATTGGGGGCCAAGTTCCCGCGTGTAGTCTACCAGCTGACGCGTAGTGCGGGCCTCAGCTTCAACCGTCTGCATGGCAGGCGGCTGTAGGCGGCGTTCGCCAGCCAGCAGCTCACCTACGGTTATATCCAGCACGTTAGCCAACGGCAAAAGCAGAGAAACATCCGGCAACCCCTTACCTGTCTCCCAACGGCTGATGGCCTTGTCGGTCAGCTGGAGTTTATCTGCCAGTTGGCGCTGCGTCCAGCCCTTAGCGCGGCGCTCCGCTCCAATGAATCTACCGATTTTTGTGGCATCCATGTCTAAAACCTCCTTTTTGTTCTGTGCCCATTATAAAGAAAACGCGCTCATTTTGGCAACCTATGCTCCATAGAGTTGCTAAAACAAACGCGTTTTCGCTGAAATTTATTCGTTCCGGTTCTCGCTCTTCCCCAACTCCAGCTGCCGGAAGCCCTCGCCGTGGACCTCGTTGGATTGCAGCATGATGATGAAGCAGCCGGGGTCGATGGCCTGCACGGCGTGCTCGATCTCGTAGAGCTGCTTGTTGGAGCAGGCGCAGAGCACGACGTCCTTCGGCTGGCCGCCGTAGCCCCCGTGACCCTGCAAAATCGTCGAGCCGCGGTCCGCCACGCGGTCAATTTCCGCGCAGGCGGCCTTGCCGTCATCGGTCACGATCATGGCCAGCATCGAGGACGAGAAGCCGAACATCATCTTGTTGATGACAGCAGACACGATAAAATTAAACATGATACCGTAAATAATGGAATCGACATCCTGGAACACCGCACCGTTGAGCAGGATGACCGCCAGCGCCGCCGCAAACATGATGTTGCCGAACGGCAGGTGCGGATGCCGTGCCTTGATGCCCATGGTGATGAAGTCAAGGCCGCCGGTGCTCGAGTTGTTCATGTAGATCAGCGCGTCGCCGATACCGCCGACCACGCCGCCGCAAATCGTCGCCAACAGGCGGTCCCCCTGGTAGACCGGCATCAGCGGCAGCAGATAGTCCGTAAAGATTGCAAAGAGCACCATGCAGTAGACACTGCGAATAAAGAACGATCTGCCGAGTAATTTATAGGTGCAGAGGATGATGGGGATGTTGATGAGCACATTGCTCAGGCCCATGGGGATGCCGAACAGGCGGTATAAGATGGCGCAGATGCCCGCAATGCCGGTGACCGGGACCTCGGCGGCCACGGCAAAGCTGTAGATACCGGCGGCGGAGATGAAGCAGCCCAGGGTCTGCAAAAGCAGATTTGTGTATTTGTTTTTCGTCATGGGGGACCCTCCTCAACAAAAAAGCCGGGAGCAAACAATGCTGCTCCCGGCTGAATTTTCAGGTTCAGACGTTCTTTTTGATCTTGAATGCGCTGTAGGTGTTCATGGCGGCGCTGTTCAGGTTGTGGTCCAGCGCGGCACCGGCGGCGTAGAGCTCATCCTGGATGGCGTCAGATTTCATGCTGGTCAGCAGGTCGTACATGCTGTCCAGATCCTCGACGGTGTAGGTCTTGAACGGGTCGATCTTGCGGGCGACGAGAACCGTCGTGCCCAGGTCGATGGTCGTCCAGTGGTTCATACCGGCGGCATCCAGCGGGTCGGTCAGGTTGTTGTACTCGTCGCTGCCGTAGCTGCTCAGATCGCTGGGCGTGTACAGCTGGGATGCGGCGTAGTAGACGGCCTGGCTGGCGTCCATCGTGCTGCCCATGGCGGCCATTGCCTCGGGCACGTAGGTCATGGCGGCGGTGTACAGGGCGCTGCTGGACGCAGTCTCGGCAGTAGCAGTCTCGTTCAGCTCGGCCATGCAGCTCTCTGCCGTGGCCATGATGGCGGCCTTCTGGTCGTCATCTGCCATCGAGTAGGTGGAGTAGTTGACCAGAGGGAACTGGACGGCCTCGATGTAGTAGCAGTCGTTGTTGATGTAGTCGGTGTACTCGGCGTCAGTCACGGGGCTTGTGCCGTCGGGACCGTAAGTCATCTTCAGCAGGACTTTGGCCTTCTGGGCGTTGAGCAGGTAGGCCTCCACGCTGGACTTGCTGATACCGTTGGCGGTGTACAGGTCACCGTTGGAGCTCCACAGGCTGTCCGCAGTCTTGGCGGCCTCGGCGGTGGCAGTGTCGTCCAGCACGCCGTTCTGCTCGGCAAACTGCTTTTCCACGGCAGCATAGTACTCAATGGCGCGGGTCGTCAGCTGGGCAACGTAGTCACTGCCGACGGCGGTGACATCCTCGCCGTTGATCGTACCGGTGCAGGTGGCCTTCAGCACGGCCTTGACGTCGGACGCGGTCTCGCCGGTGGCCAGCTCCGCAACACCGGAGGCGGTGTTGTAGGAGTTGTACTGGGCCAGCAGATAGATGCCTGCCGGGATCTCGACCCCGCCGATGGAGCCGACGGTGGACGGCGCGGACATGGCACAGCCAGCCAGCGCCAGCACCATGGAAACAGCCATAGCAAGGCTGAACAGTTTGGTTTTAATGGAACGCATGAATTGGTTCTCCCCTTTATGATTGGCTTTGCGGCACAACGCCACAGCATAAATGCTATTATACCGCATTTTTGCCGCTATTGCAAGCCCTGCGGGGGTGTGATATACTTGTGAAAAATGTGTGGGGCACCTATGCAGGGGCCGCCTATATGCGGCCCGCAGTTTTCCCGTGAAAGGCCGACTGTTTTACACGAGCGGGCCCTACAAAACTACCGAGGAGATCCACTATGCTTTTGACCACTGAACTCGACAAATTATCCGGCACTGACTGGCAGCTGTTTTTTGCGCAGGAGCGCGCAAAGCCGTACTTTGCGGAGCTGGACGCCTTTGTGACGGCGGCTGCGGCGGAAAAAACCGTCTACCCCGCGGCGGAGAACATCTTCGCCGCGTTCCGCGCCTGCCCGGTGTCGGCGGTGCGGGTCGTCATTCTGGGGCAGGACCCCTACCATGAGCCGGGTCAGGCCATGGGGCTGTCCTTCTCGGTGCCGGACGGCTGCAAGGCTCCGCCGAGCCTGCGCAACATTTTTAAGGAGCTGGAGGCAGAGCTTGGCCCCGGTTGTGCCGCACACACCGACCTGACGCTGTGGGCGCGACAGGGTGTGCTGCTGCTGAACACGGTGCTGACCGTGGAGCAGGGCGCGGCCAACGCCCATGCGGGCCGCGGGTGGGAGACGTTTACCCGTGCCGCGCTGGAATACGCCGCCGCCAACGGCAACGCCCCGCTGGCCGCCGTGCTGTGGGGCAAGCCCGCGCAGAAATATGCACCGATCTTCCGTCAGGCGGCGGCGCAGCGCTCTGTGCTGGTGCTGGAATCCGCCCACCCCAGCCCGCTGTCGGCCTACCGCGGGTTCTTCGGCTCGGCGCCGTTCGGCAAGGTGAATGCGTTTTTAAAAAACAACGGTGCAGCGGAAATCGACTGGCGTCTGCCCGTAAACGCAACCCACGGTTGACAGATTGACGGGGTAACTGTATGGTGCGCAACCGGGGAATTTGGTAAGATAAGGTCAGAAAATTTCCGAAAACCCGTAGGGGCGGATTCCACATCCGCCGGCAAGGCCGGCAGCCGTTGACGGGCACATATAGAATGCGCCCCTACGATTGCCATAAGGCTGCCAAGGAGGAGGCACACCATGACATTTTCCGATAAGCTCATTGCTCTGCGCAAAAAGGCGGGCTGGTCGCAGGAGGAGCTGGCCGAGCGGCTGAACATCAGCCGCCAGTCGGTCTCCAAGTGGGAGAGCGCACAGTCGATGCCCGACATTGACAAAATTTTACAGTTGAGCAGTTTGTTCAGTGTGACGACGGACTGCCTTTTAAAAGACACGCAGGACGACACGCAGCCTGCCGCGGCACAGACGCCCTCTCCCCTGCCCCGGGTGACGCTGGCGCAGGCGGAGGATTACCTGACCAAGGCACAGGCCAACGCGCCGCAGATGGCGCTGGCGACGGCGCTCTGCATCGTCAGCCCCATTCCGCTGCTGGCGCTGGGTACGGTGAGTGAGCTCGGGCTGCTTGGTTTGGACGTCGATCTGGCGGGCGGCTTGGGGATGATCGCGCTGGTGGTGCTGGTGGCTGTGGCCGTTGTGCTGTTTATGCAGTGCGGCGCAGCGGTGCGGGAATATGAGTTTCTGGAAAAGGAGCCCATCGAGACCGAGCACGGCGTGACAGCGCTGGTGCGGGAGCGCCGTGCCGCCTTTGCGCCGGAGTATGACCGGGCCAACCGCATTGGTGCGGCGCTCTGCATCCTGGCGGCGGTGCCCCTGTTTGCGGCTGTGATGGTCGGTGTGTCGTTTTTGATGTCGATGTCCATCTGTCTGCTGTTGGTGCTGGTCGCCTGCGGTGTGTACGCCTTTGTGCGGGTGGGCACGGTGCAGGACGCCATGGATCGGCTGCTGGAGGACGGGGACTTTACCCGCGGGCACAAGGCCGTGAAAGGGCGGCTGACCGCGCTGACCGCGGCCTACTGGCTGGTGGTGGTTGCCATCTTCCTGTGGTACACCTTCGGCCCAAACGGCAACGGCCAGCCGCAGTACAGCTGGTTCATCTGGGCCATTGCGGGCGTGGTCTACGCCGCGTGTGTGGTTGCGGCAAAGGCGTTTGTGCGGAAAAAAGTGTAAAGGCAACACCGCATAATTCCCGCCTTACGGCTTAAGCACCGCTCCGGCGGCTGCGGCACCTCGCTCGCCGTATCGGCACTTAGAATTATGCGGTATTGCCTAAAAGAAACAGCCCCTGACCGAGTGATGGTCAGGGGCTTGCTTTATAGATAGCGGTAGGGGCCGGGCATGCCCGGCCCGCGGCTTTCCCGCAAGAGGTCATCTGCCGTAGAGCTGCGGGCCGCATATATGCGGCCCCTGCAGGGCGTCTCCCTCTGGGGGAAGACAATTTATTCAAATCAGCCCAAAATGCGCCAGTGCCTTTGCAAGGCCGTCTGCGGTAATGTCGTCGGTGACATAATCCGCGGCGGCCTTGGCGGCATCGCAGGCGTTGCCCATGGCGACGCCGATCCCGGCATATTCCAGCATCGTCACGTCGTTGCCGCCGTCGCCAAAGGCGATGGACTGCTCCCGCGTCAGGCCCAGATGGGCCAGCGTGTGGGCCAGGCCGTTGGGCTTGCCGCCGCCCGCGGGCAGAATATCACAGAAATCCGGGCTCCATCGCACAGCAATGCAGCCGGGGCAGCTGCGCAGAAACTCCGGCTCGTTTTCCTCGGGTAAAAAGGCGCTCAATTGATAGATGGCGTCGGACTCGATGCACGCGGCGACATCGCCCTCACCCTGCTGCAGGTCCAGCGCAAACTGGCGGCTCAAATCGTTGATGTGGTTGAACAGGCAGAAATCCTTGCCCACAAAACCGACGGAGATACGCTCTTTTTCGATATACGGCAGCAACGTGCGCAGGGCGGCGCGGTCAATGTACCGGCTGTACAGCGGCGTGCCGTCGGCCAGATAGCAGTATTGGCCGTTCATCGTCACATAGCCGTCAAACGGGATGCCGTCCAGCGCGTGCAGGTACGGCAGGTGCACCGGCGGGCGGCCTGTGGCAATAAACGTTTTGACGCCGTTTTTTCGCAGTGCGGCCAGCGCCTGCACGGTGGATTCCGGCAGGGCCTTGGCGTGGAACGGAAGCAGCGTGCCGTCAATATCAAAAAATGCGGCCTTGATTTGTGCCATGGCGGTGCTCCTTATTCGCGCTTGAGGCTGCGGCCCATCAGCGCCATCAGCGCGCTGCGGGCCTCGAGCTTGCCGTCCAGAATGGCCTCCACGGCCTGGACGATGGGCATTTCGACCTTATACTGCCTGGCCAGGCGGCAGGCGGCGGGCAGTGCGTTGATGCCCTCAACGACCTGGCCGACCTCGGTCTTGGCCTCCTCCACCGACTTGCCGCGGCCAATCAGCATACCGGCGTGCAGATTGCGGCTGTGCATACTCGTGCAGGTGACGATCAGGTCGCCCATACCGGACAGGCCCGCAAAGGTCTCGGCCTTGCAGCCCATGGCGATGCCCAGTCGGGACAGCTCGGCGTTGCCGCGGGTGATGAGCGCGGCCTTGGCGTTGTCACCGTAGCCCAGGCCCAGCGCAATGCCGACAGCCAGCGCAATGACGTTCTTGACCGCACCGCCCAGCTCGGTGCCGCGGCGGTCATCGTTGGTGTAGACGCGGAAGGCCGGTGTGGTAAAGACCTTCTGCACGGTTTTGGCGGCGTCCTCGTCGGCACTGGCGGCCACGATGGCGGTGGGCATGTCGCGGGCGACCTCCTCGGCGTGGGTCGGGCCGGACAGTGCCACAACGCGCACTTTGCGTCCGGCCTTGGCAAGCTCATCCTCGATGATCTCGCTCATCGTCATCAGGGTCTTGTCCTCGACGCCCTTGGCGACGTCAACGATCAGCTGGCCCTCCGGGATGTGCGGCGCGGCCTTTTTTGCGGTGGCACGCACAAACGGGGACGGTACGGCAAAGAGCAGGATGTCGCGGCCCGTGCAGGCCTCGGCAATGTCGGCGGTGTAATGCATTGCGGCGGGCAGCTCCATACCGGGCAGGTTGGGGTGGCGGTGCGTGGTGCTTAAAGACTTCAGCTCGGCGGGGATAGCGCTCCATACGGTGACGTCGCGCCCGTTGGCGGCCAGCAGCCGCGCCAGCGCAATGCCCCAGGTGCCTGCACCGAATACTGCGATTTTTGTCATGGGAATAGTTCTCCTTGTTTGATGAAGTTGGCCGTGCCGCTTGGCAGGGGCCGGACGTGTCCGGCCCTCAGCGTGAAAGGCAGAAGAATGCCCACGGGAAGGCCGAGGCATGCCTCGCCCCTACCGGACATTCCGTCCCAGCAGCGAAGCAAACAGCCGCGGGCGGGGCTTGGGGGCGGGGGCGTCCACGTCCAGATACACCCGCTCATAGCAATTGACGATGCGGGTCGCGCCGTACTGTTGCTCCCGCGGGATGGAGCAGCCGTAGTTCAGATGGATGTGCCCGTGCAGCATCAGCTGCGGATGGTAGCGGTCCAGCAGGACCGAAAACGCTGTGAAGCCGCGGTGCGGCAGGTCGGTCATATCGCCGTAGCCGTGCAGCGGCGCGTGGGTGACCAGTATGTCAATGCCGCCATGGCGGTCGATCTTGCCGCGCAGATGGTTGATGCGCTTTTTCATCTCGGCCTCGGTAAACTGCCAGGCGCCGGTGCGGTAGCGGCAGCTGCCGCCCAGCCCGGCGATGCGCAGGCCGTTGTGTACGTACACGTCGTCATCCAGGCAGATAACGCCCTGCGGCGGGCGGGTGTCGTAGCTCTCGTCATGGTTGCCGTGTACGTACAAAAGCGGCACGGGCGCCATGGTGGCAAGGTATTCCAGATAATGGCGGCTCAAATCGCCGCAGGCAATGATGAGTTCGACGCCCTCGAGCTTGTCGGGGGTGAAGTAGTCCCAGAGGGCCTTGCACTCCTCGTCCGCAACGGCCAGGATCTTCATAGCTCGGCCTCCTTCTCGACGGGAAGAAGATCGCGGTGGATGCCCTGCATCCGGTACATCGGCTTCGAGACCTCGGCCAGCTCGTCATATTCGGGGATGTGGCCGTCAACGGCGTCGCACAGCCAGTCCATGTGGGCGATCTGCTCCAGGTCCAGCCCGTGGCGTCCGCTGTTCTTGACGCTGCCGTCCTGCCCGGTGATCCGGCAGTGGAACGGGTCGATCATGCCGGAGGTGACGCCGGTGCGCAGGATCTGCGCCAGATGGGTCACATCGGGCGGCAGCTCGCGGCTGAGCAGCACGTCCATGACGCCGCTGTTCATGCCCCACCAGTAGTTGACGGCGCGGCCATCGGTGCCGGACTTGTCCCGCACCCAGCCGCCGTTCAAAACAGTGCGGATGACGTTCTCATAGAACTGGCCCCAGTGCCAGAACGGCGTGGCCAGGTCCTGCAGCACGCCGCCTGGGCGCACCAGAAACGTGCCGAACTCCCGCTGCGGGCGGTTCGGCATCGGTGCGTCGCGGCCCGAGATGACCGTGATGCCCTTCTGGGTAAAGACGTGCAGCGGGTCAAGCTGGTCGGGCAGACAGGTCCATTGCAGGTCGATGCGGACGTTGGGGTTCGTCATCCGCGCGCCGAGCGCGAATGCGTTGATGTTGGCAGGCACGCCGAAGCTGGGGTAGTCGGCCACATAGCCGATGCGGTCCCCGCCCGCCATGGCACCGGCAATCGCGCCGGTGATGAACTTGGCCTCATACACGCGGGTGTAGTAGGTGCGGATGCTGGCGTAGGGCATCTCCATCGAGCAGTTCAGGATGTGTACCTGCGGGTGCCGGACGGCGGCGCGCAGGGACGCGCCTACCAGCTTGGGGCTGGTCGTAAAGACGACATCCGCACCGTCGGTGATGGCCTGCTCGACAACGGCATCGGCGTTCTTGCCCGGGACGGCGTTGAAGTAGGCTGCCGTCTCGACCTTGCCCTCAAACACAGTGTCCAGCTGGGTGCGGCCAAACTCATGCTGGCTTGTCCAGGAGCTGGTGCCGGGGGTGCGCTCATGCACAAAGGCAACCTTCAAATGGCTGGGCGCGGTGTGCTTGCCGGGCAGGATAAAATCCAGCAGGCCGGTCTGTTTCGGGGCGGCGGGCTTGTCGCTGACCTGCACGGGGTCCGATTTCTGCAGGGCCAGCACATCGTCCCACAGGGCGTCGAGCTTTTCGCTCAGCTCGCTGGGGCTTAAATTGGCCAGCTCCTCCTTGGTGTAGACGCGCAGCAGAAGCAGCAGCACGTCGCCGACGGTACACTGCAGCCGTGCGCCGCCGTGGGCCAGAAACGCCTTCTTGACCCAGTTGTACAGCGATACGACCTCGGTTCGATCCTCGCCAGTCCACTTTTCGTCCGGCGCCTTGCCCAGAATTTTTTGCAGGCGGGCATAGCTGCCGGGCTTGGTGAAGGTCAGCAGATAGTTCTGCATGACCGGGTAAAAGTGCATGAACTCGTAGTACATCTGCACGGCGGGGTCGTCGCTGTACTGCGGCACGACGCGGGTGACATTGCCGGTGATGCTGCTGGCGTCAAAATACTTCAGCACGCTGACGCGCTTATTGCCCTCCTGCACGTAGAAGCGGCCCATGTACTCATAGCAGGTGATGGGGTCACGGATGCCCTCATCCACATGGGACACGCACAGGTTGACCCACTTGGTGGCAAACTCGGTCTTGAGACCGAGCAGCGGCATAAAGTTGGACGCAAACGCCGCTGTGCGGCCCGAGGTCTTGGTACCAACGAGCAGCTCCAGCGGGATCTCTACCTGGCCGAGCGGGATCTGGTTCTCCACAGGGACGTTTTGCAGAATATCGTCCAGTACGGGCAAAAACGGCGACTGCCCGGCGTTCATCTGCTCGCGGTAATCGCGCTGGCCCTGCCGCAGGGCTTTCTGGTAGCAATCGATTCCATCTGCACGGTTCACGACCCATCGCCTCCTCAAAACTTATACATTAGCTACAAAATTATTATAGCACATCTGTGCGGAATATACAAAGAATTTTAAAAGGCTTCCCCATCGGGGGAAGCTGTCACCGAAGGTGACTGATGAGGGCTGTACCTGCCGATATTGCCCATGAACGGGTTATGATGGCACACTCGC
>ENA-USTZ01001232-USTZ01001232.1-human-gut-metagenome-genome-assembly--contig:-NODE-1232-length-9781-cov-5.954864_pt1 | contig 9781 bp, 10 predicted proteins | sample MGYA00250049_ERZ773375 | MGnify/ENA primary metagenome ERZ773375 (study PRJEB29103, sample SAMN06111956) | human gut metagenome | biome: human gut; feature: ankylosing spondylitis patient; material...
AATGTTTGAGCGAAGCGAGTTTCTAAGCGTTGTATGAAGTGATAATTATTTTCAAAATTAAAATTTTATCTGCGGTGGATTTCTTTTGTTACTTTTCTTTGTCCATAAAAGAAAAGTAATAATAACTTATTATAGCATAGTAGCAAGTATTAGAATATATTTTATGTTTAATCTCGTTATAGGGATATGTTATAATGATGACTTAGGTTTTAGTTAAATGGAGATGTTATTTTGAAAAATAAAGCTTATGTGTTGTTGTCTTTGGCTGGAATTTTATGGGGTTTTCAGCCTGTAGTGGTGAAATTCATTGTAGCGGAGATGAACCCACCTACTTTAGTATCTTTCCGATATTTACTACTTAGTGCTACTTTATTTTTATTGATGAAAATTACACATAAAAAAGATTTTATACCGCCCAAAAGTTGTTGGTTGCCACTTATAATTATGGGGATAACAGGTGTTAGTTTGAATAATGGTTCACAATTTACAGGGCTACAATATTCTACAGTAGCTAATGCCACTTTGATTGCTGCTATGACGCCAGCTGTTACATCTTTATTAGCTTTTGTATTTTTGCGTGAAAGATTGGCTTTATTACAATGGATTGGAATTATAATTTCGATATCAGGAACATTGTATTTAATCAGCAATGGAAATCTAGATATTATTTTACATATTTCATTTAATTTGGGAGATATATTATTTTTTGTAGCTCAATTAAGTTGGGCAATTTATTGTTTAATCAGTATTCGTGTGATGAAGAAAATGTCTGTATTATCTGTTACAGCATGGGCAGGAGTATTTGGTGCGATTTTTATTGCAATCTATGGTCATTTTACTTGTGGTTTATTTATACCAGATTTATCTATGAAAGCTATGGCTTCATTTGCATATATTGTATGGCTCGGTGGTGTAGGAGCAATGATATTTTGGAATATAGGTGTAAAAAATGTAGGTGCAAGTACAGCTTCCATATTTTTAAATATCATGCCTATTGTGGGGATTGTTACAGCTTCGATAACATTGAATGAAATAATTACTATGGAAGAATGTTTAGGCGCAGTAGTTATTTTATTAGGTGTATATATAACAACACATACAAAGCAAATTTTAGAAAAATTAAATTGGAAAAAGTAAAATAGATTAATGAAAATAAAATTATTTTTAGTTGAGAAATTTTGCGAAAAAATTAGTTATATAGTATTATGATTATAAAGTATAATGTGTAAAAAGTAGGAGGGTTTTTTTTGAAAAAGCTTGTAGTAACAGGAACAATTTTGCTCAATAAAGCAGTAAATGAAAATGTAAAACACATGGTCATCAAAGCTCCAGAAATTGCAAATCTTGCTGAACCTGGTCAGTTTGTTCATGTGAAGACTTTGCATAGTGAAAACTTTTTGCGTCGTCCATTCAGTATTGCAGATGTAGATAAAAACGAAGGTACAATCACTTTAATTTATCGTATTGTTGGTAAAGGTACAGCTGAATATTCTAGATTAAAAGAAGGCGAAGAATTTAGTATTTTAGGCCCTATCGGTAATGGCTTCAAATTAAAAGAAGGTCGTCCATTGCTTGTAGGCGGTGGTGTAGGTATTGCTCCACTTATCTATTTATCTCGCTTACTCAAAGACCAAAAACCTATTTTACTTATCGGTGGTAAAAATAAAGATGAAGTATTCTGGGAAGAATATTTAAAAGAATATGCTGATAAAATTTATATCACAACAGATGATGGTTCTGTAGGATTTAAAGGTTTCACTATTCAATTAATGCCTGAAATCTTAAAAGAAAATAATATTGACGCTATTTATACTTGTGGTCCAAATATCATGATGGAAGGCGTGGCAAAACTCGCTTATGAACATGATATTGATTGCCAAGTATCATTAGAAAAACGTATGGCTTGCGGTATTGGCGTATGTCTTGGTTGTACTTTTGAAGGTAAACTCACTAAAAAACGTCGTAAAGTTTGCACAGAAGGCCCAGTTTTTGAAGCTAAGGAGGTATTTTAATGAATTTATCTGTAAAGATTGGTAATCTTGAATTAAAAAATCCTGTAATGGGAGCTTCAGGAACATTCGGATTTGGTAGAGAATATGAAGATTTCCTTGATGTAAATGAAATCGGTGCAATCGTTACTAAAGGCGTTACACCAAAACCTCGTGCTGGTAATCCAGGTGTTAGAATAGCAGAAACTCCTTCTGGTATGCTCAACTGTATCGGTCTTGAAAATCCAGGGGTAGATGCGTTTATTTATGATATCTTACCAAAAATTAAAAAATATAATACTGCTGTTATCGTAAATATTTCCGCAGGTTCTGTAGAAGAATATGCTGAAATGGCATGGCGTTTAGATATTGATGGCGTAGATGCTGTAGAAGTAAATATTTCTTGTCCAAATGTAAAAGAAGGCGGTATCGTTTTTGGTACAGATCCAAAAGCAGCAGCAGCTGTAACTCATGCAGTAAAAACTCATACTAAAAAAACTGTAATTGTAAAACTTTCCCCAAATGTAACAGATATTGTGCAGATGGCAAAAGCAGTAGAAGAAGCAGGTGCAGATGCTATTTCCATGATTAATACATTGACTGGTATGGCAATAGATATCAATACAAGAAAACCATTACTTGGCAATATTACAGGTGGTCTTTCTGGCCCTGCTGTAAAACCTGTAGCACTTCGCATGGTATGGCAAGTAGCAAAAGCTGTAAACATTCCAATTATTGGTATGGGCGGTATTGCAAGTGCAGAGGATGCTATTGAATTCTTGCTTGCAGGTGCAACAGCAGTAGCAGTGGGAGCACATAACTTCATTGACCCATCAGCATTAAAAGTAATTGCAGATGGTATCGCTGAATATATGCAAAAACATAATATTGAAGATGTAAATGAACTTGTAGGAGCATTACAAGCTTAAATAAAAAATTACCAAGTGAATTTTTACTAAATAGTCTATAAAGCTAAGAAATATAAGCTTTATAGACTATTTTTTTACATAACTAATAAAAATCAAAATCGCCTGGTAAAAATTTTTAATATCCTTGAATAACAAGGTTTTAGAAGCTATAATAAAAAAAGAAATGTTGATAAATATAGGGATTAATAGAAACAATAGTTGTATTTGAATTTGGATAAAAAGATGTAACAATTTTTATTTTATCCTCGATTAATAGAAACAATAGTTGTATTTGAATGCCTGTGCTTTGGTTTCTTCTGTTCCCCAATAGTCTTGATTAATAGAAACAATAGTTGTATTTGAATTGTCATGTTCTCGGCTTGTACTGCTTGCTTATTCAGATTAATAGAAACAATAGTTGTATTTGAATCGAGCGAACGCTTTAACCTCTTTAATTTTGGCTTTTGATTAATAGAAACAATAGTTGTATTTGAATCAAACGTAACCACTGGTCAGACATTCAACTCTTACCAGATTAATAGAAACAATAGTTGTATTTGAATTTCACCCCAACATTTGAAAGGGGTTTATAATTATGGGATTAATAGAAACAATAGTTGTATTTGAATTATAATACACTGTTTATGTCGTTATCTTCTAGGTAGGATTAATAGAAACAATAGTTGTATTTGAATTGATGCATCATGTTCTTAAGTACGCTTGACGCTGGCTGATTAATAGAAACAATAGTTGTATTTGAATATCTATACAATGGCTATTTAAGTATTATGACGACGTGATTAATAGAAACAATAGTTGTATTTGAATTTGGCAAATTTCTCTAACCAACCACGACCGATACCGATTAATAGAAACAATAGTTGTATTTGAATTGAGAAAAATTGTTTTGTAACGCTTACTTATAACCCGATTAATAGAAACAATAGTTGTATTTGAATGTTTGTTTTTTAGCAAATGCAGAATTAGCAATCTTAGATTAATAGAAACAATAGTTGTATTTGAATGTGTATTGGTTGTCGTTTAGAAAAAAGCCGTCAATGATTAATAGAAACAATAGTTGTATTTGAATACTTAATAATCAGAATAATAACAATAATTCTAATCCGATTAATAGAAACAATAGTTGTATTTGAATTTATCGTAAGAATGAAAGTATGCATGCACGCAGAGTGATTAATAGAAACAATAGTTGTATTTGAATTTTCTAATAATAACATAATCATGGGGGTAAACATCATGATTAATAGAAACAATAGTTGTATTTGAATTTATTAAATCCGCCACGAATAGGGATTTCTAAATCTCGATTAATAGAAACAATAGTTGTATTTGAATAATTTTTACAACACAATTCATTCTAATTATCTTGAAGATTAATAGAAACAATAGTTGTATTTGAATAGTGTTGCTAGTGGGCATACTAAATCTTGTGGTTGCGATTAATAGAAACAATAGTTGTATTTGAATTTGGCTACACTGTTACAAGTGATACCTGTTTGTTCGGGATTAATAGAAACAATAGTTGTATTTGAATCTGAAAGGATAAGAGTTAAAAAGTATAATGACTTAGGATTAATAGAAACAATAGTTGTATTTGAATCCTCGCAGCCAAGTTCCCTTATCTTGTTTATGATAGATTAATAGAAACAATAGTTGTATTTGAATAGACGGTAAACTAACATGTATGTTCGCACTTTGACTGATTAATAGAAACAATAGTTGTATTTGAATTTAATAAAGGAGCTAATTAACTATGACTATGACGAGATTAATAGAAACAATAGTTGTATTTGAATATAAATGAGTAATAAACTAATTGATATTAACACTTGGATTAATAGAAACAATAGTTGTATTTGAATTTGTTTTTATCTACGTATCTAGTCCCTGCCAATTCGATTAATAGAAACAATAGTTGTATTTGAATCCCCAAAAATTCATATTTCCAGATATTAGACCATGATTAATAGAAACAATAGTTGTATTTGAATTGTACTCCGTTTCTGTGAGTACAACTTTTGCTTTGGGATTAATAGAAACAATAGTTGTATTTGAATTGAAAAAGGTGAGTAATATGTTTATATTAGGATTAAGATTAATAGAAACAATAGTTGTATTTGAATGAATTAGGAGAGATAAATAGTTGTGGAAAATGTAAAAGATATAAAGAAAGTTATTATTGATATATGTTATCAGGAGGGAATTACAAGAAGGGATTTAATAGCGGTATACAATAAAAAATATAATAAAAATTTATTGGAACAAACTTTTACAAAAACATTATCAAATAATAATATAAAATTTAACATGTTGGTAGACTTGTTAGATTCTATAGGTTATACAATAGATATTAGAAAAAAATTATAAAGAGAGTTGTATTTATAAAAAAACTTATTGACAGTGGATATAGTTTGTGATATATTAAGTTACGTTGTATTTGAGATGCAACGTATTGCACAAGAAGAAGTCACCACTTCTCACCTTATGGCGTGCTAGTCACTAGGGTTACTAATTAAAACAAAAACGTTTAACGTATATTTTAATTTGTAATATCAGAGGGTGACGTGCGTCATCCTCTTTTTTGTGTATATAATAAAAATAATATATAAATAATGAGGTGTTTTCTATTAGTAAAGAAACTTTAAGAATTAATGGCGAAATCCGCGCTAGAGAAGTTCGTGTGACAGATGCTCAGGGAGAACAGCTTGGTATTATGTCTACAAGAGATGCTCTTCGTAAAGCAGAAGAAGCTCATTTAGACTTAGTAGAAGTTGCTCCAAAAGCAAAACCACCTGTTTGCCGAATCATGGATTTCGGAAAATATCGCTATGAACAACAAAAACGTGAAAAAGAAGCGAAGAAAAAACAGAAGGTTATCAGTGTAAAAGAAGTAAAACTTCGTCCTGGTATTGAAACACACGATTTTAACTTCAAAGTTAAAAATGCTATGCGTTTTATTGCTGAAGGCAATAAAGTAAAAGCTACAATCATGTTCCGTGGCCGTGAGCTTTCTCATCCAGAAATGGGTAAAGAGCTTTTATTAAAGGTCGCTGAAGCAATGCAAGATGCTGTTACTGTTGAACGCGAACCTAAACTTGAAGGTAAAAATATGATTATGATTTTAGCACCTAAAGTGCAAACTAAAGGAGGAAACACTAATGCCAAAAATTAAAACTCGCAGAGCTGCAGCTAAACGTTTTACAGCTACTGGTTCTGGTGAATTCAAACGTAATAAAGCTTTCAAAAGCCACATTTTAGAAAAGAAATCACCAAAACGTAAACGTAATTTACGTAAAGCAGCTATTATCACTGCTGCTGATCATAAACGTGTAAGCAAAATGCTTCCATACGCTTAATTAATCATTTATTGTTGAAATTTAGGAGGGTAAATAATGCCAAGAGTAAAAAGTGGCGTAACCGCTCATGCACGTCATAAAAAAATCTTAAAATTAGCTAAAGGTTATAGAGGAGCTAGAAGCAAACAGTTCAAAAAAGCTAACGAACTCGTTATGAAAGCTCTTTACTATGCACGTAGAGACCGTCGTGCGAAAAAAGGTGAATTCCGTAAACTTTGGATCGCTCGTATCAATGCTGCTACTCGTGCAAACGGTATGTCCTACAGCCGTTTCATCTGCGGTTTAACAAAAGCAGGTGTTCAGGTTAACCGTAAAATGTTAGCTGACGTTGCTATCAACGATGCAGCTGCATTTGCTAAACTTGTTGAAGTTGCAAAAAGCAATCTCTAATATAAAAAATAAAAGCTGTTTCTAATTTCAGATTAGAGACAGCTTTTTTTGTTTGTTTAAATTTGTATGAAACTGACTAAACAAGTATACATTGTTTAAATATGTCAAATACTGTATAATAAATAAGAATGAATTTTATTTAGAGATAAATAAAAGTATTTAGGAGGATTATAAATGGCATTAGTTAATGAAAATTATCTAAAATTACAAGGTAGTTACCTTTTTGCTGAAATTGCACATCGTGTGCAGAAATTCAAAGCTGAAAATCCAGAAGCTGAAGTTATTAGCTTAGGTATCGGTGACGTTACATTACCATTACCACAAGTTAGTATCGAAGCTATGCATAAAGCTGTTGATGAAATGGCTAATAAAGAAACTTTCCGCGGTTATGGCCCTGAACAAGGTTATGCTTTTTTACGTGAAAAAATTCGTGATGTAATTTATAAATCTCGTGGTGTAGATATCGAAACTGATGAAATTTTTGTCAGCGATGGTGCAAAATCTGACTGCGGTAATATCCAAGAAATTTTTGGCGTAGATAATACTATTGCTATTACTGACCCTGTATATCCTGTATATCTCGATACAAATATCATGGCTGGTCGTACAGGTCTTGTAAAAGAAGATGGAACTTTTGAAGGTGTAGTATATATGCCATGTACTGCTGAAAATAACTTCACTCCAGAACTTCCAAAACAGCATGTAGACATGATTTATTTATGTAGCCCTAATAACCCAACTGGTACTACTTTATCCCGTGATGAATTAGCTAAATGGGTTAAATATGCTAAAGAAAATAAATCTATCATTTTATATGATGCAGCATATTCTTACTATATTACAGAAGAAGATGTACCTCATACAATTTATGAAATTGAAGGCGCAAAAGAAGTAGCTATTGAATTCCGTTCCTTCTCCAAAACAGCAGGTTTCACTGGTACTCGTTGCGGTTATATTGTATTACCAAAAGCTGTTAAAGGTTATACAAAAGATGGTAAAGAACAAGCTTTAAATCCTCTTTGGAATCGCCGTCATACAACTAAATTCAATGGTACACCTTATATTATTCAGCGTGGTGCAGAAGCTGTACTTACTGAAGAAGGACAAAAACAAGTAAAAGAAATGGTTGGCTACTACATGGAAAATGCAAAAATTATCCGTGAAGGTTTAGCAAGCCTTGGTCTTACTGTTTTCGGTGGTGTAAACTCCCCATATGTATGGCTCAAAGTTCCAGCAGGCATGACTTCTTGGGATTTCTTCGATAAACTTCTTCATGAAGCAAATATCGTAGGTACTCCAGGTTCTGGTTTTGGTCCATCTGGCGAAAATTATTTCCGTCTTACTGCATTTGGTAGCCGTGAAAATACATTAAAAGCTGTAGAACGTATTAAAACACAGTTAAAATTATAATGTAAATTTAAATATAAAAATGACCTTTAATAGTTATTTATGTCAACTGTTAAAGGTCATTTTGTCTTAATATAATAAAGTAAAAATTTATAGTATCGGAGTTCTTATGGAAATAAAAGAAGTTAAAGATAACAAAAAACAATTTCTTTCATTATTATTGTTGGCAGATGAACAAGAAAATATGATTGATAAATATATTGATAGAGGTATAATGTATGTATTAGATGATGAAGGAATAATAAAAGCAGAATGTATTATAACAGATGAACAAAATGGTGTATTGGAAATAAAAAATCTAGCTGTAAAACCTGAATATCAAAGAAAAGGTTATGGTAAAGTAATGATAGATTTTATTATCAAAAATTATAAAGAAAAATATTCTATATTACAAGTTGGAACAGGAGATAGTACATTAACTATTCCTTTTTATGAGCAATGTGGATTTATTCGTTCACATTACATAAAAAATTTTTTTATAGATAATTATGAACAACCAATATATGAAGATGGCATTCAATTAATAGATATGATATATTTACAAAGAAAATTAAAATAAATTTACAGTAAAGTAATAAATTATGAAAAATAATAGTAAAATATTTTTTATGTTAGTAATTTTGTCAGTAGCTATAAGCTGTTAGTAAGAATAAAACCATGATTATGAATTTAGCACCATTATTTGTAATGTGTTAAAAGCTTTAAAATCATGGTTTTGTTCTTTTTAAGAAAGAATTGGTAATGAAAGGTAAAGTTCTTTTGTTACTTTTCTTGTTTATGAAAGAAAAGTAAATATAAAATAGATAATTGTTCATTTCTGTAGTGATAAAGAAACGAACCAAAGAAATCACCCGCTCACGCACTTTTTACTTTGTCAAAGATAAAAATATATCAACAACGTTCTAAACTCGCAAGGCTCAAATAGTAGAACTAAAAGCGTAGCTATATTTTTATCTTTGCCAATAGCTAATAGCTACCGTAAAAAGATGCTAAAATGCGGGAAATGGTTAGGTGTTATTAAAGATTTTCAATAACTAGCGTTACCATTAAAATTTTAAAATGCGGGAAAAGTTAGGTATTATTTATTGTTGTTCTTTTGGTGTTTTTATTGGTCATGAAAGAAAAGCAATCGGACTATACGAACATTTGTTGTAATAGTCCTTTTTTTATTTGTTGCCAGTGTTCTAGCTGGGCTTTTTTGTTATCAATTTTTTCATTTAGTTTATCAAAAAGATTTCCAATTTTATTTTGTTCTTCTATATTTGGTACATAAACATTTACTTTAGATAATTGGGGTGCGGTTAATTGAGGAACACCAGTTGATTCATTAAAAATATGAATAAAATTAATAGATTCTGTAAAAAATGTAAAATTAATATTTATATTAGGTATTAAAACTAATAAGCGTACAATAGGATAATAGAAAGGTTCTCTTGATAAAGCAAAACCAACATTAATACCTCTTCCAGTAACAGTAATACTAGGTTTATCAATTTTATATATATTAGAATATCCATATAGTCCATTATTAGTTAAAGCATTAGCATATACAGGATATTTGAACTCTATAGAATATTGTTCAGAAAAATTTTCTTTATTGATATCTCCACCTGCTTTTATAGTGAATAAATCGCCTAATTTTTTCTTTTCCCAATTAGGATAATTATTGCCGTTTTTATCTTTAAAGCGTAATTTTTGGCTAAAGATTTGT
>ENA-USTZ01001233-USTZ01001233.1-human-gut-metagenome-genome-assembly--contig:-NODE-1233-length-9771-cov-4.666598_pt1 | contig 9771 bp, 10 predicted proteins | sample MGYA00250049_ERZ773375 | MGnify/ENA primary metagenome ERZ773375 (study PRJEB29103, sample SAMN06111956) | human gut metagenome | biome: human gut; feature: ankylosing spondylitis patient; material...
GGGTCTGGTGACCGAAGTGCACACCTGCTTCGAGAAGCTGCTTCATAGAAACGACTGCCATAGTAAAAATACCTCCAAATATTGTTTTGCCTCCGTACACCGTGATCGGCGCACCGTATCGGACGGGGCCGACTGCCCTCCACCCGGATGGGCACAAAAGGGCATAGTGATACGTGTGTAATGCTGAATAATAATAGCACAAAAAAGAGACCGTTGCAAGAGGTTTTCTCTGTTTTTTACAAAAAGATTCTGTAATTTTCTCTTATTTGCTGTTCTGGCTGCTGCCAAGGTCCCCCATTCCCATCCGGCTGAGGGCGTAGCCCTTGCCGAACATGAGATCGTATTGGAGCAGCCAGTGGTTCGTGCTCCACGTCTGCTGCAATGCGCTGGGTGTCTGGGTGGTGGTGCCGTCCCGGTTCAGGATGGTGCCGCGGGTGTTGGAACGGTAGGCCGCCTGAAGCTGGCGGGTCAGGTACTGGAAATAGAGCGGGGACTTCAGGCCGTAAATGTTCATCATCACCGGCGAGATATCGTAAGCCGCAATGGTGCCGAGATCCACCGGCTTGTCGGTGTAATTCGACCACATGAGCAGCGTAGTCTGGTGGAGCTTGGGGTCCGCACTGGAATCGCTGGCGTAGCCGCTCTTGGTGAAGACATCGTAGTTGGAATCGATGGGGTTGTAGTGGTCGCCCCAGAACACGAGGATCACCGGCTCGTCCACCTGCGAGAAGTATTCGGTCAGCTTGCCGAGCATCGCGTCGGCGTCCCGGATGCCGGTGGCGAAGTCCTCCAAGGCACCCAGCGTACTGCGGCTGATGCCGGAAGGGGCATTCAGCACCTTCACCCGCTGGTCGTCCGGGTAGTTATCCTTATTATAATTGGTGTGGTTCTGCATGGTGACCGCGTGGAGGAAGACCGGCGCGTCAGACGAGGACTTCATCTTCTCGTACTGCTGGATGATCTGGTCGGCCATGGAATCGTCGGTGACAAGGCCGGTGGTCCAGTAGTGCCTGCGCACCTTGTTGACGTGGGTCATCTTTTCCAAGCTGACGAAGGTGTCAAGGCCGAGGTTCGGGTAGGCCGTGTCGCGGCTCCAGTATTTTGCCCAGAAGCAGTGGACCGCAGCGGTCTGGTAGCCCTGCGTCTTGAGGTAGTTCGGCAGCGAGAATAGAGGCTTCGTTACGTGCTGCTGGTAGGGCTTGCTGCCGTTGGGCAGATAGGAGACCGAGTAGCCGGTCAGGGCCTCGAACTCCACATCACAGGTGCCGCCGCCGAAGCTGGGGCTGTAGGCCCGGCCATAGGCGCTGGTCTGCTGCAAGGCATGGAGGTTGACAGAAACATCGGTGTCGAAGGCAAAGCCGTACTGCTCCAGTTCCGAGACGTCCCAATAGGACTCGTCCATCACATAGATAATGGTCGGCTGCCGCTCCGTCTCGTCGGCGGGCGTCGTGGCTCCGTAGGAGTCCGGGTAGAGGGGCGACGTGGTGTATTTCTCTGCCGCAGCGGTGTCATCGAGGATCTGGTCAACGGCTTCTTCCGAGTAGCCTTCGGGCTTGCTGATCTCCAAATTGGTGAGGTTGGTCAGGAAGCTGGTGATGACGCCGTAATAGCGGTAATAGCGGTCCTGCATCCATGCGTCGGGCACGATCCCGATGGTTTGGGTCACGGTCGGCTGCAAAAAGATGCCGAAGATCAGCGCACAGGTCGCCGCCGCACTGACTGCAAAGCCGAGGATGCGGAACTTCCAGCCCGCCTTCTTTCGGCCACGGTATAAAAAGAAGGAGGCTGCGAGCAGCAGCAGGACCATAACGATGGAAACGACCATGCTGGTCTGGATGTGGATACCGGCTGCGGAGGCCACGCCCGCCGCCTCCGATACCTGCGTCAGGTCCCACGGCAGGAAGGGCTCGCCCCGCAATTGCAGGGTGTAGAAGTTGACCGCCGCCGGGACGCAGCCGAGAATGGCCGCAATCAGCGTTGCCAGCGGGGCGAAGCGGGTCAGCCAATCCACGGTCAGCCAGACGAGGAACAACAGCCCCCATGCCAGCAGGTAGGCTTCCCCATGGGGAAAAATGTACTGGGTAAAGGTGTCCGCGGTCAGGCTGCCGCGGGCGATCCACTCCGTGAGCACCAAGATCAGGAGCGTGACGACGGGCGGGAACACCAGCCGCAGCGCGTGAAGCGGTACCGGAGTGTCGGATGCGCGATGTTTCATACAAGAAAGTTCCTTTCACTTCCTGAGAGAGTTTGGTTTGCCGGGGCAAAGAGTGCCCACAGTCCCCTATTATAATCCTGTTTTCCGTAAAATCAAACCCTAATCCGAGAAAAGCAGATGAAAAACTTTCATCCATCCAGCCAATGCCGCAGCGTCTGCCAGAGGGAGGCGGTCTTCGGTTCGGGCGGCGGCAGTTCGGTGCGAACCAAAACGGCATCCACGCCGATCTTGTCGATCTCCTCCCACGGGATCGTCAGCGTCGCGTCCCGCCCCAGCAGCCCGAAAAACCGGGGCCGCCCCAGCAGCTGCAAACTTTGGATCTGGGCCGTCTGGGGATCCAGCTCCAGATCGTCTGCCTTGCCCAGACAAGCCCCGTTGGAAAGCTGCACGACCTCTTTGGCACAAAGCTCCCGGAACGTCATCCGTCTCCCCTCCCCGTTTCTGTTCTGTTTTATGGTATGCGGGGCGGCGGCGCTTGATGCAGACCGGGCTGTTGTGTTATACTGGGAGTTGGAAACCATTGGAAATGCAAACCATAAAGATAGAGGTACGAGCAATGTACAAAAACATCGTATTTGATTTTGGCGGCGTTATGGTCGATTTTGACCCCAAGGAATATTTGGTGGACCGCTTCTGCAATGCCGACGTGGAGGAGCAGGTATACCAACTGACCTTTGGCAGCGAGGAGTGGAAGCTGCTGGACGCCGGGCTTATCACCCGCTTTGAGGCCAACCAGCGGATGCTGGCCCGCGCCAAGGAGCAGGGCCGCGCCTTTGAGGTTCAGGGTGTGCTGGATGACTGGATGCACATCCTGCGCCCCCGCCGCCGGATGCAGGAACTGGTGCAGAAGCTCAAGAGCCACGGCTACTGCGTTTATTACCTGAGCAATATCCCGGAAGATGTGCTCGATCTGCTGATGGAGCGGGACATGAAGGGCCTTTTTGACGGCGGTGTGGCCTCCTGCGAGGTCCACATCAACAAACCCGACCCCCGCATCTATCAGGCTCTGCTGGACAAATACGGCCTCAAGGCGAAGGAAAGTGTCTTCATCGACGACCGGCTGGACAACATTCAGGCCGCATTCCAACTTGGCTTTACCGGCATCCAGATGAAGGACAGCGTCGGCACCTTGGTGCGCAGCCTTGCCACCTGCAACGTGGTCGTCCGCTGATCTCCCGCACGCAAAACGCCCTGTTCCATGTCGCTTTTGACACGGAGCAGGGCGTTTTTGCCGCGGAGAAATGCGCTTTAGGGGTTACTTTTCCTCGTAGCTCTGGCAGAAGTGCGGCGTTTCGACCTGTTGGGTCGTGCAGGAGCAGTGCTCCGTCACCTTGATCTGCGGCAGACTGCATTTGCAGCTTTCCACGTTGTGACGGCACTCGCAGACATCACAAATCACACCGGTATTTTCCATTTTTATCTCACCTCTTTGTTTGGGATGTTTCTAGGATACCCCATTTCAAAGAGATTATGCAGCTTTATTTTTTGCCTTGGCTTCCCGTTTTCTGCCGGTCAGTTTCTCGGTACAACCTCACTTTGTCAAGAGCAAACGCTTACCATGCGGCCAGATCAGCACCCAGCTTGCGGCAAGCAGCCTGTACGTCGTCGTCCGGGGTCTCGTTGCAGATCAGGCCTTCCTCGCTGAACAGAACAGCGCCGTCCTCCTTGGCACGCTCGCACCAATCGCGCATCCACTGGCCGTCGCCCCAGCCGTAAGAACCGAACAGAGCCACCTTCTTGCCGTTCAGAGAGCCTTCCAGAGAAGCGAACATCGGCTCGAACTCGCTCTCCTCCAGCTGCTCAGCGCCCATTGCGGGGCAGCCGAAAGCCACCACGTCATACTCGCCCAGCTTTGCTGCGTCCATTTCGCCGCAGGGAACGATGGCTGCGGCAGCGCCAGCACCCTCAGCGATGCAGTTTGCCATGGTCTCGGTGTTGCCGGTCGCGCTCCAGAATACGATTGCTACTTTGCTCATAAGGATGAACCTCTCTTTCCATATTGGTTAGTATATTCTAACTTTTTGTCCCAAGAAATTGCGCAGTCCTGTTTGACAACCACAGAACGCGCATCTTCACGGTTAGGCTTTTCTAACCAACCATAAGATATCACATTTTACCCGTCTTGTCAAGGCTCCTTTGCAGATTTTTCCACTTCCCTGCTCAAAGTAGCTGCGGGAGGGAAAACACAACCGTCATCACTCCGAAAATGACCGGCTGATGGAGCAGGTACAGCACCAGCGAGTGCCGCCCCAGCCACCCCAGCGGCGGGCAGACCAACCGGCGCAGTGGTTTCATCCGCTCCCGCCCGATGAGATGGTAAAAGTAGAATCCCGCCCAGAATAAAAACAGCCACGGCAGAAGCGGGAAGTAATCGGTGGAGAAAAAGCCGAGGGGGTAAAAGCCCAGATAGGCTGTAAAGCAGTTTGCGTACAGGCCCCGCGGCAGCAGCCAGCGCAGTGCCCCAAGGCCCCAGTAGCCGTCCATCGTGTGATAGGTCAGCGCAAACAGCGCAAAGCTGACGAGGAAGCCCGCCACCGGCGGAACCTTTTGCAGGGCCTTTTCCAGCAGCCCGGTCAGGATCATCGCCGAGCCCAGCAGGGTCAGCACTCCGAATAAGACGACATTCTCCGGCATGAACAGCAGCGTCACGGCCCCGAAGACCGCTGCGCCGCGCTTGACGGGGTGATGCCCCATCGGCAGACAGAAACCGGACAGCAGAATGAATCCCCAGCAGATGCTCTGCTGCCACAGACGCCCCGGCGTGCCCGCATACCACGGCACTGCGACGCCGAACAGATAAACGGCATCCCATGTGGCATGGTAGAGCATCATGCTGATGAGGTCGAGCCCGCGCAGCTCGTCCAGCAGTGCGTAGCGGGTGGAAGTCTGGTTCATAAAATGATTTTATCCTTTGCGTTTTTTGTCCATTGTACGCCATGTAAGGAAAGGCGTCAAGCAAAAAAGCTGCTGTGCAGCAAATGCCACACAGCAGCTTTTGGAATGATCGGTTTAGAGCTCGACGTTGAAGTAGCGCTTCAGCAGACCCTCGAAGCCGCGGCCATGACGAGCCTCGTCCTTCGCCATCTCGTGAACGGTGTCGTGGATGGCATCGAGGTTCAGAGCCTTTGCCTTCTTGGCCAGATCCATCTTGCCGGCACATGCACCGCACTCAGCCTCAGCACGCATCATCAGGTTCTTCTTGGTGCTGTCGGTGACGACCTCGCCCAGCAGCTCAGCAAAACGGGAAGCGTGGTCAGCCTCCTCGTAAGCATAGCGCTTGTAAGCCTCGGCGATCTCCGGGTAGCCCTCGCGCTCTGCGACACGGGCCATGGCCAGATACATGCCGACCTCGCTGCACTCACCCTCGAAGTTTGCGCGCAGACCATCGACGATCTCCTGCGGGACGCCCTCGGCCTTGCCGATGCCGACGACGTGCTCGGTCACATAAGTGTTGCCGGTCTTCTCAACGAATGCGGAAGCCGGAGCCTTGCAAACGGGGCACTGCTCAGGGATGGTGCCTTCAGCGATATAACCACAAACGGTGCAGACATACTTTTTCATAAGATAGACCTCCATAATTTCTCAGTAATTCTTTTGGCTCGCCTCTGGTACCGGCGGCCTTGGTTTCTGAGCTAATTATAGCAATCATTCCTAGGTTAGTCAAGTGTAATTTTAAGAATTATTCCTATTTAATATTTTTTTCACACCTGCAGGTTGCCGCTGGTTGCCGCGTCGGTGCCGTCGGCTGCATCGAACTCATAATCGTTGCCGGGCAGGATGGCGTTCAGCAGGATGCCGACGATGGCGGCGATGGCCAGACCGGACAGGTTGATGGACACACTGCCGACCATGAAGGTCAAGCCGCCCACCGAGTTGAATCCCAGCGCGGACACCAGAATGACGGCTGCCACGATCAGGTTGCGGCTGTTGGTGAAGTCCACCCGGTTCTCGACCACATTGCGGACACCGATGGCGGAGATCATGCCGTAAAGCACGAAGCTGATACCGCCGATGATGCCGGTGGGGATGGTGTTGATGACAGCCTCAAACTTGGGGCTGAAGCTCAGGATGATGGCCAGCACTGCGGCGATGCGGATGACCAGCGGGTCGTAGATGCGGCTCAGAGCCAAAACGCCGGTGTTCTCGCCGTAGGTGGTGTTGGCCGGGCCGCCCAGCAGACCGGCCATGGTGGTGGCAAGGCCGTCACCCATCAGGGTGCGGTTCAGGCCGGGGTCGTTGATATAGTTGTGGCCAACGGTGGCACTGATGGCAGCGATGTCACCGACATGCTCCATCATGGTCGCCAGCGCGATGGGCAGGATGGTGAAGAGGGCGCTGATGAACTCCGGGCTGCCGTCGATGGCGAACAGGCCCATGGCGCTCTTATGCAGCGGGATGCCGAGCCAATCGGCAGCGGCAATGGCTTGGAAGTCCACCGCACCGGTCACGAGGGCCACCGCATAGGACACCAGAACGCCGATCAGGATGGGCAGGATCTTGACCATACCCTTGCCCCAGATGTTGCAGACGATGACCGTGCCCAGCGCCACAAAGGCCAGCAGCCAGTTGGACTCGCAGTTTGTGATGGCGGAGGGGGCAAGGATCAGGCCGATGGAGATGATGATGGGGCCCGTGACCACCGGCGGGAAGAACTTCATGATGCGGCGGATGCCGAAGGTGGAGATCAGCAGACTGACCACCAGATACAGCACGCCGGAGAAAGCCACACCCGCACAGGCGTAAGGCAGCATCTTGGTGTTGGCCACGGTCAGGTTGCCGTTGGCATCGGCCAGCATGGGGGCCACGATGGAGAAGCCGCCCAGATAGGCGAAGGACGAGCCAAGGAAGGCCGGGACCTTGCCCTTGGTGATCAGGTGGAACAGCAGCGTGCCCAGACCGGCGCACAGCAGCGTGGTGGAAACGCTTAAGCCGGTGAGCAGCGGCACCAGAACGGTGGCACCGAACATGGCGAACATGTGCTGCACGCCGAGGATCAGCATCCGGCCCGTGCCCAGCTGGCGCGCGTCGTAAATGCCCTTGGAGTAGTCGATTTTTTCACTCATGAAAATGAGTCCTCCCTTCGTTTCTGCCCAAAAAAAGAGGCATTGCCGCCCGAAAGCGTCAGTGCCTCAGATTTTTGGGAAATAAATATCAACGGGAACAGAAAAGCCGACCGTGTGCTCCGCAAAGTTGAACCACGCATCACTCTCTCCCCTTCCCGCTCTGACTTTATAGAGTATAGCAGAAACCGCTCCGCCACGCAACCGGTTTCCAACTTTTTGGCAATATCCCTAAATTCGCCTTCTTTTTTCGGGGGTTCCCGGTGCCCGGCGGCATTTTTGCCCGGCATCTTGAAATCCGGCCAGCGGCGCACTATAATAATACCTATTAAATGGATTGAGATTTGAAGGAGCACTATGATCTATCTGGATTATTCAGCCAATACCCCGGCCGACCCCCGCGTGCTCGACCGGTTTTGTACGGTGGAGCGCAGCTGCATCGGCAACGCGAACTCCCACCATCAGGCGGGGGCAGCCGCCAAGGCAGAGATCGACGCCGCCACGATGAAAATCGCCTCGCTGCTGGGCGTTCAGCCCGCCGAGGTCATCTATACTTCCGGCGCCAGCGAGTCCAACAACTTTGCGCTCAAGGGGCTGGCGCGGCTCTCCCGCCATGTGGGCAAACACATCATCTCCACTCCGCTGGAGCACTCCTCCGTCAGCGGCACGCTGACCGCTTTGCAGGAGCAGGGCTGCGAGATCGACCTTGTAGACATCCAGCGGGACGGCACCATTGATCTGGAGCATTTGAAAGATCTGCTCCGCCCGGACACCATTGCCGTGGCCGTCACCCTTGTGGACAGTGAACTCGGCGTCGTGCAGCCGGTGGACAAGATCGCCGAGATCCTGAAGGATCACCCCAACTGCCACCTGCATGTGGACGCCACACAGGCCCTGGGCAAGATCCCCGTCTCTTTCGAAGGGGTGGACACCATGAGCCTGACGGCCCACAAATTCTACGGCCTGAACGGCATTGGCTTGCTGCTCAAACGGCGGAATCTGGCGCTGGAACCTCTCATCCACGGCGGCGAGAGCACCACCATCTACCGCAGCGGCACCCCCACCGTCGCGCTGGCCTCTTCCCTCGCCTCGGCGCTGGAGCTGGCCGTGAACGAGCTGCCGGAGCGGGCCGCCCATGTGCAGAAGCTGAATGCCGAACTCCGCGCCGCGCTGAGCCGACGCCCGGACGTCCGGATCAACAGCCCGGAACACGCCATCCCCCACATCCTGAACCTCAGCGTCCAGAATGTGAAGGGCACCGTTTTCCAGCGGGAACTGGACGCCCACGGGGTCTGCGTTTCGGTCAAATCGGCCTGTTCGTCGGATGGTCTGCCTTCCCGCGCCGTCTTCGCCGTCAGCCGGGACCGCCGCAACGCCCTTTCGTCGTGGCGCATCAGCCTGAGCCACCTGACCACGGAAGCCGAGATTCAGGAATTTTTACAGGTGTTCGACGTCTGCTGCCGGCAGCTGACCGCCGCACGCTGAACGATACAAGGAGAAATCATGAAACGCGAACTCGAACCTTATCAACTGATCGAACGCAGCATCATCAAAAAATACCGCAAGGAACTCTGGACGCCTTTCATCGTGGCCGTCAAGCGGTACGAGTTGATCCAAGCAGGCGACAAGATCGCCGTCTGCATCTCCGGCGGCAAGGACTCCATGCTGATGGCCAAGCTCATGCAGGAGCTGCAGAAGCACAGCGATGTGCCCTTTGAGCTGGTCTTCCTTGTGATGGACCCCGGCTACAACGAGATCAACCGCCAGAAGATCGAATCCAACGCCGAACTGCTCCACATCCCCGTGACCATTTTCGAGAGCAACATCTTCTCGGTGGCCAACAACACCGAGAAGAACCCCTGCTACCTCTGCGCCCGGATGCGCCGAGGCCACCTGTACAGCAAGGCCAAGGAGCTGGGCTGCAATAAGATCGCGCTGGGCCACCACTTCAACGATGTCATCGAGACGACCGTGATGAGCATGTTCTACGGTTCCCAGCTCCAAGCCATGCCCCCCAAGCTCCACAGCACCAGCTTCCCCGGCATGACCCTCATCCGCCCGATGTACTGCATCCGCGAGGAGGATATTCTGGCGTGGAAGCGCTACAACGACCTTGAGTTCATTCAGTGCGCCTGCCGCTTTACCGAAAACTGCACCATGTGCGACAACGGCGGCGGTTCCAAGCGGCAGGAGACCAAAATTCTGCTCCGCCGCCTCAAGCGCGACAACCCCAACATCGAAAACAGCATCTTCCGCAGCATCCACGCCGTTGCACTGGACACCATGCCGGGCTATAAGTCCGAGGGTGTCGAGCATAGCTTCCTAGAGCGGTTTCATGAGATGGAAGAGCGATAATAAGTCCTCTTTATGCCAAAACCGGCAAGGCAGTTTGTTCTGCTTTGCCGGTTTTATTTGTTATATACCCAAATAAATTATAATGCAAAATCCAGTCGATGTAAACATCCAAAAAGCCCCACAACAGCACGCTTTTCGCGC
>ENA-USTZ01001234-USTZ01001234.1-human-gut-metagenome-genome-assembly--contig:-NODE-1234-length-9756-cov-3.220167_pt1 | contig 9756 bp, 9 predicted proteins | sample MGYA00250049_ERZ773375 | MGnify/ENA primary metagenome ERZ773375 (study PRJEB29103, sample SAMN06111956) | human gut metagenome | biome: human gut; feature: ankylosing spondylitis patient; material...
CGGCGCCAACAGCGAGAACCAACCTCTTGGAGTTGCGTAAGCAACTCCGAAGGAATCCTCTGATTTTTCAATCAGGGGAGGACGTCAACGGATTTGATCTCTATCGGAGTGATGTCTCGTCCGTTTTGGATGACGAAATCAACTTCTCCCAGGCGTTTGGAGTTGTAGTAACGCAGTGCAAAGCCGTTGGCATGCAGTTGTTGCGCAAACAGATTCTCCAGTACGCTACCAAGATTGACTTCGACGTTGCCTTGCAGAATATCGAACTGAATGTTCTGCATGCTTGCTGCGGCAAGCAAACCCGTGTCGCACAAGAAAAGCTTAAAGAGATTTCGCTTCAACCCAGAGGCGATGTTGGCTGTGTGACGTTGAAGCATGGCAAGGCCACACCTGCGTCGGAAAGCCAAACAAATGAATTCTCATAACGCAGAAGCCGGGCTGACTTCGCAATGTCGGAAAGAACGAAACGACGATTTTTGGCTTCCAACTGGGAAGGAATTACATCAAAAATTTCCCTAATCTTTTCTTTATCTCTGTCAGCGTAGCGTGCAATGTCGAGGCGGTAAAGCGCAAGGATATCGTTCTGGATGGCAAGGATCTGCCCGATGTCGTGCGTGGCAATATAGGTGCAGACACACTGGGGCATCCCGCCGACAACCATGTATGCGTATAAGAGCTGCATCATGCTGTTGTGAACGGTTTCAGCTACAGGTTGCAATGTCTCAAAACACGTCTTGAGGTAGTCGAAAGTCTCGGGCTGAAGGCCGCAGGCCATACAAAACTCCGAAAAATCCAACGGATACATCGTCAACGGCGTTTCAAAACCGACGGGAAAAGACGGGACGGAATTTGTCTTGACACCTAATAGAGAACCTGACTCGATGTAGTCAAACCGTCCGTCCTCAACCAGAAACTTTATCGCGGCTCGCGCCTGTGGGCAGTCCTGAATCTCATCGAGAAAAATGAGTGTTTTCCCGGGAACCAACGGCCGACGTAGATATGCGGAGAGCGCGGCGACAATGGCATTGGCATTGAGCGAACCGTCAAACACGGCCTTGGCCTTCGGTTCTGTCACAAAATTTATTTCTACAAAGTGTTCGTAGTATTGCCGCGCAAAATGACGGATAAGCGTTGTTTTGCCGATCTGACGGGCGCCAACTACGCACAAAGCGCTGCGTCGAGGTGCTTCCTTCCAGGCAATCAGCTTCTGTAAGGCTTTGCGAGCAAGAAAGAGCTTTTCATTGGGATCATTTGTAACGTTTTTCTGAAAATTCTCGACCAAAAACGTAGAAATCACCTCAGTTTTTGCAGTGCGCACAAAAACCAAGTTAAGCTGGCTCTCTAGCGTTTTGCGCCGTCAAACGGTCGCTGCATTTCAATAATTTCCAGCAATCGTTTTTGTGACGGCGTGTTCTCGAGGCGATCTTTCGGCAGAAATTGCTGATCAAATTCAAATGCCGCCTCCTGGCTGATGTTGTAGACGGCATCATCGCTGTAGCGACCGGCAAAGGACTCCGGTCTCTTTTCCTGCAGCGGACAGATCTGTAGAGCAACAAAGTACTTGTTGTCAGCCGTTCGAATCCCAAAATTTTCCGCAGGCTCAAACCCCACTCGCGAGTAGTAGAGAGGATCTCCGCACAAGACAATCGCTGCATACCCCTGCCGTATGGCTTCTTTGCGAGCGTGGTCAATCAAACGGCGCCCCACTCCCTTCTTTTGGTATGCCGGAAGCACGGCAATCGGCCCGAGCGTGAGAACCTCTCGCACGACACCGTCGTCACCCGCTATCGTTCCCTTCACGAACATCACGCAACTGACTATCTTGCTGTCTGCAACCGCCACAAAGGCAAGCTCTCGCACGAAGTTTTCACTGCTGCGCATGACGTGCACCAGGTAATGCTCCGTGCAGCCCAGAGCGTATACGTTCCAAAACGCCTCGCGAACAACCTTTTCCGTCTCCGCATAATCCGCCGGCGTCTCTAATCTCAGCTCAATATTCATATGCTCAACTTCTTTCATACCTTTATCCGCCGCAGTTTAGCGGACTCGAGCCAGACATCCCCAGACACCGATCAGCGTCAGCAACACCCAAACGGAAAAGCCAATGTCCATCATGGTTTCCGTCACCGGCATCGGCATGGAAGCAATCACGAGGTTGGGAATCACCGAGCCCACGTAAGCCGACAAATAAAGTGCCGAGATGACGCCGGCACGTTCCTGAATCGAAGTTCCCGCCAGGAGGAAACGCAGACCGCTTGAACAGGCCGCACCGTTGCCGGCACCTGTCAAGGCAATGCTGATCAACAATACCCACACGGACGGATGAATAAGCGTTCCGAAAGCCACCAGAGCTGCCGCTGTAAAGAGCAAAATGGAGCGCTTGAGCGTGGGACGAGGCTCAAATCGCCCTGCAAAGACACCCATGGTCGCATTGGGAACGATCAAAACGAGATACAGGACACCGGCAAGAAGTGCATTGCTGTGTCCGAAGACAGCCTGACACAGATACGCCGAAAAGCCTTGAAGAAAGCTGCCAACACCCCAGGTTCCCACAAAAGCAATGGCGCTTGCGAAAAAACGACGACGCAGGTGCACGGGCAAGGCGATCTTGGGTACAAAGACGCTGCCCAGAGATTCGCTTCCAAAGCGCATGGTTTCGGTGGAAGCAAACGCCAATCCGGCACAAACAACGAGAAGTACAACAGCGCAGTCAAAAAGTTCGGCAGGCGTCAAAACACCGCTTTCAAGCACCAAACCTGTGATCAAGGTTCCGAGCGACAAACCGATATTGGGCCCTGCCGCCGTCAGAGCCGTGCCGAGCCAGGGATACTTGAGCGGGGCCGAGTCAACCACCCAGGACATCGCGGCACTGGACGCAAAGCCGCAGGAAAAACCCTGCAGAAAACGACCGATGTAGATTTCAGAGGCCTCAAGTGCATTGGCGTACATGAGGCTTGCCGCCATGCCGAGCAAAAGTGCAGCGAGAACCACCGGCTTGCGGCCGAAGAAGTTCGAAAGGCGCGCAAAGAAAAACAGCGTGAGCACGCAACCGGCGAAATAGCTCACCACCGTCATGGCTATTTCGGATTCGCTCAAGCTCAGCCCGCTTCGCCACTCGGCCATCATCGGAATGGCGATGGCCGCAGCAATAAAGGTGCAGATAAGACAGGCTGTCGCGGCCACAAATGTGACGCCGCGACGCGGGAAATCGTTGTCGGTCTTGGCAAGTGACTTGTGAAAGACGGTGGTCATGGTCTTTTGTTTGCGAAACGGTATGGGAGCGAGATTATTCCACCATCCAAAGCGCGCCACATCCCGAAGGATAGGTTGCTCACAAAATTCGGCAATTTTTCGACACGGTCAGCCGATTACATCGTTTTTTCGGCTCCTTCGAACAAGTCACTGACTGGGTCACCTTGAAGCAGTACGGATTTTTTGGACACTTAGGAGTCCAAAAATTCCATACCACTTCAGTGATGGTTGATTCGGGAAACCCAAATCAACCATCTTTTCCGTTAGCACCAAGGCTTTTCCTTGGCGATTTCCTTACCGATGATGCGGCCGTTGACAAGGCAATCCAGCGTAGCGCAGCTTCCCAGACGAACAGCTCCATGCACGCCGCTGATGTATAAGCGCATTGCCTTTGCCGGAGATGTCCTGTCGGGAAAAGAGGTGCTGTTAGCTGCGGAAGGAATTGCTGTCGACCCGTCATTTCACATTTGTCGACACGAAATCGAACAAGGGCGTTTAGTTCGGGTACTTGCCGGCTGGCACAGGCCGCCCTGGGATTTGACCATCACCGTTTGTGACAAACGTGTGACGGACAGCAGAATTCTTAATTTCTGCAGGCTGTTTGCGGAGTACGAGAAAAAGGCTTCGGCCATGCGTCTGCGTCACATGCACAAATTTTTCCTTGAACGAGATCTCAACAGCCGATAAAAAAGAGGCTGGCACCTGTAGCAGGACACCGGCCTCTTTACTCGTTTTGCTCGCAGAACGCTACTAGAGACTGCCCCCTTTGAGCGTTGTAGACGTCCCTGCTCGAGGCTGCCAGCGCATAGCTCGGCGCTCCACAACGCCGACGATCCAGTCGAGCACCAAAGCAAACGCGGTCAATACCAGGATGCCAGCCATCACGGTATTAATGTCAAAAACACCCTCGGCCTGAAGAATCAGGTAACCCACACCGTGGCTCGAGCCCAGATATTCACCGACCACCGCACCGACAAATGCCATGCCGACTGATGTATGAAGCGATGAAAATACCCAGCTCATGGCCGACGGCAGATAAACGTTTTTTAGCAACTGCTGACGATTGGCTCCAAGCATACGAGCAGATGCCAAAACGTTCGGATTGACTTCCCTGACCCCCTGATAGACATTGAAAAACACGATAAAGAAAACCAGCGTCACGCCCAGCGCTACCTTACTGGCGATACCCAACCCGAACCAAACTGCAAAAATCGGAGCAAGAATCACACGAGGCATAGAGTTGAGCCCCTTGATAAAGGGATCAGCCACCGCCGCGGCAAACGGCGTGAGCGCAAGCCACATACCGACCAAACCTCCGCTTATCGTACCGAAGGCAAACGCGAGAATCGTTTCAACAAGTGTCGTCCACAAGTGCGCATAAATGTCAGCGTTGACGACAAACCAATCCCAAATTCTCGAAAAAATCACCAGCGGTTCGCCGAAGAAAAAAGCCGCTTGGTTATCGTTATCAAAAACAAAGGCTGGTATGAGGCCGGGTTTGGTCAGTGCCCACCAAACGAAAAAGATCGCAGCCAGAAGGCCGAATTGCCAAACTCGAAGTTTGAAGCGATACTTTGCCACTTGATTGCTGTTCATTTTTGTCTCCCGAGTCTTTCTTTTCTAATTCCGCATTTACCGTTGTACTTTTCGCTGCTGCTGAGCATAGCCCTTGAGCACTTCTTCTCGCAGCACCGACCAGATGGCCGTGTGCAGCTCGATAAAGCGGGGCGTCACGCGCACCTCACTGACATCTCGGGGTCTGGGCAGATCAATCGAGAACTCGCCGATGGGATGACTCTCGGGGCCCGCACTCATCACCACGACGCGATCACTCATCGAAATGGCTTCATCCAGATCGTGCGTAATGAAAAGCACGGCTTTGCGCTTTGCCTGCCAAAGATTGAGCAGCTCGTTTTCCATCAGCTGCCGCGTCTGAATGTCCAACGCCGAGAAGGACTCGTCCATCAAAATGATGTCGGGATCCTTAATCAGAGTCTGAGCCATCGCCACGCGCTTTCTCATGCCTCCCGAAAGATGATGCGGATAACGATCTTCAAACCCGGACAAGCCGACGCGGGCCAACCACTCGCGGGCTCTTTCAGCGGCTTCTTTCTCCGGCACCCCCTCGAAAAGAAGTCCTGCCGCCACATTGTCCAGCGCACTCTTCCAGGGCATCAGGCTGTCAGCCTGAAACATATAGCCGGCTCGGCGATTGAGGCCGACAAGCGGTTCTCCGAAGATACTCACAGTCCCGGCACTGGGTTCCAAAAGGCCCGCACTCATATTCAACAAAGTGGATTTACCGCAACCGGTGGGACCGACGACGCTCACGAATTCACCGTCGGCCACCGTCAGATCCACATTTTTGACAGCCGTATATGTGGACATCATCCCGGAATCATCACTCACAAAAGTACAGGCAATGCCTTTGAGTTCTATTGCAGCTTGAGACATTTGATTCTTAGTGTTGTTTTTCAAAAATGAACTTGCCTATGCCCAAATATGCATTACGCTCAGTTAGGGTACTTTTTGTGCGCCGCTTCCACGAACTGATTCGTAAAGACCGCTTTGTAATCCGGTTTGAAGTTGTCCAGCTTGTCGTTAACGATCTGGAGTGATTTAAACGAAATGGCAGGCGCGCCCTCCGGAATAAAACCGTCTTTGGAGAGCGCAGGACGGTTCTTCATAAAGCCTGTCACATAAATCTCCTTGTTGCCCAGGAAGTACGACTCGGGAACGGCTTTGACGATATCCTCGGCCGTAGCCTTTGCAAGCCAGCGATCGGCGCGGACCACTGCATTCGTCAGTCCCTGAATGATTTCCGGATTTTCCTTAATGTAGCGCGTTGGAGCATAGAGGCACCCCGCTACCATTGGACCTCCGAAGATTTTGTCGCTTTCTTCCACAACACGGGTATCGGCGACAATCTGAATCACATTGTCTTTTTCGAGCGTTGCGATGACCGGATCGAGATTGACAAACGCATCAATTTGTCCGGCACGCATAGCGGCAACAGCCGCGGCCGAAGCACCCACACCGATGAAGGAGACATCCTTGGGTTCAATGCCGGCATTGCGAAGGATAAAAATGGCAATGGCGTGCGAACTTGATCCGGGCGCCGTCACACCGATTTTCTTGCCCTTAAGATCTGCCATTGATTTGAAATTGGGCATGGTCTTCTTGCTTACGGCAAAAACGCACTGCGGCGCTCGGCCCTGAAGCACGAATGCCTGCATGGCCTGACCTCTTGCCTGCATGGCCAGAGTATGCTCGAAAGCACCGGAAACCACATCCGCAGACCCGCCAACAACGGCCTGAAGTGAACGGGAACCACCCTGGAAATCAATGATCTCGACATCAAGCCCCTCGTCTTTGAAGTAGCCGAGACTTTCGGCAATCGAAATGGGCAGATAGTAGTAAAGTGCCTTGCCGCCGACTGCAATTTTGACGGATTTGTTTGCCGCGAAGACGGTCGGCGACGAACACACGGCAACGGCAGCAGCTGCTGAAACGATGATCTGACGGCGGGTAAAGACCATTTTTGAATTCTCCCTAATAAAAAACGCACATCCCCGAAGGGTGTGCGTCTGTTTTCAACTTGCTTATAGCCTGAATTTTGTGCTTTTAGGAGGCGGTTGGAAGTTCCGACTTTTGGAACCTTAGGGTATTCGGCTCCCTTTCCTACACTTCCTGCGCCGACGCACACGCGCACGGCCTCCCGGTGTCTACCAGTAGCAGCAGACCCAGAGATAGCAAGCGCAATCGACCGTGAGCCTTGGTGAAAAGGCCCTTCGTGACGAAGGTCGATCGTATGTGCGTCATTTGGTTGTCCAATTCCTAATTTCGTGCCATCACAAGCACTATTTTGTGAAAGGTAGCGCAGGAACAGAATACTGTCAATAACAGAAAGTGCTTAGAAAAGTCTGCAGATTGCCATTTCTTTGAAGACTTGGAATTTCAAGGAAATCAAAAATCGACTGAAGAATTCGCGGTGCAATATTGAAGCCAGATATCCAATGACAGGCATTCCTCGACATTGATCACTCGTTGTGCTCACCCGTAAGTCACCATTTTTGGAAAAAAACACCTCGAATGTTGAATGCAGACGACAAAAAACCTCGCAAAATCAATATCTTGCGAGGTTCTAGCGGATGTTTGGTGGATGCTGAGAGTCTCGAACTCCCGACCTACGCCTTGTAAGGGCGCCGCTCTACCAACTGAGCTAAGCATCCATCCTCCAACTCATCGTCAAACGAGTTGATTATTGTACAGCATCCTTGAGTTTTTTGCCAGCACGGAACTTCGGCTGCTTGCAAGCGGCGATCTTGATGGTTTCGCCAGTCTGCGGGTTACGCCCCGTGCGTTCAGAGCGTTCGGAAACCGTGAAGGTGCCGAAGCCAACCAACGACACGTCTTCACCCTTCTGCAGGGAGGTCGTCACGGCTTCGATGAAAGCTTCGAGAGCGAGGCCGGCCTTGGCCTTGGTGATGTCGGCAGACACGGCGATCTGTTCGATCAGTTCGTTCTTATTCATGGGTATCCCCTTAGTGTTGTTACGCCCTTTGGGCAGTCAAAGAAAAATCTTGAGCACTATAGCCTAAAAAAGGCTTAGCACCAAGCGAAATTGCCCGAAAAGCCTAGAAAACTAAGGCAATGTTGACATTTTGTGTCGTTTTTGCCAACAGGCAAGAAAAACGCCCGCTCAAGATCCTCTCAAACGGGCGCTGTTGCAATGTCAGCGCTTCACCGACTTAGCAGTTGCAGTGACCTCCGGCCGTCGTCGCCTCACCGGAATCAACTTCCTGAGACTGTGCGACAACGTCGGCCGCTACCTCTTTTTCCTTCTTGGGTTCCAGAGGTGTGGGTTTGCTCACCAAAGCTTCTTCAAGTACCTTGTCAATCCAACGTACCGGAACGATCTCGACGGCCTGCTTGACATTGTCGGGCACTTCCTCGAGATCCTTGACGTTTTCTTCCGGAATCAATACCTTCTTGATGCCGGCTCGAACCGCCGCAAGAAGCTTTTCCTTCAGGCCACCGATTTCGAGTACTTCACCGCGCAACGTGATTTCGCCGGTCATAGCGATGTCGCTACGAACGGCAATCCCCGTCATTGCAGAAGCCAAAGCCGTCGTAATGGCTGCACCGGCACTCGGACCGTCCTTGGGAACAGCTCCTTCCGGGAAATGAATGTGCCAATCGGTCTTGGCAAAGACTTCCGGATCGATGCCAAGCTTCACGGCACGCGCACGAACCACACTCAAGGCAGCCTGCACACTTTCCTTCATAACGTCGCCGAGAGACCCCGTGCGAACCACATTGCCGCGGCCCGGGAAGCAGACGGCTTCCACCGCCAGCGTATCTCCGCCCACACTCGTCCACGCAAGTCCGTTGACCTGCCCCACACGAGCTTCGGTGGGCGCCACACCATAACTGAACTTGCGAACGCCCAGATAGTCGTGCAAGTTCTTGGGCGTCACACGCACCTTACGCACACGAGGCTTTGCGGTCTTGGCTCCTTCCTTGCTTTCGTCGGAGGCTTCTTTTGCAGCCTTGGCGACAAGCTCGTCTTCCCGCTCGCACTGCTGACGAACGATCTTGCGAAGGATCTTGCTGATGGCGCGCTCCAACCCGCGAACGCCGGCTTCACGCGTGTAGAAGCGAATGATGTCTAGGACCGCTTCTTGCGTGACTTCGGCTTCAGTCTTCTTGAGTCCGTTCAAACGCATCTGCTTGGGCAACAGGTGCTCCATCGCAATGTGAACTTTTTCGTCCTCGGTGTAGCCGGCCAGATCGATGGTTTCCATACGATCAAGCAACGGCGGATCAATGGCATAGCTGTTGCTTGTGGCCACAAACATCACGTCGGACAAATCAAAGCCGACATCAACGTAGTGATCCTCGAACTCGCGATTCTGTTCCGGATCGAGCACTTCGAGAAGCGCCGCGGAAGGATCTCCCCTCACTCCGGAACCCAGTTTGTCGATTTCGTCCAAAAGAAACAGCGGATTCTTCACTCCCACCTTAGCCATGGCCTGGATGATCTTGCCGGGCATCGAACCGATATAGGTACGGCGATGACCGCGGATGTCGCTTGAATCCTGAACACCGCCCAAGGCAACGCGCACATACTTGCGGCCGGTAGCGCGTGCAATCGACTCACCCAGACTGGTCTTGCCGACGCCGGGCGCACCGACAAGACACAAAATCGGCGACTTGATCTTATCCACGCGGCGCTGCACTGCCAGATATTCAAGGATGCGTTCCTTGACCTTTTCCAGCCCCCAGTGATCTGAGTTGAGAATCTCCTCTGCTTTTTTAAGATCCTTGTTGACTTCGGTCTTTTCCTTCCACGGCAGGGAAATCAGCGTTTCGATGTAACCGCGCACCACCGTAGCTTCAGCGTTCGAAGGCGACATCTGCTTGAGCTTGTTGAGCTCATCCAAAGCCTTTTCTTCGGTCTTGGCAGGCATGCCGCATGCCTTGATCTTGTCGCGCAGAATC
>ENA-USTZ01001235-USTZ01001235.1-human-gut-metagenome-genome-assembly--contig:-NODE-1235-length-9734-cov-3.569639_pt1 | contig 9734 bp, 5 predicted proteins | sample MGYA00250049_ERZ773375 | MGnify/ENA primary metagenome ERZ773375 (study PRJEB29103, sample SAMN06111956) | human gut metagenome | biome: human gut; feature: ankylosing spondylitis patient; material...
GCTGGTGTGTTCTTGTATTTTTCTGCAATTAAAATGCAAAATAAAGAACTTGAAAACCAATCTAAGTTCAGAAGGGATTTTCATGAGACCATGGCCTGTGTACTCAGGATACGTGCACACACTTGTGACAAAGCCTACCTCGTAGCGCTCACCATATATATTCATATCGAGCGGATATACAGCAAACTGAGCCACAAGCTCCTCTTTTTTGTCTATGATATTGAAGCAGCCAAGCACATCAGCTCTCTCAAGCACCGGAAACTTCGACTGCTTGATTTCATCATCCTTCCAACCGGTCTCGGCAAGATCTGCCTCTGTTACCTGAAAAGCATAACGAAGCAGTGCATTGTATTCCTCCGCATCATCCTTTGTCAGTACTCTTATCTTAAATTCATCTGATTTAAAAGAATGCATAGTGTCCTTTCTCGCCTGTCTTTACTGTATACATCAGATCATCCGCCTTCTTAATGAGCTCAGTAATCTGACTCTCACTGGTGACATTTCTCTCATATGAAATACCAATAGAACAGGTGATATTCTTCTCCTCTTTAAACTCTACGTCATGATTCAGGTATTTCGTTATCTGCCTGCTGAAGCCATCTGCCTCTGCAATCCTTGCATAGATATCCTTTGCAATATTTTCAAGCTCGTATCTGGAGCATGACTCAATAACTATGATAAACTCATCACCGCCATATCTGCTCACAAAGCCTCTGTCCTTTGCCACTTCCCTGAATATAAAGGCCATCTCCTTAAGTATCAGATCACCTATATCATGACCATACGTATCATTATAATGCTTGAAGTTGTCCAGATCAATAAACATAAGTCCCACATCCATACCACCTGATGTCACGCTTATGCGCTTTTCAAGCTTTTCAATCTCCTGATACATGCCTGCTCTGTTGTATATGCCCGTCAGCATATCGGTAACTGCGGCCTGTTTCAGTCTCCTGTTCATCTCATTAGCCTTCTCGTTGGCCTCAATACGGGCAATGGAATACTCAAGTTCTCTGAATAACAGCTTGAAAATACTCAAATCATCCTCGTTGAGCATGTATCGCTCTATGGAGCCATGCCAATTCTCCTTCATGCGCACATATGCTATAAGCACACTTGAAAGCGCATCATTCTTGATAAAAGGCACCGCAGCAAATGAACATACATCATCCACGCCAAAGTACGAGATGATATTTTCATGCTCGTAGAAGTCCTCTCCAAGCTTTGATGTGGCAAACCCCTCCGGATAGTCTATCATGATATCACATATACCCTTTATAACCTCATCTGTCATATCACATTCTGTATCATTATAAAGCACCTGCGGCTCCTTCGCGTGCAGATCTATAATCAGCGCACAGTCCAGACTGAAATGATTGATAAAATTGCTCATGGCATTTTCAATCATAGTCTCCTTCTTCTGGTCATTTACATCTACAATAGTCTGCCATATGGAAATAAACTCAATCTGGCGCTTTGAGCTCTGATAGTCCTTAGCAAGTCCCTGCTGCTTTACAAGCAGATCAATCTGTCTTTCATTGATAAAGCCTTCACTCAGTGACTCTAAGTTGATATTTTTTAACATTTCAAGCGGAGCTGCTTCTGCTATTTCATGCATTCTTTTATTGTGTGCATCTAAAAGTATTCTCTCATGCTCTATAAGCTCATTTTTGCCGAGCTGTTCAAACAGCTTAATCCTGCTTTTCCTGTATATCGAATATGCAAAAAACTCATTGCCCTCCGCATTAACGAGGTATCTCTCTGCATCCTCAAACTGTAAAAAGGCTTCTTCCTTTTTATCATCGTGCCACAAGAGCATAGCCGATGCAAATGAGTACAGAAACATCTCATCATCGCATCTGGAATAGTCATGAACAGCCTCTGTTCTTGTACTGTCAATTACCCTGTATATGACGTAATTGAGAAACTGCTTGCAGCTGAGCAGATAGCGCTCACCGCTGACTCTGGCACCTGAGAATATGGATGCAAGTGCAAGAAGCGCATATACCTTACTCGTGTTGCACACTCTTAAGCTGTTTAGATGAAGCTTTATAATAGTCTTCATGGCAATTAAAAGTGCCTGGACAGCCTCCTTATAATTACCCTGCATGATATAGTTAAGAGACTTGTTATAATACACCTCAGCTATATCCTCCGGCATCTTCAGATAATATAACATATTTATTGCAGTATTATAATAATCGTCAACAAGCTCATTTTTACCCATGGCACTCAGATTGTAGCCTATAGCCGTAAGTACTCTCGCAACATATATATTGCCGTGTTCCTTCATGAACTCGTATGTACGGATAACATATAAAAATGCTATCTCATTGAGACCGTTTGTGCTGGCAAGCATGATAGTCTTCTGATATGCATCATACACAAGCTGCTCATTTTCTATCTTCTTTGCAAGCTCAAGTCCCTTTGTAAAATGCTTTAGCAATGATTCATCATAAAATGACTGTTTCACCACATCTCTACTATTGTCATATGCGTAAATATATATATGCGCAAGATGATTTCTGTATCCGTGCTTTATAATCTTTTCTATAAATTCATCACTGACAGGTATATCCTGCACACAGAAAAATATATTGTACCAGCCCGACATCTTTATCATAACGGACAAAAGCTCGGACTTGAATTCGAGCAATTCATCATCCGCCAAAAGTGCATAGTCATAGGCTTTCTTTGCACAGCCCTCAGCCTTCTCGAGCTTGCCCTGATACATATAGCAGGTGCCCTTCATAAAATAATATATAGAAAAATAATGCTCACTGTCACTTTCCGGTATCAGTGCCTTGTACTCATTCGTAAGCTCAATCGCTTTGGACATCTCTCCAAGTAAAACAGATGTCCTTGCATAGATAAAATAAAAACGTCTCAGACTCTTTTCATCAATCCATGCATCCTCAAACTTAATCTTGTGCTCTATGATACGACAGCCTCTCTTTGCCTGCTCATAATCCAGAAACTCCATAATATTTGATGCTTCCTGGATACTCTGCTCAAAGTTTGTAGTAATATACAGCTCGTCATCACTTGTGTCTCTTATATGATTCTTCTGTTGTCCGGCACTGCCTATATAGTATATGGCACTCCTGTCCTCAAGAGACTCGACTATACGCTCCCACACCTCAACAGTACTGTCAGTACCCTTGACCTGGACATTAACACCTAACACAATACCGATATTGGTGCACGGATTGTCAATCAGATACTTGATGGTCTCAATAGAGCTCTTTGACGCCATCTGGAATCTGTTTATCACAATCATCAATGGCCTCACTTCTGAAAGCCTCTTAAGCATGTCAACTATGGCCTTAGTCATGCGTCTCTGCTCGTATGCTACCTCATTTAACAGCACTGTCTCCTCTCTGAAACACTCACCGGTCTCATAATAGCTGTTTAACACCTGTCTGTGCAGGTAGTACACACCGCACTCCCTTTGGAAATCATCAAAGCTTCCGCCTATAAAGCGCCTGTGCATATTGCATATGATGTCTAAAAATGGCTCATAAGCTCCGACTAAAGTGTTGTAAGAGAACTCATTGTATGCTAAAAAGACGTTATCCTCATTGCTTTGATAACGTCTTATAACCTCAAGATTTTCAATCGAAAAATCATTGCTATAATTCGCCATTACGATATTTCGAGTCTCTTTTCCTATGCGATTGTAAATCTGTTCAATTACCCCGCTATAATACTTTTCTATCATCTGATAACCCCATCACGTTCTAAATCTGACACAGGATAAATCTTTCCATGTAGTTAAATTTCCGAAATAATCCTAAAAATATAATAGCCCAAAATTCCTAAAAAGTCAATCTTTTGACTCAATAATGATAAATTTTCCTCTATGGATATCAATCACTGCATGGTCATCAATTATTTCATTGGATATGCCAAGCGATGTAAATCTGTCAAAGGAATAATCAGTAACGGGATACTTTAAACCTCTAAGGCTCACCTCATTGTCGTCTGTCACTGCTATAAGCGAGACAAACCTGCCATACTGGGCTGATTTTTCAATGGTTACGGGCTTATCCGCCATCCTTATACGGTTGTTTGTATCGATAATGCTGATATCAGTTCCACTTTCCAATCCTATTCCCAAGAGTGAAATATTGCCGAGCACATGGTCTATTCTGCTGCCGGTTGCTCCAAGCAACACTATGCTTCGTGCACCCTCTCTTATGGCAAGTCTTATGGCATACTCTGTATCAGTATCATCCTTTATGGGATTGAGCCTGTGTATCTCGGTCTGTCCCTTTCTCTCAAAAAACTCCAAGGCCTTTGTTGTGGCTGAATCGAAATCACCTACAATTATATCAGGCGTGACACCGTTTTCGTACAGGAAATCCATTCCGCTGTCAGCCGCAATTATGGCATCTATTCCGTCAGTCTTTATCTCATTTAAGCCGAATTCCTTATCTATTTTTCCACCACATACAATCAAATACCTCATTTTATCCACCTTCTTATAAATAACATATCCACATTTGCTACAGCCCCGGAAGCATTTTTGTTTTAACCTGCATCTGTTACATCATGATATTCAGAAAACCCTTTACATTTTCTTCTATATCTCCGCTAAACACCGCACTTCCCGCAACAATGATATTGGCTCCTGCCGCAAGCAGTGTCTCCACGTTCTCAAGATTAACACCACCGTCCACCTCGATATCAGCCTTATTTGCGGTTTTCTCAAGAAGTGCCTTTAAGTCGCGCACCTTGTCTACAGTGTACGGAATAAGCTTTTGTCCTCCAAAGCCCGGATTTACAGTCATGATAAGCACCATGTCCACCTTGGGAAGCACATACTCTATGGCTGAGAGCGGAGTAGCCGGATTTAATGCTACACCTGCCAGTATGCCCTTTTCCTTTATTGCCTCGATTGTCCTGTCAAGATGCTTACATGCCTCCGCATGTACTGTGATGATATCTGCTCCTGCTGTCGCAAAATCATCTATATATCTGACCGGCTCATCTATCATCAGATGCACATCAAACATACGCTCTGTACACTTTCTGATTGTCTTTATGACCGGCAGTCCTATTGATATGCTTGGAACGAAGCTGCCGTCCATAACATCTATATGCACATACTGTGCTCCTGCCTCATCAAGCTGCTTAAGCTGCTCTCCGAGTATTGAATAATCCGCTGATAAAATTGATGGTGATAAACAGTTCATGTTTTCCTCCGTTTGATTATGCTTTAAATTAATACTTTTGTCTGTTTTTAAGCTCCTCATATAAAAGCTTATAATTATCATACCGCACCTGCGATATTTTCCCATCTGCAAGAGCTTCCTTCACACCGCAGTCCGGCTCATTTATATGACTGCAGCCCTGAAACCTGCAATATGGCTCATACTCTACAAACTCCGGATAACATGTCCACAGATCTTCCTTTTCAAAGCCCGGCACATCCATCGAGCTAAAGCCCGGTGTATCCATGATATACGTGCCATCCTTTATAGGGATAATCTCAGAATGTCTGGTCGTATGCTTTCCGCGCTCTATTTTCTCACTTATATGTCCGGTCTCCATCTGCACATCATCCTGCAGACAGTTAATGATAGATGACTTGCCAACTCCCGAGGGACCTGCAACCGTGGTCGTCCTTCCCTCTAAAATGTGCTTTATCTCATCTATGCCCTCACCTGTTTTCGTGCTGGTAAAAAGCACTCTATAGCCAGCCGGCTCGTATATGCTTTTAAGCTCCTGCTGCTCTTTAGGTGTGATTAAGTCCTTTTTGTTGAAGCATATGGTAACCGGGACATGCTGGTACTCCATCATACACAAAAACCTATCAAGCAGGTTGAAATTGGGATCCGGCTTTGCGGATGCAAAAATAACCAGGGCCATGTCTATATTGGACACAGCCGGCCTGATAAGTTCGTTTTTCCGTGGCAGTATACGTTCGACATTGCCTATGTGCTTTTCATCATCGAGGACTGCTATGTCGACGATATCGCCAACCAGCGGCTTTATCTTTTGTTTTCTGAAGGTGCCTTTTGCTTTGCACTCGTAGAGAGTGCCGCCTGTGGCAGTTTCTTTTGCTTCTTTGGTTTCTTCTACGTAGACGTAGTAGAAGCCGGCAATTCCTTTAATAATTTTTCCTGTCATGGTTTTCCTTGTATTGCTTTTGTATTTCAGGAGTCACGCTTTCGGCGGGGTGCATGCCGCGCTTTGAGGTTATGTGGGTGGCGGGGGCAGGCATATATTCCTCTTAAAAAATATGAAGCCAGCCCCGGGCTCTCCTACGGACAGGCTATGGCTTGCTCTGCCCTGTTTTTTCCTCGATAGTTTTATGGCACCCCGGGGCATTTCATATTTTTTCCTCGGAACACATGCCTGCCCCGCTATCTACAGTCCTTCTCCGCGAATTCAGGTTCTCGTCCGCGAGTTGGTGTGGTAGTGGGGTGCGGATAGCACCACTTCGTGGGTGCTATCCGATGGCTACAATAAGGACATGTATTGCCATCCACGTTTTCATCAAATTATGGTACTTGTACAGAAATCGTTTTTTCTCCCGGCTTTTCACCTGTTACATTTCCATTCTCATCCTTGACAGGCTCTGTATACTTCCATGTAACCGTTACTGTACCTGTTTTACAGTTCATTGTTCCACTTACTGTAACTGAAGCTGATGTTACATCACTTCCGCTTGCATAAGTTTTTCCGTCAGAACCCACAAGTGAATATGAACCACCTGTAATATTAACTTCTCCGATATCAAGCTTAACTGTCTTACTTACGTTAGTTGATATCTCCTGCTTACCCTTACTGAGTGTAAGTGTGATTGTGGTGCCTGCGGCTACGGTTTCACCGGATTTGGTCTGGCTGATTACGCTGCCGGCTGGTACTGTGTCGCTGTACTGGGAGTCGGCGTAGGTGTACTTGAGCCCTGCTCCTGCGAGGGCGCTTTCTGCATGTGACTGTGAGGCGCCTACTACGTTTGGCACGGTGATTGGCTTCTGGCCCGGTGAGAGGGTGACTGTTACTGTGCTGCCCTTTGCGGCCTGTTTCTTTGCTGATGGTGACTGTGCTGTTACTACATCTGCTGCTACACTGTCATTGTAATCTCCATACTCGAAGGTGACACTAAAGCCGGCTGACTCGAGTGTGCTCTTTGCCGAGCTCTTGGTCTTTCCGATTACACTTGGTATCTTGACCATCTCTGATGTACTATCACCTTTTCCTGCGATAACTACATTAATCTGTGAACCACGCTTTACTGTATCTCCGCCCTTAACATCCTGCTCAAGGATTGTGCCGTCCTTTTCATCTGACTGCTTTGTCTCAAATGCAAATACTGTGAGGTCAAGCTTTAAGCGGTCTACTGCCTTCTGAGCATTCTCCACTGACATGCCTCTGATGTCAATCATCTGGCCCTCTGTCTCAGTCTGTGTCTCTGACTCTGATTCAGACTCGGTCTGTGTCTGTGACTCTGTCTGCTGTGACTCTGAGTTCTTTTTGCCGCCAAACTTAAACACTCCTGCCACTGAAAGTGCAAGATATATGATAACTATTACAATGATTACGGCTGTTACTATACCCATGATTGTGATTGCTTTATCCATCTTTGGATTTAAAAGCTTGCCGTCATCATCATCGTCTTCGTCGTCATCATCGTCATCTAAGAGTGACTCATCATATTCATCATCATCGTCTTCATCGTCAGCATACTCATCATCATTATCTGCACCGGTATCATCATCGTTTAAGTCCTCTGCGACACCTCTGCCCTCTTTTATCTTGTCAAGCTCCTCCGGGCTTATAACCTTGGTCTTGCCACCGTCAACGAGTGGTGCTATTGTGACGAAATCCTCATCAGGATGCGCAAGAGAGCGCCTTATGTCTGTGAGAAGCTCCTCAATAGTCTGGTATCTGCGATCCGGTGTCTTTTGTGTACACTTTAAGATGATTTTCTCAAAGCTGATTGGCAGATCCGGTGCGTAGATGCTTGGCCTTGCAATCTCCTCCTGTAAGTGCTGCAGTGCAACTGCCACTGTGGTATCACCGTCAAACGGCACACGGCCTGTAACCATCTCAAACATTACGATTCCCAGTGAGTAAATATCACTTCTGCCATCGACGAAGCCGTTTCTTGCCTGCTCCGGAGATGCATAGTGTACTGAACCCATCACATCTGAGCTTATTGTATTTGAAGATGTAGCCTTTGCAATTCCAAAGTCTGTCACCTTTACCTTGCCGTCTGTAGAAATAATGATATTCTGCGGCTTGATATCACGGTGGATGATATTTTTATTGTGAGCAGCCTCTATTCCCCTTGCCACCTGGATTGCAATACTTGCAGACTCCTTGAATGACAGCTGTCCCTTTTTCTCGATATAAGTCTTAAGTGTGATGCCCTCGACATACTCCATGACAATGTAGTACAGACCATTCTCGCTGCCTACATCATAGATATTTACGATATTCGGATGCTCAAGTCCTGCTGCTGACTGTGCCTCAGCACGGAACTTGGTCACAAATGAACTATCCTCCGAAAACTCCTGCTTTAAAACCTTTATAGCTACAAAACGGCTCAGTATATGGTCTTTTGCCTTGTATACATCGGACATGCCGCCTGCGCCAACCTTGCTTAGGATCTCATATCGATCCGATAAAAAACTTCCTATCTCTAACATCTGTTATTACCTCGTCTTAAAATGGTTTAATAATCATTACAGTGATATTATCGCGGCCACCGTTTGCATTGGCCATGGCGACAAGCTGTGACGCTGCTGTCTCGATATTATCATTTTGCCTAATAGTATCGCATATTTCTTCATCTCTCACCATATTGGTAAGTCCGTCTGTACACAGAAGAATCATGTCGTCCTCACATAGCTCGACCTCAAAGAAATCTGCCTCCACATGATCTGCTGCCCCGACAGCTCTCGTGATGATATTCTTGTCCGGATGAACTCTCGCCTCGTCGGCATTTATCTCACCCATCCTGACCATCTCATCAACCAGTGAATGATCCCTGGTAATCTGTCTGATCTGCTCTGTGCCACCTACAATATAAAGCCTGCTGTCACCTATATTGGCCACAAAAAGCTTGTTTCCTATAATAGTTCCTATGACTAAGGTGGTACCCATTCCACGCTTAGCTTCATCCTCACGAGACTCAGCCACCAAAAGCTCATTTGCCTTGTTGATAGCCTCTTTGATGATGGATACCGGTTCATCCCCGGCATTTCTCGATACCGATGCAACCACACGCTCTATAGTGTATCTGGAAGCATAGTCACCGGCTTTGTGTCCTCCCATTCCATCTGCTACGATGAAAAGATTCGGAAGATTTCCTACTGCAGTGTCAGACGAGAAATAAAAATCCTGATTCATCTCACGAATAGCACCTGCATCCGTAATGGAAAACGTCTTCATCTAGTTTATTCCTCTCTCCTTATCTATATGCTTCTTGCGAAGCTGTCCACAGGCACCGTCTATATCTCTGCCCATTTCCCTTCTAATAGTAACATTAATTCCGTTTTTTTCAAGCCTATTTTTAAAATTAAGAATTGCTTCATGATCCGGCTGCACATATGAACGCTCTTTGATCGGATTGACCGGGATCAGGTTTACATGACAATTCATGCCATGGATCAGGTCTGCAAGCCTTCTTACATCCTCATCGGTATCATTGACACCACCGACTAAACTATATTCAAATGTGACACGCCTTCCTGTCTGTTCAAAATAATAACGACATG
>ENA-USTZ01001239-USTZ01001239.1-human-gut-metagenome-genome-assembly--contig:-NODE-1239-length-9721-cov-4.458731_pt1 | contig 9721 bp, 11 predicted proteins | sample MGYA00250049_ERZ773375 | MGnify/ENA primary metagenome ERZ773375 (study PRJEB29103, sample SAMN06111956) | human gut metagenome | biome: human gut; feature: ankylosing spondylitis patient; material...
CATGCTGCGGATCGATGCGGTGCTCTGCACGGTGTCGCCGGTGTACATTTTCAGCTGGCCTGATACCGAGGAGAACCGCCGGTACATGGTCTGCTGAACGCTGTTATAATAGCTGCGTGTGTAGTTGTACAGGAACATGGTTTCGGCCAGCAGCACCAGCAGCACAGTGATGAGCAGGCTGCCCCCCAGCCATCGACGGGTAATCCCGCTTCGCATGACGTTCTCCTCCTTTCAAACGATTTAGAATTGTCTCCGCTTCGCTCTGACAATATCAGCGGAAATATTATTTTTATATTTGTAAATTAGAAAAATCTGCGGATTTTTCTAATTTACTTTTTCACGGAAGAGGTCGTAACTGGAAAATGGATTTTATTTGCGGGACGACAGGTAATTTTTCTGAGGACCGTCCGCTGGGGTGGGACCCTGTTGCCGCAGGCAATAGGGCGGGCGATGGAATGGCCCGATTCGTGTCCGAAGAGAAAGCTTCCGGCGCACCAGCCAGCAGAAAGCATCAGGAGGTCTTACGCACCATGCAGTGCACTGAAAAATATTTTGAAGCGGATGCCTTCCGCACCCGGGCCGAAAGCGTCCTGCTGGCCGCCGTGCCGGACAGCCGTACCGGCGGCGGACTCCTCGCGCTGGAAGGGGGGCGTTGAAGGTGTCAAATTCGTCAATGAATACCTCCCGTTCCCGCAGAAAGTCCGGCAGCTCGCCCCGGGCAAGGGCGGCTTCCAGCCGGGCCGCCGCCAGCTCCAGCCGGTCGGAGGGGTCCATGCCGGTGCCCGCCAGCAGCGTTTCGTATCCCTGAAAAATCAGTGCCAGCTCGCTCAGCTTGCCGCTTTCCGGCCCGCAGTCCGGCGCAAGCTCTGCCAGCTGTGCGCCGGAAAGGCCGGCACTTTTCAGCTCGTCGATGGTCTGGGCCGCCATCTGGCAGAAGGCCGCACTGCGGCGGTGGCGGTAGTAGTAGTGCACATGATCCTGCAGCTCTTCCAGCGCGCGGCGCACCAGCACGGCGCGGCCCGCGTCCGAAAGGGTCTGCACCGCCGCGCCGCCCTCGGCAGAGAGGATGCGCTCGGCCAGACTGGTAAAGGAAAAGCTTTCCACCATGCCGGAAAGAGCATCGCCCAGCTCCCGGTAGATGCGGCCCTCCGTGCTGGAAGTGAACTGTTCCGGCACCAGCAGGATGCTGCGCCGGCCCTGTTCGGCCCGGGCGCGGATGCGGGAATAGAGCAGGGTGGTCTTGCCGCTGCCGGAGCCGCCTAAAACCAGTTTGAGCATGGGGCACTTCCTCCTAAAAAAACGATCTGTGTTTATTGTAACACGAAAATCCTCTCAAAAAAAGTGTGATTCTCTACCTTTTAGCCTGCAGCTGTGGTACACTTGGACCGACAAACTTTTCCACACAAGAGAGGAAGCCTGTATGAAAATTTTAGCTGTTGACTACGGCGACAGCCGCACCGGCCTTGCCACCTGTGACCGCACCGAGTTTCTTACAACGGCCATCACCCCGCAGATCACCCTGAAAGCCCGCAACAAGGTGGCGGCACGGGTGTGCGAAGTGGCCAAGGAGATCGGAGCCGAGCTGATCGTGATCGGCCTGCCGCTGAACATGGATGGTACCGAGGGCGAACGCGCCATCAAGAGCCGCAAGCTGGCAAAGACGGTCGAGATCTGGAGCGGCCTGCCGGTGCGCATGTGGGACGAGCGCCAGACCACCTGCGCCGCCGCCGACATTCTGGACGAAAGCGGCACCTTTGGCACAAAGCGCAAGGAGATCCTGGACTCTGTGAGCGCCACGGTCATTCTGGATGACTATCTGGCGTGGCGGAAGGAGCACCCAGGGGAAATCTGATTCAACTCCTTCCGTCATCGCTGGCGCGATGCCACTGCTCCCCTTTTTGTCACTTGCGTGACATCTTCCCCCGGCCGGGGGAAGTCTTTCTCATTGAGGGAGGCTCTGGCGAAAAGGAAAACTTTGCCGCACTGCCAAGGGCTCCCTCTTTGAGGGAGCTGTCGCCGCAGGCGACTGAAGGAGTTATAAAAAAGCACCCGCAGTTTTGAACGCTGCGGGTGCCTTTTGATTCACTGATAGGTCTCGATGCTCACGCTGTTGATGGTGATGTCCTCACGGGGCTTCTGGTTTTCGTCCACGGCGGTCTGGCCGATGGCATCCACCACGTCCATGCCCTCGTACACCTGCCCCAGCACGGTATCGGTGTAGTCAAGATAAGGCGCACCGCCCGCCGTCTGGTAGGCAGAAACGACCTCCGCGCGGTAGCCGACACTGTTCATCTGATCCACCAGCTCCTGCGTCACAGACTGCTCTCCCGGCAGGGTCTGCACCACGTAAAAGACGCTGGCGCACTCGCCGGAAGCATCGGTACCCATACACAGGGCACCGGAATAATGGTGCAGGCTGTCGGTGGTCTCAGCCGGGTAGCGGCTGCCGTTCCAGATGGTACTGCCCCTGCCGTCGGCCCCCTGCCCGGCTTCCACCACAAAGCCGCTCTCCACGCGGGAGAAGGTCAGGCCGTTGTAGTAGCCTGCCTGCACAAGGCCCGCAAAGTTATCATAGGCCTGCGGGGCCTTGTCCGGGAAAAGCACCGCCTTGAACACGCCTGCCGAGGTATCAAACACCGCAATGGTGTCCCCCGCCGCAGGGTGGGCAAACTGCAGCTCTGCCGATTCCACTGCCGGGCGGTCGATCTTCTGGACTGTACTGCCGCCGCTGCCTTTGCCAAAGTGCAGAAAGCTCCCAGCACTGCAGCCCGTCAGCACCAGCGCCGCTGCCAGCACAAACGCCGCCCATCTTTTTTTATGCATCATTTCCGCCCACGCTCCATACTCTATAGTAACCTGCACGGCACACCGTGCACAGAAGATTCAGAGGATAGTATATCATATTCTGCCGCAGAGTGCGAGAGCAAATGCGTGAAAATTTGCTGCACAATTTCTGTGCGAAAAAGCATCTTGACGAGCAGGCAAAAAAACGCTACACTATATGCAGACCCGAGCGGGCGGCACACAAGCGGCCCGTTTTATGACACGATACAGGAGACGCTATCTATGTCTGATGAGATCAAGAACCCCAATACCGAAGAGGAAAATCAGCCCGACCTGATGACCCTGGAAGATGAGGACGGCAACGAGATCACGTTTGAGGTGATCGATGCGCTGGACTACAAGGGTGTGCATTATCTGGCTGCTGTGGAATACGCCGAGACCGAAGAGGAAGCTGAGAATGCTCAGCTGGTCATTCTGAGCGTTGGCGAGGATGATGAAGGCGAATATCTGGATGTCGTGGATGACGACGAGCTGCTGCTGGAGCTGGGCAAGCTGTTTGAAGAGCGCCTGAGCGACGAGTACGACATCGAAGAATAATTCCAGACAAATTACCCGGCAAGACTTCCTGCCCGGCTCGATTTGTTGCGGTTTATATGATCCTACTAATCATTCAACGGGAGCCCGGAGTTCTCCGGCGGATTGCAGACCTCCCCGCCATGGGTCGACCATGGAGGTTCGATGAGGAAGCGTGAATCCGGCGACAGGGCACCCACCTGTCCGTAAGGGTAGGTTTGATTGCCGCAGACGACCGGGCGGGATCTTTTTATAGGGACTCATCCACCACTGTCCTCTGCCAAGAGGAACGTGTGTGGATTTTTTTATATCGGAAAGGATGTGCATTGCGGCATGAAGTCTGAGCATCTGGTGGGGACGAGCATCCCCCGCTTTACCTACGACACCCCCACGGTGCCGGAAAACGATTTTTACGCGCTCTGTGAGGGCGGACGGCCGCTGTGCATGATCTTCCTGCCGGGGTTCGATCATCCCGTGAGCCGCGAGTACATCACCCGCTATCTGAAGACCCTGCCCTCCCTGAAAGGGGCGCGGCTGGCCTGTGTGGTGCGGTCCAGCGCTCAGGCCGTGGCCGCCGCCACCCGTGGGTCGGATTTCCCCTTCCCCGTCATCTGCGACGGGCCGGGCGTGCTCTACGGCTACCTCGGCGTCGAGCAGACCCGCGGTCTGCTGAGCTGGAGCTTTGCGGCTCAAAAAATTTACAAAGCCGCCAAGGACGCGGGCTACCATTACGACAAAGCCGCCCCGCAGATCCTGCCCCTGACGCTGGTGGTGGGCCATAAGGGCAAGATCTTGTTCACCCACTCCGGCCGCAGCCAGACCGACCTGCCGGAGGACTGCGCCGCCATCGCCGAGATCGTCAAGGCCGTGGAAGCAGCCACCGTACAGGCCCACGCCGATGCGAACCCCCACTGCTCGGACGAGACCCTCACCCTGCCCGACCTCATGGGCTGGGACGACTGATGAATAACCCCCTTTCCCTTGGGCAAAACTACCCAAAAGAAAGGGGGTCTTTTTGTGCAGACCTTTTATAAAGTATGCCTGATCCTGATGATCATCGGCGGCATCAACTGGGGACTGGTCGGCTTGTTCCAGTTTGATTTTGTCGGCTGGCTGCTGGGCGGCAGCAGTTCCATCTGGTCCCGCATCGTCTTTACGGTCGTCGGCATTGCCGCTGTCTGCGGCATTCCGGGCCTGTTTGCAGACGAAGAGGCATAAATAAAAAAAGCTGCTGCATCACTCCCTCCGGCACCTTGCAAGCGATGGCGAAGGAAGTTGGCAGCAGCTTTTTTATTGTATTATCAGATCCACTTCGGGGCCGCGACCCGTGCGCCGCCCTTGTCGGGCTGGGCCACATAGACCTGCGGCCAGCGGGTTTTCAGAGCCTCGGCGGCTTTGCGGGCGTCGGCTTCCTGCTGGAAAATGCCGAACACCGCCGCGCCGCTGCCGGTCATCAGGGCCGTCACCGCCCCGTACTGGCGCAGCGCCGCTTTGATGGCCTCATTGTCCTTGGCACCGCTGCACTCTTCCAGCGCGTTGCCCGCAGCGGCGCAGACCCCGGCCAAGTCCTCGGCGCGGATGGCGGCTTCCTGTGCTTCGCAGTCGGGGTGACGGCTGCTGCCCACCTTGTCGTAAGCCGCAAAGGCTTCCGGGGTGGAAACGCCGTAGTCCGGCATGACCACCGTGAACCAGCAGTCCGGGCAGGGCGGCAGGGCTTTCATCACATCGCCCACGCCCTGCACCCGGCAGGTGCCGCCCATCAGGGCAAAGGGCACATCCGCGCCCACCTTGGCCCCCAGCGCGCAGAGCTCGCTCATGGAAAGGCGTGCCCCGTACAGCGCATTCAGACCCACGAGGACGGCTGCGGCGTCCGCGCTGCCGCCCGCCATCCCGGCCCGCACCGGGATGTTCTTATACACGGTGATATCCACGCCCGCCAGCAGCCCGGTGTACCGGAAAAAGGCGATGGCTGCCTTGATGGCGGTGTTGCTGTCGTTGGCGGCCACGGGGCTGCCGGGCAGGGTCAGGTTCAGGCCGTTGCTGCGGGTCAGCACGACCTTTTCATGCAGTGTGATGGCCTGCATGATCATATCCAGATCATGATAGCCGTTGGGCAGAGTGCCCACCACGTCCAGCGCAAGATTCAGCTTGGCCGGGGCCAGAACCGTCACGCGATTCAACTTTGACATTTCAAACTCCTTCTCATCCGTTCGCGCTGATGCCGTTGTCCCGCAAAAAGGCACGGATGCGCTTCATCGCCTCGGTCAGATGCTCCACCGAGTAGGCGTAGGACACCCGGCAGTACCCCTCGCCGGAGGCACCAAAGGCGTCGCCGGGCACGAGGGCCACATGCTTCTGCTCCAAGAGCTTGGTGCAGAACTCCTGACTCGTCATGCCGGTGGACTTGATGCAGGGGAAGGCATAGAACGCGCCCCGCGGCTCGAAGCAGGTCAGGCCCATCTCGTTAAAGGTGCGCACCACCAAACGGCGGCGCATGTTGTACTCGTCCCGCATCCGGTCGATCTCGCCGTCGCAGTCCCGCAAGGCGGTGATGGCGGCGTACTGGCTGGTGGTGGGGGCGCTCATGATGGCGCTCTGGTGGATCTTCGTCATGATCTTGATGATGGGGGCCGGGCCGCATGCGTAGCCCAAGCGCCAGCCGGTCATGGCGTAACTCTTGGAGAAGCCGTTGACCACCACGGTCCGCTCGGCCATGCCGGGCAGGGTCGCGATGGAAACATGGGGCCGCAGCCCGTAGTTCAGCTCCGCATAAATTTCATCCGACAGCACGAGGACGTTCGTGTCCCGCAGCACCTCGGCAATGGCCTCAAGATCCTCCTTCTCCATCACCGCGCCGGTGGGGTTGTTGGGGAAGGGCATGATGAGGAGCTTGGTCTTGGGGGTGATGGCCGCTTTCAGCGCCTCCGGGCGGAGACGGAACTCGTCCTCCTGCCGACAGGGCACATGGACCGGCACACCGCCGGACAGGGTGGTGATGGGCTCGTAGCAGACGAAACACGGCTCCGGGATGATGACCTCATCCCCCGGCTGCACGATGGTGCGGATGCACATATCAATGGCTTCGCTGCCGCCCACGGTGACCAGCACCTGCGTCAGCGGATCGTAATGGAGGTTCATCCGCCGCTCCAGATAGCGGCAGATCTCGGCGCGCAGCTCCTTCAGGCCCGCGTTGGCGGTGTAGCGGGTGCGGCCGTGCTCCAAGCTCTCGATGCCCGCTTCCCGGACAGCCCACGGCGTTTTGAAATCCGGCTCGCCGACGCCGAGGCTGATGCACTCCGGCATGTCGGCGGCGAGGTCGAAGAATTTGCGGATGCCGGAGGGGCGCATGGCCTTGGCGGCAGGCGCGATCAGTTTATCGTAGTCCATCACAGCACGGTGCACTCTCTTTCATCAATTTCGTCGTCCTGATAGAAGCGGCCCTCTTTTTTGTAAGTACGCAGGACAAAATGGGTAGCCGTGGACAGCACGTCGTCCAGCGGGGACAGGCGCTTGGCCACAAACAGCGCGATCTCTTGGAAGGTCTGGCCCTTGATGACCAGCTGCAGATCGTAGCCGCCGCTCATCAGCAGCACGCTCTCCACCTCGTCGAAGGCGGCAATGGTAGCCGCGATCTCGTCGAAGCCGCGGCTCTTCTTGGGGCTGACGTTCAGCTCGATGACAGCCTCCACCCGGTTCACCCCGGCCTTTTCCCAGTCCACAAGGGTCTTGTACCCCTTGATGATGCCCTGTGCGCGGGCAAGGTCGATCATTGCCGCCACCTCGGCGGGGGATTTATTCAGCATCGTGGCAATGTCCTCGATCGGCAGCCGCGCGTTATCTTCCAGAAGTTTCAAAAGCTGTTCCATCGTCGTTACTCCTTTATCTCCGGCTCGCGGGCGTCCCGCGCCGATTGTTGTTTTTAAGTATAGCACAACTGCGGCGCCTTTGCATCTTGTTTTTTAGATAGACCGTCTTTTCGCCCTGTCTCCTGCTCTTTTTTCCAAAAAGTGTGTTCAAAAATCGGTAAATCTGCTATACTTAAAAGGAATTCAACCTCTCCGTCATGGCTTTGCGATGACGGAGGGAGTTTTCACATCGAGTTAACGGGAGTAAGGAATATGAAAGCATTCATCACAGTCATCGGCCACGACACCGTCGGCGTCGTGGCAAAAGTCGCCGCCTTGTGCAGCGAGCTGAACATCAACATTGAAGACGTGACCCAGAGCATCCTGCAGGGCATGTTCGCCATGATCATGCTGGTGGACATCACCCATTGCAGCGTCAGCCACGAGGAGCTGCACCAGCGTGCAGACGCCCTTGCCAAGGCGATGGGGATGCAGATCAACGTCACCCGTCAGGAAGTTTTTGACGCGATGCACACGATCTAAAACGATAGCCTAACATGAAAGAGGGGTACTTTCCAAATGAGTATGATGAATACCGGCGACATCCTCGAAACCATCGAGATGTTCACGCAGGACAACTTGGATGTGCGCACCGTGACCATGGGCATCAGCCTGTTGGACTGCATCGACCCGGACCCGAAAAAGGCCTGTGAGAAGGTCTACAACAAAATCACCACCAAGGCGGCGAATCTGGTGTCCGCCGTGGAGCATATCAGCGCCGAGTACGGCATCCCCATCATCAACAAGCGCATCAGCGTAACGCCCATCGCCATGCTGCTGGGTGCTTGCCCGGAGGCTGATCCCGTTGATTTTGCCAAGGCGCTGGACGCTGCGGGCAAAAAGGTCGGCGTCAACTTCGTGGGCGGCTACACGGCCCTCGTGCACAAGGGCTTCTCGGCGGGTGACCGGCGGCTCATCGAGTCCATCCCCCGTGCACTGGCTCAGACGGATATCGTCTGCAGCTCGGTGAACATCGGTGCCACCAAGGCGGGCCTGAACATGGACGCCATCAAGCTGATGGGCGAGGCCGTCAAAAAAGCCAGCGAACTGACCGCCGACCGCCAGTGCATCGGCGCGGCAAAGCTGGTGGTCTTCTGCAACGCGCCGGAGGATAATCCCTTTATGGCCGGTGCGTTCCACGGCCCCGGCGAACCCGACTGCGAGATCCACGTCGGCGTTTCCGGCCCCGGCGCCGTCCGCGCCGCGCTGGCAAGGCTGCCCAAGGACGCCCCCATCGACGAGGTGGCCGAGCTGGTCAAGCGCACGGCTTTCAAGATCACCCGCGTAGGCCAGCTGGTCGCGAACCTCGCCTCCAAGGCGCTGGGCGTGCCCGCCGGCATCATCGACCTGTCGCTGGCCCCCACCCCCGCCGTGGGCGACAGCGTGGCCAACATCCTCGAAGAGATGGGCCTTGAGACCTGCGGCTGCTGCGGCACCACCGCCTGTCTTGCCCTGCTGAACGACGCCGTCAAGAAGGGCGGCGTCATGGCCTCCAACCATGTGGGCGGCCTGTCCGGTGCCTTCATCCCCGTCAGCGAGGACGACGGCATGATCCACGCCGCCGAGTGCGGCTGCCTGACCATTGAGAAGCTCGAAGCCATGACCGCTGTCTGCTCGGTGGGCATCGATATGGTCATCATCCCCGGCGACACCACCCCCGCCGTCATCAGCGCCCTCATCGCGGACGAAGCCGCCATCGGCATGGTCAACAGCAAGACCACCGCCGTCCGCGTCATCCCTGCCATCGGCCGCAAAGCGGGCGAGATCCTCGACTTCGGCGGTCTGCTGGGCTACGGCCCCATCATGCCCGTCAACCAGCGCGACCCCTCCGTCTTCATCAACCGCGGCGGCCGTCTGCCCGCGCCGATGCAGTCGCTGAAGAACTGATCGCACGATCTTCATGATACAAAGCACACCCCTTCGCCAAGCTGTTGGCGAAGGGGTGTTGTTATAGGATCGATGGTCGGTGCCGCCCTGTTCAAGTCCTCTTATCCGCACAAAAAGAGTTTCCAAAAGGGCTATTGTAAAGCGGCAGTCCTCTTGGTAGACATTCCTAAATCTCTAGGAACCGCGCACTAACAAAAGCCCCACTGGGGCTTTTGTTGCCCCGCCTGCGGCGTGGCCGTGCTGTTCAAGTCCCCTTATCCGCACAAAAAAACACAGCACACAAAGTGTGCTGTGTTTTCAGTGCAGTAAAGCAATCCAAATCCGAACCATTTCCCTCGGATGCAACTTCTGTCGCTTCTCCAAAGGTGACGGTCTGTGTTCCTTCTTTATAGTTGAAGGTTATCAAAACCTTATCGTCATACAGGTAAATCGCATTGATGAAGGTATCCACCAGTGCCTGCCGCTGGTCTTTCAGGCTCATGTCCAGCTTGCGGAACCGCCGCAGCCAAAAGCGAATGAACTCCTCTGTGACCTTGGGCTTTGCCAGCTTTTCTTCCGCAATGCGGGCTTCA
>ENA-USTZ01001243-USTZ01001243.1-human-gut-metagenome-genome-assembly--contig:-NODE-1243-length-9704-cov-2.825491_pt1 | contig 9704 bp, 10 predicted proteins | sample MGYA00250049_ERZ773375 | MGnify/ENA primary metagenome ERZ773375 (study PRJEB29103, sample SAMN06111956) | human gut metagenome | biome: human gut; feature: ankylosing spondylitis patient; material...
AAACAATAAACCCATCATAAAACCAGACGTAAAACGCATTTTCTACTACTCGAAAAAAAAAATAAATTTCTTTTCCCATTAGATTCTCGTTTAAATCGAAATAATGGACGTAACTACCAATTGGATTATCCTGTTTTGAAATAAAGGGTGGGCGAAGAAATTCTTTTCCTTCCCATGGATACATGGTATTGACATATTGTGGTTTTCCATATCCTTGTAATTCCATATGTCCCGGAACAGAAATAGAGCCAAAAGAGCTGGTATCAAAATCTTCTTTGTAGAAATCTTGAGCATGCTCCGACAAATTTTTAGCCCATGAAAATTTCCAGACACCGTCTAAGTTTTGTATGAAAGATGTTTTCTGTGCTTCAAATTCTTCGTATGTGCTATAAAATTTGTGATCAGAGTGAGCAGCTATTCGATTAACAGCAAATACGTTTGGATCTGTGAGCCAGTCAAATGTATACTTCATGATTGTTTCCTCCATAATAAGTTTTTGTTGGAAGTTCTGACTCTATTATAGCATATTTTGTATGCGTTAAAATACACAAAGTAATCGAGTTTATGCACAAAATGATAGAAACAACTTGCTATTCTACTTGCAGTATAGTATAATTAGAAAAAACTGTGGAGGTGCTTATAGTGTTTGTAAATGCAGCATATTTGCATGATTCCATACTTGATATGGTTGATCAAAGCAAGCCACTGATTGTAACAAGCTGTGGAAATTATAGAATACAATCACGTTCAGAATTTATTACAAGTCGACCAAACGGAAGAAAAGATTATCAGCTTTTATATATTGCCTCCGGAAAAGGACATTTTTTCATTCACGGAGAAGAAAAAATGGTTTCAGCCGGAAATATTATTATATATTTGCCGGATCAACCACAGGAATATGTTTATTATCGTGCAGATCAAACCGATGTTTATTGGGTGCATTTTACCGGAAATGAAGTAGAAAAAATTTTAAAGTATTACAATATCAACCTGCAAAATAATATACTCTATATTGGAACATCTCCCTATTATCAGTGGTTATTTGGTCAGATGATTCAGGAATTGCAGCTTTGCAGACCACGGTATGATGAATTGATTTCTTTGCAGCTGCGAAATATTTTTGTTTTGATAAGCCGTGCAATCATGAGTGCAAAGAAATTCAGCAGCACCAGTGAAAAAGAAGTTGCTTTTGCGATGCACTATTTTCGTAAGAATTACAACACAGAAATCAGCATTGAGGAGTACTCCGAATCCAGAGGGCTTAGCAACTGTTGGTTTATTCAGTGCTTTAAAGAAATCACAGGTTCCAGTCCGCTGCAATATATCTTAAAACTGCGAATCTCCAACGCACAAAGTTTGTTAGAAAATACGGACTACACCATTACTGAAATTGCAAATATGGTTGGATACACCAATTCGCTTTATTTCAGCAGACTGTTTCATAAATACATTGGTATGTCACCAAAAGAATATCGAAAAGTAAAACTCAAAGAAAATCTCAGGGAGTAAAAAACAAAACTCGTTTGGCTAAAACTAAACCAAACGAGTTTTGTTGATTTTTGATCAGAAATAAGGAATGGCTACATTACCAAACACGTCTGAATTGCAATCTCCTCAGCCCGCAACTCAAAGAGATTCTCAAGCTGCCAAACCTTAGCCGTGTCAGCATTTTTCATCGCAAGTGCATACTCAGGGTCAGTATCACGCATTTTTTTCCATTTTTCTTTTTCGCATTCAGTGATACGCTCGTCAATATGGACATAGATTCTGCCCTTATCTGTTTCTGCCTGTAAACGTTCAGGACAATGTTCCTCTGCCCACTTGATATAGATACACGCAAGTTTGTTGTTGCTGTAATCGTGATAATCATTGCCACACTGCGTAATCATCATTCTGTCGGTGTCAAGTGCCATTCTTTGATAATTATACTTATAAATCATAATCTTAACTTCGTTTCTTTCTTATTAAAATACCTACCAAAACAGCGATTCCTGCGAGGATAATTCCGCCAATTTCATAAATCAAACCATTTGAGGACTTTTCTTCGCTTGTTGGTTCTGTTGCTTCTTCTGATACACCAACCGTGGCATTTGCTTCAATTTTCAAATTTTTTCCAACACGGTGAGCAGTCCCGTTTCCATCGTCAACGATAACTGAATTATGGTTTTCCTCCGCTGTATCTTCTGTCAAAGTACTGAACGGCATGAAGCTGTCGATCACATTGCTGTTATCATCACTCATCAGCCACTTGCCGTTCTGCAAATTGAAATGATATGTGGTTTCATCGGTGATAATCGTCCAATTTCCGTCACGATCATCATTGAAGTTCCAATTATCTGTGAGTTCATCGTAGTAGTCTTTGAAATTGTAGTTCAGCTGACCAATTTTGCTCCAATCATAATTATCATCGCCATAATTGTCATTGACCCACTCGGTCAGAATATGGTGCTTATAGCTTGCTTCAGGAAAGACAAACCCGTCATCTTCCTTACCATGCCACCAATCAGACCAAATCTCTCTGACGATATAGTCTTTATCAAGCATATCATCGGCATAAGCGGTCAGACTTGATGAACCTATCAACATAATGCTTGCTGCAATGGGGATTATTTTTTGAATCATTTTGAAAATCTCCTTTCACGTTTAAGTATCGGGTACAATACTATTATATATTATTGCACTTGTTTTTACAAGCCGCAATGCGCACAAAGTTCTCTAAAAAAATCCGGACAATTTTTATAAGATGAATTGACAAAAAGCTTCTGAGAGAGTATAATTATAGTAATGGGTACAATACGAAAGGATTGATTTCAATGTATTATAACGAAAAGCGAAAAGCAATTACGGCAAAGTATGTGAAAACACACCTTGATGACATCAAGATTCGTGTTCCAAAGGGACAGCGTGAAAAACTGAAATCTATTGCTGCTGAAATGGGTATAAGCATGAATCAGATGTTTATCAAGGCTGTAGAGGAATATATTGAAAAGAACTATAAGCCGGAAGCGGAAAATAAAACAGATTGACAAATCAGAATTTGTGAGGTGGTATAATGAATAAAATTAAGCTGACTGCACTTCCTTGTATATGTGCAGATGTTTTTTACGGTACTGAAATAATCAGACCGGGAGGAGAAGCCCTGAATTTTGCTGCTCATGCCTCGCACTTTAAGGATATAGATGTTACGCTTCTTGGTGTTGTCGGAAAAGATAAATATGCAGAAGCGATAATGGATTCAATATCAAAGCTTGATATTGATAAAAACCATATACGCATTGATAAAAGGTATCAGACTGCAAATAATATGACTTACCTTACAGAATCGGGCGATAGGTATTATAAAGATGATTCATGGAACGGAGAAATTCTCGATAACATCGTACTGAATGATAATGAAATTAAAATCTTATCAAGGTCCGATGTAGTCTTTGTTCATTTCTGGGCTTCGTGTTTTTCGCAAGTAGTTGAACTGAAGGAAACTCTTGGCTTTAAGCTTGCGGTAGATTTTGATGTATATAGAGATTTTGCAGATATGGAACGATTTGCTCCGCATGTTGATTTCTTTATGATAAGCGGCTCGGAAGAACTCCTGCCGAGGTTCAAAGAATTATCGAATAAATACCGTTCCCTGTTCAACGTGTCACTTGCAGAACGTGGAAGCGTTACATACTTTAATGGACAGGAATTCAAAGTGCAAGCTGTGAAAGTTGAAAGCATAATTGACACGACCGGTTGTGGTGACAGCTATCACGCCGGATTTGTCTGCTCATATATGCTCGAAAATAATATTGAAAAGGCTATGAATGTCGGTTCTGAAATTGCAGCAGAAACCTTAAAACATTACGGTGGATTCTGAATAATCAGAAACACAACTTCCAGTTTGCACGGCTATTCTAACTCTCCCTTTTTCCTTTTACATTCAGGCTCATCACGCAAACTTACAAGATAATCGTCAATGGTCTGACTTGCCTTATCCAAATCAGCATACTCTTTTTTGAGGTAGCGGTATTCTTCATAGAGTTTTTCCCGTTCCTCATACAACGCCTGCCTTTGACGGTCAAGCACCATTTCTGACGGAAATCTGCCGTCCGGATACAATATTTTCAACTGACTTCCAACGCTCTTGTACATCTCCAGTACAGGAGCGTTTTTCTTTGCATATTCTTTTTGTTTCCATGCAGGAAAGGATTTGTACTTGTCATGATACGGTTTACTGCGTTGAAATTGTCTGACAAGTTCTATCTGTTCTGACAAAGTGTTTATCTTTTTATCCAGATTTTCAATGCTCTGCGTAATCATTCCACGCCGTGCCATAACGGTCATGGTGGTCGGTTTCAACTCCGATGTGCTGTGAACATTGTAACTTTCAAGCAGATTTATCATCTGGGCTACGTTCTTCATATTCTGAATATCCGCCCAATACTGCAAACCTCTGTTATCAAACTTATCACGGTCAAGAATCATCTTCCTGTGCGATGAAAACTGTCTGATTCTACGCTGAATATTTTCAGGAAGACAGTAATATCCCAGTGTTTTCGCTCTGACAAAGCGTTGTTGCCCCTGCATACGAAATTTAAGAGAAATCGTATTTTCGGGTTTGTAAACCGCTTCAATTCCGTTTAATCTGCATTTGTCAAGAAAGTCCTCAAACGTATCAGAACGCTGAATGATACAGTCCAGTTCATAGCGAAGTTTTGCCTTCCATGATAAAGCTTGCTGCTGTTTTGTCCATTCATAGTGCGAAACGCCCTTACCGATTCCCCCATATGCAACAATAGACAATCCCATTTCCTTGCACACCTCGTCAGAGATCTAACGGATTTTCTTCCAGGCAGGGTTACGCTTTGTATCCATGAGTGTACCAAACGTTTTGTAATTTTCCATATTGGTTTTGCAGAAAATAATGTGATTATGGATATGGTCTTTATCCGTATGCGTGGTAAGAACATATTGATACTTACCCTGAAAGAGTTTGTCGCAGAGCATCAGTCCTGCCTGATGTACCTGTTCCGCTGTTGCTTCATTCGGTGCAAAACTCTGTATGATATGATAACTGAGAACACTTCCTGTATTTCTTCCCATGCTTCTCAGCTTGCTGAACTCGTTAGAAATCTCAGCTGCATTTCCCCAGCAGCCGTATCGGGTAACATACGCCGCTTTATCAGGATTCATGATATACTGGATGGATTTAGCTTCTGTAACTCGTATTGGATGGATTAAAGTTGTTGCCATATCTCAGTCACTCCCTCCTGCAACTCATAAAGTTCCTGTTTGTAAATACGGCTTGTGGAATTCACTCTGTGTGCAATCTGATTGACGTTGTTCGCCACATTCATAACCGCCTGCCGTATTTTTTTCAGTTCCTCATGGTCATATTCGAGATAGATTCCATTCACGACCTGCTGACGAAGATATGCACTGACAGAGGACATTCCTGACAACGCAAAACGTTTTTCAAGCACCTCCGCTTCTGATTCTGTCAGCCTGATGACATATTGCTTGTCCGCTTTTTCTGTTTTCATTTTGTTGTGGTTCTCCTTATCGTTGTTTATCTTTACACACCATCAGGTGTTTATTCGGAGGGCTTTAGGGCATCAATGCCAACAACTTAAGCGATATTGGCATTTACCCTGCATAAAAAATCAAATAGAATATTTGGGACAAAACACCTTGCGCTGATGAGAAAATTCCGGACGAGGAGCAGACCTACCTTTAATCATCGGAACAGGTTGTTTCAGGCATAGCAATATAAGCTGCCGACAAATATCAAGAGCCTTTCCTGCAAACAGCAGCATAGCAGACAGTCGATATTTGAAGTAGCCGATCATCAAATTTACATTCGCTTTGTACTGATATTTGCAGTCAGTTTTGCGTGATAACAGCTTTCTGTTTACAGTGGCAGACATTGCGGCAATGCAGTTTAATACAAACATCATGGCATAGTATTCCTGCAAAACTGCAACAGGTGAACGCCCCGAAAACTTCTCTATCAGCAATTTGTTTTTCAAGGTATCGTAGGTCGTTTCGATACCCCAGCGAAGAAAATAGAGATCAAGAAAATCATCAGCGCTGAATTCATCTTCAGATAGATTTGTGATCAGTGTTTCAATCTCACCCGACTTAAGGATCACCCGCACAACACGGACTGAATACGTATCTGTCTTGGTGGATACAGTGATCCTGAAATCATTTGACGGGTTTTCTTTTACACCCTTGAAGCATGAAGCCTGAAGCCGCATCAAATATTTGCATCCCATTCCGGTAAGGGTAGCGATCATGTCTCTTGAAGGATAACCACGATCAAAAATGACGATGTCTTTTTCATCGCAGATGCTTGAAAAATGGGCGAGATTTTTCTTAGCATATTCTCGTTCACAGACGCCAATGGAACCGATCTGGGCATCTATGACATAATGCGAGATCACATCATACAGAAGTGAGATCTCAGCATTTGTTTTATTCTCAGGAGAATGATTTCTGGGCAGAAATATATCCTTGTTCTCCTTGGTTTTATCGAGTCGGAGTTCCGAACCGTCTATTGCAAGAATACGATAACCCTTATGGCGCTTGATCTTATTCTTGTTCAGAACCATATCTCTTGTCATGAGAAACAGCTCCTTGAATGCATCAGGCAGAATATTTTTACGAGCTTTGAAAAATGCCTGCTTTGTCACAGAATCTGTACCCGCATCCAGAACACTTGCAAAGAAATCATCAAGATCGATCTGCATCGTTCTTGTGAGAAAATTCAGCAGCAAAACGATCATAACAGGAAAGGACAATTTTCTGTTTCTTGTAAATGCGGTCTGCCTTGTAATATTCCTCTCACGGTAGTCATCAGAATTGATAAGATCCGATGCCTTACGGGTGATCTGATAAAAGAACTGGTTCATGTTTCCGACCTCCGAAATAGCAAAATCTACTATTTCGATTTTGTCGGCGTTTTCATTTTGTCAATTCGCTTTTTGCACAAACTTTTAGCTCACTTTTGTACATCATTTTCTTTGAAATCTTGTTTGATTTTTTATGCGGGGTAAATGCCAATATCGCTTAAGTTGTTGGCATTGCTCCCCTCGAACCCGTCCTGAACGCTGATGAGACTACGCTGCGTGTCCTGAAAATACAGGGAAAGCCTGTGAAAAAGCTGGGACAGATGTGGGTGGTCTGCACAGGAGCGTCAGCAAAGCTTCTGATCGCGATCTATACCTATCGGGACAGCCGTTCAAAGGTGACTGCGGAGGAACTTCTCGGCAGTTATGACGGTATCGTGCAGACCGATGGGCTGGGGTCTTATGGTTCTGGAGAATATCTGCACGCAGGCTGCTGGTCGCACACTCGCCGCAAGTTTGTGGACAGCATACCTGAAAATGATAAAAACAGCAAAGCGGCAAAAGCTGTCGAGATCATCGACAGAGCATTTGCTTTGGAGCGTGAGGCAAGAAAAGCAAACTACTCGCCGGAAAAGCTCCTGAAAATGCGGCAAAAAGAGGTAAAACCGATCATTGAGGAGTTCTACAGCTTCATCGGAACACTCAGACCGAGTAAAGGTTCACACCTTGGCGCGGCGGTCACCTATGCCCTGAATCAGAAAGACAAGCTCCTTCTGTTTTTAGATCATCCCGAAGTGGAAATGACAAATAATCTTGCAGAACGCACCGTTAAGACTTTTGTGATCGACCGTAAGAATTTTCTCTTTTCTGCGACGGATAAGGGTGCAGATGCGAGCGCTCTCTTCATGAACGTGATCGAAACAGCCAAGCGAAACGGTCTGAATGTTTTTGGCTATCTCTCGTATCTGATGCTGGTTCTTCCTTCGTGGGGCAAAACGCCCTCAGACGAACAGCTTGACAGCATCATGCCGTGGAGTGCCGCGCTGCCTGAAACTTGTCATAGAACGTATCATCAGATCGTTGAAAACGAGGCTGTTGTTGAGTAACAGCTTCTCATTCACAGTATTTCATAGTAACTGGCAGTATTTCACGCACAGTAATTCACAGCGGCTCACAGTAATTCATTGTGATGAACCGAATACAGGATTTGAGCCGAGGTTGATCTCGGCTTATTTTTTTGCCCGCTGGTATGGTTGGCGGTTACCATTCTGTGCCGTTTTTTTGTTGTGAACGTGCATTTTCTCGTTGTAACTGGCTAAAAAAAGCGGATACATCTTATGCATCCGCTTTTTATCTCTGTTATACTAAAACATTTTCTTTGACATATATCAGCTTTTAGTCCATATCCGAAAAAGCACATGATTTCTGAAATTTGGAATTATATGCTTTTCTCTATTAGGTGATGACATTCACAATTTATCGAGATTAGTTTTATTTTTGAGCGTCCATTGCAATAACTTCATCAATTGTATTTTGGAGTGTGTTAAGATTGTCGTCATCATCAATGCCGCCCATAAGTGCTTCGCCCACGATATTGCCGTTTCTGTCAATGACATACGTTGTCGGGAACGCAGTGACACCCAGTGCAAATTTTCCGGCATCGCTGTCAGAATCAAAATAGATGTTCCGATATTTCGCTCCCTTTGTTTCCAGAATTTGTTTTGCCGTCGCAATATTCTGCTCGTCACCGTCAAGTGCACCGACATTTACACCAAGCACTTCACCGCCCTGTTCTTTGATGCGATCATTCAGGGCATTCATTTCACTGAGCTCCTCCACACAGGGTTTGCATTCGTTGAACCAGAAATTCACCACTGTCACAGCATTCTCTGCGAAAACACTGCTGTCCACCTTGTTTCCGTCCAGATCTTTTCCCTCAAACTGCGGGAATGCAGTGCCAGATGCATCGCTGGTCTGCTCCTCAGAAGAATCCGTCGGAAGTGCTGCGATCTCCTCTTCAATTTTGCGGATCTGTTCTGCATCTGATTTCAGCGTTTTATATTCTGCATCAGTAAACTGATCTTTTGCACCGTCTACAGCAGCCATCAGCACATCGCCGTAGTTCGAACCCAGCGTGTCCTCTGTGACATTTTTGCTCATAGATGCAAACACCTTTTCCCACAGATCATTGTTTTTCGCCATGATCGCATTTTCTTCATCCAAAAGTTCCTGTGAAGATTTTCCGGATGTTTCTGCTTCGCCGGATACTTCACTGGACACGCTTGAAGAAGTGTCCTTTACCGTACTGCCGCATCCGCTGAGCGGGACAGAAAGTGCCAGACAAGCTGCCAACATCATCATCAAATTCTTTTTCATTTTCATTTTTTAAGCTCCTTTTTTTCTGTTGAAATTTCTTTTGCCTTTGATAGATCTCCAAAACCATATTGATAACATATGGCATGGGTCGGACAGGATTTCATACACATGCCGCAGCGGATACACTCGGCATGGTTGGGCTGTCTGGTGACATCGACATCCATTTTGCATGCCTTTGCACAAGCTCCGCAGGATACGCATTTGTCTTTGTCCACCTTCATCTGAAAAAGCGATACCCGATTCAAAAGTGCATAAAATGCTCCCAGCGGACACAGCCATTTGCAGAACGGGCGGTAGAAAAACACACTGCCAAGTATCACAGCCAGCAGGACAAATGCTTTCCATGAAAAAAGTGTACCAAGTGCCGTGCGGATTCCTTCATTGGTGATCGACAACGGAATCGCACCTTCCAGCACACCTTGCGGACAAAGGTATTTGCAGAAGAACGGATCCCCCATTCCCAGCTCATTGACGACTACCATCGGGAGAAGAATCACC
>ENA-USTZ01001245-USTZ01001245.1-human-gut-metagenome-genome-assembly--contig:-NODE-1245-length-9676-cov-33.370455_pt1 | contig 9676 bp, 8 predicted proteins | sample MGYA00250049_ERZ773375 | MGnify/ENA primary metagenome ERZ773375 (study PRJEB29103, sample SAMN06111956) | human gut metagenome | biome: human gut; feature: ankylosing spondylitis patient; material...
GTCTCCCACTTCACCTCGTTGCGCGCCTTCAGCTCGCTCTCGCTCATCACGTTGGTCTTGGCAAACATCTCGATGCTTTCCTTGTCCAGATAACGGTCGAAGACTACCGGGCAGGATGCCTCGCAGTCCAAGCCTCGCTTCTGAGCCTCTTCCTTCCACTCATCAGAATAGCCGTTGCCGTCGAAGCGGATAGGCTTGCAGGTCTTGATATCCTCGCGTACAATATCTATAATAGCCGATGTCTGGTCCTCGCCCTTGGCAATCAAGGCATCTACACGAGCCTTGAAATTTTCGAGAGCCTCAGCTACGGCAGCATTCAGTACGATGAGAGATGACGCACAGTTGGCCTCTGAACCTACGGCACGGAACTCGAAACGGTTTCCGGTGAAGGCGAATGGAGAGGTACGGTTGCGGTCGGTGTTATCAATCATCAGCTCCGGAATCTCAGGGATATCCAGCTCCATACCCTTCTTGCCAGCCAGAGCAAAGAGTTCTTCCTTATCTGCCTTCTCGATATGGTCGAGCAGATCGGTAAGCTGCTTGCCCAGGAATGAAGAGATGATGGCTGGAGGTGCCTCGTTGGCTCCGAGTCGGTGCGCATTGGTAGCACTCATGATAGATGCCTTCAGCAGTCCGTTGTGCTTGTAAACACCCATCAAGGTCTCTACGATGAAAACTACGAAGCGAAGGTTATCCTCTGGTGTCTTGCCTGCAGCATGGAGCAGTACGCCAGTATCGGTGCAGAGACTCCAGTTGTTGTGCTTACCCGAACCGTTGACGCCAGCGAATGGCTTCTCGTGCAAGAGAACACGGAAACTGTGCTTATGAGCCACACGCTTCATCAAACTCATCAGGAGCATATTATGGTCTACAGCAAGATTGCACTCCTCATAGATTGGTGCCAGCTCAAACTGGTTTGGTGCCACCTCGTTATGACGGGTCTTGCAAGGGATGCCGAGTTCGAGCGCCTGGATTTCAAGATCCTTCATGAAAGCCTGCACGCGCTCAGGGATTGTTCCGAAATAGTGGTCGTCCATCTGCTGGTTCTTCGCAGAGTCGTGTCCCATCAGGGTACGGCCTGTGAGCATCAGGTCAGGGCGAGCCGAATAGAGACTCTCATCTACCAGGAAGTACTCCTGCTCCCATCCGAGATTGGTCTGCACCTTCTTCACCTGAGGGTAAAAATAGTGGCACACCTCGGTAGCCGCCTCACTCAGGGTATGGAGCGAGCGGAGCAATGGAGCCTTGTAGTCCAAAGCCTCACCGGTATAAGATATAAAGATGGTAGGGATACAGAGGGTATCGTCGATGATGAACACAGGCGATGTAGGATCCCATGCAGAATAGCCACGAGCCTCGAAGGTGTTGCGGATACCGCCGTTAGGGAATGAGCTGGCATCAGGTTCCTGCTGGACAAGCAATTTGCCAGAGAATTCCTCAATCATACCACCCTTTCCGTCATGCTCCACGAAGGCATCATGCTTCTCGGCAGTACCTTCTGTCAATGGCTGGAACCAGTGAGTATAATGCGTTACCCCATTTTCTTCAGCCCAGAGCTTCATGCCGGCAGCCACGGCATCAGCGATGGAACGGTCCAGACGACTGCCGTTATCTATCACATCGATGAGTTTCTCGTACACATCAGATGGCAGATACTTGTACATCTTCTGGCGGTTGAATACATACTTGGCGAAGTACTCCGAAGGGCGCACCTTGGGAGCCTCTACCTCTACAGGTCTTTTCTTAAAGGCCTCGGCTACAACCTCAAATCTCAAATTATCACGATTGGAATTGGAAGCAGCTAAGGAAGTAAATGCGAATGGTATGGGAATAACGAAAAATGGAATGTTGAGCCATATATCGCAGATGATGGTACAAAGGTTGAATAAGCAGATGAAGGGTGAGAGCAATGTGGATAACATCGACATTTTGGGAAACACAACAGAATCTGCAATTCAGGCAACGAAACAGGCTTTATATAATTTAGACCATCCACTGGAATATGTTCCGAAAAGCATAGGGGTTCAGAGGGCTTGTATGAAAGAAAGAGAATTCTATGTTGCGTTTCTGGAAAGATTGGAAAAGTTATAATTGACTGGAACAGAAACGGAAAATGACAACGATGAGACATATATATAATTATTTAGGAGGGACATAAATGGCAGGTATAAATGTGAATGGTATAGGAAGAAATCCGTATGCTGACAGTTACTTAACTTCTGCAAAAAACAGAAGTAATACTACATCAAAAGATACTTTTGTAAATGCGGTGAAGAAAGTAGAGGAAAGTAAAAATTCAGCGGATACAAGTAATGTGATGTATCCTGGAGATGTGACTATTGAGTATCCACCTCGGATAAACAATGCTGTAAACAATAGCGTGGTTTCTGAAAAATCAAAAGATGAGATGTCACTGGATGAGTATCAACAATGGGTTATGAATCAAATATCCCAATTTCCCGTAAGCGGATGGGTTCGTTCCACATTTTCTTCAGGGTCGATTGTGATTAAGGAAGAAGCTTTTGAAAGAATGAAAAACGATCCTGAATATGAGAACTATGTTTTGAACAGAGTTCGTTCAGCATATTCAGTTAAAGGTTTATCTGTAGGATCAAATAATGTTAGCTTTGATGTTATTGGAGCGTCACCGGAAGAATGATATGGTTATGCAGGTCCGGTAGGAAAGAGTGGACTAGAAACAGCTAATGATGGAGAAACTTGGTGGGAGAAACGTCATAAGCGGTTGGAGGAATTTATTGAAGAACAGATTGAAAAAAATCAAAAGGAACATTTGATAAAACGTAAACAAAAGGAAGATGTATATAGAAGTCGGACATATGAAAGTAAACAAAGACTGTCCAATCTATTGAATAACTCAAATGCTAACAGTGATAATGTCAATATTCAGTCATTGGTGTCAACAGCAGCTTCTAGTTATGAAAAGAGCATTGAGATGGTATCTCATGATAAAATCTGAATTATTACATGATTATAATCAAATTATTGGATGAACAATAATTTTGTTTATAAAATATTAGAAGAAGGAGGATGGTGATATTATGAATATATTTTTTAACAGCCGAATTAATGCTAATCAGTCGTTGCTTAATGTTCTGTTTGGTCAACAACAAAAAGCGGCAAGCAGTCAAAACACTGGTTGTAGAGGCACAAGAGATACCTTAACGATAAGTGCATCGGGAAAGGAAAAACTGACAAAAAGTACAAGTGGAAGAACACATAATACAAGTATTGACAGTAGCATTGACTTAAAGTCCTATATAGCTTCAGCAAAAAAAACGAATCAAGAGCTCATTGAGAATGCAGGAGCACAGATTAATGCGAAAACAAGTGAATATATGAGTACAGGTAAAGCATTTAGGGCGGCATTAACGGAAAAGTATTCTAAGCTTGCCGCAGAAGCAAAAACACATTCTAACCCTGAAAATTATATTCATTCCAAGTATTTTGATAAGAGTTCAGAGTATTACGAGACGAATCTGACTGATACAGAACGTAGGATTGCATATAATTATGAGATGCAGATGTGCCGGACAGGAAAAATAAATGGTGTAAATTATCAGGATTCTTTGTTCAGGGGAATTGAAGTGGACGGCGACAGTGTAGATTCGGATAAAATCCAATTTGAAAGAGCATTGGTAAATTCGCAGATTTCAAATATTTTAAAGCAGGCTGGTGTAGATACATCTTCTATTACGAAAGATTGTACTTTTACTGTCGATCCATACAGTTATGAAATAACGGTAGATGGCGTGGATGAAGAAACAAAGGTGTTGATGCAGGATGCCTTAAATGTAGGAGATAACGGAAAAAACCTCTATAAGCATATATATTATTGTTCAACACAAGATGGCTGTGAGAGTTCTCAGATAACAAAGGAATCAAAAATGAAATACGAAGCATATCATCAAGTTTATAGTTATACAGGATATGAATTAGATAAACTTGAGGAAAAAAACGGGACATATTATACGGAGTCAGGAGAGAATATATTAGACTTAGTGGATAAGGCTGTTGAAGATTCTGGAAAAGTTCCGAAAGAGTTCAAGCAGCAAATGAAGAATTGGATACATGACCTGGTTTCAACTATGTCAACTAAAGGATGGAACAATGTGCCGGATATGACTTTAAGCATTTTATATGGAAAGAGTGGTTTAAAGGACATGAATCAGTTGATCACATATCAATATGAAGCTGATAGTACAAACAGGCAATGGTATTCTGTACTTTAGAAATATAATATTTTTGAAAAAATATAGGGAAGTGTGTCAAGTATAGTAATATAGTTTTTTAGATAAAATATATGATTCGAAATTTTTAAATTAAAAAATAAACAATAGAGGGATGGAAAGCGTTTTAATAATGAATCTATATAAATCAAAAAACTATAAAATAAAGAACTATGAACAGAAAGGAATTATTCATGAAAAAGAGAAAAATAGCAACAATATTATTGGCAGCATGTTTGCTGTTAGGAAATGTCTCAGTAGCGAATGCGGCAAGTATTGATAATGGCAATAAAGTACATTTCAATACAGAAGATAACGACACGGATTTAACATTATTACAATCGAAAATTGCAACCGAAGAAGTGACTTGTGACTTTACGGATGCAACAAATGATGGAGCAAGTGCATATGCAGATACAAGAAGGGTGTCAAATAAATATATGTGGAGTGCAAGCACGATGGAATATAATTTCTCTGATCAGAAATGGACATCGAATACAGAAATTTTTAGTACATATGCAAAAACATCAGAAGGGTTTGTAATGTCTGGTTTCTTACTGAATCCAAAAGGTCAGAGCAACTATAATTCGGCATTAAGAGAGGGGTATCTGAATGATTCTGCATATGATGAAAATCAGGGACATTATTATCAATGTGTTGTTTCGGATGAGGACTGTAATAATATTACATTTATGTTAGAATCTAATGTTAATGTATTTATTTTTGACAATGATATAAATTTAATATATCGTTCATCGGATGAGGCGGGAGTTACCAGTTATTTTGACAGATATTATTCAACAACTAAAACGATTGCAGGAACGTCGAATAAGGTAATTAGTTTAGGTCTTATTGATGGAAATTATTATATTGTTTTTAAGGTAAAAGATGCAACAGCAACTACCGGTTATCATTATGGATATTATGCTGGACAACCATTGCCAATAGCACAAACAACAACCTTTTCGGATCTTACACATTATACAACAATAAAGTGGAATCGAAGCTCATCTAGCCAATCAGCAAGTACGCAAACATTGACCATTAATTGTCCTAGTGGAAGTGAAGATGAGTATGCATTGACAGGTGTGAAATTTTCGGATAAATCAAAAGCATTTGCTAATAATACATACGCATCAAGCATTGACTATTATTATACGCCAGCAACTGCTAGTTATTCAAAAAAACTAGCACAAACAGGTGGTTGGTGGAGTGACTTGGTTGACAATAATCCACCATCAGGATCAATTGATGGAAACTATGCAACATCTGTTACAGTACATTGGGTAAGTGGTATTTCTTATGTAAATGCTAGTTGCACTACAATGACACAGATGACATTGGATTATTTAGTTCCTTTCGGAATAATAGTGGGCTAAATATTTAGAAAGATAAATAAATTACGGATGGTATTTTTATACCATCCGTGGATTCCAAGAGGTGACGATAAGATGGGACACTATGTACATTATATAGGTGGCGGAATAGTAGATAGTAAAATATATGAGACAGGAAATGCAGCAAAAAGTTTTAAATCGCCGATGAAAGAATTAAATGAGCAAACGGTGTTAATAGAAAATGCCAAAACAAATAAGAATGATAGTTATCATCAGCATACGAAATACGATGATCAGGTAGATCGCTATTACAGTACATATGATATAGGAACATTGTTGCATAATAATGAAAGTTATTTAGAGGGAACAATCGATTCAAAATATGATGTAGATTACTATTCTTTTTCTTATCCGCAAAAAAGTTTTTACTCTAAAATGGGTATATCTTCAGAGATAACGATTTCATTGGAAAGCAAGAATAGTCAGGCATATAATTTAGTATTGTACGATTTATATGGCAATCAGATTGGAATAGCGACAGATGATGGACATGGTAATAAACAGCTTACGGTACCTAATTGGGACTGCGTTACATCAGATTATGTGATCAGAGTAGAAAATTCCAATATGACATCGGATTCCGGGGAAGGTTCCTATAGAATAAAAATTACGGAAACGAAAAACAGGGATACTTCAAGTAGTAATGTGCAGCACTCACAAGAAATAGCAAATGCAGATAATTCAGAAGAAAAAAATGCAATAAAGCAGAAATATGAAAAAACATATCAAAGCGAAATTGACAAATTACATCAGATGCAATTTGAAGCGTTGCCGGAAGATGAAAAATATTCGGGAACGGATAGTGTAGAAGAATTATTAAATAAGATGAAAAAGGGGGAGCAGTTAAGTGTGTCGGAAATGGCATATGTGAAAATATTTGCCAATTTATCTGATTATGAGAGAGCAGAGAAGTCGAATTATATAAAAAACGATTTTTATGCAGAAATAGAAAGAATAGCAAATGAAAAAGGAATTGAACTGCCAGATACATCATGGAAAATTGAAATAGATGTATCTGGAACTATTACGATTAACGGGGACATTACAGAAGAAAACAAAGAACAGATAAAAAATATGATATCGGAAAATTTTGCTGATGATATGTGGGAAAAATATATTCAGACAGCAGATATTTCTAACACACAATATAGATTAGTAAATGCTTACTATGAAGTGGAACAGTTCATTCAGAAAGCAACAAATGGACAGTATTCATTTGACGATATAAACGTAGATGACAATGGGAAGATTACCGGACTTCCAGAGAAAATGTGTAAAATAATGAACTCCCAGGAAGCCAATGCGAAATATGAGGAAATACGAGATAATATCTATATGCTGACGGATTATAAAAATCAATATGGATTGGAGGATATTCTTGCATTTAAGGCAGGGTATAATATTTCGGACTCTGAGGTAAGTACTGTGGGTACATCTGGCAATAATAGTGTTATGGATAATGCAGGATACTATAAAAATATGAAAACTATAATATAATGATAGAACCTAATAGAAATGGCGGGTTTAAAAGACATGAATCAGTTGATTACATATCAGTATGAAGCTGATAGTATGGACAGACAATGGTATTCTATACTGTAGCAATATAATTTGGGGGGAAAATATAGGAAATGTGCCGTCAAGATGATGGCACATTTTCTATATATATGATATTTATTTAGAGCCTATTTAGATAATATGCAGAGTACTTTATATTTATTTAATGGAAAAATAAAAATTACCGATATAGTAGGAAGATAGGAAGAAGGTGAGTAATATGCTGGAAATTGCTGTTTGTGATGACGATATAGCAGATCTTGAGTGTGCAGTGAATATGCTGCATAAGATTTTTACAAGTCAAAAGATTGCTTATCATATAGAGAAATTTATGTCTGCAAATCAAATGCTTGAAAATATCAGTCGTATTGATATCGGAATTTTAGATATTTCGATGGAAGAACTGAATGGTATTAAACTGGGGAGAAAATTAAAGGAAAAATTCCCGGATGTGAAATTAGTGTATATTACGAGTTATGAAGAATATTGTATGCGGGTCATTAACGAAGTTCACGCATTTTCATTTTTATGTAAACCATTGGAATATGATAAATTGGAAATGCAGATGTTGGAACTACTGGATCAACTGCCGGATACCGGAGCAGAAAAGGATTTTTATAAAGTGACGGACAGCAATGGGAAAGAGTATCTGTCAATCAAATTGAAACTCAGGGACATTTTATATTTTGAATACATAAAAAGATCAAGAAAAGTACTGATAGCGTTGTCTGATATCACATATGAGTATGACTGCATTTTTGAAAAACTGGTTGAAGAACTGCAGCCCTATGATTTTGTTGTGAATTGCAGAGGAAATCTGGTTAATTTAAGGCATATTGAAAAAATAAAAGGCTTTACCATTTATATGGATAATGGAAAAGAACTCCAGATTGCGCAAAAGAGAAGCAGCGATTTTAGAGAAGAAGTAAATAAATTTTTGCAGAAAAATTCATAGGAGAAACGATGAATACGATTTTACTGATATTATGTAATGCTCTTTCCTGTTTTATCATAAGTAACATACTGTTCCAGTTTATGAATGGAAAGTATAAAAGGAGCAGTCAAAATAGATATGCATATATTGTGATCGAGGCTGTCACAGTGATTTTTACAACCTGTATCAATATGCTCAATCATTCCATATTAAATTTGGTGGTCTGGGGCGTGTTGACGGGGATAATAGCATATGCTCTGTATTATGAGGATATGGATAAACCGTTAAGACGTATCATTGAATGTGAGGCATTGGTATTTTGCATGTCTGTCTGTGAATCATTAGGAGTGATTCTTTTACAATGCATTTTGCAAGCCGCAGATATAAAAAATGTGAATGAAACGATGCTTTATTGCCTTGAGGTAACATTTTCAAAGGTGATACTTATTTTTTTGTATTACACATTCATAAACAGGTTTGTGAAAAAAAGTGATGTCCCTTATTCAAAGACACGGTACATCATGTATGGAATTATACTTCTATACAGTCTGATTAACATGAGTGTAATTGTAGAGAATTTTAAAAATGGAGAAGAAAATTACTTATGTGCAGTCAATATGGGGTGTATTGTTCTGGCAGATCTATACCTTTTATATTTTGTTAAAATGGCAGATGAAAAGAACTATTACGAAAAGCAGTTGATCGCATTAGAGCAGCAGGCAAAGGTACAATACGAATACTATTTGACACAGACAAAAAAATATGATCAAACCGTCCAGATACTACATGATGTAAATAAGCATATTAAAGCAATCGAAGGATTATATGGTGCAGAGCAGGGGAATACGGCAGGAGAATATGCAGCGGAAATCAGAGAACTGTTAAAGCCACTCATTCCGGTTCAATACACAGAAAATCCAATATTAAACATTCTTCTTACCGATAAAGAATCCGTTATGAGGGAAAAAGGTATTTCAGTAACCATAAAGGTGGATAATGTGAATCTGAATTTCCTTGCACCAATCGACATTACAACTATTTTTGGAAATTTATTAGATAATGCGATTGAGGCAGCAGAGAAGCTGGAAGGAGAGAAATATATTTCGATTAAGATTGGCTCATACCATAAAATGATAGCTGCCAGCATCGAAAATAACTGCGGAGAGGTAAAGTGGAAAAATGGTTTTCCGGTATCAGCGAAAGGAAAAGGCGGTGGAATAGGACTGCTGAATGTTCAGAGCAGTGTAAAAAAATATGATGGAAATTTAATATTGAAAAGTGATGGAAATAAATTTATTGCTGAGTTATTCCTCAATTCATAAAAAGAGCATTCGTGCTCTTTTTTGGTAAAAAGTCTTACTTCGTGCAAAAAAATCGTACTTGGTGCAGAAAAGGTAAAATATTAGAAGTGGGTTGTCGATAGAAAAAGAAAAATAAAGCGGATGATAGATATAAAAAATTTAATGATAGGAGGCTTCGATTATGTCAAGAATTACGGACTACGGTTTTTTATTTCAAACGACATTTGGAACATCAAAAAC